>Ga0208373_1000025_pt1 | contig 355469 bp, 312 predicted proteins | sample RifOxyC2_FD_184036 | JGI IMG/M metagenome (GOLD analysis project Ga0208373, IMG submission 184036) | Soil microbial communities from Rifle, Colorado - Rifle Oxygen_injection C2 (SPAdes) | ecosystem: Environmental > Terrestrial > Deep subsurface > Rock core/Sediment | place: Rifle, Colorado...
GGTTTAATGATTAAAACCCATCAATTATCTCACGCTCAATTCAAATCGTAAAATTGCCAAGAGTTTGATTTTGGTGTAAAATTAGATAAAATACTGAAGGCGAGTTTGATTTAACGCAACAGTAGTGAGCGGCTATAATGGCGATGTGTAAAAAATATTCCATATTAGCGTTTTCCAAACAACCCGCGCTGTCTAAAAAGTAAAAATATAATTAAAATAATAAACGCCACCGCGTCTTTCCACTCGCCACTGATTTTCCAAATGCCAAAATTTTCCGTAAGGCCAATAATATACCCGCCAATAAACGCCCCCGGTATACTGCCAAAGCCACCAATAATCGCGGCAATCACGCCTTTCAACAATAACCAAAGACCAACGTGGGGTTCTAAACCAACATCATAACCCATTAAAATTCCGGCTCCGCCCGCGATGGCCGAGCCCAAGAAAAAAATATAACGCAGAATTTTTTTGGTATCGATTCCGACTATTGTGGCCACTTCTTCGTTGTCGTTGATGGCGCGAGTCATTTTGCCGAATTTGGTAAATTTGAGAATTAATGATAGCCCGATCAATACCATTAAAGCGCAAATAATAATTATCACTTGGGTTTGAGTTATCACGGCCGGGCCCAGATGGTAAATTTTGGTTAGTACCAAACTATTGCCCAACGTTTGGAATTGGTTGGTAAAAAATATGGCCAAAAATGCCACTATCATGGTCATGGCGCCGAGCGAAGCCACGAGCAGAGCAACATTGGTGGAGTGGCGTTTTTTTAAAGGTTCAAAAATTATTAAATTTAATAACAGCCCAAGCGCTCCGGTCGCGATAATTGACAAAATAATACTTAAAGCCGGGTTCAGTCCTAAAATTTTAGTACCTAAATATACCAAATAGCCACCGGTTATGGCCATGACGCCATGGGTCATGTTGAAAAATTTTGTACCAGAATAAATCAAAGAAAAACTCATGGCCATGAGCGCGTAAATGGAGCCGGCGATTAGACCATTTATTAAAATTTGCCAGAACATAATATCCTAATTTTACTATATTTTCATCTAAAAATCAAACGACCCCGAATTGCGTCGGGGCCGTTTTCAATTTAGTTAATTACTGTTTAACCGGTTCACCATTTACGACTTTATACACTTCGTAATTAGCAGTGGTTAAATCACCATTTTGGTCAAAACCGATTTTTCCGGAGACGCCGTCGTAATTTTTTATTTGGTACAACGCGTTTTTCAGTTTTGCACTGTCATTGCCGGATTGTTTTAAGGCCTCGGCTACAATTTTCATGGCATCGTAACTTTGGGTTACATATACTGGTAATTCTTTTTGATCGGTCGCGGTTAAGAATTTGGTCTTAAATTCTTCATTAGTATAGGAGGTGGGTTTGGTATAAACAATACCCTCGGCTCCTTGGGCGCCGTAGAATTTTGGATCATCAACAGTTTCCGAACCAAAGATTTGAGTATTTAATCCCATTTCTTGCGCCTGTTTTACCCCGGCCACGCCAGCTTCGGTGTAGGTGGGGAAATACAACATATCCGCGCCACTATCTTTAACTTTGGTTAATTGTGTTCTAAGATCGCGGTCGGTCTGCAAGAAAGAATCAGTTAGGACCACTTCACCGCCCAATTTCTTAAATTCACTCGTGAATACGGTGGCTAGGCCTTCGGTATAGTCGGCTTTGGCAAATAGCACCGCGGCTTTGCGTTTGCCCATTGTATTGTAAACGTAATTGGCTGCGTATTTACCCTGATAACTATCCGATGGCACGACGCGGAAAATGTAATCGCCAGCATCAGTAATGGCTGGTGCAGTAGTGCCGGCGCCGATAAGCACAGTGTGGTTTTGTTCGGCCACTGGCGCGATTGCCAATAATGGGCCGGAGCAAAGTTCACCGACGATTGCTGTGACCTTTTCTACGTTAATTAGTTTATTACCGGCATTGCTTCCAGTTTTTGCATCGCAAGCAGAATCCTCGTAAACCACTTCAAGTGGTAGGCCATCAATTCCACCAGTATCGTTGATTTCTTTGACCGCCATTGTAGTGGCTTTTTTGGTCATCTCACCGACTGTGGCCACGTCGCCTGTTAATGGGCCCATCCACCCGATTTTAATTGGACTGGTATCTTTAGGCGTTTCGGTTACGCTTTGCTTGGCCGCGCAACCACCACCCGCGAGAATGAGAAGCGCCAACCCGGACGCCCCCAAAACTTTCAATTTGCTTTGCATATGGCAAATTATATTAAGAATTAAATTTTTAAACCGTGTGGTTTAATTGTATATTGTTATTTTGTTTATGTAAATATGTGTTTTGGTCAGTTATCCACCGCGCGTTATTTTTGTAGCAAGATGAGCTATTATAATGTATATCTATATTATTGTCAATACTAACCAATAATAAAATATACAAAATTTGGCTAAAATAAAGCAAAATATATAAATATATTAAAAAATGTCGGCGTATCTTGACATATTCTAATTAATATGCTATTATAAACATATATGGAATTATCATTAAATGAGCGTTTAGAAAAATTAGGCCTGCTACCCAACGAAGCCAAGGTTTATGTGGCTCTTTTAGAATTAGGCAAGGGCGCAGTAACTGATATAAGCAAAGCGGCTAAATTAAATCGTACCACCGGTTATGATATTTTAGAGCGTTTGTGTCTGCGCGGAGTTGCTAATCGGGCATTAACCGGTAAGACCAAAATATATACCGCTGAACCGCCTTATCATTTACGTCAATATTTGGAAAATAAAAGACAACAGGCCGAGTTTCGTCTAAGAGAATTAGGATCGGTTTTTCCCGATTTGCAGGCCTTGTTTAAATCAGATTTAAAGCCGATGGTAAAATTTGGGCAGGGCAAAGAAGAGATGATAAATTTATATTTACACGTGTTGACTGCAAAAAGCGAGGTGTATTCAATTTTGAATTTAAAAAATTATGCCGAAATGTTTGATGAGGTTGGGGCGCGCCAGTCCCGTGAGCGGACCAAATTAAAAATCAAAGAAAAAGTGTTAGCAATTAAAAGTGATATTGCGCTTGCGTGGTATAACAAAACATATAAAGGAAATAAAAACTTACGAGCCGTCACCGAGTATCGTTGGCTTGAACCGGACGCGCGCTTTTCCACGGCCGGGGAAATAAATATTTTTGACGACAAAGTGATTGTGATGTTGTCTAAGCCAACCGAAAATGTCGCTTTTGAAATTCAGAGTCAAACCTTCGCGGATTTTTTAAAAATTACGTTTGAGTTGGCTTGGCAAAATGCTAAATAAACCCGACCCCTGATAACAAAATATCCCGGTTAAGTCGGGATATTTTGTTTAAATAATACAATATTTTAATTATTTTCTAATTCACTCCGATAATAATCCTCATACATATCCCAAAACGCCACGGCGAGCGAGGCGATAATGGGGCCGATGATGAAGCCCGAGGGGCCAAACACGATAATTCCGCCCAAAGTGGAAAAGAAGATTGTTAAGGGGTGCAAAGAAATGGTTTTACCGACTAAAACCGGTCGCAGGAAATTATCAATGGTGCTAATTACGAGTGCCCCCAATGTGATGATAAGCACGCCCTCCCAAACATTGCCTAAAATCAACATCACCACTCCGACCGGTAACCAAACCAAGAAAGTGCCGATGCCCGGGATCATCGCGAGCAAAGTCATAATTACTCCCCACACGAGCGGTGCCGGTATGCCGGTTACGGCAAAAAGTATTCCGCCGAGCGCGCCTTGAATTACTGCCACCGTTAAATTGCCTCGGATAGTGGCGCCGGCCGTGGCCACAAATTTAGCGTAAAGTTTTTCTTCATATTTATCACCGAGCGGACATAAGTGCATTAATTTTTTTAACATTTTTTCACCATCCCGAATTAGGAAAAATAAAGTATAGGCCATGATAGCAAACAGCCCAAAAAATTTAAATGAGTCCTGCGTTAATTGTCGGGCGAAATTAAACAACCAACCAGTGATACTTTGGGCGGCGCTCGAAAATTTTTCGGTCCAAAAAGCGTCGTCTACATTTAGCGAGGCCGTGAGGGGGTTATCGCGTAACCAATTGGCAACATCGGAAATCCAAGTGCCAATTCGGCCGTCGTTGCTAAAGGTGGCGTAAGTGTTGACTGATTGAGTTACTAGCAGTGAGCCAATCATTAATACCGGAACAATGATGACTATTAAAATTAAAGATAGAGTGATAATCGCGCTTAAATCCGGATGAGCCAAACGCGCATTGACTTTTTTATAAACCGGATAAGACATCGCGGCCAATACCGCCGCCCAAAAAATTACATAGGCGAATGGTCGCAAGAGATTTAAAAATAATAATGTGACGATAAGAAGCGACCCCAAAAAAAGATAGTTGCGAATTTTAGAAAAGTCCATATGTTAGTTTTAAAGTTTATTAATGTAGTGGATAATTAGCGAATTAGAAATTAGTGAATTAGTTAATTTCGCATCACTATTATACCTCATTTGCCGGTTTAATGACAACTGGTGATTTGGCCAAAATTGCTTTGACGGTTTCCCAAGAGATAATTTCGAGCGCCACGACCGAGGCACCATAGACCGCGATGCCGATTAAAATTTTTATTGCTAAATTATAGGGTGGGGTAAAATAGAGCGCGCCGGCCATAAGTGCGCTCGCCAAAATTATTTTTGTCAGCGGTAAAAAATTTAAAGATAATTTGCCGGCGCGATAGGCGAGCGCCATTAGTAAAATGCCGGCGTAAATTTGGGAAAATATGGTGACAGTCAGCGCGCCGGTGATGCCGTAGCGCGGTATAAAAATAAAATAACCAATAATACTTAGGAGCGCGTCCGAGCCATAAATCCACAGGGCTTGACGTTGGCGATTAATCGCTAAATTGATATGGCCAAATACCATTCCTAAACATACTCCGAATACCGCTAACATTAAAACGCGTAAAATTGGTCCGGAAGCGCCAAATTCCGCGCCACCGACAAAACGCATAATTGGTTCGGCCAGAGCCATGCCACCGGCTAGCATCGGTAGGGTGATGAGCGCGGTTAAATTAAGCGACAAGTTACAGCGTTTTTGAAATTCCAAGCGATCGCCACTCATATAGGCCGTGGTGATAAGAGGCATAAGCAGTCCCATGGTCAGGGCGGAAATTTGGATAATGATATCTAAAACGCGATAGGCCGCGCTGTATAATCCCACCGTGGTTTGTGCGACAAACATTGGCAAAATAACGCGATCGCCTTGAAGATAAAAAGAATTTAACAAAACCGCGCTGGCATTGGGCCAAATTTTGGTATAAAGGGCGCGCGAAATTTCACGATCAAAACATAAGCGCACGGCCGGGGCGTTTGACCACAAATAAATTAAATTTAAAATCGCGGCCCCGCTGATGAGCCAGATAATTGGCATTAGTCCCAGACCAAAATAAGCCACGAGCGCGGTGCCGATAACGAGCGCCGTGCGACCAAAAATTTCGCCAACGACGAGCGTGCCGGCGCGAAGCTTGGCCTGGTAATATCCGAAAAATATTTGGCTTAAAGCAATGGCAAAAAAAGATAGTGAGAGGGTGAAGACGGCGTATTTTAATTCGGCCGGATAGGGCAAAAATAAAAAAATAAACGGCGCCAGGCCGTTGAAAATTAGAGCGGTGAGGAGGCGCCAAGAAAAAATAGTATTGAGCAAGCGGGTTTTGTCAAAGCGGGGCTCGGACAGCATATTGGAAGTGGTCACGGTGAATCCAAAATCCGAAAATAATCCGACAAATTGTAAAAAACCGGTGGCCGTGGCGTACCAGCCGAATTGTTCAGCCCCGAGCGTGCGCGTCATAATCATAATTGCCGCGATGCCAAGCGCGGTGCTCAAAAGTTTGCCGGAAATTTGTACGCCGGTGTTGTAGGCGATTTGGCGGATGAGGGACATTGGTAATAGTTAACTTTGCATTAAGTATATCTAAATATCACTAAATTTGCAATTATTTATGTGTAAATTGTAGTCGATTAATGTCAAATTTCCAATTTCCAATGTCAAATCAATGTCAAAGCCAAAATGTAAAATTTGATATTAGAATTTTGGATTTGATTGGAAATTGGAAATTTGGATTTTGAAATTAACAATTTGATATTAACAACATTATCAAAATGTGGTATAATATTCACCTATGAAAAAAATTTATCCAATCTTACTTTTACTGGCCTTTTCTTTGATTTTAACCAAGACCGCTTGGGCTGAGCAGGTAGTAGTCGCTGAAATTGACCCGTTTACCGGCTACAGCACGGCCTTGTCGCCCGAACCAAATATTCGCGTTGGATTATTTAAATCCGCTTTGCCGGTGCAGTTTGTGTCTGATTATACTCATCAAATATATTTGGGAGAGGTTTTAGTCGGTGTATTGATGCCGGGCGCGACTACAACCTTGTCGTATAAAAAAGGCGCGTATTTTATTAAAACCGCGGAAATTGATTTGGATACTACTGATCCGATTCGGTTAGTGCCGTTAGATCCGGCCGGATATTTTACAATTTTAGAATACAAAAGAACGCTCGCGTATAAAGGCAAAACCAATTTCAATGCTTATCGGGGCACTTTGGAATATATTTATTCGCCCAAAAGCAAAATGCCCTGGGTAGTAAATGAATTGCCGTTGGAGCAATATGTCGCTGGCATCGGCGAGACCGGCAACAACGACCCGATTGAATATATCAAAGCGTTGCTTGTTGCCGCGCGTAGTTATGGGTTTATAAATATTGATCGGAGCGTGCCCGTATCAAAAAGTTTTTTTGATGTTTATGCTACGACCGTGGATCAATTGTATTTGGGGTATAATTCGGAAATGAGTATGCCCAAAGTGGCGCAAGCGGCGACTGATACTTATGGGCAGATGGTCACTTACAACGGCCGGACCGTTACCGCGCCCTATTTTGCCAATTCCAATGGTATAACCAAGACATCCAAACAGGTTTGGGGTGGAATTGATAAGCCGTGGCTCCAACCGGTCGTGGCGATTTATGACAAAGGCAAAAAGAAATACGGCCACGGCGTCGGGATGAGTTGCTATGACGCGCGCGCGCGAGCCAAACGCGATGGCTGGGATTATTTACAAATTTTACAATATTATTATACGGGGGTGGCGGTGGAGAAGGTGTATTGACAGGGCGATTGTTAAGGGCGTATAATTAAAGTGTCTAAAAATTTTTTATGGATGAAGTAATGGAAAAACTTACGGAGCACGATGCCCAATTTGTGGTGTTGAATAAAAAATTAATTGAGCACGATGCCCAATTTGAGGCGATGAATAAGCGGTTGGACGATCATGACTGCCAATTAGATATCATTGCTCGTACTGTTGTTGATCACACTGAACGACTTGATCGGATTGAACAAAACATGATGACCAAAAGTGATTTTTCAAAAGTAATGAAGACATTTGATGAAATTGCCGGTTATTATCGAAAGAAAGATGAAGAAATTACCTTTATGGCGCGCGATGTTAAACGACATAATGATAATTTTGACAAGCTAAAAAAAGTTTTGCCGGCGGTTGGATTGGTATAAGTTTAAAAACAAAAAAATATCCCGCTCGGGGTATTTTTAATTTGGATGATATTTAAATATTTATTGGATATCAAATTCTACCAAAATTTCTTTTTTGAGATTTTCAAATTCATTGGAAGTAATATCCCGAGGGCGTTTAAGATTAACATCAAGGATATTTTTGATTTTCCCGGGGCAAGGAGTCATCACTGCTATTCTGTCGCCAAGAGTAATAGCACTGTCTATGTTGTGGGTAACAAACACCACTGTTATTTTTCTTCCTTTCCAGATTTTTAGCAATTCTCGTTCTAATTTTATTCTAGTCATTTCGTCCAGCGCAGCAAAGGGCTCATCCATAAACAGTATTTCTGGTTGGACCACTAACGCGCGCGCCAAAGCCACCCTTTGTTTCATACCACCTGATAATTCTGCTGGTGTTTTATTAGCAAAGTCGCTTAAATTTACCAATTCTAAAATTTCTTTGATGATTTTACTTTTGGTTTCTTCATTTGTTTTATTTAAATTTAAAGGAAATTCAATATTTTTTTCTACTGTTTTCCAAGGGAATAGGCCATATTCTTGAAATACTACGATATTTTTAGGGGATGGGCCAGTAACCTCGGAGCCGTTGATAATAATTTTGCCATTAGTTGGTTTCTCAAATCCGGCCATGATATTGAGTAGAGTGGTTTTGCCACAACCCGAAGGACCAAGCACGCAAAAAAATTCTCCCGGTTTAATATCAAAGTTAACCATATCCAGCGCGTAATTTTCGTCTTGTTTGATGGCACCGGTATAAAGTTTATTGACGTTTTGTATTTGGATCAGTGACATATTTATTGTTGTTTAAGTCCCCAAGCGGCTTTGGCACGTTTTTCAAAGTATTCCAGCATAGAATCTAATGCAAAACCGATTAGACCAATCACTAACATGCCGGCAATAATTAAATCGGTGCGTAAAAAATTTCTGGCGTCTAAAATCATATACCCTAACCCAGAAGTCATGCCGACCATTTCGGCCGCCACCACTATCACCCAAGCAATCCCCAAACTTACGCGCAGCCCAATAATGATATAAGGGAATATGGCAGGCAGGATTATTTTAAATAGTAATTTATTACCGGTCGCGCCAAAGTTTTCTGCTACTTTTATTAATATTGGATCAACGTTTTTTACCGCCAACATTGTGGACAACAGAATTGGAAAAAATGCAGTAATAAATATGATAAAAATAGCTGGCTGGTTGCCAATGCCGAACCATAAGATCGCGAGCGGTATCCATGAAATTGGAGAAATTGTACGGATGATTTGAATCAGTGGGTTAAAAGTGGTGTGTAAATATTTTTTACTGCCAATAATAAGGCCCATCGGAATGGCCAATGTGGTCGCTATCAAAAATCCGGCAAAAACTCTATACAAACTGGCCCAAGCATTTTGCGCTAAAACCCCAGAACGTGCCACATCTTTCAGTGCTACCCAAATTTCCGAGGGAGCGGGCATAATGTTGTTTGCAAAAACGCCCAGACGGGACAATATTTCCCATAAGCCAAAGATAAATACAAACGACGCTGTCGGATAGAAAACTTTTTTTAATATTTCTATTGTATTTTTTTTGGTTGCTTTTTTTTCAGCTAATTCAGTGTAAGCTATTTTAGCAAATTTTGGTTCTACAAAGGAATCAATGTCAATTACTGATTTTAAAATATGTAATTTTTTACCCCAAGATTGCAGTTCGACAAATTCGTCTGAAATAGGCGCCAAATCCCAGGCAGTCAAATGACTTTTTTTAGGCGCCAATACATTGTAAATAACCTTTTGGGATTGGTTTAAAAATTTTGCGCCAATTTCGCTGGCCTTAATTGGTTTGTTGTGGATTAATTGGCCGGCTTTTACCAAACTTTGAACAAATTCCTGCGTAGCCGTTTCGTTATTTTTTACCCACTCGTTGTCAATCGCCAGCACGCAGTCAATGTGGTTTTTTTGAATGTCTTTAGAAAGTTTAAAAATTTTGCCGATAAATTGTTCTTCGGCTTGAGAACCAAATGGTTCGGAACCAAAATAACCATCAATTTGTTTTTTTGACAACTGTCTAACAAAATCTGGCGGGTCAACTTGTTTGATTTTGACCTGTGTGCTGTTTAAACCCTCTTTTGCCAGGAATTTTTTTAGCAAAATGTGATGAGTAGACAATTCGTGCGGGACAGCGATTGTTTTACCGACCAAGTCAGCACTTTTGACAATATTTTTATTTACTACCAATCCCAATCCTTCACGGTGACCCAGCAGTAATGTTTTCAAATCTAAATGATCAACAGCGTTTAATTGCATGGCTAAAGTTGCGATGATAAAAGCGCCATCTATTTCATTGTTATCTATAGCGGATCTGAAGGGTTTGAAAAGGCCTTTGGTAATATTTTGGAAATTTTAAAATACGGTGATGAGCTTTTGGTAATGGGGATTTTTAATTTTGATTTAGAATTTTCAAAATTTATTGTAAATTTTCATAAAAAAAGAGCAGAGAAGGGAATTAAAGCTAAAATATTTTTACATAATATTGCTCAGGATATTGGCGAGCGTTTAAGATATATTAACCACACACAGGTTAAGTATTTTAAAGACAGTGTTACGACGCCAGCAGTTTTTTTGATATATGAAAATAAAATTTTGATTAGTTTGCCTGATGATAGGACTTTCATTAAATTAAGTGATAAAAAAGTTGCTGATTCTTTTAGAAAGCGTTTTTATTTGTTGTGGGGTCAGGAGTAAAAAATTAGATATTAAAAAATATCCAGATTTTGTTTAGGATTTTTTTGTATTTGTGTTTTAAGTAGTTTGATTATGAAACTTTTTATCCTCCGTCGCCAAATCCAAAATCAGTTGGCGCAACTCGTGGGGATTTTTGGCATCGCGGATAATAAATTTGGGCACGGCGCTCGCGGTTTGAATAGTGATATCACCGTAGTGAAAAATAGTGGCGAACAGGCCGATGACTTCGGAAGTAACATCTTGAATTTGGTATAAATCCGTTTCCGATACCGAACGGGCGAACAAACTGATTTGACGCACATCAATAAAGCGGTCGTTGGTTATAATCCACATATCCAAATAAAACGTCGTAAAATAGGAATAGAAAAATAAACATAATGACAAATAATACATACTACCGAACAGCACCGCCAAAATGTAAATAGTTTGATTGCCGGCAATAGCGGAAAAAGCGTTATTTAAAAGCCACCAAACAATTATTGGGACACTGGCGAGCACGGCAAAAGTTAAAATATACGGCACAAAAGTAAGCGGATGCCGACGCACCGTGCGAACAATTTTTTCGTAAGATTTTTGATGGATAAAACTGCGTAGGTTCATATGGTTAATATACATCGGTAGTCGCGCCAAACCAACCACTGTTCCAAATTGTCAGTGGAGTTTGCCAATCAATATCTTTTAGTAAAAACCAAGTGCCGAAAAAAATTAATATCACCACTATCCCCATGATGGCCGTCACCATAAAACTTACAAAAGTTAGGGCGCCGGTGTGTGCCAAATGAGAGAGATTGACGATTGATAAAATGGCAAATAAAATTAAAAATGCTAAATATATAAGTAATAGTGAATAGAGTGGGGCGGTGATCATAATATTTTTTTAACTAAGTGTACGTATGCCGCACTTTTTTGTCCTTTGCGGTCAGCAAACGCCTCCACACCCTCCTCCAAAACAGCTTTTAGATTTTCAATATTTTCTTCATCACCAAGCACGTATCCCATATCTCGGTGTTCATTGGCAAATTTTTCAAAGCCGTTTTTTCTTAAAAAATTCGGGCTCAAAAGTAATTTGGCAACAGACGCAAGTGATGTATCAAGATCGATAGCCCCTACTTTAAAATCGGGGTGTAGCTCGCCGAGCCGTTTAACAGTTTTTTCTATATATTTGAATCCTAGTTCACCTAAACCTTGGTGGCGGTATTCGGGGGCGACAAATCGTGAAATAGGCAGTAGATGTTTATATTGTGTACTGTTCTGTCTTGTACTTGATTTTATTGCCCCTTCCGGTAAGATCGATGTTTGAAAACACAAAGCCCGCTCATTTGTTAAAGTATCAATAGTGAAGTCCAATATAATTCCGTCTTCCCATCTTTGTCTTTCGTACCGTATGTTTCCTTTCCATTTTTTCCCCTGGTGTTCAAAAATGAAATCAACGTCTACTATGCGTCGTTCTTCTTGTTCAGATAATGGTTGTGTGTGTGGTAGATTTAACTCAACTGTACTTATGTCTCCAATGTCGCCGAGGTCTACTTGTTTGGTCTGGTTATCATCGTGATCGTCAACAGAAAAATCTACTGTTCCTAATTCTGTACCCATTTTGTCTAGATTGGTATGGTTGGGCATAGTGGTTTTTCAAGAATTATTAATTAATGTTAATCACTTGGTAATATATTTTTACAATAATGTTGAATTCTCCAAATATTTAAATCCTAAATGATCATACGCCGCCTTAGTAGCCCGTCGTCCGCGTGGCGTGCGTTCTAAAAATCCGATTTGTAATAAAAACGGTTCGTAGACAGTTTCGATTGTATCCATTTCTTCGGAAATCGCGGCGGCCAAAGTATTTAATCCGGTTGGCCCGCCATTAAATTTTTCAATTAAAAGTGTGAGTAGGGCGCGGTCAACATCGTCTAAGCCAAATTCATCAATTGCCAAAACATCCATCGCGGATTTGGCAATATTGTGATTCACCGGTTTGCTGCTAAAATGAACTTGCGCGAAATCACGCACGCGTTTTAATAATCGGTTTGCTATGCGTGGTGTTCGGCGCGCGCGAGCAGAAATTAAATCCGTCGCTGGTTGTTCTACTGACATATTTAAAATACCGGCATTGCGGTGAACGATTTTTTTAATATCTTCGGGCTCGTAAAAATTCAAGTGAAACACGTGACCAAAACGATCGCGTAATGGTCCAGGTAATAAACTTAATTTTGTGGTAGCGCCAATCATAGTAAACGGCGCAATCGGCATCCGCAAAGTGCGCGCGGCCGGACCTTGGCCGATAATAATATCTAAAGCAAAATCTTCCAGTGCCGGATATAGTACTTCGGCAATAGTTTTATTCAAGCGATGAATTTCGTCGATAAACAAAACATCGCCTTTTTGTAAATTTGATAAAATCGCGGCGAGATCACCAACTTTTTCCAGAGTCGGGCCGGCGGCGACACGAATATTTGCCCCCATTTCTTTGGCAATGATATGCGCGAGCGTGGTTTTGCCAAGGCCGGGGTTGCCATACAACATAATATGCTCCAAAGAATCCCCGCGCTGTTTGGCCGCCTCAATCGCAATCATTAAATTTTGTTTAATCTGATTTTGGCCGACAAAATCGCCCAATTGCTTGGGGCGCAAGGTGTTGTCAAACACCGCTTCTTCCGGATTTTCGTCAGGCGCGGTTAAACGCTCGTCTTCACTTTGATTTTCTTCTTCCATAGTGACTGTATTGTAGTATAATTGCGGGCGTTGGTCAAACTATTATATTTTTGTAATCTTGGTAAATGGCAGAGTTTCAATCATGGCCATTATCTCCCCATCCTCAATCATTCGAGAATAATATATTTGGCTCATTTCAATTTCTTTTTGTGCACCAATCATTGCCCAGTTATTTTTTATGTTGTTTTTTGTCAACGGCTTTCTAATTTCTTTTTGTTTTATATATCTGGCGATTTCGTTTAAATCAAGTTGATATTTTTCTAAAATAAGAAATAAATCATAAAAATCGCGATAACGAGCGCGATCGTTCGTGGCGCGAATTTTTTCAGCGCAGATTTCCTTGATGTTCATTACCTTTACCTCAAAATCTATATTCCAGACGTTGTTGTATTTTAGGGTTTGAGGAGGAAGCAAAACATTTTGCAAAAAATCTATTTCCACTTTCAAAGAATTGGGCTGAATTAAAGGGCCGGTGTATTGCAATTTTTCAATTTTTACAGTCGCGCCAGAGAGATAATCTTTTTTAATATTCAAATAGTCAATACCACTAAAAATATTTCGCAATTCTTCCAATTCTACCGGTTTTTGGTTGGCGGAAAAATCCAAGTCCTCGGAAAAACGATGTTGTTCCAAGTAGGTATGGTGTAGAGCGGTACCACCTTTGAAAATAAGAGTATCTTGGAGGGTGGATTGGGTAATAATTTGGAGAACCAATGTGAGAAAATAATCTTTTTCCGCAATATGCAAAGGATATTTCAAAGTTTTTCGGTTAATAATTTCTAATTGTTGGCGAGTAATCATATTTTAAAAATTAAGTTTTTTCATTATATTGATCAAAGAATTCGTCATAGTATATTCTCCATTTGGCATCGAATTTTTTGTCGCCGACTAACATCCAGTTAGTGCCGCGCTTATGTTTCACAATTTTGTATAATTTACTGGAATCAATATTTAGAAAATCAAAAATAAGGCCAAATATTTTAATGGTAGTGCCGGAAAATTTAGATAGGTATTCGTTAAAACGATTAAAATCCAGATCGTGTTTGTGATTAATAATTTTTTCAATCACCACATCAATCATCAATTTACTTTTGTGAAAATGGACCATATCAATTAGCGCTTTTTCCGCTGTGGCAATTCGTACTGTTTTATTATAAAACACGATCTCTTCAAAACCAAAAAATAATTGTTTTTTGGTTTTTACAAAATCATATTCCATGTTATTAAGTGTGGTAGTTTTGTACATTTTTAAACTGACAGAGGTAGTTTTTTTCATGAGCTGATCAAACATATTATGATATTGCAATGCGGATGCAAAAGAAACGTATGAATCCTTGACCAAGAGATTGGCCACCGTATAGGATGAGAGCGACAAAAATCCTCGGCCGGTTAATTCGGAAATAGTATACAGACCTCGTTTGATACGGATGAGCCAGCCGTCTTTGACAAGTTTTGTTATTAGATTTTTGGCTTGTTTGTAATCCCAGTTATTTTTAGCAATCTTAATAATCTGACCAGAAGTGACAATCAAGCCATATTCACCAATCAGATTTTCGAGCAGTTCGCTTTGTTTAGCAGAAAGTATAGTTTGTTTCATATAGCGTAGGTCATAAGATTTAATGACTTTATGTATATATTTTACACTAAATATCAAAATATGTCAAGTGATGAAGAGGTCGTGGTACACAAACATTGACAAAATCATTATTTTAAGGTATGATTTAGTGTTAAAATTAAACAATCATGAGCCGTGCTTTCGTTCCATTTTCGAACCAAGGAGTAAATATGGTTTACCTATATTTATTTGTAAGTGGCACAAAAGCTCTTCTCATGCAGAGAGAGACCTGGGCCTCGGGCAGAGGCAAAACACTTTTCGGGTTTTCAACTCGGAAGGAGCTCGTCATGGGAAAGTATGATGATTGGAGGAGGGGCGAAACTGAAGCGCTCCTCAACATGTTGGGAGGCGCAGATGTAGCCCGCGCCATTTTTCGCGGTGAGCGCAAGCTCGTCGTGGAAGATGTCACACGGCCGGCTCTCACCCCGCCGTCGCCGCTCATCGGTACGGTTGTGAGGACGCTCGTCCTCCAGCCGTACAAGGTGTCGTCGGTTGCCGAGGCAATCAAGATCGGCAAGTACGACGGCACCGACGACAACATCGTTCGGCAGTTTGCGAATGATGAAGTTGGCCTCGCCAAGCCGGCGAGCGTGATCTTGGTGCAGTTTGACAGGGATCCGTTCCGCGAGGAGATGCTGGCTTGGGGGAAGGAGAACGCCAAGCCGCCCATCCTGCCCAAGCACCTCTTGGCCATCGGGGTGCAACACCCCGATGAGCAGAGGAACGCACCGATCGTGGAGCTCGGCTCCGCGCGGGACGGCAGCGTGCTCTACCTCTACGGCGATTCCGACTGGCGCGGCCTGTACCTCGACACGGTCAAGGGCCGCTGGCGTCGGCGCTTCCTGTTCGGCTTCCTCAGCGAGTAGCGCTGGGATCCTGGGTGCCTTGGAACTTTGTTTGTTCCTTGGTCGCTCGGTCCCTTCGTTTCACCTCGCGCGCGCATCGGTTCTCGGTGCGCGCTCTTCCTTTTTGTGGTATACTATATCCGGATAGTAAACGAAACAGTCCACGGCTACGGCTTTGGGCGGTTGAACTCTGGATACACCGATCGGCCGGAATAATTGGCGATATGTTGCCAGTTAGTGTGCTACCGGTATACCCTAAAAATGAAGATACTCGGTACAAAATAGTAGGGAAATAAAGTTTCCAAATTCGATTCAACCCCAAGAGTATTCAAGGGGCGGTGTTACAGAAGTTATTTTGTATATTTGTAGGCGGCTCCGCGCGGGACGGCAACGTGCTCTACCTCAACGGCAATTCCGACTGGCGCAACCTGAACCTCAACACGGTCAAGGGCAACTGGAATCGGAACTACCTGTTCGGCTTCCTCAGCTAATATCCTCGTTCTCTCCCAATTTAGTTGGGAGAGTTTCTTTTTAAAAGCGCAATCCAACCGCCGAGCATTTGGCCGATGCGTGTGAGTTTTTGAGATAGTTGCGCATATTTTCCGGCACTTAACCCTTTTGCTTCCCAGAGAATAGTGATAAAATATTTTAAGTTATCAAATTTTCTATTCAATTCTTCTAAAAATTCTAATTTATCAGTTCGTTTGGTATATTGCGCGGCAATCGTTATCCCCAGTAGTTCGGTAAATAAATTATCTATTTTTACGCCGAGCGTGTAGCGCGTCAAACGCGGGAGATCAATTAAAAAACTATGCCACAACAAATAACAAATCTTGAGTTCAGTCAAAATGGGAATTTCAGTACGGCTTTGCTGGGGGGGGGGGCTTAATTGCCGTGTCGGCGGGAAAATTCAATTGAGTCATAGTTATGAAAATATTATTTCCCACGAAAATTTATGTTTAGCGTGGGAGGAATTTATAATTGACAAGAAAAAGAAAATTGATGTTGTGGAGTTTGAGAGTCGCTTAATGGATAATATTGTAGAACTTCACGAAGATTTAGTCAATCGCGTTTATCAACACGGCGGTTATAAAAGTTTTTTTATTAACGATCCCAAACGACGGCATATTCATAAGGCAAGCGTGCGCGATCGGCTACTCCACCACGCTGTTTATCGGATTTTATATCCATTTTTTGATAAAACTTTTATTGCCGGATCTTTTTCCTGCCGTGATAATAAAGGGACGCATAAGGCGGTAAATAGTTTTAGAAATTTGGTGTTTCGAGTGAGTAAAAATCATAACCGTACTTGTTGGGTGTTGAAATGTGATATTAGGAAATTTTTTGCGAGTATTAATCACGAAATATTACTGACAATATTGCGTAGCTATATTCCTGATCAAAATATACTTCGACTGTTGCAGAATATTATTAACAGTTTCCACACAGAATCATTATCTGGCGTCGGCTTACCTCTCGGCAATCTTACCTCACAGTTATTCGCCAATATTTATTTAAATAAATTTGATCAATGGGTAAAGCACCGGCTAAAATCTCATTATTACGCGCGGTATGCCGATGATTTTATTTTTCTTTCGCGTGATAAATTTCGGTTGGAGGCGGCAATGCCAAAAATACAAGAATTTTTACAATCAAATTTAAAACTTACCTTGCATCCGGATAAAGTTTTTATAAAAACCGTGTCTTCCGGTGTTGATTTTCTTGGTTGGGTGAATTTCTTTGACCATCGTGTTATTCGAACTAAAACAAAACAGAGAATGTTGCGAAAAATTCGCCTAACTACGAAAGATACTGTTGTCCAATCGTATTTAGGGCTTATCAGTCATGGCAATTCGCGAAAGTTAAAGCAAAAGGTAGCGAGCGAGTGTTGGTTGTGGCGTTAGTTAGTGACTTGTACCGCCGTAGTCCCGACACAGTCGGGACGGAGGGGTGTGGATAACTTTTACAAACAAAATTTTTTGTTGGTTTTTTTCTCTCAACTGTAAGGTTTTTGTCGTCATTTGGTCGCTCTTGACGGAGTGTGATATAATGTATAGGCCTTGAACTTAAACACTACATATAGTGTTTCAAATCAATTTAAATAACAAATTACAGGGTTTCACCCATAATTATAACAATATGAACACCGCTGTCGCCACTAAAATTTTTAAAGTTGATTCTGATTATAAATATTCACCGGAAAATGGCCTGAAATTTGAACGGCATTTTACTAAAAACGGGGTGAGTCCGTACGATATGTTCCAGTACGAACTGCGTTCGTCTGTAATTCGCGAGTCAACCGGTAAGATAATTTTTGAAATGAACGATGTAGAGGTGCCAAAAACGTGGTCGCAAGTGGCCACGGATATTTTGGCGCAAAAATATTTTCGTAAAGCCGGCGTTCTGCAGTATGATGCGGACGGTGCGCCAAAGTTGAACGCTGACGGGACCCCCATGCTTGGTCCTGAAAACAGCGTTAAGCAAGTGGCGCACCGTTTGGCCGGTACTTGGCGATATTGGGCGGAAAAATATGGTTACTTTGCCAGTGCCGAGGACGCGGTTGTATTTTACGACGAGCTCGTTTACATGATAATCAACCAAATGGCCGCGCCAAATTCTCCGCAATGGTTTAATACCGGTTTGCAATGGGCGTATGGAATTAACGGGCCATCACAAGGACATTATTATATTAATCCTGACACCGGCGTATTAACTCGTTCGGAAGATTCTTATACTCATCCGCAACCGCACGCCTGTTTTATCCAATCCGTTAACGACGATTTGGTCAACGAAGGTGGTATTATGGATTTATGGGTGCGCGAGGCGCGGTTGTTTAAATATGGCTCCGGTACCGGCACGAATTTTTCCGCTTTGCGTGGACGGGGCGAGCCGTTATCCGGTGGTGGCACATCATCGGGCTTAATGAGCTGGCTTAAAATCGGCGATCGTGCGGCCGGTGGGATTAAATCCGGCGGTACCACTCGGCGTGCGGCGAAAATGGTAATTTTAGATGTTGATCATCCGGATATTGAAGAATTTATTATTTGGAAAGTTAATGAAGAAAAGAAAGTTGCGGCCATGGTCGCGGCCGGCTATGATTCACATTATGAAGGCGAAGCGTATAACACTGTGTCCGGTCAAAATTCCAACAACTCTGTGCGCGTTACGCAAGAATATTTAGAAGCAGTAGAAACCGGCGCGGACTGGAATTTAAAATGGCGTACCGGCGGTAAGGTTTGTAAAACTTTGCCCGCGCGCTCACTTTGGGAACAAATCGCCACTTCGGCTTGGTCATGTGCCGATCCGGGGTTGCAGTATGATACTACCATTAATGAATGGCACACCTGTCCGAATTCCGGTCGGATTAACGCGAGTAATCCTTGCAGTGAATACATGTTCATCGACAACACTGCCTGTAATCTCGCCTCTATTAACCTTGCCCATTTTTATGACAGCGAGACCGCGAGTTTTGATATTGAAGGTTTTAAATATGCCACGCGTCTTTGGACTGTAGTTTTGGAAACAAGTGTTTTAATGGCACAATTCCCCAGTAAAGAAATTGCGCAAGGTAGTTATGATTTTCGCACTTTGGGATTGGGTTATGCCAATATTGGTTCGGTACTTATGACCGCTGGTATTCCTTATGACTCACCCGAGGCCCTGGCTTTTGCCGGTTCCGTCACGGCCATCATGGGCGCACAATCATATATTACCTCGGCCGAAATGGCGAAAAATTTAGGACCATTTCCAAAATTCAAACATAATCGCGCCGAAATGCTGCGTGTGATTCGCAATCATCGTCGGGCCGCGTTTAACGCCTCTGATGACGAATATGAATCTTTGGCTGTTAAGCCGGTTGGAATTTCTGAAGAATTTGCGCCCGCGTATTTGCTCGTGGCCGCGCGCAATTTGTGGAATGAAGCGTTAGAAATGGGTGAGCGTTATGGTTATCGTAACGCTCAAACCACTTTGCTGGCTCCGACCGGAACGATTGGTCTTGTGATGGATTGTTCCACCACCGGCGTGGAGCCGGATTTCGCGCTCGTGAAATTTAAAAAATTAGCCGGTGGCGGATATTTCAAAATTGTGAATGAGAGCGTCCCGATGGCGCTTAAAACTTTGGGTTATAATCAGAAACAAATTGACGACATTGCTGATTATCTAAAAGGCCGCGCCACTCTAAAAAATTGTCCGCACATCAACTCCGAAAGTTTAAAAGTTAAAGGTTTTGTTGATGAAGATATTGCCAAAATTGAAAAGACCTTGCTCGGTGCGTTTGAAATGGGTTTTGTATTTAATGTTTGGACTTTGGGAGAGGAATGTCTAAAACGATTGGGCTACACGAGCGAACAATACAATGACCCCAATTTTAATTTGTTAAAAGCGCTTGGATTTACTGATGAACAGGTGTCCGAAGCGAACGAATTTGTCTGCGGAGCGATGACGATTGAAGGTGCGCCCCATTTACGCTCGGAACATTATGCGGTGTTTGATACTGCCAACAAGAACGGCAAAAAAGGCCAGCGCTATATTCATTATCTTGGTCATATCCGGATGATGGCCGCGGTGCAACCGTTTTTGTGCGGTTCAATTTCCAAAACAATTAATATGCCGAACGAAGCGACGGTAGAGGATATCAAAATCGCTTACATGGCCTCGTGGAAATTGGGCTTAAAATGCAACGCAATTTATCGCGACGGTTGTAAATTATCACAACCGCTTTCGGCCAAAAGCAAAAAAACCGAAAGCAAAAAAGAAGAAAAAATTGAAGAGAAAGTTGCCCCGGTAGTTGGTGGCGCGGTCGCGGTGTCTCCCCCTGCCCGAGGGGGAGAAGCAGAGGGGGTGGGAGCACTCGCCAACGGCGATTGGCAACAAGCCGTTGATGCCGAAGACATGCAAATAAATTACGCCCACGATGGCACCTCCAACGGCAAACATGTTTACATCCACGGCGAACAACGCAAGTTGCCTTACAAACGCAGTGGTATGACTATTAAAGCCAAAGTTGGCGGTCAAAAACTATTCCTACGCACCGGCGAATTCCCGGACGGCAAATTAGGCGAGGTGTTTATCGATATGTATAAAGAGGGTGCGTCGTTCCGCAGTTTGTTAAATTTATTCGCCATTTCCATTTCTACCGGTTTGCAATATGGCGTGCCACTAGAAGAATATGTAGATAAATTTACTTTTACGCGCTTTGAGCCATCGGGCATGACTGATCACCCCAATGTTAAATTTTCCACTTCCATTATTGATTTTATTTTCCGCGTCATCGGAATGGAATATTTAGGCCGAACGGATTTTGTCCAAGTCAAACCCACCGGCATCCAACGCAACCGCGCTCAACAGTTGGCGCATATTGCCCAAGAGGCGACGGCGCAGACATCGTTAGAATTGGAAACGCCAGACAGTTTAGTTAAAAAAGAATCCGAGCAAGTAGAAATTGCCGAAGCCCAAATGAGTTTGCCAAAAATGCCATCGGCCAGCAAAAAAACTACCGCCGTCGACGCGATGCTGTCTAATATGATGGGCGACGCGCCTCCGTGTGGAACTTGTGGGCACATGACTATTCGGAGTGGAAGTTGTTACAAGTGTTTGAATTGTGGGAGTACGACGGGGTGCAGTTAAAAAATATCAAAAATTAAATATCAAAAATCAAAATTAGCGATTGTCATTGCGAGAAGCAGACGCCTGCCCGCCTCTGGCGGGAAGCAATCTCTCGCTGTCATTCCGACCGAGCCGTAGCGAGCGGAGGAATCCCTTAACGCTAGTTTAATCTCTAAAATTCGTTTCACAAAAAAACACCCCGACAAAATTTTGTCAGGGTGTTTTATTTCCTACATATCAGTAATACCGTATTAAAGAAATCCTGCCGTTTAATTATTTTAAAGCCGGTTTTTTTAAGCCAGCTTATTTGTTGCTCAACGGTGGTAAGTTTGTTTAAATACAAATGGTGGTAAGCCCACTCCGTAAGCATCTTTTTACTTTTTGAATTCTTTGTCAGGTGACTGATATGTCGGGCCGAGTTATAAGCGGCTGTATTAAGATTTTGGTATGTCATCAAGTCACTATAAATAAAAATACCACCACCGTTAAGATTATTATAGGTCATTTTAAATATTTTTTGTTTGCCACGATCATTTTGATGATGCAATCCGATGACAGTAGTGGTAATGTCATATTTTATTTTTGGTTTAAACAATGCCAAATCACCTAAATAATAGCGGACTCTGTTTTTACCCAATTTTCTTTTCGCTCCAGACAGCATTTGTCTAGAAAAATCAATTAAATCAAAATAAGCGGTCGGGAGAGCGCGTCGAATAACCGCGCTGGTGATGCCGGTACCGCAGCCCAGGTCGAGCACGTGGCTGGTAGTTTTTTTGTTTATTTTTCGTGTGTATTGATAAATGGTTTGGTGAATTTTTTTATACCCGGGAATTACTTTCTTGATTTCATCATCATATTTTTCAGTAGCGTATTTTTCATAGTTTAATTCTGTTGGTTTGATTGTCGTAAATTGGCTTTTTTTCATAGTGTTATTTATTTGATTGGGTTAATTCGTTTAGTGCCATAATCAATCGATCAACATCTTCCTCGTTATTGCCTAACCCGAAAGAGATTCGGACAAGAGCGGGAATATTATCAGTATTGCCGTTTTTGACTTCGGCCACAATTTGACTTTCGTTCTCAATTTTTAATAATTTTCTGACTACGTGGTATACACAAAAACTGCCGGCGCGCACGCCGATGCCATATTGTTTGTTCAATTTTTCCGCGATCGCCGTCGCTGATTGTCCGATGGCATTGAACGGGATTACGGTGTTGAGGTGAGTGTCGTTCGTGTATAGTTTTATGGCTGGATTTTGTGCCATGTATTCAAATGCCTTGCGAGTCAAATGCCGTTCGTGCGCGATGATATTATTAAAACCTAACTCGCGTAGTTGTTTTAAAGCTAGATCCATTGCGATTGCCCCAACGGCGTTAGGGGTGCCCGGGTCGTGGGCTTGCACATTTTGATAACGAATAAATTCGTCGCCGTCCGTGATGTATGGCAAATTACCACCGCCAATTTGATAAGGCAAAAATTTATCTAAAAACTTTTTGGGGCCGATCAAGAATCCACCGCCGTAAGGAGCGTAAAATTTATGTCCGGATGCGGCCAAGAAATCAATGCCCAATTCCGTCATGTCTAATTCGTGATGTTGCAGATATTGGCAGGCATCCACTATCAGGTAAGCGCCGTATCGGTGTGTTAGTGTGCTGATTTTTTTAATATCCGGACAATAGCCGGTCAGATTTGACGAGGCCGTGAGCACCAGGGCTTTGATGCGGTTTTCGCGCAATTGTTCCTCAATTGTTTCCAAGTCAAATTCAAATTGGTCGTTAATGTGATATTGTAAAACATATTCCCGACCGCGGTTTTGTACTTTTTGATTGATGTTTTCTAATTCGTCAAGCGGTAAGCGTTCCTTGCCGACAAATTTTATGCCTTCGCTTTTTATCCAAGGCAACCAAGAAGAACTGTGTTCAATTTCTGAAACTAAAATTTTTCCCGGTATAAAGGAAAAGAAATAGGCGGCCATATTCATGGCGCCGGTGGTATTGCCGGTAAACATCACATAAGAGTCAGCAGGTGCGTTGACAAAAGTTTTGATATATTCGCGACTTTGCTCGTAAATGTCCGTGGATACGATTGATTTAGCGCCTGCACCACGATGGACCGAGCCGTAGCTTTCCAGATATTTTTTAACACCCTCTTCCACGCACTTAAACGGGGGAGTGGTGGCGGCGTTATCCAGATTTACATAATTTATTTTTCCTAATTTTTCCGTGTCCACCGGGTAATTAATAATTTCAGCGGAGAACAATTCTTGCGGATTTATTGGTTCATTCATAATGTTTTAGCAATTAAACAGAACAAGTTATCATAGGGTATTTATAGATATATGTCAATAATCTTTAACTATGATACTTGACAATTTTGCTTAAATATAATAAAATATAAGTAAATATAAAAAATGTCGTAAAATTTTGACATACAAAATTAAGCAGTTATCAACAGTATGGAAAATGCGGCTATATTGGAAAATTTAGGGCTTGATCAGGTTGAGGCTAAGGCATATTTGGCCTTAACGCGTTTGGGTGGCTCTAAGGCCAGCGTCATTGCCAGAGAAATTGGCATAAAACGCACCACAGTTTATCCGATTTTACAAACGCTCGCGCAACGTGGGTTTGTAAATATTTATTTTCGCAAGAATCATCGGTTTTATTACGCGGAGAATCCTCAAAAGTTAATGGCTTTATTCCAAAACAAATTAGACGCGTTCGTGAATGTTATCCCGGTGTTAACCATGCTCGGCAAACATGAATCCACGTGCGTCGGTTTGCAGTTTATTGAAACTCTGGATGAGTTAAAAATATTTTATAATGGTATTTTGGAAGAGTATAAAAATAAATCTTATTGTGTTATCGGCAGTGCTACCGCTTGGGAGGGATTAGATACTTCTTGGTTTATCAATTTTCGTGAACGACGCGGACGCGCTAGAATTAAGACGCGTCTTTTGCTCACGCAGGAATCAGGCGCCATTAATCCAGAAGATAAAAATTTGTTGCGCCACTGGAAATATCTGCCCGCGCAATATGATTTTCGCAGTACAATTGATATTTATGATGATAAGATTTTAATTGTCAGCCCCGCGCTTAGTTCGCTCGCGGTAGTGGTGGCCGTGCCGGTGATGACCGATGTTTTTAAATCAGTTTTTGATTTAATTTGGGATATGTTGCCAGCAGTTTAAAAATGTGTTTAAGTATATAAGTATATGACCAAAATCTACACCAAAACCGGCGACACCGGCCAAACATCTCTCCTCGGCGGCGCGCGCACCGACAAGGATTGTATTAGTTTAATGGTAATCGGCGAAATTGACGAATTGAACGCCGAACTCGGGATGGCGCGGGCACTTTTGGGCGCGTCAGAGCCGGCGGAATTTTTGCGAAAGATTTCGCGGGATTTATTTAAAGTCGGATCGGAATTAGCGGCCACGCAAAATGAAAATGTGTCTGCGAGTTTGGATAAAATTGACAGCGCACAAATTCTGGAATTAGAAAAAGAAATTGATAAAATATGGGGTGAGTTGCCGGAATTAAAAAATTTTATTTTACCGGGTGGGTGCGTAGCGTCCGCGAGTTTGCATAAGGCGCGCGCGATTTGCCGGCGGGCCGAACGGGCACTCGTCACGCTCGGACGCGAAACAAAATTGCGTCCAGAAATTTATCAATATCTTAATCGGTTGAGTGATTATTTATTTGCGACGGCGCGGTTTGTGAATTTTAAAAATAGTATTGAAGAAGAAATCGTTTAATTGTCATTGCGAGTCGTAGTGGGGGTTGTCATCCCGATGAAAATCGGGATCTTCACAATTTAACACATTGTTTGAGACAGAGATCCCGATTTTCATCGGGATGACAATTTGTAATCACTTATCAACAGATAAGGTGTCTTGACATAACTTTTAAATCGTCTACAATGGTATCTGTTCTCTCTATTGAGCTGCGATAGAATTGGTGTCTCAACCGAATAAGATGAGTTAAAGCATTCTCTCTCCCATCTCCTAACATTTCTTTGTTATGAGTGGAGCTTTCGCCATTTTATTTGAAGCTAAAACACGCAAATCTACTCGCAGCTCTGTGGAGGGAATTTTGGTAGAGCAAAAGGAATGCTATTGCTTATTTGTCTACCATATGTTATAATGGGTAACATATGAGAAAAAGAAAATGGACAATTGAGCAATTACAAAAAGCAGTAAAAAATTCCACTAGTATTCGGCAGGTCATTGGCAAATTAGGGTTAGTCGAAGCGGGCGGTAATTATGAGCAGGTTAAGAATTATATCGCTGATTTGAAATTGGATAATGCGCACTTTACCGGTATGGGTTGGAGCAAGGGAAAAAAGGTTCCTCGAGAACCACTTTTCTCTCTTGAGAGTATTTTAGTTTCAGGAAGTCGTTTTCAGAGTTTTAAATTAAAGAAGAGATTATTCGCGGTGAAAATAAAAAAACCGGCTTGCGAAGAATGTGGTTGGGCGCAAAAAGCAATTGACGGTCGGATCCCGGTAGAGTTGGATCATATAAATGGAGATAGACACGACAATCGATTGGAAAATTTACGAGTTTTGTGTCCAAATTGCCATAGTTTAAAATCCACTCACCGTGGTAGAAATAAAAAAAGAGGTTAAAATGGTCCGATGGTGGAACTGGTATACACGTGACACTTAAAATGTCATGCTCAAAAGGCATGTGGGTTCGATTCCCACTCGGACCACCAATCAAAAAACCGCGCCGATTGGCCGGTTTTTTGTTAGTGAGCCAGTTGATTGTTTTCTTCCAATAAGGTAGTATATATATAGTAAAATTTAACCTTTTTCATTTATGTCTGCAACCAAACCATTTGCCGGTGATACTGGTTTACGTGTTGAACCAGGTCCTGAATATAAACATTTAATTCCTTCAAACAAATACACCCCAAAGGATGTTTTTAAAGATAAAGAAGTAGTTGGGAATGTTTGCTCGCTTTTGATAGATTTATTTGATCATTTAGGGCTTGATGATGATAAATCTCAAGATTTGGTTGAACAAATTATTAAAATCGGAGAAGAAGCGCCAGATGATGTTCAATTAGAAACGTCACTGAAATTATTATTGAGTGAAGCCGGTTTAAATGAAAAGATTGCTGAAAAATTAATTGACCGCGCGGAAAAGATATTTGGCCAAATAAAAGATTTTGTCGTTGGTGATGTGGTTTATGACGTTGGTGCTGGCGATGGCAAGGTTGGTGAGGCCATACATGACCGCCAAGGTAAAGAGGTAATTTTATTAGATGTTATTGATTACAACAAGACAGATTTGCCGTTAGTAGAATATAACGGCACAGAATTGCCTCGGCCGGACAATTCTGCTGATACCACATTATTATTGACCGTGCTTCACCATTGTGATGAGCCGGAAAAAGTTTTAGACGAAGCCATTAGAGTAACTGATGATAACGGTAATATTATTTTGATTGAGTCGGTTTATACATCGGAACAAGACCGCAAACTGCAGACATTTTTGGATTGGTTTTATAATCGTGTTTTGCATGATAAGGTAAATTGTCCGTATAATTTTAATTCGCCGGACGGTTGGCGTAAGGTTTTTGCGGAAAAGGGATTGGAGTTGGTGGATTGTACTGATTTAGGACGGGACCAAAAAACTGTTCCCGAACACCATTACCGTTTTGTGGTAAAAGTAATTAAATAATTATTTTGGTTTATGAAAAAAATTAATGTCGCGATTATCGGAGTAGGTAGTTTTACCAAAGCGTTAGTTGAAGGTGTGGCTTTTTATACCAAAAATCCAAAGGATATAACTGGCCTCGCGCATCCTTTGATTGGTAAGTATCGCGTGGCCGACATTAATTTTGTCGCGGCTTTTGACGTAGACGAACGTAAAGTTGGCAAAAAATTACATGAGGCGATTTATGCCGGTGCCAATGTTACTAAAAAAATTGCCGATCCCTTGGTATATGACGCGGTAGTACATCGTGGGCCGACCTTGGACGGTGTGGTTGATGAGATGAAAGGGTCTTTTGTGATTGAAAGTGAATCGCCGGTCGCGAATATCGTGAAAATTTTAAAAAATTCCAAAACCGATATTGTGGTTAATTTGGCTCCAACCGGGAGTGACCAAGTGACGTATTTTTATGCCGAAGCCGCCGTAGAGGCGGGTTGTAGTTTTATAAATTGTATCCCTACTCCACTGGTAACGATTCCAAAATGGCGCGCTAAATTTGAAAATAAAAAGTTGGTGCTTTTGGGCGATGATACCAAGAGTCAATTGGGCGCGACCATGTTAAATCGATTTTTATTATCACTTCTTAAAATGCGTGGAATAAAAGTTACTAAATCCGAACAAGAGAATCGCGGTGGCAATACCGACCATTACAATTTGCTTTATCGCGCGCAAACCAAAGAAAAATCCAAACGCGAGGCCCTAACCAAGTTTTTAGATACTGATGATGCTAAACCAACCGTAACATTTCACTATACCGGTGAACCCTCCGGCCACAAGATTGTTAATTTAAAAATTGAAGGTGAGATATTCGGGCGCGCGCCTATTTCTATTACTTCAGTTATCGAAGATGAAATTAGTATCAATGGTGCCGGCACGGTGGTGGACGCTATTCGCGTGGCAAAATTGTTAGTTGATAGCGGCCGGCAAAAAGAAGCCTCCCGTGTCTGCCCGTTTTTAATGAAATCACCACCTGAACAAATGTCGGATATGGAGGCCGCCGTGGCTTTTGATAAAATTTTAAATAGTATTAAATAATTTTATGTGGCCCTTTAGCACCCCAAAACCAAAATTAGATCCGAAAGCAGACCCAAAACCGGACCCCTACAAACTAAACATTAAAACCGGCAATAACCAGTTGCGTTCCGGGCGTTATGGCATTGAACACAAAATTGCCGAACAGATGTATGCTTTACGGCATGAAACATTTGCTAATATTTCGCCGGCCAATCGTCAGTTTATTGTTGATTTAATTACTAAACACGCTAAATTGTTGCCTGCTGGCACTGGTTTTGGCCGTAGTTTGCGTTTACGGATGAAAGAAGAGGTGGAGCGCGCACGTTTGGCTGGGAAAATCAGTTTGGTGGACAAGAAGGATTTTATTAAGATTATTGATAAGTTGCCTCATGCATAGGATACTTATCCACAGTTGACATTTCTTGACAAATAGTATAAAATGTATTCACTATTGATTGAGAGGAAAAGATTAGCTGTTTTTTCGCTCAATTAAGCAAAAAATGCTACCCTCCCTCATCGGTTTGGTGGGGAGAGCGGCGTGCAAGGACATAAAATAATCTTCATGTCAACCTTGCGGATTTTGGCCAATTTATAAGGAAAAACTCAAAAAGCCCCTATTTTGTTGGCCCTTTTTTTATTTGCGAGTAGAGTGAGAGAAGTAAAAATTTATTTTTAATTCCGAGCGAGCGAAGCAAATATGGTTTACCTATATTTCAGGGCTTCGCTACGCTACGCCCTGTAAACTTTCCGCGACATGTTGCACCCTGTAAACTAGTTCGTGGCGACAATTACAATAATTTTTCATTTTGATATTTAAATTTTGAATTTTTATTATGCCTACCTTCAAACGCCAACCTCTTAAAACTCGCGAGCGCAAATATTTTACTGATGAAAAAAATTACGCGCCGCTACCAAATTTAATAGAAATTCAAACTGATTCGTACGCTTGGTTTTTAAAAAATGGTATTAAAGAATTGTTTGATGAGGTCTCACCGATTACGGATTTTTCCGGTCGCGACTTGGAATTATATTTTGAAAATTATTTTTTAGATGAACCGCGTTTTGAAGAAGATGTTTGTCGCGAGCGCAACACCACTTTTGAAGCGCCCCTGCGCATAACCGCGCGTTTGGTAAATAAAAAAACCAACGTAAGCAAATCGCAAGAAATTTATTTGGGCGATATCCCCATCATGACCAACCGTGGTACGTTTATTGTGAACGGCATTGAACGCGCGGTCGTGTCCCAGCTAATCCGCAGTGCCGGCGCTTTTTTCACCGCGGAAAATGTGCGCGGACGCAATTATTATGGCGCTAAAATTATTCCAAATCGTGGCGCGTGGCTGGAAATTGAAACGGATTTAAACAACGCTATTTGGGTAAAAGTAGATCGCAAACGCAAAGTCGCGGTTACCTCGCTTTTGCGCGCTTTTGGTTGCGAGTCCAACGAAGAAATTATTGAACTTTTCAAAAAAGTAAATAATCATCCGCAAATTGATTACATTGACGCCACTTTGAAAAAGGATTTGGCGACCAATCGCGATGAGGGCTTTGTGGAAGTTTATAAACGCATTCGTCCGGGCGATTTGGCTACGGCCGACAACGCCAAGAGTTTGGTGGAAGCGATGTTTTTCAATTTTGACCGTTATGATTTAGGTCGCGTTGGTATTTATAAATTCAACAATAAATTTGACATCGCGAGCTCCAGCGAAGATTATGACAAAAAAGAAAATCGCGTGTTGTCCAAAGAAAAATTAGCCGCGGTAATCAGCGAAGTGATCCGTTTGAATGTTACGCAAGAAGATCCTGATGATGTAGATCACTTGGGCAATCGCCGTGTGCGCGCGGTGGGCGAGCTGGTACAGAATCGTTTCCGCGTTGGCTTGGCGCGCATGGAGCGCATCATCAAAGACCGGATGAGTACTTATAATATAGAAGAGGTGACACCGAATCGTTTGGTGAACGCCCGGCCGGTAGTGTCGGCGGTGCGCGAATTTTTCATGAGTTCGCAAATGTCCCAGTTCATGGATCAGCACAATCCGCTGTCCGAATTGGAACACAAACGTCGCTTGTCTGCGCTTGGTCCCGGCGGTTTATCGCGCGATCGAGCTGGCTTTGAAGTGCGCGATGTGCACACCACTCACTATGGTCGCATCTGTCCGATTGCCACTCCCGAAGGTCCGAACATCGGTCTTGTGAACCATCTGTCTTCCTACGCTCGTATCAATGAGTTTGGTTTTATTGAAACCCCTTACCGCAAAGTTTTGCGCCAAGTTGATAACAAACCGGAATTGACTGAAGGGGAAATTTTACGCGAAGATACGGCCGGCGTGAAAGATGGCACTTTGATTACGAAAGAAATTGCTAAAAAATTATCCGCTTCCAAAGAAAAAATTATCAAAGTAAAACCGCGTTTGACGAACGAGGTATCATACCTTTCCGCTTTTAAGGAAGAAAAAGTAATTACCACTTCCGCGAAAGTTCGCGTTGATGAAAAAGGATATTTTATCGATGGTAATGTGCCGGCGCGCGTTTACAGCAAGCCGAGCGTTTCCAACACTTCAGAATTGGATTATGTTGATGTTTGCTCTTATCAAGTTGTGAGCGTAGCGACCGCGTGTATTCCATTTTTGGAACACGACGACGCCACTCGCGCTCTCATGGGCACCAACATGCAACGTCAGGCCGTGCCGTGTATTTCTCCGGATGCGCCGCTTGTGGGCACGGGCGTAGAAGTAGACGCGGCGCGCAATTCCGGCCATATGTTTTTGGCCGACGAAGACGGCGAAATTGCCGAAATGGATGGTGGCAAAATTATTTTAAAAGGCAAAAAAGGAAATTCTTATACTTATAAATTAAATAAATTTCACCGTTCCAATGCCGCCACTTGTATCAATCAACATCCGACCGTGGAGGTAGGCGAGAAAGTGAAAAAAGGCCAGCCCTTGACCGATGGGCCATCAATTCAGGATGGTGAATTGGCTTTGGGTCAAAATGTTTTAGTGGCTTACATGGTGTGGGACGGTTTCAATTATGAAGACGCGATTATTTTGAATGAACGCTTGGTGCAACGCGATCGTTTCACCTCCATTCATATTGAAAATTATATTATTGATGTTCGTGAAACAAAATTGGGTCCGGAAGTTATCACGAATGACATTCCGAATGTCAGCGAAGAGAAGTTGAAAAATTTGGACAGTGAGGGTATAGTTAGAGTAGGCGCCGAAGTTAAATCCGGCGATATTTTAGTTGGTAAAATTACCCCGAAAGGCGAAACCGAATTATCCGCGGAAGAAAGATTATTGCGCGCCATCTTTGGTGAAAAAGCGCGCGACGTGCGTGATTCATCTTTGTATTTGGAGCATGGCGAACACGGTAAAGTTATTGACATCCGAATTTTCTCAGAAGAAAATGGTGATAAATTAGAACCGGGCGTAATTAAACAAGTACAGGTGACAGTGGCTGACATGCGCAAAATTCAGGTCGGTGACAAAATGGCCGGTCGCCACGGTAACAAAGGTGTAATTTCACGCGTGGTGCCTCGCTCGGACATGCCGTTTTTGGAAGATGGCACGCCAGTTGATATTATTTTGTCTCCCTTGGGCGTTATTTCTCGTATGAACTTGGGGCAGATTTTGGAAACGCATCTTGGTTTGGCCGCTAATGCTTTGGGCTACAAAGTGGCGACACCGGTGTTAAATGGTTTGACCGAAGAACAGATTCGTAATGAATTGTTAAAAGCCGGTTTTCCCGCTCATGGTCAGATGACGCTGTGCGATGGTCGCACCGGCGAACCGTTTGATAATAAAGTGACGGTTGGTTACAACTACATGTTGAAATTGAACCACATGGTGGAAGATAAAATCCACCAACGCTCTATTGGTCCATATAGTTTGATTACCCAGCAACCTTTGGGTGGTAAAGCGCAATTTGGTGGTCAGAGATTTGGTGAAATGGAAGTTTGGGCTTTGGAGGCCTATGGCGCCGCGCATACCTTGCAAGAAATTTTAACCATTAAATCCGATGATGTTCCAGGTCGTTCCAAAGCGTATGAGGCCATTATTAAAGGTGAGCCAATCACGCGCGTGAACATTCCGGAATCTTTTAATGTTTTGGTGCGTGAAATTAAAGGTCTCGGTATGGAAGTAGAATTGTTGAAGAGAAGTGAATCCGGCGAATATCGCCCGGTGGCTGAAGTGGACGCGGAAAATAAGAAGGAAGAAGGAGAGGTCGCGAGTAACACGATTGAAGTGCCCAATAAAGAATTGAAGAAAGATTAATTGTTAATTTTGATTTTTGATTTTTAAATTTTGATTTTAATATGATTACTCGCGATTCTGTCCGTCATGTTGACTTTGACGCCATTCGCCTGCGCTTGGCTTCTCCCGAGGTTATTAGGGGTTGGTCATTTGGCGAGGTTAACAAACCGGAAACAATTAATTACCGTACGCAAAAACCGGAAAAAGGCGGTTTGTTTGCCGAAGAAATTTTTGGCCCGACCAAGGATTGGGAATGTTATTGTGGTAAATACAAAAAAATTCGCTACAAAGGAATTGTTTGCGATAAGTGTGGCGTGGAAGTTACCACCTCGCTCGTGCGTCGCGAACGCATGGGCCACATTGATTTGGCCGCGCCGGTTACGCATATTTGGTTTTTACGTTCCGTGCCGTCCAAGATTGGTTTGATTTTGGATTTGACGATGCAGTCGCTAGAAAAAGTAGTTTACTTTGCCGCTTTTATTATCAACTCGGTTAATGAAGAAGGAAAAAAGCAAGCATCTGATCAATTGCGTCAAGAATATAAATCCAAACGCAAACAAATTGACCGCGAGCGCGAAGAAGGAATTGCCAAAGCCAATAATGAAAAATTGGGCAAGGCCGCCATTGACGAAATCGTGAAAGAATCCGAGAGAAAAATAGAAGCATTAGATGAAGATTTTCAAGCCGCTGATCGCGAGTTGAAGGACTTACAAGTGATGCGCGTGATTTCGGAAAATCGCTATCAGGAGATGTCTTTGCGTTTTGGTCATTTGTTTGAGGCCAGTATTGGCGCGGAAGCAGTTTATAATTTGCTCGCGCGCGTGAATTTGGAAGAAACCATTAAACAAATTACCGAAAGCCAAATTAGCGCGAAAGGCGCTAAATTGGAACGGTTGATTCGCCGTAAAAAATTATTGAAAAGTTTACATGTCAACGGTGTTCGTCCCGAATGGGCAATTTTGAAAGCGATTCCGGTGATTCCGCCGGATTTACGCCCGATGGTGGCTTTGGACGGCGGTCGGTTTGCCACTTCGGATTTAAATGATTTATATCGTCGGGTTATTAACCGCAACAATCGTTTGCGTCGGTTATTGGAATTAGACGCGCCGGAAGTTATTTGCCGCAACGAAAAACGCATGTTGCAAGAAGCGGTGGACGCGCTCATCGACAACAACGCTCGTCATTCTAAAACAGTTTTGGCCGCGACCGGTCAAAAACGCCAACTGCGTTCGCTCGCCGACATTTTGAAAGGCAAACAAGGGCGTTTCCGCCAAAATTTATTGGGCAAGCGCGTGGACTATTCCGGCCGTTCCGTAATCGTCGTTGGTCCGACTTTGAATATTGATGAATGTGGTTTGCCCAAACGCATGGCGTTGGAATTGTTCAAGCCGTTTATCATGGGTGAAATTATTAAGCGCGAACTCGCGCACAATGTGCGCAGTGCCGGTCGCTATATTGAAAGTGAACACGACGAGGTTTGGGATATTTTGGAAAATTTAACCAAAACCACGCGCGTGTTTTTAAATCGCGCTCCTACTTTGCACCGCCTGGGTATCCAGGCCTTTCACCCGCGTTTGATTGAAGGCAAAGCCATTCAATTGCACCCATTAGTTTGTACCGCTTTTAACGCTGACTTTGACGGTGACCAGATGGCGGTTCATTTGCCACTTACGGCCGAAGCGCGTTGGGAAGCCGATAACTTAATGGCCGCGGAAAAAAATCTTTTAAAACCCGCGACCGGTCAGCCGGTAACGACTCCTAAACAGGACATCGCGCTTGGTTGTTTTTATCTTACCAATTATAATGTTAATGATAAAAGTACCGCGACTAAATTGTTTGGTTCGGAAAAAGAAGCCAAGTTGGCCTACAAATCTCGCGCCATTACTTTGCATGAAAAAATCAAAGTGCGTATGACCGCTTCGGCCAATAAATTTACGGACAGCGAAAGTTTGATTATTGAGACCTCGGTCGGTCGCGTTTTCTTTAACGAAATCGTGCCGGACAAATTACGCTATTACAACGAAACCATCAACGTTAAAAAATTAGCCGAAATTATTCGCTACTGTTTAGAATATTACGGCCAACCGGAAACTGCCAAATATTTGGATGAGTTAAAAAATCTCGGTTTCCGTTATGTTACCAAATCCGGCTACTCGTTGGGCTTTGCCGACTTTCCGGAAATTAAAGAAAAACCGGCGATTTTGAAAGACGCGGACGCGGAAATTACTTTGTGTGAAGAACAATACCGTGATGGTTTGTTAACCCAGACCGAACGTCACGCTAAAATTTTGGAAATTTGGACCGGCGCTAAAGATAAAATCGTCGCCAATAATCAAGCCACTTTGGACAAAAGCAGTTCAGTGTTCGCCATGATTGATTCCGGCGCGCGCGGTACTTGGGGCCAGTTAGGTCAGGTTATCGGTATGAAGGGTTTGGTGGTGTCACCAAGCGGTGATATTATTGAATTGCCGGTCAAAGGCAACTTTAAAGAAGGTTTTGATGTTTTGGAATATTTTATTTCTTCCCACGGTACGCGTAAAGGTTTGTCTGATACGGCCTTGCGTACTGCTAACGCCGGTTATTTAACTCGACGTCTCGTAGATGTCGCGCAAGATGTGGTGGTGTTAGAAGAAGATTGCGGGGACACTGATGGCGAAATTTTCACTGTGGAACAATCCAAAGAAATGGGTGAAAAATTATCCGACCGCGTTTGGGATCGTTATGTTTTGACTGATGTCAAAGCCGATGGCGTTGTGATTGTCAAAAAAGGCGAGGTTATCACTGACAAAGCCGCGCGCGTAATTGAAGATAAAAAAGTGCCGTCCGTGCATGTGCGTAGTGTCTTGCAATGCAAATTACCCAAAGGTGTTTGTCGTCAATGTTATGGTTATGATTTGGCCCACAACGTGCCGGTGGAATTTGGCACGGCCGTTGGTGTGATCGCCGCGCAGTCATTGGGTGAACCAGGCACGCAGTTGACGCTTCGCACCTTCCACGCCGGTGGTGTGGCTGGTGGCGATATTACCCAGGGTTTGCCACGCGTAGAAGAATTATTTGAAAATCGTCCGCCGAAACACAAAGCCGTATTGTCCGAAGTGGCCGGTAAAGTGGAAATTGAAGACGCGGATGGTAAAATTATCACTTCCTCAACCGGCAAGAAAATTTTCGAAGGCCGCCGCGGTCAGAAAATTGCCAAAGTCCATTTTGAAGGCATGGATGAAACCAAAATTAAATATACGGCCGAGGATGAAGTGCTGGTAAAAGATGGCGATACGGTGGCAAAAGACGCGGTCGTTATCGTGCGCGGATCAACCGGCGAAGAAGTGACGGCCAAGTTTGAAAGTCAGGTGAAGATTGTCAAAAATAATCTCACCCTTTCCTATAACGGACCAAAAATTCGCGAATATATTATTCCGTTGGGTTATAAGTTGTATGCCAAAGATGGCGATGTTGTTGAAAAGGGTCAGGCCTTGACTAACGGCAGTATTTATTTGCAAGAATTATTTGAATTAAAAGGCCGACCGGCAGTGCAACGTTATGTCTTGCAGGAAGTGCAAAATATTTATTCCAGTCAAGGCCAGAAAGTTAATGACAAGCACGTGGAATTGCTCATCAAGCAAATGTTTAGCCGCGCCTATGTGGAAGATGCCGGCGACACTGATTTATTGCCGGGCGAAGTGATTGAAAAATCCCAATTGGATTTTGCCAATCGTAGCGCCAAAAAAGCCGGTGGCAAATTGGCGGTGGCGCGCGAGTTGCTTTTGGGTATTACGCGCGTGTCGTTGTCCACCCAAAGCTTCTTATCATCCGCTTCTTTCCAAGAAACCGCCAAGGTATTAATCAATTCTGCTATTACCGGTAAAGTTGATTACTTGGAGGGCCTGAAAGAAAATGTAATTATTGGTCGGTTGATTCCGGCGGGGACAGGGTTTAAGAAATAATATCTAAACAAAGAACACCTCGACAATTGTCGGGGTGTTTTAGTTAATGGTTGTATTGTATTTTCCCCAAATTAGGCGTAAAATTAAGATGTATGCGTATTAAACAAGTTATATTTTTGGCTTTAATTGGCACAATTGGCATTGCCGTTGGTTTGGCCGGATTTTGGTTGGGGCCACGTTTTAAAAACGACCAAGCCGGATTATCGAAAATCATCCTTACCGGCATCCAGTTGCCCTCCGAAGGTCTTAAGGGCAATGTTCACACGGCCATACCTAATGATAAGGACCTGTTCGAGACCTTGTTTAAATACTCGCAACCGATCGCTGATTTGTCGTCCGCGCCTGTTTCCGCCGTTTTGCCCCACCATCTTGTCGCTGGCAGTTATGAAATTGGAATGTTAGAGGCGGTGAGTAAAAAAATTACGCCAGCGGTCGTGGTAATTGTCAGTCCCAATCATTTTAATACCGGACGCGGAAAAATAATTACGGCGTTAGAGCCGTGGCAAACGCCGTTTGGAATTTTAGAAACCAATCAAAAAATTATTGGAAAATTAGCGGACGCGGGCGTAATGGTTGATGATCCGGCCATTGCCAATGAACACGGCGTGGGCGCGCTCGTGAGTTTAGTTAAAAAAATTTGGCCAAACACCAAACTCGTGCCGATAATTGTCAAAAATGAACGCAATTTTCAAGAGATTGACAAGGTGGCGGAATTATTAAATAAAATTTTACCAAAAAATTCTTTAGTGTTAGCGTCGGTGGATTTTTCGCACTATCTTCCACTTACTGTTTCTAATTGGCACGATGAATTGTCTATAAATGTTTTAGAAACCGGCGACTATAATCGTCTGGAACGAATGGAAATTGACAGCCAAAATTCTATTCGGTTGCTTTTGAAATATAATGAACTAAAAGGAGCGCAAAATTTTACTTTGGCGCACCATACCAATAGCGCCGATATTATTAAAAATTCGGAGTTGGCCGAAACCACTTCGCATGTGATGGGGTATTTCGTTGGTGGAAAACCTGTTGCCATTCCGGCCATCGCCGTCCAATTTTTTGGTGATATGATGTTGGACCGCAGTGTTGCCAAAGCGATGGGAGAAAAAGGTTTGGACTATGTATTTGAACATTTGACCGGGCAAGAAAATAGATTTTTTTATGGGCAGGATTTGACGGTCGCCAATTTGGAAGGACCATTCGCGATCAAACGTATTAATACTTCTAAATCCATCGCTTTCCGTTTTGATCCGGCGCTCGCGGGGCAGCTAAAGCGTTATAATTTTTCAGCTGTGTCTTTGGCCAATAATCACACCATTGATATGGGGCGGGCGAATGTGGATTTTACCAAAACAATTTTAGAACAAAATAATTTGGGATATTTTGGTAATGAATATAGCGTGAGCACCAGTGGAATTTGGGTGGCCAATAATTTACCGGAAAAAATGGCTTTGGTGGGAATAAATTTTACCGAAGGCGAAGTTAGTTGGAGTCAAATCAGATTGGCCATTGCCACAGCCAAATCCCAAGCGCCCAATGTGGTCGTGATGCCGCACTGGGGGCAGGAATATGACCGTATTTCCAATGAGCGCGAACGGCAATGGGCGCGTGATTTAATCGATGCCGGCGCGACAGCGGTAGTCGGCGGTCATCCCCACGTAATTCAAGAAATGGAAATATATAACGGCGCGCCGATATTTTACTCACTCGGAAATTTTATTTTTGATCAATATTTTTCGCAAGACACTCAAGAAGGTTTTAGTGTTGGAATGACTTTCACCGGCGGGAGTGTTAAAGATATTTATGTCATGCCGTTTTATTCGGTCAAATCCCAAAATTATTTAATGTCCGGCGAGCGTCGTGATAAATTTTTTGAATGGTTTAATACCAATAGTCGGTTGGATGGTAAAAAATTTGAAGTTGGTAAATTAGCACTATGACCAGAATTTTAGGTGTTGACCCTGGGTTCGGTCGCATGGGTTATGGCGTAATCGAATCGGTCGGCCACGGTCAGTGGCAAGCGGTTGCTTATGGTTGTCTGGAAACTTCGCCTAAAAAATCTTTAATCGCGCGTTTGCAAGAATTGCGTGATAAAATAAAAGAAGTGGTAAAAGAACACAAACCAACGCTCGCGTCCGTGGAAAAATTATATTTTTTTAATAACGCCAAAACCGCGCTGGATGTCGGGCAGGCGCGTGGGGTAATTTTATTGACGCTTTTGGATTGCGGTTTGGAAATTTATGAATATACGCCTTTACAAATCAAACAAGCGCTGACCGGCTATGGTCGAGCGGAAAAAGGCCAAATGCAAAAAATGGCCGCCATGGTTTTGGGCGTTAAAAAACCGATTAAATCCGATGACGCGGCGGACGCGTTAGCGGGCGCGTATTGCGCGGCGGTGAATTTGTAAGCACGGCGTTAAGCTGTGTAGTGGAGCAGAATTGAACCGCGTCGGTTCAATTTTTTTATTGATAAAAGTTTAAACCGTTGGAAATTTTTTAAGTTGGTATCAAATAATCCCAAACCGGTACCAAAAATTACCGGTTCAATGGTTAAGTAAATATCGCTAATTAATTTTTTTTCTAAAAATAAATTATAAGTGGCGGTTCCGCCCAAAATTGCGATTTTTTTGTATGGACTTTGGGCCAGCCATTTTTTTATATCAACCGCGCTCGGGTTTAAGTATAAACATTTGGCATTTTTTTGGGCAGTGGTTTTTACCGAACGCGTAAACACCACGCAATTGCGTTGGCGCAAAGGTCGGTAAGCAGTTTTGTAAGTATTATTGCCGACGACAACCAAATCGCTTTTATCCAAAATGGCGTGTAAATGATTTTTGTCTTCGTCACTGGTCCAACGCGTGGATAGGTGTCCGCTGTTTTTGGCAATTTTGCCGTCGATAGTGACCGCGGCCAAAAGGAGATATTGCTTTTTCATGGGATTTTAAAATTAGCGTCCGGTTTTTTTATAAAAAAGTTTTAGGATTTGGTGTTTTTTAATTACCAAACTCGTTCCTACGCCGTTGCCGACAGCATAGGCCAAAATTATAGTAAATATTTGGTCTTCAATTCCCGCTAATATTTCGTATAAAATTAATAAGTTCAAAAGCGTCACAATCGTTGAGAAAAACGCCGCTCGCCAAGCGTATTCCTTGGCGATAGTTTGGTAGTAGTAGGTAATTAAAATGTCCTGAAAAACGCCGACCGAGAAAAAGATTAAGTGCCTAATGATGATATCCATATGTTTTTGTTAGAATTTAAGCTATTGTTTAAAAAATATTATTTCAATTCCGCTTCTTTCCAAGATATTTCTGAATTAAATATCCCACAAACGCAAAAAATAATCCGGAGATAAGGGAGGTAATGATAACAACTCCCGCCGCATCGTCATTTGGGTTTAGATACCGCAATGTTGCTATTACGCCACCAGCAACCATCTCGCCGAAGACAAAACCGCCGATTACCACCATCTTGGCGTACTTTTCCGCAAGTTCATGCGCGAGACCGGCGCTAAACAAGACGACACCGAAAAAAGCGAAAGCGGTCCAAGGCCAATTCCATCCATTGGGTCGCGTGTATGAGAAGTTTCGCCGACTTCCTTAATTTTTATCTTTTTTTCCTTCTTATGTCACTAACTAAAGAGCCAACCGAATTACTTGTTCTAATTTTTTGATCGTCATGAAATAATCGATTCAGTTCGTCTGCGATCTTTTTATGGTCAGGAGTTCCTTTTATGGAACCGCTTTGATGCTGGAAATTGGGATTTATAACCAAATCATTAACCAATACTTTTTCGGATAAACTCCAAGGTTCTCTTCCGCGACCACGGATCATAGCTTCTGTATCTACACCGTGCATCTCATGCCTTTTTTTGCCGCTTCTTTACACTGCGCAATAAATTCCGCACTTCCTAAATTAAAATTTAATGCGGCGATATGTTGTCTGTGTTGGCGTGTTAATTCAGCTTGTTCTTCGGCAGTATTTAGTTGTCTGATTGCATAACCAACGGCTTTATTGCAAACCTCCGGGAATTGATCTACATATTCTCTTGGGAAAAATTGGTAAGCAATATCAATCAAACGAAGAGAAGGATTTTTGTATATTTCATTAATTTCAGGATGTTCAATGGCGAGTTGATTGCCTATTTCTTCCACAAGTTGAATTGCTAGAATTCTTTCTCGTGTTAATTCATCATTACCCTCTGCATAGAAAGTACCGGCAGGAATAAAGTCGGCAGAATCAATTTCATACCGGTGATGGTTAATTTTGGTTGGCTCTGGCTGGGATGATTCTTTTTTCATAGGTTTAGTATAAAAAAAATTTATTATTTCGCCTAACGTATGTATATGCGAACCTGTTGATTATTAACTTAATATATAGTATATTATCACCAAAATACTCAAGAGGCAAGCGTAAAATATGTCCAAATTACCAAAAATTATTGCCATTTTAGGGCCAACAGCTTCGGGAAAAACCGATGTTGGTATTTTTTTGGCTAAGAAATTTAACGGGGAAGTGGTGAGTTTTGATTCTCGGCAGATATATAAAAACATGGACATTGGCACTGCTAAGCCACCAGGAAGTCCTGGGAACGGGGTATATATAGTAGAAGGGATCTCACACCATCTGATAAATACCGTTGACCCTGACCAAGATTATAGTTTGGCGGATTTTAAGGCGGACGCCATCAATGCCATTGACGATATTTTGGCGCGGGGGAAGTTGCCGATTTTGGTGGGCGGAACGGGGTTGTATTTTTGGGCGGTGATTGATAATTTGGATATCCCCAAAGTGGTGCCGGATAAAACTTTGCGAAAAGAATTAGAAAAATTATCATTAACGGAAATGGTAAAAATGTTGCGTACCAAAGACCCAGATAGTGCCGAGGTAATTGATTTAAAAAATCCGCGACGGGTATTGCGGGCGGTGGAAGTGGCTTTGGCGGGGGAGTCGTTTGTAAAACAGCAGAAAAAAGGTAAACAGCTGTATGATTGTTTACAGATTGGATTGAATTGGCCGCGAGAAGAATTGTATGAACGGATTAACGCGCGGGTGGACGAGCAAATAAAAGATGGGTTGGTGGGGGAGACGGAGGGGTTAGTGCGAGAGATCCTGAAACACGATAGCCATGCGGCATCGCATGGAGTTCAGGATGACAGTGAGAGATTGCCGCGCTTCGCTCGCAATGACATATGGGCGTTGCCGAGTATGAGCGGAATTGGGTATCGGCAGATGGGGTATTATTTGCGGGGCGAGATGACGCTGGACGAAGTGATCGAAATTTTAAAACGCGATACACGGCGTTATGCCAAACGGCAGCTGACTTGGTTTAAGCGTGATCAGAGGATAAATTGGGTAGAGCGGAATGATAACAGGATGGCGGGAGATTTAGTTGGTGTTTTTTTGAATTATTAAAATTCTTAAATTTCAAAATCAAAATGGGCAATGTCAAATCAATGTCAAAATCAAAATATCAAATTTGTAATTTGAACTTTGGATTTGGTTTGACATTGTCCACCACAGGCCGATCCGCCTTTGGCGGAGAAATTGGAAATTTGACATTAAAAAAATTCTCGATGCATGATCGAGAATTTTTTGTTATTGATGGATTATTGTGTCAGCCCAATTTCATCCGCCATCAAATTTAGTTGTTCACCGGTAACATTATCTAACGCCTGCACGCGCACTTTGGAAACGAGCACATTTTGGGTGGGATTTTTGGTTTTGAGCACGACCGTGAACGGCAAGGCGAGCACATCAGTATTAACCGTCATCTCGTCAATGGTCCAGGTTAAATGTTTAGCGACGCTGTCGTAATCCAATTTACCGGCGGGTGGGGTGGCGGGTAATTTTACTTCTACGTCGCCGTAAATGTCGGCTGATAACGTAACATTTTTAAGCGGGTGCAAGGTGTTGGTTATTACCCAGCTGATGGCGTGTTCGTCATTGCCGGTCGCGCCGGTTTTTATTTCGTCGCGTACCTCGGCTTTGAGGTCGGAATTGAAAATAATTTCAATTTGATTACTTGTTAGTGTTTGGGTGATATTGTTTTTATCCGTAAAAGTTACCTCTACCACTCCGGTGGCCAAAAATTCTTTGACTGCTTCCCAGTCGGCGGTTTTAGTATCTTTAACCGGCAATTGCATGTCCCAGGTTATTTCTTTGCCAACAACTAATTTTTTCAGTTCCGGAATTTTACTGCCATCCCAAACAATTTCCCCGCGTCTAACGGTGTCAGACACTTGTGTGCCTTTGATTACGCCATTAAATTTTTCTTCCGAATCCGCCCAATTTAGCACGCTAACTTTGCCATAACTGGGCGCGTCAAATTTTAATTTTACCGACATTTTAGTCATATCACTATCACTGCCATTTTTCAAAACAATGGTGGCGTTTAACATATCGCCGGGGAAACTGGCGGCTTTGGTTAAAGTGCCGTTAACCGCCAAACTTGCGGAAAGCGAATTTTTGATTAGTTCCGCGCCGAATTCATTTTCAGCAATTAGATGGCGCTCGCCGGCCGCGTCCGTCCAGATTACTTGTAATTTTATTTTAGCAAGCGGGTCAGCGTTTTCGGAAAATTGTCCGCTGAATTTAATTTCCGATTGTGTGCTCGTGCCCGGTGTTATCACCCAAGCGGTTTTGGTAAGAGTAGGTGTGGACGAAGACAAGCGGAAATTTGCCGGAAAGATTGGCACCACTGTTAAGCCGTTAAGCCATTCGGTGCCGGCGTTTTCTAAGGTGGCGGTAAAATTGGCTTCTTTGCCCGCGCCTATTTTATCCGGACCGGCCAGTTTTAGAGTGTAAGGAGAGCGGGTAATTTTATTTTCGAAAGTGGCCATGGTTTGCAGATCGGATTGGAAATTCGTCGGGCGGTAGTTTAAAAACGCGCGCCAGGCCATCACCGTATCGGGCGAGCCGTACATTTTGCCGGTGATAATCACCTCGCCTGTTTGGCGGGCGGGCAGTGAATTTAGTTGCCATTCGGTGAAAGTCGGGTTTTCGGCCGGCACATCGCTTGCCAGTACCATAAAGCCCTCGGGGTAGCGCATAGTTAGCACCACGTTATTCAAGGCTACGCGTTGGTTGTTTTCGTAAGTAATGGTAATAGTGGTAGTCGCACCCAACTCCGCGTCTTCCGGTCCGGTAATTTTTAAAGTAACTTGGTCAGACACCGGTTTTTGCGCCGAAGGCATCATAAAAAATCCGGCCCAGGCCGCGGCCGCGAGCAGTCCCAGCATAATCAGAAAAACAAATACCCGGCGGAAAAATTTTCCTCCTTTTTTAACGTCAATTTTTTTCATGTCCGGCATGTCGCCGTTTTCATCTTTGTAAATCGCATCCAAATGCCGGGCCATAGCCAAGTCGCTTTCCAGTGGACTTTTTTTAACGGTTTTACGGCGTGGCACGGCGCGACGGCGTTTGGGTTTTTCTTCCTCTTCCAACGGTTTGACGGAAAATTCAGGAGTGTCTGACATAAAAATTTTATAATTATCCGCCAGAGGCGGACCCGCTTGTGGCGGGAACTTATTTTTTAGATTAAGATTTAGCGTTTTTTCATTACTAAACTCCAAATTTTGTTGGTATCAAGCGTCAGTGGTTCCACGCGCACTCCGTTGGATGCCAAGATCGTACCCACACCGTCGGCCCATTTTGGTTCTACTGAATCAGGGGTGATAATTTGGCTGTCAAAAGTGCTGTTAATACCGCTTTGTTTTTGGACTATCAGTTGATAATTAGCCAAACCACCGTTTTCCGCTGGGTTCACTTTAAATGGCAAATGATATATAAAAGTGGCTTGCGTGGTTTGTCCGGGTTCAGTAATGAGCCAATTGCCAAAAGCGGTTTTGCCAAATTCTTCGGTAATTCTAGTGCCACTTCTTTGGTCAAATTTAATTTCTTTTTCTTTTTTAATTAAATCGGTGTCGATAGTAGCTCCGGGCGTGGGCGCAAAAAATTGTTCTTCTTCCGGCCAAGTAAACCCTTGGGCGCTGACGAGCTCGCTTTCCGCCGGAACATATATACGCAAGTAATCAATATTATCGACGCCATAAAATTTTTCACCACGTGTGCCGGTATGAGTACGAGTGATGACGACGGTATTGGTTATGGTACCAACGTCGTCAATCTTGGCTTCATGACTCACCGTTTGGATCATGCGCGCGTCGCTTTTTTCACCGTGGATGTTGGTATTTACCACAAATAAATAATCCTGATTGCCGTCGGTTGGCAAAATTTCTCCGCCCCAGCCGTATTCGGTAATCGCGCTTTGCGCTTTTTCATCCGTAAAATATGCTTGGATCTGCTTTTCTTTCAGAGAATTTTGCAGACCTGATAAAATTGGCAACAGTTGGTCGGTCTTTGGTTTTAAAACCGCGTCAATTATTTTTGGTGTTAAATCGGTGATGATTTGTTTGGGGCGTCCTTCTTTTTTCTCCGCGCCCGTCTCCACAATCGCTTGGAGCGTGCCCAAAGCGCTATCGTGCGCTAATACCACTTGGCGATTATCGTCGGTAATCGGGCCGATAATTTTTAATAATTTTTCAAATACACTGCTGTTAATGGCAATCACGCCGTCAGCCGTAATACCACGGCTGTGGCGGAAGAACCAAAGCGCTTTTTGCGCGTTAGCCGGGAAATCCGGATACCAATTGGAATCCTGAAATTCAAAACGGCTGTTAATTAAAAGTAGGGGTGCCGGTGGTTCCAAATATACATCGCTCGTGTAACGCAAGGCGTAAGAGCCGTTAGGTGGGACATCGATGTTTATAATTTGACCGTCTTTTACTTCCAGCAGGGCGAAACTACCCATAAATCCGCCGGTCGGACGTAATTCGTGTTCATTTTGAAACACGAGTAAATAGCGTCGTAATCCTTGTCCACCAAAAATTTCCGGTAACTGATCGGTTAATTTAGAGAGGTTATCTAGATCACCAACCAGGGCGCTAAACAATATCTTGAATTTATTAAATTCAGCGCGATATTCTTCCGGTAAAACATTTTCTTTGACCGGTTTTAAGAGTTCTAAAGCGGATTGATAATTGGGCAGGGCGGAGTTTAAGCCAATGGAAATTGTTTTCAGGCGGTCGGTTAAAGTGGTGGAGGCGGTGGCGTTGCTATTGTTGTAAGCCGAAAGTAAATGGGAATTCCCCAAAGCAATGTTTTGGCCGGCCAAGATTATATTTTGTCGACTTTCAAATTCGGTGTTGACAAGCGGTAGGGCGCGCGCCAAAGTTTGTAAAAATCGGTGCTTGGTTTGCATGGTATCTACGGCCAGATTAAAACTGGTGAGAGCGCTGTCCAAATCGGTTTGAGCTTGGGCGGTATTGGCGGAAAATAATGAGGTAACTGATTTTTGTAAAGATGAAAAACCGGCCAAACTGTTTTCGGCTACGGTCGCCACGGAAAATTTTAAACCGCGCGCGTATTGTTGCGCCGGAATGGGGGCAATGCCAAAAATCAGGACGGCAGTCATAATCGCGGCGCTACGTTTCCAAAACAAACTGTTGTTGGCTAAATTTTTGACGTTAGCGCGCAGGTTATTTAATTTGGCGTTAGTGTAATTTTTTAAATCAGCTGCCAAAACGTCGCGTTTTTTGGGAGTCGGGGCAAACGCGATTGTTTGCTCTATCAGCGACTGTTTTGGCGCTATCACCGTTTCATCGGTTTGTTGCAATACCGGCAGATCAAATTCATCGGTGATTATGATGGTTTTTTTAACAGGAACGGAAAAGTTCGGTTGGGGCGCGGTCGGAATTTCGTGATAGTGGTGGTAAAGATTGGTGTCTTGTTCCGGGGCAATGGCTTGTACCTTTTCCCAAACATCAGTTTTAGTATTTTTTAAATTTACCACGTGCGCCGAAGTTTGAGGCGCGCCACTGACATGATGAACAAAAAAACCAATACCACGATTAGGAGTTGGCAAAGCCGGAGAATATTTAGCCGGCATGATTTTTGCTGGTTCTAAAATCGACTCGCTCGGCGTATCCCGTAAAGCAAAGCCGGACTTGTCCGGCGTAGCCCGCAAGGCGAAGCCGGAACAGGTAGATTTGTTGTGGCCATGTTTGCCACAAACACCGCAACAACGCCGTTGCACGGATTTTTTATTAAATGAAGAATTTTTCATGACAAGCAATGAATTTCTGACAGCGGTATTATACCATTTTTTTGCTGGTTTGGGCAGGAAGTTATCCCCAATTTTGGTAAATTTTGAGCGTTTGTTTGGTAGTCGCGTCCCAAGAGTAATTCTTGAGAAGATTTTGGCCTTTAATTATGAGATTTTTGCGTAAATTTTCGTCAGTGAGCGCGTGTTTTATCGTTTCGGCTATTGCTTCGTAGTTTTCCGGATCAAAATATACCACCGCGTCTTTTAAAATTTCGGGCAGGCAGGTGCGGTTTGAGGACGCGACCGGAATATTATATTGCATTGCTTCCAGCGGTGGCACACCAAATCCTTCGTAGAGCGACGGAAAAATATACAGCGATGCGTTTTGATAAAAATGCGCCAACTGTTCGTCCGGCACAAAGCCGGTGAAAATTGGTTTGTTTTTCAATTCTTTAACAAGGGGATGATTTTGAAGTTGTCTGTAAAAATAATTTTCCTTACCAACTAAAACTAAGCGATAACTGTTGTCATATTTTTCTGTAAAAATTTTCCAAGCGCGAATCAGACCGGGCAGGTTTTTGTGGGGGAAGGCCACGCCAACGTATAAAACATAGGGTTGGGTGGGGAGGTTATCGGGCGGGACGCTTAACGTCCCATGGCCGACGCTTAGCGTCGGCGCTAAAAGTGTGACGGCAATTTTTTCGGGATTTATTTTTAACGTTTTTACAATATCGTTTTTTACAAACTCGCACGGCGTAATAATTTGTTTGGCAGATTTGGCAGTGTGGTTTAAAATAAATTTAAATGCAATATTTTTGAAGAAATACGAAATCGGTCCGAGAGTGCTGGCGGCGCGAGTGGGATAGTGAAGTAGCAATAAATCATGAATAGTCGCGACAAATGGCTGGCGATAAAAAAATGGCACATTCCAATGGGGGAAATGCATTAAATCTACTTTGGCAGTATTTAAAATTTTTGGTAAAAGCAGTTGTTCGCGCCAGCCGTACCAATGAATGTCGGCTAATTTTTTCGTAAAATTCGGCGCGGTTGGCGTAAATTCATCCCAATTTTCCTTACGCAAAAAAATTACGTATTCGTTAACGCTATCAATTTTTTCCAAGTTTAAAATTAGTTGCTGAATGTATCGTCCGAGTCCGCCTTGTTTTGGGCCATACATCCGCGCGTCAATTCCAATTCGCATATATTCTTTCTTAATCATATCTTTTTTTGGTAGTTTTGTCCATATTGATTTTTTTGTTTTTTGGGGGTATAATTAAGCTGAAATTTAATGTCGCCAATATGATGTATTTTAGCGGTATTTTAAAATCCGATGTCACTGATGCTTCGGAAAAAGTCGTCGGTCGCTTAAAAGATATTTTAATTAAATCACAAGACGGCGAATATGCTCCGTTGGAATTTTTGGTTATTGCCGGAAAAGGCGGAGGATTATTTTATATTCCTTACGGAGAAACCGAGCATATTAGTAAATCCGGAGTGGTATTGCGTCGGGTTTGGGATAAATTAGAGCGCGTTACCGAGCGTCCCACCGGTTGTCTTTCGCTCGTGGACGATATTTACGATCAACAAATTATGGATATCAACGGCGCGCGCGTGGTGCGAGCCAATGATTTGCGTTTCGCGGTGGTGGACGATAAAATGCGCGTGGTGGGGATTGATGTGAGTGTGCGCGGATTGTTTCGGCGCCTTGGACTTTTGTGGTTAGATGTTTTTCATTTACTTAAAACCAATTTGATTGATTGGCGCGATGCTTCGCCCGTGCGCGGGACTTTAAAAATCGGGGCGTTGGCCAGTAATTTTCATCGTTTGCATCCGGCCGATATGGCCGATATTATCGAGGACTTACATTTAAAACGCGGTAGTAAGTTAGTTGGTTATTTAGATCCGCGTAGTGCCGCCAAAGTGTTGGAAGAAATGGATGAAGAAACTCAAAAGAAATTTTTAAAAAGTTTTGACCCAGGGCGGATTCGCCAAATTTTAGATAATATGTCCACCGATGAAGTGGTGGATTTGATTCAATCATTTTCTAAATCTGATGCCGCGGTTTATTTGTCGTTTTTAGGAGATGAGCGCCATCAAGCAGTTAAGAAGTTATTGGCGCACGACGATGATACGGCGGGTGGTCTTATGACCGTTGATTATATTCCGGTTAGTTTAGATTTGACCGTGGCGCAAGCAATGGAAGAAGTTCGTAAATTTTCCGCGCGATTTCGTTCCATTTTGTATATTTATGGTATTAATACCGAAGGCGTATTTCGAGGCGCTATTTCGCTGCGGCGTTTGCTTTTGGCAAAACCGGAACAAAAATTGCGCGAAGTAATCAAAAAACAGAAGCGTTTGCCGACCCTAAGCCCGGATGATAATCTTAATTATATTTGTGATATGATGACGCGCTATAATTTGTTTAGCGTGGCGGTTTTGGACAAAGATCACAAGATGTTGGGGGTGGTTACCATTGACGACGTGATGCGCACGATGCGTCCGAGAGCGTAAGTATTTTATGTTTAAAAATTTTTGGCCAAAAATTGTGATTGCGCTGGGCGTTGTCGGTCCCGGGCTCATCGCGGGCGCGGCTAATAACGATGCCGGCGGTATTAGCACCTACGCTTACGCCGGTTCGCGTTTTGGTTATCTATTGTTATGGGTTTTGACGCTTAATGTCATCACTTTATTCGTCACTCAAAGCGTCGGAGCGCGTTTAGGAATTTATACCGGCAAAGGTCTGTCGGCATTGATTCGGGAAAATTTCGGCGTACGCGCCACCGTGCTCGCGCTCTTAACATTATTTATCGCCAATACCGCGGTGTCGGCTTCGGAAATGGCTGGTATCGCGAGTTCATTTGAAATTTTTGGCGTCAGTAAATTTATCACCGTGCCGATTTTTGCGGTTTTAATTTGGTGGATTTTGTACAAAGGTTCATTTAAAAAAGTGGAAAGATTTTTTTTATTGATATCATTATTTTTTGTTGTTTATGTTTTCGCGGCGGTGATGGCGCAACCGGATTGGGCCGAAGTTGGGCGCGCGCTGACAGTGCCGCATTTTTCTTTTGGCAGTGCCTATCTTGTGGCATTTTTGGGCATTATGGGCACGACCGTCACGCCGTGGGGGCAGTTTTTTATTCAGTCCTATATCGTAGACAAAGGCGTCAGCCCTAAGTATTTTAAAATTGAGAAATGGGAAGTATTTTTGAGCGCGTTTTTTACCTGTTTGATCGCGGCGATGATAATAATTACTACCAAAAATGTTTTGTATGATAATGGCATTGTGGTGGATAGCGCCAAAAGCGCCGCTTTATCCTTGCGGCCAATTTTGGGCAACTGGGCCGAGTTTTTGTTTGGGTTTGGATTTTTTTGCGCGTCACTTTTGGGCGCGTTTATTTTGCCATTAACCACGAGCTATACTATTTGTGAGGCCTTGGGGTTTGAATATGGCATGAATCGCACCTGGAAAGAAGCCCCGTGGTTTTATGGACTGATGGCGGTAATAATTGGCATCGCTTCGGTAATAGTGCTGTTGCCATTTTTGTCGTTGTTTCACATTATGGTTTCGGCGCAGGTGGTGAACGCGATTTTACTCCCAGTAATTTTGGTGTTCGTGGCGTTACTCATGAACAAAACAAAAAAACTCGGGCTACCGGAACCGAGCAAATTTCAAAAATTTTGGTATAATTTGGTTACTTGGGAAGCGGTGGTGCGGTTGTCGCTCGTGAGTTTACTGTTGCTCGTTGTTAGTATTTTTCCCAACGCGGGCGATCACATTATCAATTGGGCGAAAGATATTTTATTTTAATTTCAACTCGCACTGATTAAAACCTTTTTTGAATTCATCATAAGAGTCAGCCACGTATCGGCTGATTTTTTGTTTAAATTCTTCGGTAGAAAATTTTTCCGCTTGGGCGTGTAACTTTTCGCTATCCCAGGCCTTGCCGTCAAAATCTCGCACGGCTTGATAAAGTGATTCCCAATTTTGGCGGGGAAATAAGACACCGGTTTCACCGTGGGTGATGGTCTCGGTGGCTCCACCTTGGCCATAGGCGATTACCGGCCGGCCGGCGGCCATTGATTCGACCGGCGTGATGCCAAAGTCCTCCAATTGAGGGTGGATAAACGCTTGGGCGTGGGCGAGTAAACTCGCTTTATCCATTTCGGATATTTTTCCTAAAAATTCAATGTTGGATTTGGCGATTTTTTGTAAGTATGTTAATTCCGGCCCAATGCCAAAAATTTTTAACGGCAGTTTAAGGCGATTGAATGTCTTGACGGCCAGATCTAATCGTTTGTAAGGGACGAGCCGACCACCGGCGACAAAATAATTTTCCACGAGCGGGCTGGCTTTGAAAAGTTTAGTATTTACTGGCGGGTAAATCACTTCCGAGTCGCGTCGATAATATTTTAAAATGCGATTGCGCACGGTGTGCGAATTGGCAACGATGCGGTCCACGCGCGCCGTGCTCATTTGGTCCCACAAACGCAAACGATGAATTAGTCCGGGTAAAATCAGTTTGACAAAAGGCGAATGTTTTAAATCAGATAAATATTCGTGGCCATCGGCCCACAAAAAGCGCGCCGGCGTGTGGCAGTAAGAAATATGCAAAGTGCCCGGGGAAGTGATAATGCCTTTGGCGAAAATACTGGACGAAGAAATTACCAAATCAAAGCCGGATAAATCATGGCGCTCAGTGGCCAGCGGCATCCAAGGGAGATACCATTGAAACGCGGTGCGTCCGCCCGGTAATTTGGCTAAAAATGATTCGCGCGTTTCGGCCGATGAACTGATTTTTTCTTTATTATGAAACAAAACAAAAATCGGCGCCTCGGGCCAAATTTCATGGAGGGCGCGGAGCACTCTTTCGGCTCCGCCGTCTTGGAATAGATAGTCGTGTACTAGCGCTACGCGCATAATTGAAACTCTAAACTCTAAGTCCTAAATTCTAAACAATTTCAAAATCTAAAATTCAAAGTGTTTAAAATTTGTATTTTGAACATTTGAACTTGTTTAGAATTTATGGTTTAGTATTTAGTGTTTAATTTTTATTACCACGCCCCTTTTCGTCTAATCACCACAAACGGCGTTTTTAAAATAATTATCACATCCATTAAAATCGTCCAATTTTCTAAATAAAAAGTATCTAACTTTATTTCATCTTCAAAACTTAAATTACTGCGGCCGGAAACTTGGGCCAGGCCGGACATGCCCGGCTTAACCGCCATGACAATTTTTTGTTGCTTTTCATATTTGGCCACTTCGCGCGGTTGATGTGGGCGCGGACCAACTAAACTCATATTACCAAGCAATACATTTAAAAATTGGGGAATCTCGTCCAAACTAAAACGACGAATAAATCGGCCGAAAGGCGTCACGCGCGGGTCGTCTTGAATTTTATAAACCGGTCCGGATTTAATACTTTGCGCGGAAATTAATTCTTGTTCTTTTTGTAAAGCCATTTGGCCGTCTTCGCCAAACTGCCTTCCAGTGCAAAATTTCTGATAGAGTGATCGGAATTTATAGGCGTTAAATTTTTTGCCTTCTTGTCCCACGCGTTCATTTTTGTAAATTATCGGCCGGCCGGTTTCAATTAAAATTATGAGGGTGATAATTAAATATATCGGAACGCAAATTAACAATAAAGTCAGCCCGCCAACGATGTCAATTAAGCGTTTGATAATTCTACCCCAACTCGTGATACGCGCGCGTTTGAGTTCAATTATCGGCACGCCGGCCAAAGTTGAGACAGTCATGTTGGTGGAAATGGTAGAAAAAAGATCAGCGGAATATTTAAAAGTCAAATGATGTTCATTGGCAAAATCAATGGCTTTTAAAGTATCGGCTTCGTGTGCTTTGGGGTCGGTGAATAAAATTTCATCCGGATTTAAGGTGAGCAATCGTTTGGACGTCTCTTGATTAAAATGCGGAAAAATTCCTACGACTTTGTATCCCAAATAGCGGCGCCCATCAAGTTCCGAAGCAATGGTTTCGGCAATTTCTTCGGCACCAATAATTCCTACCAAGCGTAAGCCAAATCCGCCGTAGTGCAGGCCGGCTTTAAAAGCGCGCATCAGCATGCGAGCAAATACCACAAAAATCATCGCCAAAATCCAACCGGCTAAAACCAAAAAGCGGGAATCAAATTTTTGTAAAGTAAAAAAAACGTAAATTGTGATGGCCGAAAATCCGGTGGAGCAGGCCAAAATTATTTTGGAAAATTCAGCGGCGAATTTACGGTTAGGATCGGCACTATATAATCCGGAAATCGCAAAAATCATCACCCAAAGCGCCGAGACAGCCAGTACGAGCGGCCAATATTTTTCCCAAGATAAATTAAAAATTACCGGCCGAATAGAAATGGCGAAATCGGAAAAACGCAAGGTATAGGCCGTGAATCCGGCGAGTACCAAAGCGGCGTAATCCAGCGGTAATTGTAAAAAAGTGAAAAATAGTTCAAAGCGTTTCATAGGGTTTATTTGTCATTGCGAGGAGTGAAACAACGCGGCAATCTCGGTTTCCCCTCCCTTTATAAAAAGGGGAGGGCGAGGGTGGGGTATTCGTCGGTCGGCACTGTCATTTTACCGCAAATTGGTGTGGGGGTCAAATGCTAAAGGATTGAAAAAAGTGGGGATTGCTGGTAAGATAGGATTAATAGTAAATTTGTCTGTATGCCTCACGAAAATTATTATAAAATAAAATTGAAGAAAATGGGGAAGTGGAGTGTATATCCTTTGGATACTGAAGCTTGGCATGGGCCAGAGTCAGCGCGCTATTTTAAGAAGACCTTTGGTTTTGGAAAAGGCACTCTTATTGTTAGTACTGCTGAAAATAACAATGTTTATCAGCACGCGTATTTTCCTGAATGGTTTTTTGAAAAGTTGAATAAATATATAAAAAATAGCACTAAAAAAGATTATAAATTTATTGAAAAGAAATTATTGAAATTCTATAATTTACGCGCGCAACTGTTGAAAAGTTTGCTAAAAGTTGGTGTAGCGCAGGTGGCTAAATTATCTACACCGGAATTGATTAAAATGTATCAAACTAATCGGGATTGGGTTCATCGCGCTACCGTATTTGATCAAATTGGTTGGATTGCGGAAGATTATTGGAATTCGCCGATGCGGGAGATTCTAATTAGTAAAGGTTTGGCGGACAATTCGCCGGAATATTTTAAGGCGTTATTTATTTTAACAAAACCAGATGAAATTTCTACAACTTTAAAAGAGAAGCGCGCGGTTTTGGGTGAGGTAATTAAGATTAAATCAGGTTATGAATTAAAAATTTCAGCAATGCGGTTGGCCAAGAATTTTGGTTGGATGCCGGTGGCGGCGTATGGTGAGCCGTGGGGCGCCAAACATTACGAAGAAGAGTTGGTAGAATTGCAAAATCGAGATGTTGACGAACTAAGTCGCCAATTTAATGAATTAAAAAAATATACGCGTGTACGTAGAAATGATATTTTTAATATTGTAAAAAAGTATAATTTATCCAAGCGTGAGTTGCAAGTATTTATAGATTTTAGTTTGGCATTGGACGCGCGTAATGAAGCGGAATATTTAATGAGTTATTGCACTTTCCAGGTATTGCCGTTGTATAAAGAAATATGTAAACGGTTATTTTTATCAGTTAAACAGTTGCGCACTTTGTATGAACATGAGGTGGTATTAGCGTTACGAGGAGAATTAAATGTCGAAAAAATATTGGGCGATCGGCGGGAAATTTGTGGTTATGGATATGATAAAGCGATGTTAAAAAGATATATATTTACTACGTCCGAAGCAAAAAAATTATTTGCTTATTTAGAAAAAACTACCGGGTACATTGGAGAAAATAATAGTGGCAAAGGTATTTGTGCCAGCGTTGGGCGAACAGTTGGTCAAGCGAAAATAGTTGCCGGTCCGCAAGATAATTATAAAGTAAAAAAGGGCGATATTATGATTAGTGTGGTTACAATGGTGGATTATTTACCGGCCATGAAAAATGCCGGTGCGATTGTTACCGAAGTGGGGAGTTTGACTTGCCATGCGGCGGTGGTGGCGCGCGAGTTCGGTGTGCCGTGCGTGGTAAGTTTTAAAAATGCCACTAAAATTTTTAAAGACGGCGATATGGTGGAGGTGGATGCGGATAAGGGAGTGGTGCGGAAAATAAAATAATAGATGAAATAGAGATTGCCACGCCCCTTTGGGCTCGCAATGACAACAAAAATATGAAAATTCCATTATTAAAAACTAAAATCCCCGACGTTGATAAATTTGTCCGTCGCTGTGGCTATGGTTTGAAAATGTTTCGGGGCGAGAAAAGTTACGCGCGCCATCCGGTGCGGGGGATGTTGTATCCCCGATTTCATTTATATGTTAAAGACGCCGGCGCAAATTGGGAATTGAATTTACATTTGGATCAGAAGGCGCCGGTGTATGAAGGACAAGCGGCGCACGCGGGGGAATATGAGGGCGGAGCGGTAGAGATTGAGGGGGAAATGATATTGATTTTTTCGTCAAATTATGATATAATATAGGTGAATATAGCCAATATTTATATGACAATTCACGATTTTATTAAAAAAAGAAAATATCTGATTTGGTATGTGAAGGATTATGACTCCCTCGGGGCTGAGTCCATTGTGGAAGCCACTTTGAATTATGGCGATTGGGATGATGTGCAAAAATTGATTAAAATTTTAGGGATGGAAAAAACCGCGAAAATTTTTCGCGCCGATTCCAAGCCAAAGAAGTGGGGGCGGACGAATTATGATGAAAAAACAACTAATTTCTTCAATCTTTATTTTGATAAACACCGCTAAATATTATGCATCCAGAAATTTTATCAGAGGAACAACGTCAACTCTTGCCGTTAGTGGGAAAATTTACTAAAAAATTTGGTTTGGTGGGAGGAACGGCTATTGCTTTGCAAATTGGCCATCGTCAGTCAATTGATTTTGATTTGTTTTCTTTGGAGAAATTTGATAATGCCAAAATTAGAAAAGCGATTACTAAGAGCCGACGAAAGATAAAAACGGTGTATAAGGACGAAGATGGTCAATTTACTTTTTTTATTGGACAAGTACAGTTGACTTTTTTTCAATATCCATTCAAAATTGATTATAGCAAAAATTTTGACAAGTTACTGCGTTTTCCGGATTTGCTTACTTTGGCCGCGATGAAAGCGTACGCTTTGGGGCGGCGAGCAAAATGGAAAGATTATGTTGACTTATATTTTATCATTCGTGATCATCATTCAGTCGTAGAAATAACCAAAGCCGGGAAAGCAATATTTGGTGGTGAGTTTAATGGAAGAATTTTTAGAGAGCAGTTAGCGTATTTTAATGATATTAATTATAGCGAGAAAGTTTATTTTTTGCCAGGTTATGAAGTAAGCGAGCAGAAAATTAAAAAGGCGTTGCAAGAGTATAGTGTGGCAGAAAATTTGGCTTAAATTAGTCATTATCGAGGGTTGGTATCTTGACAAAACATCAAAAATGTGTTATAATATAGGTGTCTATAATGGATAACCATCCCGACTTAGTCGGGAAGGAAAGTCCGAACACGCTCCTCCCGACTAAGTCGGGAGAAAAAAGATAGTTGGTAACGCCAACCCGGGGCAACCCGCGAGGTGCGAGCAGAGACGTTTCGGCGAGAAATTGCCGGAAGAGCCAAACCCTAAAATTTTGATTTATCAAAATTATGGCTTAATCCCGATTACAGGGGGAAATAAGATCGGGGGTGAAACGGCTAAATCCTTATCCGCGCGCAAGAGCAGCCCTGCTTCGCTGCGCTACGCAGGGTAAACCCAATGATATTAATATCACGGTTTACCGGGCGAAGCGCAGCGAAGCCCGGAAAAGTTCGTTCGCATTGTCCGCCATAGCATTAGCGAAGGCGGGCTTGAGTCGTCCAGCAATGGTCGGCCTAGATAAATGGTTATCCCGGCTTCGTTCCGACTTGGTCGGAACTACGCTCGGGCAAGCCCGTATCTTTGTAAAAAGGAACGGAACTTGTCCGGCATAGCGTAGCGACGCCGGACAAAATTCGGCTTATAGTTATAGACAAAATGAAAACATCCCGACTTAGTCGGGATGTTTTTGCTTGTTATATTTTTGGACAGAGATCCCGATTTTCATCGGGATGACAGTAAATAATTTATTTTTTCTTTGGCTTTGCCGCCGTTACGTCATTAATGATTTCACCCTTCGCAAACGAACGAATATTTTCAACAGTGGCGTCAACAATTCTTTTTAATGCCTCGGTGCTATTAAAGGCATTGTGCGGAGTCACAATCGTATCGGGGTGGTCAATGATAATATTATTCATCAAATTTGTTTTTATTTGACATTCTTTACAACCGCTCGCCATTAACGCTTCTTCGTGTTGAATAAAATTTTCATCTTCTAAAACATCTAATCCCGCCCCCGCCAATTGTTTGCTTTGTAAAGCCGAGACAAGTGCCTCCGGATCAACCAGGGCACCGCGCGCAGTGTTAATTAAATACGCGCCCGGCTTCATTTTTTTAATATTTTTTTTGTTGATTAAATGGTAGGTATTTTTGAAAAGGGGGACATGCAAACTCACAATGTCGGATTTGGCCAGTAATTTGTCCAAGGTCGCGTATTTGAATCCCAAAGTTTTAGCCAATTCTTTGTTAGGATAGGGGTCATATCCTAAAACATTCATTTCAAAACCGTTAGCCATTTTTATCAGATGCGCGCCAATGTGGCCGGTGCCGATAACGCCTAAAGTTTTACCTTTTAAATCCGTGCCACGCAAACCATGGTAATCATATACTCCTTCTTTAACTCGTTTAGTTGATAAAAATAATTTGCGGGTTAAGCCCAAAATTAAAGCAAAGGCATGTTCGGCCACGGTATTTTCGCCGTAAAAGGGGACATTGCAAACCGGAATTTTCTTGGCTTGGGCGGCTTTGGCGTCAACATGATCGTAGCCAGTTGACATTGCTGCAATCATTTTTAATTTTGGCAAAGCGTGAATCATTTTTTTATCCAACGCCGACTCCACAAAAATCGCAATCACGTCCGCGTCTTTGTTCATATTTTCCAAACTAATCGGTTCGGTGTGAATGGTGGTATGGAAGCCACTCATTTTGGCGCGCACATAGTCTTTGATTTCCGGCCAGATGCCGTAGAAGGCGACGGTGAGTTTTTTGGTGGGCATATATATACAAATTATTTTTTTAAATCATATCCGGTGGCGGAATTTTGGCGTTGTGTCTTACCCGCGCGTCGGAAATTTTTTGTTTAATTAGCATGAGTAGCGCCAATGTATATTCCGGCGTGATATTTTTACCGTCTAATTCCCAGTTGAGTAGGGAGCGTGCTAATGTGGCTAGTGGTAAAATTACCATTTTATCGTAAGCGCGTGACATTAACGCGGAATTTTGGTTGGGTTTGTGAAAACGTAAATAATTTTTTAATTCTCCCATTTTTTCTTCCAGCCGGGGCATTTTGTATCCCTGTTTTTCCATATTACAAATTTCGCAAGGGCATGGATTTTCGCGCTTGCGTCTAGCTTCGGCTAAGTTTATTATTTTCGCCCCTGGTCTTTCTAGCATATTTTGACTGTGATATTATACCGCTTTTTAGTTTATTAGGCAAACAAAAACCTCACTTAAGTAGTGAGGTTGATTGGTTACATGTTTTTATTTTTACACTTCAATCACCACCGGCAACACCATTGGCCGTTTCTCGGTTTTTGTAAACAAAAACTGCCCCACGTAATCGCGAATTTTATTGCGGATATTATTGGTATCAGCCCAAGAGAGCGGGTCGGAGTCGGCCACAATTTTACGCACGCGACTGCGCAAGTCCTCAATTAATTCTTTGTGTTCTTTTAAAAACACAAATCCGCGTGAGATAATGTCGGGGTTTTGGATTAGTTGACCGGTTTTAGAATCCACGGTCGCGATTACGACAACCATACCATCTTCGGCCAAGACCTGACGGTCGCGCAACACCACATTGGTTTCGTCTGACACACCCAAGCCGTCCACAAACACATAGTCGGAAACAATTTTATTTTTAGTCAGCACGCCCACGCCTTTGGTAAATTCCATTACTTGGCCGTTATCGGCGATAAAGACATTTTCTTTGGGCATACCCATCGCCACACCGATCCGACCGTTTAAGCGCAACATAAAATGGTTGCCGTGGTTGGGGATAAAATATTTTGGTTTCATGAGAGACAACATCAATTTGACATCGTTGGATTTGGCATGACCGCCAGCGTGCACGTCCATCATTTCGTAATGAATGACCTCGGCGCCTTTGCGAAATAGTGTGTCTTTCAGTCGTTGTACCGTGCGTTCGTTACCCGGAATAACCGATGACGAAAATATCACAGTATCGCCCGGCATCAAATGGACATCGCGGTGTTCGCCGGTGGCAATGCGCATCAATGTGGCGTTTTTTTCGCCTTGCGCGCCGGTACAGACAATCACCACTTTTTCTGGCGGGTATTTGTTTATTTCGCGAATGTCAATTAAAATTTTGGGGCTGAATTTCATGTAGCCCAAGGCCTTGGCGATTTCCACATTGGAACGCATACTAAAGCCGCCGAGCGCTACCACCTTGCCTAACTTTTCCGAAGTTTCAATTAATTGTTTAACGCGCGAAAGTAGTGAAGAAAATACCCCGATAATAACGCGCCCTTTGGCTTTTTCTAATAACGTTTCCAAATTAACGCCGATTTCACTTTCAGAAATTTGATGGCCCGGATGCATGGCGTTCGTGGAATCGGAAATTAAAGCGGTAACACCTTTGGCGCCGATTTCGGCAATGCGCTGTAAATTGGCCGGCTGTTCGCCCACCGGTTGATAATCAAATTTCCAATCGCCGGTGTGCACAATCGTGCCGTCGGGTGTGTGGACGACAATGCCCATGGAATCGGGGATATTGTGATTGACATGAAAAAATTCGATGTCAAAAATTCCCAATTTCAAATGGTCTTCCAATTTAACATTATTAATATTAAGCGGACGCAAGCCTGGGTAATCTTCTTGGCGTTTTTTGATGATGGCGTTAGTGAGTGGTAGAGCGTACATCGGAGGATAGCCCAAGGCCGGAATAATATGGGGGATGCCGCCGATGTGGTCATAATGGCCGTGCGTGATAATGACACCGCGGATATTTTTTTCTTTGCCTTTTAAATAAGAAATGTTCGGGATAATGTAATCAATGCCCGGCATGTCTTCTTCGGGGAATTGGAGGCCTAGGTCAATGATAATAATATCATTGCCATATTCTAGGAATGTGCAGTTACGGCCGATTTCTTCCATACCGCCGACGATCATTACTTTTAATTTAGCCGGACCGCCGACAATATCGCGAAAACGCGGAAAAGACGGACGGAAATTACGCTGGGTGCGGGGCTGGGGTCGGCGGGAGTGGGGCATTGTTTTGTTTGTTGTCGAGATCATAGTATGTTTGATGAATAAAGTTGGGGACTAAAGTCGCCCGGTTGAAGTTAAATTAATACCGCGACCAAAATTATTTGGCCGCTCGTGGGACGCTAAGCGTCCCGAATATAATACTTAGCGTTGTGGCACGCTAAGCGTGCCGACTACGACGCTAAGCGTCGTGGGCATGGAGAGATTTGAACTCTCATGGGTTACCCCATACGCTTCTGAGACGTACGCGTATACCAGTTCCGCCACATGCCCTTAAAAAATTTTAGGGTTTACCATGAACCGATGCGAAGCATCTGGTTCATGGTTTCCATTGCCACTTTGTTTTGGTGTACCACTGCCCCAGATAATCGTAGCGATCTGACGGTTTGGTCAGGGCGTTAATTTTTATACCTTGAATATTTTTGGCAACGACGAGCCAGTGCGCGGGGGTGTATAAAAATATGGCCGGTGCGCCCACGTCCACGATTTCTTGGAATTTATTAATTAATTTTATTCGTTCGGTTTCGTCCGCGGTGGCACGGGCGGTTTCCAGTAATTTATCAGCGTCGCGATTGTTGTAGTTCGCCAAGTTTAAGCCCGGATATTTGGCTTGGGATGAATGCCAGAACGGAAACAGGTCGTAGTCCGCGCCGGTGATTTCGCCGTAAATTAAAGCGTCGTAATTGCGGTCACGGATTATTTCGCGATTGATTTGATAAGTGGTAACAATTTTTACGGATGTTTGGACACCAACTTTTCTCCAAGCCGTGGCGATGATTTCGGCCGTGGCCAGGTATTCGGGATTTTCCGCCACCGCGATTGTTATTTGGAGAATTTTATTATCACTCGCGCGGTAGAATGTTTGTTCGGCGCTCATTTCGGCGCGTACTTTGGTCGCGATTTCTTTTTCTATTTTTTCCAAAGTGGTTGATACTATTTCGGGAGTGGAGGTGTTGGTGGCGCGCACGGTGTCAATTTCGGTTTGGTAAGTTTTTAATTCCATTTCATGGCGCAGGCGAAAATATTCTTCCGGTTCTATTTTTTTGTATTTTTTATCCAAAATTTTATTGGCTTCATTGGGGTCAAAACCATATTTTACGCCGGCGCGATGGGCAACTGATATCGTCGGCAGGGGGGAGTCGGCCAAAATCGCGTTGCCACCGAGCGCGTCCGCGATAATTTTTTCTCGGGGCGTGGCCCAAGTGAGCGCCGCGCGCACATCGGAATCTTTTAATTCGGTTTTTTTATCCGGATTGAAAAACAGAGCGGTAATTTGGGGTAGTAAAATTTGGTAAGCAGTATAATTGCGTTGGCCAATTTTATCCTTTAGTTCATTAGGCACAAAGGCCACCCCGTCTACCAGTTGGCCTTTTAGAGCCGTCAGCGCGTCGGGGAAATTTACGAAAAATTTTAATTCCACACTCGTGAAATACGGTTTCGTGCCATAGTAATTCACGCTTGGAACCAGAGTGTAATTTTGGACTTCACCGGATTCGTTTTTGGTCATTTTTTCAAAGCGCCATTGTCCCGAGCCGACCGGTTGTAAATTGTATTTGGAAAGTTTTAGACCGGCTGGTTCAATTTGCGCCCAGACGTGTTCTGGCAAAAGCCCGACTGTCAAACTATTTAAGAAATAGACGTAAGGTTCTTTTAAAGTAAAACGCACGCTTCGTTCTCCCGTTTTTTCAATTTTTACGCCTTCAAAAGCGGTCGCGAGGGGACTGCCCACTTCTAAATTTTGGATTGTCTCAAAAGTAAAAATAACGTCGTTAATTGTGATGGGCATTCCGTCCGACCATTTAGTACCGGCGCGCAAAGTTATTTCGTAAGTTTTTAAATCCGTGCCGGCGGTATATTTTTCCGCCAAGTCGGTTACTAATTTTTGGTTGTGGTCGTATTTAAATAAACCGGAATAAATTAAGGCAACCAGATCGGAGTCAATGTCGCTGATGGAGGAAAAAATCGGGTTGATATATTTTGGTTGTCCCACGAGCGCCTCGCGGTATTCCCCGCCGATTTTAGGCGCGGAACCGGAGTGGCGGATAACAAAAATTCCCAGCCAGGCCATGGTGACGATGACGGCGAGAGCGGTGAGACCAAAGAGCAGACGTTTTTCCAGCGGTCGCAAAAATCGGCCTAAATATTTTAATTGTGGCCAAGAGGGAATAGCGCGCGGTCGCAGACGGCGGAACAATTTTTTGTCAAAATCGGTTTTTGTTCCCCGACGCGCGAGCGCGGTTTTGACTCGGTCGATTAATTTTGTCCAGTTCATGTTAAATTGCGGGCGCGTTTAAATTGCCAGTTTTAGCAAAGCGCCGGCGAAGAAGAGGATGGCGATAACAATGGTGGCGTAATACAAAATTTTGTCCACGCCCCGTTTGGTGCTGTACACATTGGAAGATCCGCCGAATACCCCACCCAAACCGCCCCCCTTTTGTTGTAAGAGAATAACGATGATTAGTAAAATCGCCAGAACCAACTGGACGATATTAAAAATAGTATCAATCATATATTATAGAGAAAAAGCCCAAAAAGGGCTGAAGTAATTATCAGTACATATAGTATAGCACAAAAACGGGGAAATGTCAATGCCCCCCTTTGACTATTTCCAGATTATGGTATAATATGAACAGATTAAAAATACTTCTATATTTTCAATTTATATGACTATCCCACTTTCCTCCCGTTTACGCTGGTACCAAACGACTGGGGGTATTTTGCTGGCCGGTCTGGCAGTGTTGGTTGCTTTGGTGGCAATTATTTTTTTAATTTTGGTCACGCGTTATTATTTTGAAATAAAAAATGGTCGCGGAGAAATTTTATTTCAGGAAGTTTACGGCGGTTTTACCGGCCCGGTTGGTGCCGGTGGAGCCGATGCGGTAACGCGCGAACAGGTGGAGTCGATTGACGATCCGTTTTTAGGTAATCCGACCGCCGGGATTGTCGTGGTGGAATTTGTGGATTTCAAATGCCCCAATTGTTCGGCGGCTTTGCCGATTATGAAACAAGTTTTACAAAAGTATGGCCATAAAATAAAATTAATTATTCGGGATTTTCCGGTTGAGTCCACGCACCCGGGCGCCGGTCAACTCGCGGAAATTGCCAATTGCGCGTCCGAGCAAGGGCTGTATTGGGTGGCGCATGATTGGTTTTACGCGCATCAAACTGAATTAAATGGGGTGTTGTCAACCGAACAAATCAAGGTTGTGGCCGGACAGATTGGTTTGGATTATAACAAATTATCCGTGTGTTTGCGTCAAAGTACTATTAAGATCGAAGTGAATCGCGATTATGTGGATGGCTATTCCGCTGGTGTGCGTGGCACCCCAACATTTTTTATTAATGGCAAAAAAGTGGAGGGGGTAATTCCTTTCACGGTTTGGGATAAATTTTTAGAAAAACAATAAAAACTATACTATATGCGTAAAATTCTTTTAGCGGTTTTATTAGCCGGGTTGGTATTGGGTTTTGTATCAGCGCCGGCGCGTGCCCAAACCGGAGCCGAAAGTGATATTCCGGAATTAAATCCGCTGTGTTGGCAGAAAGAGGATTGTATGAAAGCGCGCAAGCAGATTAATACCAATATCATTGATGACGTTATGGATGATGCCGCAGCCGAAGCCGGTTGGTTGTCTGGTGTCAGCGCTGGGAAGTGTGACAAAAACGGTCCGGATGGGAAACCGCTGTGGGGCAAATGTTTGCCGGTGGGAAAAACCGTTACCAGTATTTCTTTTGGTGGCAAAAAAGAATTTGAAAATATCGGTGAATTTATTATCACTATTTATAATTATGGCGTGGGTTTGGCTGGGATTGTGGCCGTACTTGTGATTATTTTGTCCGGGGCGCAATGGGTGGCATCGGGCGGGAACAGTGAGATGATTAGTAGCGCGAAAAAACGCATTGGTGGAGCGGTGATTGGTTTAATGATCGCTTATTTTTCTTATGTTATTTTAAATACTATTAATCCGGCGTTGGTAAACTTGCGCTTGCCCCAGGTGTATATGATTAGGTCGCAGACGTTAATGCCGGAATATTGTTCGGAGTTGCCGACCAGCACTTCTAAATTCGCTCTGGTAGGGCCATCCAACACGGATATGAAAATTTATGATTTTAAAACTTTGGGCGGATTTGATTATGATTGGGGTATTGTTTCTAATGAAAAAGAGCTGTTCTCTAATAATAAAAACCGGACGCAAACTTTGGCCTGCAATACTAAATTTGTGGTAGATAAAAGTGGTTATCAAACTTGCGAAGGGGATTGGTGCGCGGCGGATGATAATATTTGTATTCCATTTTCAGCAACCAAAGGCACGTATAAATGTGAAAAGGGAACCATCTATGGCAAAATTACTTACAACAGAACATTCCGACCGTTTACTGATCCTGGACGGCAAATGTTGGGGTGGACGCATCTTATTGGCAATGGTTGGGAAGATGATGAACCGGTTGATATTACCGCATCGGAATTAGTGGCATTTTGTGACAATAACAGCGTCGTTTCTTGGTGGCAACAAGTTAATAGTACTGCCAGAAAAGTATCGGGCGGTTCTAATGCTATCGCCGGTTATATATTAGCCACGACCAAAGAAGATATTGATGATGCGGTAAAAGATTGTGGCGGAGCGGATAAGGTTAGGGGTTTTGCGTTGATGTTAGAGATGGATGAATATGGAGATTCTTTTGATGAAGTGCATTTTGTTGGTGTAGACGGGGGTAAGGCCAAGGATTTGGGGCGCCCTAAAAAAGAAAATGTTACCGATAGTCGCAAACAATACTTTATAGATAAGACAAAGATTTTATCCGGCGGTGGTATAAGAATAGATATTGAGGCATCGGATATTGAAGATATTGATTAATAAATTTTGTTATGAAAGAAGAAATTACTATCAAAGGCGCGCGCGTCCATAATCTCAAAAATGTAAACATCAAAATCCCGAAAAACAAATTGGTGGTAGTAACCGGTTTATCCGGCTCGGGGAAATCTTCTTTGGCGTTTGATACTATTTACGCGGAAGGACAAAGGCGTTATGCCGAGTCCTTATCTTCGTATGCGCGTCAGTTTATGGGCGTGCGTGATAAGCCGGATGTGGATAAAATTGACGGCTTGTCGCCAACTATCGCGATTGATCAAAAAGTATTTGCGCAAAATCCGCGTTCTACCGTTGGCACCGCCACGGAAATTTATGATTATTTGCGTTTGCTTTACGCGTCCGCCGGTGAGATGCATTGTCCCGACTGCGGGCTCAAAACTAAATCAGCGACGGTTGGTGAAATTGGCGCGACGGTTCGTCGCTACGCGCGCGCTGGCGCGGTAGTGGTGCTCGCACCCTTAATTGATAGCGACAAAATTGATAAAAAAGTTTTATTGGAAAGAATTGAGCGTTCCGGTTTGGAAGAAGTATCGGTTAATGACAAAATTATCAAATGCCGCGAATTTGCCAATTATGATTTTGTCGCCGGCCGACGTTATCAGGTGGCGGTAGTGGCCGGAAAAATTGAAGACATCAAAAAGCAGAGTCCGGTTACAGCGGTTGAGACGGCTTTGGAATTGGGCAACGGCGTGATGCAGTTATTGTCCGGTAAAGAAAAAATCACTCTCTCCACTTCGGGTTTGTGTCCGCGTTGTGGTAAAATTTATCCGCTACTCAGTGTGCGCAATTTTAGTTTTAATAGCCCTTATGGCGCTTGTTCGCGTTGTACCGGTCTCGGGATTACGATGGAAGTGGATGATGCTTTAATCGTACCTAACCCCCGTTTGACTTTGGGGCAAGGCGCGGTGCAGCCCTGGACCCGTATTACCGGTAATCAGGTTTATTATCAAAAATTATTGGTCGCAGCCGCGCTCGCGGAAGATTTTTCTTTGGATACTCCGTTTATTGAATTGCCGGAAAAAACGCGTAAATTAATTTTGACCGGCGTGGGTGCTCATGAGTATATTGTGGATGGTAAAAAAATTACTTTTGTGGGCGTGCGGGCGGATTTGAGAGCGCGACATTTGGAAACCGGTTCTGATTATGTTCGTCGCGAAATTGAGCAGTATATGCGCGAGTTAATTTGTCCGGATTGTCAGGGCCGACGTTTACGGCGCGAATCATTAGCGGTAAAAATTGATGGTAAAAATATCGCGACCATCGCGGCGTTAAGTTTGGATGATTCATTTGCGGTTTTGAGTAAAATTAAAATTGAACGTTTGCCGGCCAGCGATCAGTTGCGGACCGAACTTTTGGCGCGTTTGGATAATCTGCGTAAAGTGGGTTTGGGGTATTTAAGTTTAGATCGGTCTTTAACCACACTATCGGGCGGTGAAATTACGCGCGTGCGTCTCGGGAGCCAGTTGTCATCCGGTCTTTCGGGCGTTATTTATATTTTAGATGAACCGTCCGTTGGTTTGCATCCGCGTGACAATGAGCAATTAATCGCCACTTTGCGTTATTTGCGCGATTTAGGCAATTCGGTAATTGTCGTGGAGCATGATGCGGCGATGATGCGAGCGGCCGATTATTTAATCGACGTTGGTCCGGGCGCCGGGGTGTATGGTGGCAAAATTATGGCCGAGGGGGAATTTTTAAAAGTAAAAAATAATCCCGATTCACTTACCGGTCAGTATTTATCCGGCAAAGTTAAAGTGGTGGAAAAAGCGACGCCACGTTTTTGCGGTAAAAATTGTTCCCGATTGACGGTCGTAGGCGCCAAGGCGTTTAATTTAAAAAATATTACCGTGAGTTTTCCGTTAGAGCGTTTGGTATGCGTTACTGGTGTGTCGGGTTCCGGTAAATCATCGCTGGTGGTAGAGACGCTTTCGCGCGCGCTATTGAAAAAGTTTTATCGCGCCAAAGACCAGCCGGGTGAACATCGCGAGTTAAAAGGAGCGGAGAAAATTAATAAAGTTATTTCCATTGATCAGTCTCCAATCGGGCGTACGCCTCGTTCTAACCCGGCCACCTACACCGGCATTTTCGTGTTGATTCGCGATTTGTTTGCGTCCTTGCAAGAGTCGCGTTTGCGCGGATATGACGCCGGCATGTTTAGTTTTAATGTTAAAGGTGGCGGTCGGTGCGAGAATTGTTCCGGTGATGGCTATATCCGCATCCCGATGCAATTTTTGGCTGATGTGTTTGTGGAGTGCGCCGAATGCAATGGCGCGCGTTACAATCAAGAGGCCATGGAGATTCATTATAAAGATAAAAATATTGCCGCTGTTTTGGATATGACCGCCGAGGAGGCCTATAAATTTTTTGTGGATAATCGGCCTTTGGCCGAGAAGTTGGATGTCTTGCGCGCGGTGGGTTTGGGCTATATCAAATTAGGGCAATCCGCCACCACGCTTTCCGGCGGTGAGGCCCAGCGCATTAAATTAGCCACCGAATTATCACGGCCGTCCACCGGTAATACTTTGTATATTTTAGACGAACCAACCACGGGGTTGCATTTTGAAGATGTCAAACACCTGCTCGCAGTGTTAGAGCGCTTGGTGGATAAAGGCAATTCGGTTTTGGTGATTGAACATAATACCGATGTTATCAAGGCCTCGGATTGGGTGATTGAACTCGGGCCGGAGGGCGGGGAGAAAGGTGGGTATTTATCGGCCGAAGGCACGCCGGTGGATATTGCCAAGAATAAAAAGAGTTGGACGGGGAGATACCTGTGATAATGTAAAATATCAAATTTCCAATTTCCAATCAATGTCAAATGTTAAAATCCAAATATCAAACTGACAATAATCATTTTGACATTTAGATTTTGGATTTGATTTGACATTGGAAATTTGAAATTAAAAAATTCTCCCGACTAAGTCGGGAGAATTTTTTGTTGCAGTGTTTGCTTGTTGAGGTGTTATTTCTTTACCGCGACCTTCTTCACCTCATTCAATTTGCGTTTGAATTTTGTATCGCGTAAGAAGTTTAGTTTGGCGCGACGAACAGCAAGTTGTCTGACCACCTCAATTTTATCAATTACCGGAGAGTAGATTGGGTAAATTTTTTCGACACCGACGCCTTCGGCAACTTTATATACAGTGATGGTGGCGCCGACTTCACTACCATGGCGAGCCGCGATTATCGTGCCTTCAAAGATTTGAATACGTTCTTTTTCTTCACCTTTAGCATTCAATTCCTTGATTTTTTGGTGGACTTTGACCACCATACCCGGTTTGTATTCGATTTTGGCTTTTTCTTCTGGCATATTATTATATGGATATTTGGTTAATGTGTCCGTAATTCTACCTTAAATGACCATTTTTGTCAAGTATCTCCACGACTTTTGTCACCGTTTCCTCCATTTTCCCCTCGGCATTAATTATTTGGTAATTGTATTTATCGGCTTCTTTTATCTCGCGTTTGGCAGTTTCAAGGCGTTCGTTAATTTGCCTTTCATTTAGCCCACCTCTTTTGGCAATACGGGCGCGTAAATTTTCTAGATTATCCGGGAGCAGGAAAATTGAAGTATGTTTAATACCGGCCTGTTCGGCACTTTGGCGTCCGTTTACATCGATATTAGTAAATACCACCGAATTTTTTGCCAGCGCATCGGCTAGGCGTTTGCGATTAACTCCGTAGTAATTTCCGTTAAAATAATTATGCTCTAAATATTCGTCATTAGCAATACCATTTTTAAATTGTTCTTCGCTGACAAAATCATAGCTAACGCCCGGCGTATCTTGTGGTCGCGGTGGGCGAGTGGTGGTGGTTAACAGTCGGGCGGAATTAGGAAAAATTTTAAGTAGGCGAGCGATAATCGCGTCTTTGCCACCACCGGAGGGAGAAGAAATGATGACTAATTTACCGGTCATATTAATTTATTTTAAAGCCCGTGGCGGTTGTAAAGTTGTTAAAAAATTCTCTAGTTCTTTTGGTAACACTGATTCAAATTCTTTGAATTCGCTTTTTAAATCAACAAAGCCCAATTTGGCGCAATGTAAAAACAGTCGCCCCAGTTTTTTATCGGTTTTGTTGGGGCGCTTGCGCTGGTTATACATTGGGTCGCCACAAAGCGGGTGGTTGTAAGCCAAAAAGTGCGCGCGAATTTGGTGCATGCGGCCGGTTTTTATTTTAACACGGCACAAGGTAAAGTTAATAAATCTTTTGGTCACTTCAAATTCGGTAGACGCGTCTTTACCGTCTTCGGAAAATAACCCCTTTTTTGATTCGGGAATGGCGGCCATTTTATCGTCGGTTTCTGAGCGTCCGATGCGAAACGAAAGTTTATCTTCGTCGCGATTAATTACCCCGTGGGCGAGCGCAAAATATTCTTTGCCAACCGCGCGACTTTGAAATTGATTTTTTAAATTTTCAAACATGGCTTGGGTGCGGGCTACTACCAGTAAACCGGACGCTTCTTTGTCCAAGCGATGCACAATGCCTGGGCGAAGTTTGACATTGTCGCCGACCTTGTTTAATTCGGGATGTTTTTCTGCCAGTAAGTAGGCGAGCGAGTCGGCCTCACCGCGAGTGGTAGAGTGGGTGAGCATGCCGGTTGGTTTTTCCACGACAAAATAATCCGGTGTTTCGGCGATTATTTTTATATCTTTAACAGTGAATAGGGCATGAACACTTTTTGTATTCAACACTTTATTTGAAATTGAAATTTTATCGTCCGGCTTTAATGGTAAACCCATTTTTTGCGGTTGTTCGCCATTAACAGTAATTTGTTCGGCACTAATCATTTTTTGAATTTGCGAACGAGTTACCGCTAATTTTTCAGTTAAAAAAACATCGAGACGGGTGCCTTTGTCTTCGGTTTTGATAGTTAGGGTTTTTGTTGTCATATGATGGTGCGCCTGGATGGACTCGAACCATCTACCTACGGCTTATAAGACCATTGCTCTAACCAAATGAGCTACAGGCGCATTTGTTGGGAGGTATTATAGCATTTTTCAGGTAAAAATCAAGAGTAGCGGACAAGAAAAGAATTAATCATATATTCGATACGCTTTTTGATATCTTCATCAGTTTCTATTTCTAATAATTTTTCTCCAGTTTCTTTTCGTTTTTCTGTGATTTCATCTATCAATTTTGAAACAATGTATGCTCGCATTGATTGGCTCTCGCGCGCATAGATTTTTAGCAAAATATCAATTTTATCCGGCTCAGCGACTTTTATGATTGTATAAATAATGGGTAAGGATTGATCAATTGTTAATTGTTTTGAAAAATATATATTTTCCAAAATTTTTGCCACGCGTGGTTTGCCGTTTAGTGTAATTGTTTCAATGACGAAACGGCGTATGTGATCTTTTTTCGTTTCCGTGTATATTTCGCCAAGCATCTCAAATTTATCCGGCATGTTTGATTCGCCGATAATAATAATTAATTTAATTTGTTCACTATCACCTGTTACATCTGAATGTTTGTGTCTCACAAAAGAATAAGCTTGCTCATATTCGTGGCGCGCGATTGTTGTGATAACTTTATCGCGAATTTCGGCGTTGCTTAAATCCGCATATTTAGACATGGCAAAGTTAATGGAATCGATTACTGTGCTGTTAGTTAACAACCAGATCGCTTCATCCCTGACCGCCGTGTTTGATATTCTGGGGTAAAATTCCATTATTAATTTTTCATTTTCAAAATTTTTAATATCATTGATGATTAACAAAATGATTTTGTCTGTCAACTTGGGATTATCTATATTGTCGAGTAGAATTTTCCTTAATTTTTCTTTACCTAATTTAGCTGTTAGATCCACGACAAATTCTTTCATCGTCATTAATGGTAAATATTCCAACACGGCTTCGATGTTTTCCGACAGCCCGTATTCTTCTAAGATAGATAGGTAAGTGGCACCGCTTAAAAAGCATTTTTGTCGTTGGAATACTGTCATAGCCGATAATCTTTGGATGGGGTTGTCGGCAGTCGCTAAATAAGTGAGTGTAAGTATTTTTTTGATTTTTTCTAAATCCGGGTATCCGGTAGTTTCCAGGTGTTTTTTTAATTTAGCAGTGTTTTCGTCGGTAACTTTACCCAATTGCGCGCAAAAAATTAATATTCGTTGCAGTTGGATTACGTTTACAGCGCACATTTGCCCCACTGTCCCAGTTTGCATTAGTGGTATACCCAAAGAGCGTATTTCGTGTGTTTGCTGTGTTGTGTGTGTTCGTGTGTCTGAAAAGGTTTGCTCAATATGTTCACCGCTTATTGTGTCAGAATCTACGTGAATATGCAAAGTAGAAGGTACGCCGGGTGCGGTATTTAGTATTCTTTTTAAGTGATTTGCCAGATGTTCCATGTTTTTGAGATTCGGTATGAATCCGTTATTTCCGCTTCTAACCTCAATACAGTCTCGATCAACCCCACAACTACTTAAAGGGGAGTCGGCTCCAATTTTTTTCTTTAAACGATCTATATCTGCTACTCCGCTTTGTGGATTTTTATCAAATGGCGCTATTTCAATTTCAATCCCAACGTGATCGGGGTGGTTAAATTTTAATAAATTTACTTGCATGCATCGGCGTGTTAGTCGGTTCCATTGCGGGCGAGTATAGGCGGCCAGATTATCCACGGGGACCGATAGTTCGGTTAAAACTTCTTTTTCAAATCGGTCAGCCTGCTCGCGTAAACGGTCTCCTATTTTGGTGCGATCGTGAAAGATTAGCGCGGTGGCCAGTTCATTGCCATATTCATTGTTTTTGATTATTACTTCCGCAGTCGTTTCTTTGGCGGTTTGGGGCAATTGTTCAAATGGCAATGAAGTCATTATCGCATAGGCCATTTCTCGGATTGTACGGCTTGGGGTTTCTCGCGTGATTTGGCTTAGACGGATTAGCAAGCTGGGGGCGTTGATATCCGCGGTATTTTCAGTGTATCTGAATAAAAATAATATTCCGGACAAAAGTAGTTCCTGTTGGCGCGCGTTCATCGACAGCCAGATTTCCGGTAGTAATAAAATATTCAAATTATCATATGTGCCTTCGCCTTGGTAATCTTTTTTAATTACCTCGGCACCCTTGATGTCTCGTTTAGTAATTTTTGCTTGGGGATGTTCAAATGGCATCGCCCGCATCCAAAAGGTCGCCTCTCTTTCGCCTTCTTCGGGTTTTTCTTCAAGTTCTTTGTTTCGTTGGTATGACAGTGATTTAATGATAAGGGTCATCTCTCGGACCAGTTTCTCGGGTTTTTTCAAGCCGGATTCTACCAGTATCGTTTCTAGGTAATTGACGAATTGGTCGTCGTGGCCGGAAGCGAGCAATGTCCCCTTGCTTTCGTGGGCGGCCAACACTTTTGTGAGGGTATTTTTTGAGAATTCAAAATATTCTTCAGTACTGATAGGGCGTGACTGTATAATATCTTTGGGCGCGCTGGCAAGATCCGTAATTACCCCCAAATCACCAATTGGCTTGTCTTTAATAAAAATATCGCCCTGTCTTACGAATCCAGATGGGTTCAAAACGCTGGCCAGGGGGTTATCATCTTGACTTATTCCAGGCAAGCCGGTTGGCCGGCGGATGCTATTACCGCGTTTTCCGATTAAAAAAGCGTCGGGTGGAATAATTAACGGCTGTTCAGCCATAGTTTGATTTCTTATATTTTAACTGGCTATTTATTTATACCATTTCTGTGGAAAAATTCAAGTGGTATCGCGCAGTATTGGCTTATTTTGGGGTTGCGTAAAAATGGATTAACTGGTAAAATTAAGAAACAAAAATATGAATTGGAACGCACGACTTTATTTATGCATCAACAAACTGTCCGGCCGTTATCGCTGGCTGGATTTGTTTTCCCGCGCCGGCGCGCAGTGGGTGATTTTTGGGATGGCTTGGTGGTTTGGGGTGGATTTATTTCGGGTTTTTGAGGCAGACAATAGAATGGTATTTTTGGGAATGATTTTGTTTGGAGCGATGTGGGGCTTGGGGATATTTGTTAGCATTTTAATTGGATTAGCTGTCAAAGAGCCACGGCCGTATTTAAAACATCCGGAGGTGCGACTTTTATTTCATCCTTTATCTATTTGGAAATCTTTTCCATCGGATCACGCTTTTTCGGCGTTTTTGTTTTGTTTTATGGCGTTAGTATATGGATTGCCGAGTGTTTGGATATTTTTGGGGTTGGCGCTTTGGGTGGCTTGGGGGCGCGTTTATTCGGCAGTGCATTATCCGTTTGATATTGTTGGGGGCGCCTCTTTGGCCGGTCTTATGGCAGTTTTGGCGTATTATTTGTTAATTGTGGTGGATTTAAGTTTTTAATTTTTTACTGTCATTGCGAGCGAAGCGTGGCAATCTAACGTTGGGATTGCCGCGTCGCTACGGCTCCTCGCAATGACAATTGATATAATTATGAAAGCAATAATTTTGGCCGGAGGACTCGGGACACGTTTACGCCCTCTAACCTATGAAACGCCAAAACCGCTTTTGCCCATTCACGGCAAGCCGATTGTTGAGCACGCGATTTTGAATTTTAAAAAGCATGGCGTGGACAAAATTGTTTTGTCTATCGGTTATATGGCTGACAAAATTAAAGATTATTTTGGCGATGGGAGTAAGTGGGGGATGAAAATCAGTTATTGCGTGGAAAGCGAACCACTCGGCACCGGTGGGGCTTTGAAAAAAGCGGCTGAAGGAATTAAGGAAACGTTTTTGGCAATTAACGGGGATAATTTGGCGGATTTTGATTGGACTTCGGCGCTTGAAGTTCACAAAAAAAATAACGCCAAATTGACCCTGTCTTTATTTCCGGTTGAAGACGTTACTCAGTATGGTATCGCGCGCTTAGAAGGAGATAAAATTTTGGAATTTGTGGAAAAACCAACACCGGATAAAGCGCCGTCAAATTTAAATAATGCCGGCGGGTATATTATGGAGCCGGATGTGTTGGACATTTTGCCGGTTGGGGTTTCGTCAATTGAGCGTGATTGTTTTGAAAAAGTCGCCAAGCTTGGGAAAATGTTCGCGCATCGGCATAATGGGCAGTGGTTTCCGACGGATACGTTGGAGAAATATCAGAAGGCAGAGAGGGAATTTCTGGTATAAATTTTTCAAAGGTTTGATTCGTAAATTAATCAATTAAATTTCAAAATCCAAATTTCCAATGTCAAATCAAATCCAAATTTCAAATGCCAAAGGTCAAATTTGATATTTTGATTTTGACATTGATTTGAAATTTGAAATTGGAAATTTGGCATTAATCACCTATGTCCGTCCGACAAATTACAATAGCTTCTATTTTAATTATTATTCTTGCCCCGGTTGGGTTCTTTTTTTATTGGCATTATACTCATCGCTATATTCCACCACCACCGCGACCGGTCGTAGATGTTATTGTTAAACCGGGTTGGAATTTGCGCCAAATTGCGGAAGATTGGAAAGCGAAGGGGTTGATAAAATCAGAGCAGGAGTTTTTTTATAATTTTGGTATGCCACCGTCTGTTGGCGCGCATGGTGTTGCGCCGGCTGCGGATTGGCAGTTTTTGGCTACTAATACTCTAAGAGAATTATTGGTTGGTAAACCAGGCGGAGTTTCATATGAGGGGTATTTATTACCAGAGACACACACAGTTTATGTTGATGGGGGGTTGGAAGAAATTGCTTACAAATTTTTTCATCAATTGGATAAAAGTATAACACCAGAAATGCGTACGGAAATTACTCGGCAAGGGAAAAGTTTTTTTGAAATTTTGACAATGGCATCAATTGTAGAAAAAGAAGCGGCGGGTGCAGATATGGCGATGGTGGCGGATATTTTTTGGCGCCGATATGAGCGTAATTGGGCGTTGCAATCTTGCGCGACTGTAAATTATATTACCGGAAAAAATACGCCGGCGGTGTCAGCGGTTGATCGGGCGATTGATTCGCCGTATAATACCTATAAGTATCTAGGATTAACGCCCGGGCCGATTTCTAATCCGAGTTTAAAGGCGATTGCGGCAACGATTTATCCGACTAAAAACGATTACTGGTATTTTATGAGTGATGCGGAAGGTAATACTCATTTTGCCAAAACTTTGGACGAGCATAATGTTAATGTGGCGAAATATCTTAGATAAAATATGCTCACCTCGGATTTTAATTATAATTTACCAAAAGAACTAATTGCGCAAACGCCGGCAACGCCACGCGATTCTTCGCGGTTAATGTTGGTTGATCGCGAACGCAAGATTTTTCAGCATGAAAATTCGTTTGCGGAAATTTGTAAGTATTTGCGTGCTGGGGATTTGGTGGTGTGGAATAATACGAAAGTTTTTAAGGCGCGCTTGCGCGGGACGGTAATGTTGGATGAGGAGGTCGCGGGTGTGCCGAACCACCCCCTCGCCCCCTCCTTGAAAAGGACGGGGAAATTTGAGTGTACTGATGTAATTTTTAACGCGCCGAAAGTCGAAATATTTTTAACGCGGCCGATGGAAAATCCGGGGGTGTGGCGGGCGCTCGCTAAGCCGGGAAAAAAATTGCGCTTGGGGATGAGGGTGGTTTTTGCAGATGATTTTTTTGCCGAGGTGATGTTTAAAAATGATGATGGCACGGTGGATTTACAGTTTAATGATTCGGACGCGATTGTGCGCGCCAAGGCGAATAAATATGGCGAAGTGCCGACACCACCGTACATTTCTGTCATTCCGACGGCGAAGGAGGAATCTCTATCCCAATCATTTGTTGGTGGAGATCCCTCGTCCCGACTAAGTCGGGAGTCCTCGCTCGGGATGACAAGTGAGTATGTTGCAGAGCGGTATCAGACCGTGTATGCCAAATATGAAGGTTCAGTGGCCGCGCCGACAGCCGGATTTCACTTTACTGAAGAATTGATTGAGCGATTGAAAAAACAGGGTGTGGAGTTTGCGGAAGTTACTTTGCATGTTGGGTTAGGGACATTTTTACCAGTTAAAACCGAAAAAGTTGAAGATCATAAAATGCACGCCGAGTGGGTAGAAATTACTGATAAAAATGCCGGGTTAATTAACGCGGCCAAGGCCAGTGGCCGACGCGTGGTAGCGGTTGGCACGACAACGGTGCGGACGTTGGAAGGAGTGGCGCAAAAATTTGACGGACAAGTCACGCCGTACGATGGCGATATTAATATTTTTATTACCCCCGGTTTTAAATTTCAAGTGGTGGACGCGCTTATCACCAATTTTCATTTGCCCGAGTCCACACTGTTGATGCTTGTGTCCGCGTTTGCCGGGGACAGAGAGTTTGTTTTAAAATGTTACGCCGAAGCGATTAAAGCCAAATATCGTTTTTATAGTTTTGGGGATGCAATGTTAATAATTTAAACAAAAAAATATCCCAGTAGGGATATTTTTTTGTTTTTTATTTAATTCTATTCAACCACCACACCCATTTGTCGCGCTGTGCCTTCTACCATTTTCATCGCGCCTTCAACGTCGTTGGCGTTCAAGTCAGGCATTTTCTTTTCCGCGATTTCGCGGACTTGCGCTTTGGTGATTTTACCAACCTTATCTTGCAGGGGCTTGGCGGAACCTTTGGTAATTTTGGCCGCTTTTTTGATGAGTTCCGCGACCGGCGGGGTTTTCATGACAAAATCGTAGGTACGGTCGGCATATACATTGATAACCACCGGCACCACTTCGCCTTTTTTGTCTTGAGTTTTATCGTTGAATTCTTTGCAGAATCCTTGAATGTTCAAACCGTGCTGGCCTAAAGCTGGACCGATTGGAGGCGCGGGATTGGCCGCTCCACCGACGATTTGCAATTTGATTTGGGTAAGTAATTTTTTTGCCATAATATTTTTAAATTCTAAATACTAAACTCTAAATTCTAATACGATTGAGAAGCGCCCCGTTGGCCAACCGGATAGATTATTAGATTTTTTTAACTTGTAAGGCGTCCAATTCCACTGGCGTTTCACGGCCGAACATGGTAACCATGACTTTGATTTTACCGCGTTCTTCATCCACATTAGAGACCTTGCCTTCAAAATTCTTAAATGGACCGTCCGTAATGCGCACCACATCGTTAACCGCCACATCAATTTTGTGTTGGGCTTCGGTGGCGTTGACGCGTTTTAACAATTTATCAACTTCTTTTTGATCAATCGGAGTGGGAGTAGTGCCCGAGCCGACGAAGCCGGTAACATTGGGGGTGTTGCGCACCATATACCAAGAATCATCCGTAACAAGCATTTCAATTAAAACATAACCCGGGAAAATTTTTTCTTCGACAGTGGTGCGTTTGCCATTTTTAATTTTAATCTTTTTTTCTTTTGGAACGATGACGCCAAAAACTTTGTCCTGCATGTCAAAGGACTCAATACGAGTTTCTAAATTTTGTTTAACATTTTCCTCGTAGCCACTGTAAGTGTGGAGCACATACCAGCGTTTGCCGAGGTTTAGGGTTTGCTTGGCCATAGCTTTTAAAAAATTCTAAACTCAAAAAACGATTTAAAGAACGATGATTTGCTCGATGCCGAGATTGAAAATATAATCCAGCACAGCGAAAAATATGGCCACGCCGACAGACAAGCCAACAACCAGCCAACTGTAATTGATGGTTTGTTTTTTAGTGGGCCAAGAGACCTTTTTCATTTCTTCGTAAGAGCCGAGGAGATAGTTTTTGGTAGAAGTTACGATGTTCATAGATTTTTGTTATTTTCTATTTTAAAACAGCCCTTGAGGCCGTTTTATAGTATGGATATAGTATAGCATACTTTGGCCGAGAAGTCAAGAGTGGCATTAAATATCCAAATTACTCACATTCTTAGCGTTGGTTTGGATAAATTTACGGCGTTGGGCAACGTCGTCGCCCATGAGGATTTCAAAAGTTTCATTGGCAAGTTCGGAGTCTTCTACGGTTACTTGTAACATTATCCGTCGTTCCGGGTCCATAGTTGTTTCCCATAATTGTTCCGGGTTCATTTCACCCAAACCTTTGTAACGTTGGATATTAACTTTGATACCACCAATTTGAATGGTAGTTTTGGCTTCGGCTTCGTCGTCTGAACCGGCGTCGGTGTCCGCTCCCACCCCCTCTGCTTCTCCCCCTCGGGCAGGGGGAGACACCGCGCGTCCTTTGCCACCATGCTTGGTCTCTAATTCTTTTAACGCTTTTTCTTTTTCTTCGTCGTTAAAAGCATAGATAAGATCTTTGCCATATTTCACGCCATAGAGTGGTGGTTGGGCAATGTAAATATGACCGCCGGTAAGCAGAAGCGGGAAGTAGCGGTAAAAGAAAGTTAACAGCAAGGTGCGGATATGCGCGCCGTCAACGTCCGCATCGGTCATGATAATAACACGGTGATAGCGTAATTTGGAAATATCAAATTGTTCGCCGATATTAGTGCCCAGCGCGATAATTAAATTTTTCAATTCGTTGTTGGTTAAAATTTTATCCAAGCGCGCGCGTTCTACGTTTAATACTTTACCGCGCAGTGGTAGGATGGCTTGGTTTTCGCGGTTACGGCCTTGTTTGGCCGACCCGCCGGCGGAATCTCCCTCTACTATATATAACTCGGAAGAAGTCGCGTCGCGCGAAGAACAATCAGCTAATTTACCAGGCAATGTAAAACCTTCCAAAGCGCCTTTGCGCAGGATTGTGTCGCGGGCGATTTTGGCGGCATTGCGCGCGCGGGAAGCGAGCAAACATTTGCCGATTATGCCTTCGGCATCGCGTGGGTGTTCTTCTAAAAATATGGCCAATTGTTCGTTTAAAACCGTTTCCACCGCGGTCTTGGCTTCGGTGTTTCCTAATTTGCCTTTGGTCTGGCCTTCAAATTGGGGCTCGCGTAGTTTAATGGAAATTACGGCCGACAAACCTTCGCGCACATCTTCGCCGGTTAAATTGGCATCTTTTTCTTTTAAAATAGTTTTGTTGCGGGCGTAGGTATTTAACGCGCGCGTTAAGGCGGTGCGAAAACCTTGCACGTGGGTACCGCCGTCGGGGTTGTGGATATTATTTGTGAAAGCGAAAAGCGATTCAGTATATTCGTCGCTGTATTGTAAAGCGATTTCAACATTGACGCCTTCGGCTTCTTTTTCCGTATAAAAAATTGTGTCATTTTTGATGACTTTGTTTTGGTTGATGTAGCGCACATATGAAGCCACGCCCCCTTCGAAATAAAATTGATAAATTGGATGGGGAAAATCTAGCGCGGTTTTGTCAACGGCTTTTTCTTCGGGCGAACGGTTATCAGCGATGATTATATGAATGCCTTTGGATAAATACGCGTATTGACGCAGATGGTCAATAATTGTTTTCCATTCAAAATTTAAAGTTTCAAAAATGGAACTATCCGGACGAAAAGTAATGGTCGTGCCATGGTCTTTACATTTGCCAATGGCTTTGGCTTTTTTTTGTGGATTGCCAATTTTAAAATTTTGTTCCCAAATTTCACCGCCCAGATGGACTTCAGCTCTAAGGTCGGTCGAAAGCGCGTTGACGACCGAAACACCGACGCCGTGCAAACCACCGGAAATTTTATAACCATCACCACCGAATTTACCGCCGGCGTGTAATTTGGTTAAGACAACTTCCAAAGCGCTGGTGCCGGTTTGAGGATGGATGTCGACTGGGATACCGCGCCCGTTATCGCGTACGGACACAGTGTGGTCGGGGAGTAATGTTACTTCGATGCGGTCGCAATGTCCAGCCATGGCTTCGTCAACAGCGTTATCAACAACTTCCCAAATCAAATGATGCAAGCCGGTTGGGCCGGTGGAACCGATGTACATGCCAGGGCGACGACGGACCGCTTCTAGCCCTTCCAAAACTGTAATACTTTTCGCGTTATAGCCCGAAGTCGCTTTGTTGTCTTTGGCAGGCGCGGTTTTATTTATTTTTTGCGCGATTGTCGGCGTTGGTGTTGCTTTTACAATCTGGGCAACCGGTTCTAATTTTTTTTTAACCGGTTTTGCTTTTGCAGAAATTCCTCCGATTACTTTTCTTGTTGGCATAATATAAAATAATTCAAAATTCAAAACTAAAAAGTCAAAATTAAAGTGTCGCTTTGGCGACAGATTTTAACAACTATATTCTATCATATTTTAAGTCCACGCACAAGGGTTTTCTTTACGGTGTTTTTCGTGTATAATATAGGTATTGTATAAATTACTAATTATTATGTATAGTCAATTAGACGATAAATTTACCAATAAACCCGGCGCGACCGGTGTTGGATTACCGACAGCGACGACCCATTTTTCCAAGTATGAAGACCCGACCGGAGAGTTTAAAGAAAAAGAATTTGAGCGAGCGATGTGGTATGTAAAACATAAATTTACTTTGCGTAAGTGGCTGTTTGGAATTATTATTGGCGTCAACATTTTACTTTGGGTACCCAGCTTAATTCATTGGGTAACTTACGCCGTTGTGGGGTTAAGAAGCGATGAAAATTTAGCGTTACAGTTATCGCAATTTCCAGATTATACAGTTTTGCATGAACATTACGGGGCCGCCCCTTTACAAATTGGCAGTCCGCTGGGTTTGCCGGGTGGGGTGGGTAAATATGATTTAATTTCGACAGTTACTAATCCCAACGCTCGTTTTAGGGTAGCGTTTGATTATTTTTTCGCGGTAGATGGTACGTCCACGCCGGCGCAGTCGGCAGTGTTTATGGCGGGCGAGTCCCGGCCGTTGGTATTTTTTGGTTATGAGAGTTTTAGTCCGGGGGTAGGTGATATTATTATTCAAAATGTGCGCTGGCAAAGGATTGACAGCCACACTATACCTGATAGTATTACTTGGCAGAGCGAGCGGTTGAATTTTAGCGTGTCTGATCTTACTTTTGTGCCGGCCACTTATGGTCAGGCCAATGCCGGCGTGGTGCAATTCAGTTTAACCAATAATTCTGCTTATGGTTATACCGAGCCGGATTTTTATGTGGCTTTTTTGCAAAATAATGATTTGACCGGGGTTTCTCCTTTACAAATTTCTAACTTTACGGCGCAAAGTCGGCGGGCGGTTGATATTCGCACTTTTGCCGACAATATTTCCGCGTCCGAAGTGGTGGTTTATCCGCTGATTAATTTATACAATAAATCAGAATATATTGTTCCAGCGCGGTAAACCGAGAATATTATCACTATGGGTTTTTTTGCAAAATATTCTTGGCGTAATTTTGATTGGCCGCTCGCGTTGGCTGTTTTTTTGCTTTCGGCCGTGGGCTTAACGGCAATTTATAGTATTGACTTGTCGCGGGGGACGGAATTGGTTTTATTAAAAAGGCAATTGTTGGCGGTCGGGATTGGTTTGGTATTATTTTTTGGGGCAAGCGCGACCGCGCCGAATTTTTGGCGCGCTTATGCTAAATGGTTTTATGGTTTTTGTTTAATTTTACTTTTGGCCGTGCTTTTTTTTGGCGAAAATATTCGCGGTACGACCGGTTGGTTTACTTTTTATGGTTTTAGTTTCCAACCGGTGGAATTGGCTAAACTGGGTTTGATTTTAATTTTGGCTTATGTGGTGGCTAATTTCGGTCGTCGCTTTGAACGCCCGTTATTTTTCTTTGGTACGGCTATCATTACCGGTAGCGCGGTGATTTTAATTTTATTCCAACCGGATTTGGGATCAGCGGTTATTGCCGGCATGATTTGGTTTGGAACAATGGTACTTGTGGGTGTGCGTCGTTCATATATTATGGGGTTATTGATTTTGTTAGTGGGCGTGGGCGTGGCAACTTGGTTTTTTTTACTCGCGCCTTATCAAAAAGATCGGGTGCTTACTTTTATTGATCCGGCGCGTGATCCGCTGGGTGCCGGTTATAATACCGCCCAAGCCACTATTGCCATTGGTTCCGGACGTTTGTTTGGGAGGGGCTTGGGTTTTGGTTCGCAGTCGCAATTAAAATTTTTGCCAGAAGCGCAGACCGATTTTATTTTCGCGTCCATTGCCGAAGAATTGGGTTTTGCCGGCGCGGCGGCCGTGATTGTCTTGTTTGGATTTTTATTGTGGCGTTTGTTGCGCTTGGCGGCTTCAAGTGGCGACGACTTTTACGCTGTTTTTATTTCCGGTGTGGCCGTGGCGTTGTTCGGGCAATTTATTGTTAATGTGGGGGCGAATTTAGGGTTATTGCCGGTTACCGGTGTTACCTTGCCGTTTGTGTCTTATGGTGGTTCTTCTTTGATTGTTAATTTGTTGATGATTGGGATGGTGGAGAGTATGGTGGTGCGAAGATATTAGTGATAATGTCAAAATCCAAATTTCCAATTTCCAATCAATTTCAAAATTCAAATATCAAATGAAATTTAAACTTAAAACAAAAATGAAGCCGGCCGGCGACCAACCACAAGCGATTAAGAAATTAACCGCTGGTTTGGATTCGGGTATGAGTCGACAGACATTGTTGGGTGTAACGGGTTCGGGCAAAACTTTTACGATTGCCAACGTCATTGAAAAAACGCAGTTGCCGACTTTGGTAATGGCGCACAACAAAACTTTGGCCGCGCAGTTGTGTAATGAATTCCGCGAATTTTTTCCGGGTAGCGCCGTGGAATATTTTGTTTCTTATTATGATTATTACCAGCCCGAGGCATATATGCCGGGTTCAGACACCTATATTGAAAAAGAGGCGATGATTAACCAAGAAATTGATCGTTTGCGTCATGCGTGCACGCAGGCGTTACTGTCGCGCAAAGATGTGATTGTGGTTTCGTCCGTGTCGGCGATTTACAGTCTGGGCTCACCCACGGAATATTTGCGTTCGGCTTTGCGGTTGGAATTGGGACAGAAAATTGATCGCAATGGTGTTGTGCGAAAATTAGTGGATTTGCAATTTGAACGGACGAATGGGGATTTGGCGCGCGGACAATTTCGTTTGCGAGGTCCCGTATTAGAAATTGTGCCGGCGCATGAAGAAAAAATTTATCGTTTAGAAATTTCGGATAAAATTGCGCGTGTGGAAATTTTGGATGTGGTAACGCGAAAAGTGGTGCGCGATGCGAGTGAGGTTTGGCTGTATTCCACCAAACATTATGTAGCATCGCCGTCAGATACCGAACGGGCTTTTGCGCAAATTCGCAGTGATTTGGAAGATCAATTAAAATATTTTGAAGACGCAGGCAAAGTTTTGGAACACGAACGTCTAAAACGCCGGACGCGTTATGATTTGGAGATGATAAAAAATATTGGTTATTGCAGTGGGATTGAAAATTATTCGCGATATTTTGATGGGCGCGCTGTTGGGGACGCGCCGTTTACTTTGTTGGATTATTTTCGCGAGTGCGATAAGGATTTTTTAACAGTGGTGGATGAATCGCATGTTACTATTCCGCAAATCGGCGGAATGTTTAATGGCGATCGGGCGCGTAAAAACACTTTGATTGAGCATGGGTTTAGATTGCCGTCAGCGCGCGACAATCGTCCGCTTACTTATCCGGAATTTGAAAAGCGCGTGAACAAAATGATTTTTGTTTCGGCCACGCCGTCGGTGTTTGAAATTAAAGAAAGTGAACAAGTGGTGGAACAAATTGTGCGTCCGACGGGGTTGATTGATCCGGAGGTGATTATTAGGCCGGTGACGGGGGGAAATATCAAAAATAAAATATCAAAAATCAAAAATAGCGAGAGTGGCTTGTCTCAAATTGATGATTTAATTATTCGTATCGACGAGCGCGTAAAAATTAATGAGCGCGTTTTGGTCACGACGCTCACCAAAAAAATGGCCGAGGATTTAAATGATTATTTGTTGAAAAAAGGTGTGAAAGTAAAGTATCTTCACAGTGAAATTGATACTTTGGAACGTATTGAAATTATTACTGATCTGCGGCGCGGGAAAATTGATGTGATTGTCGGGGTGAATTTGTTGCGCGAGGGTTTGGATTTGCCCGAGGTGTCGCTGGTGGCTATTTTGGATGCGGACAAAGAAGGGTTTTTGCGTTCTGAAACGAGTTTAATTCAAACTATCGGCCGGGCGGCGCGCAATGTCAATGGCCAAGTAGTGCTGTATGCCGACAGTATCACCGGTTCAATTAAACGCGCGTTGTCGGAAACTGATCGGCGGCGAACCGTGCAAATTGCCTATAACAAAAAACATAATATCACGCCCAAAACCATTCAAAAAAATATTCGCGATATTTTAAGTGAGTTTGGTTTGACGCGGACGGCGGGCGCGGGCAAACGCGGGCACAGTAGGGCCAAGAAAATTTTGGAATTAGACCTAAAAGGCGACACGCGGCCCTTGCCGGAAATAATCAAAGAAAAAGAAATGGAAATGCGCAAAGCCGCCAAAGAATTGGAATTTGAATTGGCCGCGATTTTGCGGGATGAGATTGGAGAATTGAAGAAACGTCTATAATTTGATATACTAATTATCGTATGGAATGGATTGATAATTTCAAAAATCATCACGACGATCTGTTTGTTTATCAAAAATCAACTGAACGCCATGTTCACGATGTTTTTTTGTATCGGTATTTATTGCGTTATCTGCCACCGAGCGTCACCCCCAACCGCTTAACGGTTTTGCGCATAATTATGACTCCGCCGGTATTTTTGTTGGTGTTGTTCAATCATTACGCTTGGGGCGCGACTCTGTTTATTTTAACCGCTTTTACCGATGCCATGGATGGCTCAATGGCGCGGATGCGTGGTCAAATTACCGATTTTGGCAAATTATTTGATCCTTTGGCCGATAAACTATTGATCGGTTCAATGGTTTTGCTTTTGGTGTTTCGTTATTTTCCCGATTGGTTGGGTTTGACAATTTTGGTCGTAGAAATTTTGTTTATTATCGCCGCGTATATTTCGCATCAATATTTTCACATTACGCGGATGGCGAATGTTTGGGGGAAAATAAAAATGTGGCTACAAGTGGTGGCGACATTTTTGGTTTTGCTCGCGCTTTTGTTGGATTTCCCATTGTTATTTGCGGTCGCTTTTTGGCTGTTTGGGTTCGCGATTGGTTTCGCGTTGATTAGCTTGTTTACTTACGGGATCTAAAAAATATATTAAAAAATCAGCGCGTGTGTCAGCTGATTTTTTTGTTTTAATTATTTTATTTCAATTTCTTCGCCTAAAAATTTTGGTTGTTTATTTGTCAGTAGATCAATAAATACCTTGACGCGCGCTAATTTTTCGCGCAATTTTGTCCGCAATCCGCGGTAAGTATTGATATCTTTCGCGTTATACCCGACGGCTTCTAAATTTTTGGCTTGGGCGATATATATTGCGCGCCGGTTGTGAAATTCTTGGGATATAATCGTAAATTTATCTTGGCCAAAAATTTTATTTAATCGCACGACCGAATCATAAGTCCGAAAACCGGCGTAGTCCAAATATATTTTGTTCTCCGGAATGCCACGCGCCACTAATTCATTTTTCATATCCTCCGGCTCGTTATATTTTTTGGTGCCGTTATCGCCACTAATCACAATGTTATCAATTTTTTGGTTATTAAACAAGTCAACGGCCGCTTGGATGCGGTAAACAAAGTAGCCGTTTAATTGTCCGGATGGGGCGTATTTTGTGGTTCCTAAAAGTAGGCCGACTTTGTTGTGGGGGATTTCGGTGGCGTCATTATATGTTAAATCATTGGTAGCGTGTTCAATTTTAAAATCGGCAAGCCAAATGATAGCGAGAGTCGTGAAGATTAATATTGGTAATATCCATTTAAGTTTTTTCATAAAATTACATCTCACAAATTTCCAGCGGTAAATTATCCGGATCATTAAAAAAAGTCAATCTTTTTCCCGTGCGCGCGTCAACGCGAGGTTGTTCGGTCGTGATACCAAGCTCGTTTAATTTCGTTATCATTTCATCAAAATTTTCCACATCAAATGCTAAGTGTCGCAAACCGCAAGCTTCTGGCCAGGCCGGGCGTTTTGGGGGATTGGGGAAAGACATTAATTCAATTATAATGTTTCCCGCGTCTAAATATAAAATCGTTGATTGTCTTTCTGACCGGTCAATTGTTTTAATTAATTTAAAACCAAGTTTGCCAATGTAAAAATTTCTGGAAATTTCCAAATCGGAGGCGATAATGGCGACGTGATTGACGGTTTTGAAAAGCATGTTATTTTTTTATCCGTATATAATATCAAGAAAGGCCACCTTGTCAGGTGGCCTTATGTTGAAGTTCTTTGACGTTTTTAACGAGTGCGCGTTGGTCTTCGTTTGCTCGTCTGGCCGCGTCTTTGAATACTTGCTTTTTTTCTTTTTCAGAAGCGTGCAAAAAGAATCTGGCGAATTCGCCGGTTTTTTGTTTTTCTTTTGTTGCCGCAAAAAAACTAAATATACTCATATCATTTTTTCTAGGTCTTCTTTATTATACCGTTCTTTGATATATTCGTCAATCGGCTGGTCGTTTGGTTCTATTTTTACAACTTCTTCGACTGTATTTTTTTCATAGTCCTTTTTTACAAGAAAAACAGTCACTTTTTCACCAAATTTTTCTATAATTTGGTTTATCGTTTCCTTGGCCCCGATAAATTGTTCAATAAATGATTCTTTTGGTATATTGCGTCCCTCGGCTTGTTCGCGTTTTTCCGTAAATTTCCAAGCGGTGGCTGGATGTTGATAGACATAGAAAATAAACACCCCGCGTCCTTTGTCTAAAGAACGTTTAATATTTTCAGCGGCTTTGGTATGTTTTGAAAAAGTTCCGTCTAGGACGAAACTTTGTTTTTGTGTTAAAACAAAGTCATGAATTTTTTCCACAATCAATGATATGGCGCTTTGAAATAAATAGGAATTGTTGCCAGTATATCCAGGTAGTTCGTGGCGGATGTCGTCGCCATCAATTCGGATTACCTGGTGTTTTCTGCCTTTCTCAAGAATGGAGATGATGTTTTTAGAAAATTCAGTTTTTCCGGCGCCAGGGGATCCGGCCATAAATACCGAGACCGGCGTTTCGTCCGGTTGATATTTATTTTTGTCCGTTCGTTCCTTCGCGATTCTTTTTCTATTTTTTCTGGCAAAGGCAGTAGCCGATGATTGAATAGTGGGATTGTCCATAATTTTATTTTAAATACTTCATTATTTTGTCCACCGTTTCTTTCGCGGTCAAATTAGTATTATCAATTTCCTGGCCAGTATGAATTTTACTGGTAATATCATACACATACCGAGCCGAATCCTCGCCGTAAATTTTTTCACGTTTGGCATCTCTCTCAATACATTTTTCCACCGTACTCATGAGTGTAAAAAATACCACTTGGTCGTTAAATTTTTTTTGCAAGTCGTCAATTTGTTCTTGGTAGTAAAAACAGCCGTCAATTATAAAAGTTTCATTACTTTGCCCAACTAAATCCAAAATTATTTCGTTGGCTTTTAAAAAATTTTCAATCGGAATTCCGTCCGCGGGCGCTAAATCATTATCATCCAAAATTTTGTCCAACGATAAATATTGAGCGTCAAGTTTTTGCGCTAAAATTTTGGCGACCGTGGTTTTGCCAACGCCGAGTGGGCCGCGGATTACGATTATTTTGGGCATGGGTCAAAATATTAATCTATAAGCAATACCATTTTTCCACTGGGGGTTATTCCATTCTTTGAAGCCGAGTTTTTTGCACAATCCTTGCATCGGTTTATTTTTAAAATCAGTTTCTGTGACTACTCCAATTGTGCCTTTACTTTTGGCGTATTCTATACATTTTTGCATTAATTTTTCTCCTATTCCAAGTTTTTGAAAATTCTGGTCTACTAAAATTTCACGAATGAAAAAGATATTTTCTTCCCACCAGCCTCTATCAATCGAACAAAAAGCTGCAAATTCACTTCCTTTTTTTGCGAGCAAATATAAACTGTTTTCCGGGTCAAAATGTTTTTTAAGTGAATCAATGGTTTCATCGTTATAAGTATATTCAAATGATTGCCGGCCACGCAGGAATTCGATTTCGTCTTGGTTTTTTATTGTCGTGATAACGATGCCGTTCATATTTGATTTCTTTAATTTATTCGTCTCGTGCCGTAAGGTGGATTAATTCAGGTGGAATTTTTCGGACGCGAATTTTCGTTTTCTTATTTAAAAATAATTTTACCAATCGGTGTAGCCCGTCCAAAGTTAGCCATTTTCCCTTTTTGTTTTTCATTATGTCAATCGGATAAGAAGTGTCTGTGGCCTGAATTTTGTTGTAGTGTTCTATAAATTGATCTGGGTTATTAATAACTTCGTTAGGAGTAATTACAATGTTACCATCGACATCTTCCCAAAATGGAATATCAAAAATCCACAGTAATTCGCTGATATTTATTTCTTCCACCGGAACTTTGAGAGCCCATAGTTTTTCGTTGTCTCGCCAAAAAGGCAAATCAAAAGCATGTTCGGTATGTTCGGGGTGGACGTAAATTTGTTTAGAAGCGGTAATAAATTTATTATTTAAAAGCAATTGTTAAGGCGAATAATATTAGTGCCACGCCCAAACATTTATTTAAAATATATTGGAATTTGATATATATTGATTTAATTTTGTGGTGGGTAAAAAATAGGGATAAAATTGAGGCCATAACAAAAGTATTTAGTGGCATCGCAATTGCTAATATTGCCACTACCCATGATGAAGTAGCCGTTGATAACACGGTGGCAAAAATGCTGGCGAAGAATAAATATGCGCCCGCGCTTAAGATGTTGGTTAAGAAGCCAATTTTTATTGCTTGGGGCACCGTGATGTTATCGTGTTCAGTGGGCGTATCGGTTTTCTGCGTTCTAATTTTCATCAGTAAGGTTTTGATACCCAAATATATTAGATAGCCAGCGCCTAAAAATTTGACAGTGCTGAATGCGAGTGGCGAACTTTGGATAATAAGCGAGATCCCAAAAACGGCGAGTGTAATATGGATAAAATTGCCTAGAGCAAATCCGAGCGCAGTCCAAAAGCCGATCTTTCGCGAATAAACGAGAGAATTTCGGATTATCAATACAAAAAGAGGGCCGGGTGTGAGCCAGGCCATGACGTGGATGGATAGGATTGTGCCGATTAGGGCGAAGTTTTGCATTTTTGGTTGTTAGATTTTTATAGAATTATTTTTCTTTTTCCATTAAATATTCATCTTCACCATCCGGATTGATTATCGTTTTTAAATATTTAAACCCCGCTTTTTCGTATGCTTTAATTGCGGCGATGTTGTTTGGGTTTGGTCCGATGATGCAACTCTCAACATTTAATTTTTTAAATACAAAATCTTTTAAAAATTTTTGGATAATGACACTGCCGAGACCTTTGTGTTGAAAATCTTTCTCTCCGATAAACAAATCAATACCGGCGGCGCTTTGATCGATTTGAATTATTTTTTTGTAATCGGGATAATCATTTATTTTATACATTTGAATTTGTCCGATGGGCGCATTATCATAAAAAATAATAAAACAGGATGTGGGTGTTTCGCCGTTGATTCGCGGAATATATTTCTTTTCTATGTCCGCGATTGTTTGTTTGCCGTGACCATATCCTTCTTTAACATGTGATGAAGTAAGCCACTTGTGGGTGAGTGGAAGATCAACAGCAGAAAGCGGTTTAAAGGATATATTATTGTTTATTGATTCAGACATAATAATATATAATAAGTTTACTTAATTTTACCTTAAATTCACCATACGGTCAATTGACTTTTTAAGACAAAATTGGTATGGTATAGGTAGTTCTTTTATTCCAACTTATATATTGCGACCCACTTTTGGGTCATTTTGGCGTTTGGTGATAACCACCCCCTCGCCCCTCCTTGAAAAGGAGGGGAAAATTGAGTGAACGTTGGACAGAGATCCCGATTTTCATCGGGATGACAATATTGTAATGTATGCAAAACAAAATTATTATCAAAGGCGCACGCGAACACAATTTGAAAAATGTTAATTTGGAGTTGCCTCGCAATCAGATGATTGTTTTTACGGGGTTGTCGGGATCGGGCAAGTCTTCTTTGGCGTTTGATACGATTTTTGCCGAGGGGCAGAGGCGGTATATTGAGTCATTGTCGGCTTACGCTCGGCAGTTTTTGGGTGGGATGCAAAAGCCGGATGTGGATGAAATTGAAGGGTTGTCGCCGGCGATTTCGATTGATCAAAAGGCGCATAGTGCGAATCCGCGTTCGACCGTGGCGACGATTACGGAAATTTATGATTATTTGCGGGTTCTTTTTGCGCGTGTGGGGGTGCCACATTGTCCGGATTGTGGGAGTAAGATTGAGAAGATGACGGTGGATGAGATGGGTGCGAGAATTTCCAATTTCCAATTTCCAATTTCCAAAGTGACGGACGAAGACGCGAAGATTTCTCGTCGGCCAAAAGGCCTCGCTCGAAATGACAGTAAAGAGATTGTTGTTTTGTCGCCGGTGGTGCGAGGCAGGAAGGGGGAGTATTATCAGATGCTTTATGATTTGTATAATTCTGGGTATTTGGAAGTGCGGGTGGATGGGAAAATAAAAAGTTTGCGCGAGCGGATAATTTTGGAAAAGAATTTTAAGCATACGATTGAGGTGGTGGTTGATCGAGTGCCACTCGCTGTCATTTCGACGACGAAGGAGAAATCTCTATCCCAATTACCGGCGGATGGAGATCCCTCGTCGCCCCTTAAGGGCTCGCTCGGGATGACAGATAACCAACGACTTGCCGAAGCGGTGGAGGCGGCGGTGAATTTGTCTAAGGGGTTGTGCGCTGTGATCTATGCGGACGGCGAAGAACAGACATTCTCTACTTTGTATTCTTGTCCGAAAGATGGTTTTAGTTTTCCGGAAATTGAGCCACGACTTTTTTCGTTTAATAGTCCGTATGGATATTGCGAGGCGTGTACTGGGCTTGGCACGAAAGAATTATTTTCAGTGGAAGATTGCCCGGTGTGTTTGGGTAAGCGTTTGAATGTTAACGCGCTAAGCGTAAAAATTGGCGGGAAAAATATTTGGGAAATTACGAATTTGTCTATTAGTGAGGCGCGCGAGTTTTTCGCGGCGTTGGAATTAGATTTGCCTGAACGTACGATGCAAATTTGCGGAATGGTTTTGAAAGAAATTCAAAATCGATTGCAGTTTATGTATGACGTGGGGTTGCATTATTTAACTTTGAATCGTAAGGCCGGGACTTTGTCGGGCGGGGAAGCGCAACGGATACGACTGGCGTCGCAGGTGGGGACGCGCCTTGTGGGGGCGTTGTATGTATTGGATGAGCCGACAATTGGTTTGCATCAACGTGATAATGACCGGTTGGTGAAAACTTTGCGGGCGTTGTGCGATGCGGGAAATACGATAATAGTAGTAGAACACGACGAGGATACAATTAAGGTGAGTGATTGGATTGTGGATATTGGTCCCGGGGCGGGGAAGCATGGGGGCGAGATTGTGTATTCTGGCACGGTGAAAGATTTGCTGTCAGCGAAACACAAAAGCAGTTCTTTAACCGGCAAGTATCTGCGTGGCGAAGTAACTATTCCCATGCCATTGAAACGGCGTGAGGTTGATCGCGCGACGCCGAAATTAAAAATTAAAAAAGCGAATTTGCATAATTTAAAAAATATTAATGTGGAAATTCCGTTGCGCCGGTTTGTCTGTTTGACCGGCGTGTCGGGTTCGGGTAAGTCAACTTTGATGAATGAAGTTTTGCGGCCGGCTGTCATGAACAAAATATTTCGCCAGAAAAAGAAATTGGAAAATTGTTTGGAAGTTTCCGGCTTGGAATATTTGGATGGTGTGATAACGATTGACCAGTCGTCCATTGGTCGGACTTCGCGCAGTAACCCGGCGACTTATACCAAATGTTTTGACCATATTCGGGCGTTGTTTGCCGAAACGGCCGAGGCGCGCATGCGGGGGTACACGGCTTCGCGGTTTAGTTTTAATGTCAAAAATGCCGGCCGGTGCGAAAATTGCGAGGGCAAAGGCGTGCTGGAAATTGAAATGCATTTTTTGCCGAGTGTGGAAGTGACTTGTGATGTGTGTAAGGGTTTGCGGTTTACGAATGAGACATTGGCTGTGAGTTATAACGGAAAAAATATTGCCGAGGTCTTGGCAATGACGATTGAAGACGCCGAGGAATTTTTCCGCGATATTCCGATGATTTATGACAAGTTGAAAATTTTAAACGAAGTGGGTTTGGATTATTTAACTTTGGGGCAATCGGCCACGACTTTGTCGGGTGGGGAAGCGCAACGAATTAAATTGTCACGGGAGTTGGCGCGTTATGGCACGACGAAAACTTTGTATTTGTTAGATGAGCCGACGACCGGTTTGCATTACGATGATGTGCGGAAGTTATTAGAAGTTTTACAGCGTTTGGTATCGCAAGGAAATACGATTTTGGTAATTGAGCATAATTTGGATATAATAAAAGCGGCGGATTGGGTGATTGATTTGGGGCCGGAAGGGGGCGATAAGGGCGGGCAGGTGGTGGCGGTGGGGACGCCGGAGGAGGTGGCGAAAAAGGCGGCGAGTTTTACGGGGGCTTATTTAAAAAGAGTTATATAGCAAAACAAAAACCACCCGCCACTTTGATTGTAAAATATATATTTATATCATGACTTAAATCATGATATACTTTACAGCCAAAGTGGGGCGCGGGTGGTTCTTGGAACCTCCTTTCTGGTGGCCCCGGGTGGAGTTCGTGGTCAGATGAGCTGATCGCTAGCGTTGGGCTTCTGTTCGAACAGCTTGTTCATCTTGGCGCGGGCGCGTCGGTTGAAGTACGTCGCCGAGACGAAGCCAATGGTGAGGCCAAGGAGAACCGCCGCTCCACATGCGAACAATGCGTGCAACATGTCTTCCTCCGAAGAGTTGGGGTTCGCTGGGATTATATAATTAAATGGTATGTTATGTCAATTAAATTAGTATGTTAGATATCCAGAAAAAATTAAAAAAATTACCCGATGCACCCGGCGTATATCTATTTTATAATTCAAAAAAAGAATTAATTTATGTTGGCAAGGCAACGAGTTTGCGTTCACGGGTGCGGTCGTATTTTCGGGGCGCGCGCAGTAGTCGCCCAATCGAACAAATGATGCATGAAGTCGTGGATATAAAAGTAGAAGTGACAGATTCGGTTTTGGAGGCGATTATTTTGGAGGGGAAATATATTAAGGAAAAACAGCCGAAGTATAATGTTGATTGGAGAGATGATAAAAGTTGGAATTATTTGGTGGTTACAAAGGATAAATTTCCGAAGGTTTTGGTGGTGCGACAGCATGAGTTGGATGGAGATTCCTCGTCGGCGCGAGCTTCGCTCGGAATGACAAAAAACGGCGCCCGCTCCCACCTCACCCTCGCCCTCCCCTCGGGCAGGGGAAGGAAAAACGTGTTTGGCCCGTACCCAGGATTAAATACGGCGGCGACTTTGAAAATTTTGCGGAGTTTATTTTTGTATTCTACTTGTTCGCCCGGGCAAACGCGTCCGTGTTTTTATCGGCAGATTGGTTTGTGTTTGGGCGTTTGCGATGGGGGAATCACGCCAGCTGAATATCGTCAGAAAGTTATCAATCCTTTGAAATTATTTTTAAGTGGCCAAAAAAAATCGCTTCTGCGGAGCTTGAATACAAAAATGGTTCAAGCATCGCGCGTGGAAAATTTTGAAGAAGCGGGGAGATTGCGAAATCAAATTAAAGCGTTAAATAGAATTCAGGATATCGCGCTTTTGAATAAAAGTTTTACCATTGATCCGTCCGGGCAGAGCGGTGAGATGCGGATTGAAGGTTATGATATTTCCAATTTGGGCGCTACTGGCAAGGTTGGGAGTATGGTAGTATTTAAAGGTGGTGTGCCGTCTAAAACCGATTATCGCAAATTTAATATTAAAACCGTGGTTGGCCAAAGCGATGTTGATTGTTTAAAGGAAGTTTTGTCGCGCCGATTGAAACATAGCGAGTGGCCGATGCCAGCTGTATTTTTAATTGATGGCGGCGTGCCCCAGGTGAACGCGGTAAAATCAGTGTTAAATAATTTGAAAATAGATATTCCGGTTGTGGGTATTGCCAAAGGCGCAAAACGGAAGCGCAATGATTTGGTGGTGGTCGGCACTAATGCTAAAATACAAGACATGCCCGTACCTAAATGGGCGCAAAAAAATTTAGAGGTTTTAATTAAAGTGCGCGATGAAGCCCATCGGTTTGCCATTAAATTTCAACGTGAAAAGCGAAAGATTAAAGATAATAAATAATTTGGACAAAAAATGGTATCAGTGGTAGAATATAATTACACTTCAAAGGTAAATTAATATGGATCTTAAAGAAAAATTTGTGTCTCAAGGCAAAGAATTGGGCGATGAAGTAAAAAAGAAAACTTTAGGTTATATATTGGCCGCGTTGGGGCTGGTTTCTGGTTTAGCGTGGAATGAGGCTATTAAAGCAATTATTGAACAATTATTCCCTTTGGAAGCCAATGGTATTTGGGCAAAACTGATTTATGCGTTGATTATCACATTGGTGGCTGTTTTCATTTCTGTTTATTTGCTTAAATTGGAAAAGAAGAAAGAATGAGCAAAGGTATTGACATTTTATTAAAAATATATTAAACTGTTGCCTATATGCCAATCGGCAAAATCCAACCGGATTCCTGGAAGGAAGCGTTAAAATTCATGGGGCATTGCCCGCTTTGTAACGGGATTTATTCCCCCAACAGCGCACAGAAATTAAATTCTGCCGGCGCGGCGAATTTGGTGCATTTGACTTGCGAGAAATGTAGCGGTGGGTTTATCGCGATGGTGATGGTGTCGCCGGCCGGACTAAGTTCGGTAGGAATGGTTACGGATTTGAATTATGGCGACGCGATGCGCCTGCATAATAAAGAAGAGATTACGATGGATGAAGTAATCGAGGGCTACGAATTTTTAAAACAAAAATGGTATTAATTAAAAATATTTTATGACTTATCAGTTGTCTGCGATGTTACGGGTGAAAAAACCTGAAACAGTTCGCGCCGAACATGGAATCCCGGCTGAAGTGTACGGGGTGACGAAGGAAAATCAAAGTTTGGTTTTGCCATACAATGAATTTTTCAAAATTTATAAGGATGCTTCCGAATCCAGTTTGTTGGATTTGACAGTTGACGGTAAGGACGCCGGTAAGGTGTTGGTGCAAGAGTTGCAATTTGAGCCGGTTTCTGGTAAAATTACGCATGTTGATTTGCGTCGGATTGATATGAAAAAAGAGCTTACGGTATTTGTGGAATTGAAATTTGTCGGTGAATCGCCGATAGTTAAATCATCGGGTGGCACTTTGGTAAAAAATCTTGACCGTGTGGAGGTTAAATGTCTGCCGAATGACTTGGTGGAATATGTTGAGGTGGATTTGAGCGTGTTGAAAACTTTTGAGGATTCTATTCGTGTGAAGGATCTGAAGGCGCCGGCCGGTGTGGTAGTAACAAGACCGCAAGGCGAGAGCGTCATTGCTACGGCCAAGCCGGCTTTGACTGAAGACCAGATTAAAGCCATGGAAGAAGCGTCTAAGACCGCCGATATTAGCAAGATTGAGGTGGCCGGCAAGAAAGAAGAGCCAGTCGAAGGTGAAGAGGGCGCGGAAGCCAAGGATGGTGAGAAGAAGGAAGACAAGAAAGATGGTGATAAGGGCGATAAAAAAGAAGAGAAAAAGTAATTTAGATGTTTTAAAACCCCTTCGGTTGCGTGCCGGAGGGGTTTTGTGTTAAAATATCCAATATGAAATATATTTCTTTGGGTAATATTTGTTGGCCGAATCGGTCTCGTAAAAATTTAATCATTGCCGGCGCCGGGTTGTTTGTTTTATTGATTTTGGTAGTTTGGCTTTTATTGACGTTTGGCAATGTCAAAACAGATGTTAATTTTTTGACTGTTAATCACGGGCCAAAATTTTTTAGTGTGTTAGATGGCCTGCCGGTAACGAGTACGGAAGCGCAAACTCCGGGCGTGGTGGCGGTGATGATTGATAATTTTCCAGTGGCGCGTCCGCAGTATGGGTTGGCGCAGGCGAAAGTGGTTTATGAAGTGCCGGTTGAAGGTGGGCTGACGCGGTTTATGGCAATGTTTGATAGGGGTACCAATATCGCTCGAGTTGGGCCGGTACGTAGCGCTCGGCCGTATTTTTTGGATTGGCAGGCGGAGTATGGTAAACCGCTCTACATGCACTCTGGCGGTTCGCCCGAGGCGCTGTCGCTAATCAAAAAGAGTGATTATTTTGACGCGAATGAATTTTATTTTGGACAATATTATTGGCGCACGTCCGATAGTTATGCTCCGCATAATTTATTTACCAGTAGTGAGTTATGGAATAAATTAGCGCTGAAATTTTCGACAACAACTATTGTTTGGTCTGGTCGTAAATTTGATAATAACGCCCCGGCCAGCTCATCGCCCGCGTCTTCGGTTTTGATAAAATATAATTCCGGTTATCACATCGGTTGGAAATTTGATAGCAGTCAGAGTGTGTATGAGCGATTATTGAATAATGTTTTGTATTCGGACGCGTCAAGCGAAATTATCAATGCGAATAATGTGGTAATTCAATATGTAAAAATCCGCTCACTAGATGAAGTTGATCGCAAAGAAATTGTGACGATTGGCAGTGGTTCGGCGCGGGTGTTGCGCGATGGTCGGATAATTTACGCGCAATGGCAAAAAGACGCAACCGAAAGTCGGACGATTTTTTCGGATTTAAACGGAGAAGAAATTAAATTTAAACCGGGGGTTACTTGGATTCAAATTGTGCCGTGGGAGGTGGTGGTTGAAGTGATCAATTGAATTATTACCACGCGATCAAGTCCGGCCAAATCTTTTTTGATTTCTATTTGGGCAGATGGGAAGATGTTTTTTACGAGTGTACGAATGTCAGTGGTTTGGCTGGGGTCGATTTCGAGGAGTAGCGTAATGGAAGATTGAAGATTGAAGATTGAAGATTTTAACTGTGTGAGTAATTTTTCGTAGAGGGATAGTCCGTTTTGATTATCCGCGACTAGAGCCAGTTTCGGCTCTTTTTTTATTGACTGTTCATTATCAAATTGCGATTGAGTGAGGTAGGGGAGATTGGCGGTGATGATGAGCGAAGATTGAAGACTGAAGATTGAAGATTTTGCGATTGGCTCAATCAAATTGCCTTGGTGAAAATTTATTTTTACGTTATGTTTTTTGGCATTTTTTTTGACGACTCTAAGTGCGCGATGCGAGATATCAATCGCGTGGGTTGTGATGCCGGTCTGTTTGTTTGTTGCAGTGTTTAATTGTTGCAGTGTTTTATTTATCGCGATTGGAATACAGCCGGAGCCGGTGCCGACGTCGATGAGTGTTATTGGATGTGGCGAACCGGATAGAGATTCCTCCTTCGCCGTCGGAATGACAGATAAGTTTTGCGATTTAAAGATATTGGATATTAGCGATATTGCCGTTTCGACGAGTATTTCCGTATCTGGTCGTGGCACTAAGACATTTTTATTAACAAAAAAATCAAGGCCAAAAAATTCTTTGTGGCCTGTTATGTAGGCGATAGGCACGTCGTTGTTTCGGCGTGACAAATTAATATAAATTTTTAGAAGTTGCCACGGGTTTGGGCGAAATTCCGGATGGGTGATTATAAATTCTCTCGGTTGGTTTATCGCATCAGCCAAAATCAAATCCAAATCCAAAGCCGGAATTTTATCGCTCCAAGAATTTTTTATTTGCCCTAAATTCAAAAAAAATTTACTCTTGCGCATAATCAGCGGTATGAAGCGCGTTGATTATCGGATCTAAATCGCCGTTCATAATGGTACTAATATTGTTCCAATTTTGGTGGACGCGGTGGTCGGAAATTCGGTCTTGAGGAAAATTGTAAGTACGAATTTTTTCACTGCGATCGCCCGAGCCAATTTGGGAACGGCGTTTGTCGGTGTATTCTTTGGCTTTTTTCTCGCGTTCTAATTCGTATAAACGGGAGCGCAAAACTGCCATGGCTTTTTCGCGATTAGCAGTTTGGGAACGTTCGTCTTGGCATTGTACCATTGTGCCGGTTGGAATGTGCACGATGCGCACGGCCGAGTAAGTCGTGTTCACACTTTGTCCGCCCGCGCCACCGGCGCAAAAAGTATCGATGCGCAAATCTTTGGCTTCAATTTTTAATTCGGTTTCTTCAATTTCCGGCAAGACCGCGACGGTGACAGTGGAGGTGTGGATGCGTCCGGTTTTTTCCGTGTCTGGCACTCGTTGCACACGATGCACGCCCATTTCATATTTTAAATCGCGGTAAGCGTTCTGGCCTTTGATCCCAAAAGTAATTTCTTTAAATCCGCCGATGCCACTTTCGCTTGAATCCAACACGCTAACTTTCCAATGTTTGCTTTCGGCATATTTGGCATACATGCGATACAATTCAGCCGCGAATAATCCCGACTCGTCACCACCGGCGGCCGCCCGGATTTCCACGATAATATTTTTTTTGTCCATCGGGTCGCGTGGGTGTGTCAACTCTTTTAAGATTTTTTGCAAGGCGGATTGTTTTTCTTTTAATTCCAAAATTTCGGAAGCGGCGATAGTGAGCATTTCTTCGTCGGTTTCGGTGGTGAGCATGAGTTCGGCATCGGTAAGATTTTTTTCCACCTTCGCCAGTTCATTGACATGATCCGCAGTTTCTTTCAAATCGGAATATTCCTGTGATACCTCTTTTAATTTTTTTGGATCATTAAGAACGGCCGGGGATTGTAAATCAGATTCCAGCTGGCTAAAACGATTTTTGATTTCTTCAAATTTTGGTAACATACAATTATTAAATTCTAAACTCTAAACACTAAGCTCTAAACAAGTTCGAAATTCAAAATATAAATGTTTTAAACTTTGAATTTTAATATTTGGGTTTGTTTAGGATTTAGAGTTTAGAATTTAGGGTTTCATCTATTATACAAAAAAACAGACCAAAAAGATACTCTCGGTCTGTTTTTAATTTAATATCTAGGCCTCGGCCTTCTCCACCTTTTTGGCTTTTTTGGCGGCGGCAGTCGCCTTCTTTACTTTTTTGCCTTTGCGGACAGCAGCAGTTTTGGCCACGCGGGTTGCTTTTTCTTGGAATTTTTCCACGCGACGGGCGGTGTCAACGAACTTCTGTTTGCCAGTATAAAAAGGATGGCATTTGTTGCATAATTCAGTGCGAATTTCCGGCATGGTTGAGCCAGTAACAAAAGCATTGCCACAGGCGCAGGTGACCTTACAATCGTTGTAATATTTTGGGTGGATTTCCTTTTTCATAGTTGAAGAGATTGGTTTATTAAGTTAATTGCTATATATTAGTACAAAGTCGGGAAAATGTCAATACCCGCACCCTTGACAGTTGTTTCGTTTTCAGATATACTGTCCGCATATTTAATCACCCACCCGTTTTCCCTTATTTTGGGATCCCGACTTAGTCGGGAGATGTTTTCCTCTCGCGACCACTCGCGAGCGCAAGCGGGGAGGATTTAAGGAAAATGCAAATATGGCAAAAATGCCTTCTCTTTTAGAGATGTTGAAAGCCGGGGTACACTTCGGTCATCAAAAATCTCGCTGGCACCCGAAAATGGAGCAGTATATTTTTGGCGCGCGCGGTGGCGTGCACGTCGTCGATTTAGAAAAGACCCAGGCTAAATTACAAGAGGCCTTGGATTTTGTTAGAAGTTTGGTGGCGAACGGTAAAACAGTTTTGTTTGTCGGTACCAAACGCCAAGCGCAGGCGATAGTTAAGGCGGCCGCTACCGATTGTGGCGCGCCCTTTTTAACCGAACGTTGGATTGGCGGACTGTTGACTAATTTTGATGAAGCCAAAATTCGTTTAAAAAAATATTTAAAAATGAAAGAAGAAGTGGCGACCGGCGAAATTGAAAAATATATCAAAAAAGAACAGGGTGAATTTAAAAAGAAATTGGACAAGATGGATAAATACTTAAATGGTTTGGCCAATTTGGACAAATTACCGGACGCGATTTTTATCACCGACATGCGCGCTGGTAAAACCGCGGTAGTTGAAGCTACCAAAACCAATGTGCCGATTATCGGTATTTGTGATACCAATGTTAATCCAGAAAAAGCGGCTTATCCGATTCCGGCTAATGATGACGCGGTTAACAGTATTAGGTTGATCGTTAATTTAATGGCCGAAGCGGTGAAAGAAGGAAAAGCGGAATGGGAGAAAAATAAGTTGGTCATGGCTGCCGTTAAACCGGAGATTAAGGTGGCTGTTGCCGGTAAACCAGTTAGCAAACCGGTGGCGTCAAAAACAAAGCCCGTAGCCAAGGATGAAAGTAAAGAACGTAAAGTGGTGGTAGCGGAAAGCGTATAAAAAAATAAATTTTATAATTACTTCACTGTCATCCCGAACCTGATTCGGGATCCCTATCCAATGGGATAACTGACAGAGATCCCGATTTTCACCCCAAGGGCACTTGTCGCTACACTCGGGCGCATCGGGATGACAAATTTAAACATATGATCACAGCATCACAAATCTCCGCTTTGCGCACTTCCACCGGTGCCGGTATGATGGATTGTAAGGCCGCTTTAGAAGAAGCGGGTGGCGATTCTGAAAAAGCCATAGACATCTTGCGTAAAAAAGGAGTTCTTAAGGCCGCCAAACGCGCAGATAAAATTGCCGCCGAAGGCGCGACCAAAATTAAAATTGCCGGCAATCGCGCGGTTATTCTGGAATTAAATTCTGAAACTGATTTCGTTGCTCAAGGTGATGATTTTGTTAAATTGGCTGACGAAGTAGCGACTGATTTGCTCGCAAAAAATCCAGCAAATTTAGACGTGGCACTCGCTTCTGGAATTAACGACAAATTAACCGCTTTGACCGGTAAAATCGGCGAAAAAATTGCTTTACGCCGTTTTCAAGTTGTTGAAAAATCTGATGGCGAAGCGTTTGGTGATTACGTCCACATGGGTGGAAAAATTTCCGTGTTGACAATTTTGACTGGCACTACCGACAGTGCGTTAGCTCGTGAAATCGGCATGCAAGTTGCCGCCAGTAATCCGCGCGCTACTCGTCGCGATGAAGTTGACGCGAGTATTCTAGAAAAAGAAAAAGAAGTTTACGTTGTGCAATTAAAAGCCCAAAACAAACCGGAAAATATTATTGAAAATATTGTGAAAGGTAAAATGGAAAAATTTTACAGCGAGGCGTGTTTGTTGGAACAACCATTTATCAAAGACGAAGAAAAATCCGTCCAGAAATTCTTAGATTCCAAGGGCCCAGGCATAACGGTAAAAACTTTTTATCGATTTGAATTGGGTGAGGGGATTGAAAAGGTGGTGAAGGACTTTGCGGCCGAGGTGGCAGAGCAGATGGCTTAAATTGGTGAAAGAATAAAGATCGAAGACTAAAGATTAGCGATTGAAGCCATCCGTAATTGGGTGGCTTTTTTAATCTTCATTCTTTAGTCTTCGGTTATTTGCAATTATCCACATCCCCCTCGCTTGACAATAAAAAATGTGGTATAATATAAATAAGATGAAAAATCATTCATCAAAAATTTTTATTAAAATTTATTAACCTATAAACATATGGGAAATTTTCGTCGCTTCGCGCCAATATTTATGCCGATTGCTGTTGTCGGTATAATCATGGGCGTGTTTTTTTCTTTTAACAAAGCCAGCGCAATTTTACCGCCGATAGTGGCCGTTAGTTCGGATGGTAATATGAATATCCGTTTAACTCCGTCTAATATGGAAAGCGGAGCAACTAACGCCAGTTGGATATTTAACGTAACCACAACGGAAGCTCTTGTTGAAAACGACATAATTAAATTTAAATTTCCGGCCGCGGTCGGGACGTCTTCCCCGTTTGTTTTGCCGGCTATACCGTCAAGCGTCTCAACATTTTATCGTTCGCCGTTTGATTTACTTTTAAATTCAAGTTTGGAAGAATGGTCCGGAGAATTACCAGATCAATGGGAGTCGGCCTATGTAGGACTGTCCACTACTACGCCCACCACCACGTCCTATGATGGTAATTTGGCCAGTGTTGTTACGAGTGATGGTGATGGTAATTTGGTTTTTATGTCTCAAGCCATAACGGTTGTTACCAGTTCAGTTTATAGCTATTCAGCTACAGCTCGCGCTCTCACGGATAGTTCCAATTTATATTTTGGTTTTTCGATCGTTGGCACGAACGTTTGGTGGAATTTTGTCAGTAGCACATTCGAGGATACCGGTGGTATGCCCGGTTTGGCCAATTTTTATCAGTTTGCCAACGTGTCCACCACCGCTTGGGAAACATTTTTGGTATCAGTTACCAGCACTATTGGGGGCGAGATTACTCCTAACTGGGGTATTGTTGGCGATGCTTCCAAATCGATAATTATTGATAATTTGAATATTAAAAAAGCAAATAATAACGGTTTCGCCGGTGATATTTTGGGTTCAAACCTAACAATTTACGGTTATATCACTTCCACCATCGCCACTGGCACGCCTTTAACTTTTACTTTTACCGGTATTACTAATGCCTCCGGCATTCAAAGTCAAGTCGCGGATTTATTGTTTGAAGTTAGCGCCGGCACTTTAGATACTTTAAACGCGCCAATTAGCAGCTATGTCGTGGAGAAATTTTCTGCCACTACGACACTGTCTTTAACCACTTCTACAGTTGAAGAGGATGTTGGTGATACCCCGGCTGCTGTTTCCAATGTAGTTTTGGCTGATAACGATTCTACCAGCACTTTGGGCAATGCCGCCGGTTATGGTTTGGATGGCCGGGATTTTACAGTAACTTGGACACCGACTTCCAGCGCGCCGGCCGGTTATCAATCTACTCATATATATATTACCACGAGCGGTGTGCAATTAACCGCCAGCAATGTTACCACCAATGGATGTGGTGATATTGCCCCCGAGCCCCGTGGTTTTTTTAATCAATTTTTAGGCATGGCCACCTTTACTTTGCCGAATTTTCCTAATGTTGATAGTTGTCGACAAAATTATGCCACCAGTTCTAGTTATGTGGCTTGGGTGTTTACTTCCGCCACTGCCTCATCAATCGCATCTTCCAGCGCGGTGTCTTATGCCGAATCTTTTGATGTTGTTCCGGATATTAACGCCCCGCAAGTTGATCATATTTCGGTTCATACGGCTACCGAAGCGGCAACCGCCACTCTGTATGCTTTTGTTTTTGACGACCAGACTAATTCCGTTGCCTTTGGCAATACCGGGGATGGCGGAGCGGAATTTTTTAAAGCGTTTTACGGCACTGATGTTTCCGCGAGCGAGGCCAGTGTAGATGCTGTTGCCGTTGCCGATGCCGGTGAATTATATTCTTTTACCATTTCGGTGGGTTCAGTACCAGCGGCCGGTAATACTTTGGAATATTATTTAATCGCTCAAGATGCCGGTGGCAATAAAAGATTTATTTGCGCCGATGGCACTGCTTCCGTCACTTCCACTTGTAAAGCCAGTCCGTTTGTGATTAATACCGTTACGGCCGGGGGCAGAACTGTTTCCGGGAAAATTACCAATCAAGAGGGCAATTTATCGGACGCGTTTGTATTTGCCGCCGGTTTTGGTGGAGCGGGTGTAACTACCGATGGTAGTGGCGATTACAGTATTGGCAGTTTGCCGAACAATAGTGGTTTTGATTTTTCCGCCACCAAAGTTGGTTATGGTAAAGCAAGTAAATTGGAAACTATCGGCACCAGCAACAAAACCGGGGTTAACATGTATTTGAATTTTGGATCCTTTGGTTTTTTTGATGGTGGCGGTATGGATGGGGGTGGCGCGCCACGCGTGGTATTTTCCGGTCCGCCGGATGGCATGCAAGGATTTAATATTTCCGAATCGTTGCGGGCCGGTTTTAATCAGCCAATGGATGCCACTTCAATTACAACAGTAAGCTCGGCTACCAGCAGTAATGTTTATTTAGTAAAAACCGCCACCGGTGAAAATGTGGCCGGTTCGGTAACTTATTGTTCTAATAATCAGGCCGCGGGGTGTGAGCTGTTGTTTAGTATGGACACCAACGTGATTCTGTTTAACCCAACCGCTGATTTATCAACCAGCACTCAATATACTCTCGTAATTACCGAAAAAGTAAAAAGCCAAGGCGGACAAGCGGTAGAAGGTAATCGTTCCGGTGGCGGGCACAAAATAACTTTTACCACTATTGGCGACCAGTTTGTTGATTTTAGCCAAATATCCGGACAGTTCGGCACCGGTGGCCAATATATGCCTCCGTATGTTCGTTCGGTTGCTCCGTCTCCCGGGATAACTGCCGCTCCCAATATTCCGGTTTTAGTGGAGTTTAACGACGCGATGAGTGCGAGCGTAACCAGTTCGGTAAAATTATATACGGTCGGCGGTTCGCTTGTGGCCGGCACGACCGCGTCACTGGATTCCAACGAAAAACGTTTTGTTACTGTGAGTCATAGCGCTTTATCAGCCGGTGAATATGAAGTGCGTGTTTTAGGCGCGGCTAGCAACATTAGTAATGTGCCGATGCGCACCGGGGAACAGGCGGCGCAAACAGCGTTTAGTTCCAGATTTACTGTTTCCGGTTCCAACGATTCCACCGCTCCGACAATTTACCCCGCTCTTACTAATAATTCTACCGGTGTGCCGACTAATAAAATTTTTGAATTTGGTTTTAACGAACAGTTGGCGTTTAGCACTGTGAGCAATTCCAACGTTACTATGACGCGCGGTTCTACGGCTGTAAGTGTTAGCATTGCTTATGACCCAGGTAAAAATAGTATTTCTGTGGTTCCGAGCAATGTCTTGGCGCCTAATACCGCTTACACGATTACTTTTAGCCCCAGTGTAACTGACTTGGCCGGAAACACTCTCGCCACCACCACCTATGCATATACTACCGGCGGCACTGATTCCACCGCTCCGCAATTGCGCGAAGCGCGTTGTGATGATTACCGTTGCGAATTGGTGTTTAACGAGCCGATGGTGGCGGATTCGCAATCCGATAGTCGTTGGTTGGCCAGTGTTTTAAACTCTGATAATTTTACAATTACGAGCGGTGGCAGTACGGTTAGTTTGTCCGATAAGCCGTTAAGTTATGATCCAATGCGCCATGCGGTGAGTATTACCGGTTTGGGGTTAACGGTGGGCGTAACCGTTACCACTACCATTGCCACTTCCACCACTGATTTATCAGATAACGCGGTTTCTACGACCGTCCGTACAGTTGTTGGTAAAGTAGAAGACAGTAAAATCACTTTTGGCTCATTTGGCGATATGGGGATGTTTGGGCCACCAACGGAAAGTTTTATGGGTGAGGGTAATATTGGCAGTGGTGAATTTAAACCAATGGGTTTTGGTAGTTTCACGGCTGATCAATTTTCGTTTGGGCAGGCCGATATGGCGTTTCCGTTTAATCCGACAGCCAGCGCCGATTCCAATGTGTTTCAAATTAAATTTGTGCCAAATGTTGTTTTGATAGAGGGTGATCAGGTGGTTTTAACATTCCCCAATGGCACGACGATTACCAATGCGACCTTAGATACACAGTCGCCATTTTATACTGATTTTAATCAGTTTATGGCCGGCACAATTACCGGTTCCGGTGTGGCGGTGGATAGCGCTAATAACAAAGTTACTATCACTTTGGCTGTTTCCGGTTCGCCTAATGCTTCTGATCCGATTTCCGTTGATTTGAAAAAAATTCTCAACCCGTCTATTCCAAAAGATCCATCCTCCGGTGGTTATACGGTTGGTATTAAAGTGTTGCGCGGTGGCGCCGCGGTTACCACCAAAACATCAATGCCGTACTTTATTATGGCCGGTGGTAGCAATACTTTGACGGTTAATGTTACTGCCGGTGGTGGAGCGGCCGGCGCCAATGGCACCGTGTATTTACACGGCGGTGGTCCGGGTGGGCCGATGGATAAATTGCTTACTTTGGCTGATGGTATTATTGACAAAGTTGATGGCACCAGCGCGACTTCGGTTATTTATGCCAGCTTGCCGGATGGTTGTTATTTCTTAGGCACTGATCCGTATGTTACTTTGGGTAGCACTGATTATTATGGCCAAATGTCGCCCGAGCCGGCTTGTTTAAGCGGTGGCCAATCAAGTAGCAAAACAATCAATTTAACTTCGGCCAGCGGTGGTTCTACCGCCACTTTGACTGTTAAATTTGTAAACAGTAGCGGCGACCCATATAATTTTGGTGGCAAGGATATTGATATTTTTGCCGGTGGCCCTGGTAAATTTGTGGTGAAAAATTTAACCAATGTTACTACTTCGCTGTCGGCCGGTTATCAAGTAAAATTAAATTCTGATGGATACTGGTTTGTTGGGATGGGTCCGGGGATGTCTAAAAGCGCGTCCGGCGGTAAGCCGGCCAGTTTGGGAGTAATGCCACCACCATCGGTTAATTTGAGTGTCAGTAATATTGCGACTACGCCGGTAATAGCACTGGGCAATCAATTCGCGCCACCCGGAGTATCTTATTCCAATGGCACGGTAACATTTACTTTTGCTGCGGCTAACAAAACCATATCCGGCACGGTAAAAGATGTCGCCGGTAATGGTTTGGCGAATGTGGAAGTGTTTTTACATCGCCAAGGTTTTAGCCAGCCGGTATTTACTCAAACCAACGCTTCTGGTACATTTAGTTTGAATGTTACTGATTATGGCAGTTATGAAATTGGGGCGCATAAAGATGGTATGCCGGAAGTTATGAAAAATATAGAATTACGAGCGGTGGGAGAATTGAATAAAATTTATGTTGACGGTCAGGATAAAACCAGCAATTTTGTTTTGACAATGAAAAAAGCCGATTACACTATTTCCGGTAAGGTTTTAGACGGCAACAATAGCGCTATTGGCTACGCCCCCATTTCAGCAGTGAGCGCGAGTGGTACCAGTGTCTTTGGTATGACCTCTTCGGACGGTAGTTATACTTTGTTTGTTGATAATGGCACTTGGACCGTGCGGGCGCAATTACCGCCGAGTAAATCAGACACCTGTGGCTCTTTCTCCAAATCCGTTACGGTTAGTGGCGCCAATCAATCCAGCCAAAATATTACTCCGTCGGTTTCAACTTGTTATACTTTAAGTGGTAATGTTGCTGATATTGCCAATGCCCCGATATTTATTGAAGAGTGGGACGCGGATAACAATCGTCCAGCTCCGGCCGGTATCCGAGTCGGTGGCTCTACTGATAGTGCCGGTGATTATTCAGTCAAAGTCGGTGCCGGGACCTATCGGGTTGGTTCTTGGAGTTCCACTTATGGAGAGTTAAGCGACACAGTAACAGTTGCCGCTAATACTACTAAAAATTTAACAGTTAGCAATGGCTCTGTTATTTTCACCTTTACGGGTGGTGCCGCTGATATGGACGCGTTTATTGAATTAAAAAATAACGCTGATAAAAATAAAAAAATCGCCAAACAAATTAACGGTTTGGATTCCGCCACCACCATATCAGTTCCAAATGATAGTGCGACCTACACTTATTTTGCCGATGTTTTTGGTATTGGTAAGTTTACCGGTACGATTTTAAATTTCTTAGAGGGTGAAGCGGAAGTTGCCATTAATTTAAGTGGTGCCACTCTGCTTACTGTTACCGGTACGGTTTATGATGACAGTGGTAACGCCAAATCCGGCGCTCTTATCACCTTTACCAATGCCAGTAGCACGATTACGGCAACGACTGATTCCAACGGACAATATAGCGCGCAATTAAAAGCCGGTGATTACAGCGTGAGTGATTCTTTGGCCGGATATTTGCCTACTAAAGATACCAGTGTAGAGTTCGCCACTAGTACTGCTGGGTATGATTTTGGCACGAGTGAAGGTGGCACGGACAACGATGGCCAAGCCGCCCTTACAAGCGCGCCTTACACTATTTCCGGCACGGTGAGCAGTTCAGCCGGCGTGGCTATGGATGAGGGTTATGTCTGGGCGACCAATGCTTCCGGTACCGTAGTTACGGCTCCGGTTAATGCTGATGGTTCGTATTCTTTGGCTGTTGCCACCGGTACTTGGACCCTTAAAGGTGTGGGTGAGAGTCATACTGAAACTACTAATAGTGGTGGCGCGGTTATCGTAAGTGGCGGTGATGAAATTGCCAGTTTCGTTTTGACTGCCGATGCTAGTAATGTTGCTACTTCTACCTCGGGGATTTTGACCGCTTCGGCCGGTGGTTCGGTGAATGATAGTTCCGGCACCGGGCTTAAATTAACAGCCGGCGCGGGCGTGTTGGAAACCGGTTCGGGCGATGTTACCTTAAATTTTGAAAAGAGTTATAACGCTCCTGATACCGCTAACTATCAAGCGTTGGGTAACGCCAACTTCAGTATCAACGCTACCGGAGATTCCAGTATTAAAACTTTATCCGGCAACGCGGAAATTCAAATCGATTACGCCAGTTTATTGGCTGATTTGCCGGAAGGGGTTTCGGAATCAGATTTGAAATTAGCTTATTACTCTCCAGAAAAAGGCGATTATGTGCCGGTAGAGGGCGGGTTTACCATTGATACGGCTAATAATACTATCACCGGTTTGACCAGCCACTTTACGGATTTCGTGATTACTTATACACAAGGTAGTGCCGGTATTACTGTTACTCAATCAGATGAGGTGACCGCAGTTACCGAAGGTGGAACCACCGACACGGTAAGTTATGTTTTGACTAGCGAGCCCACAGCCAATGTGGTAATTACCCCATCAATCGCCAGTCAGGCCACTCGGTCGCCGTCCAGTTTGACATTTACTTCGGGCAATTATGCCACACCTCAATCAATAATCGTTACCGCTACCGATGATAGCACGGTTGAGGGGTCACATAGCACCACCATTACTCACGCGGTAACAAGTGATGATTCAGATTATAATGGTTTAGTAATTAACGATATTACCGTTGCTATCACTGATAATGATTCAGCATCGAGTGGCGGTGGCGGCGGTTCATCTGACACCACTCCACCGACCAACACTTCAGTTGTAATAGCGGACGGCGCGACTTCTATCGCGACTACAAGCGTTAATCTGGCTTTAGCCGCGACTGGCGCATCGCATATGATGGTTGCTAATGATAGCGCATTTGCTGGTGGCGTCTGGACGACATATTCTACGACGAAAGCGTGGGTATTGGCTGTGGGCGACGGTGTCAAGACCGTATACGCTAAATTCCGCGACGATTCTGGAAATGTCTCCAATGCCGTGTCAGATACGATCACTTTGATTTCCCCGGTAACTACGACGCCACCACCAGTAGTTGTGTCGACCACAACTCAACCGGTCGCCGTCGTAGTAACACCAGCAGTTACCATCATCAGGTGTAAAGGCAATCTAAATCCGGGCGCGCGAGGTAACGCGGTCAAAGATTTACAGGCGCATTTGAAAGAATTAGGATATTTTACTTACCCTTCTAACACCGGTTATTACGGTGCGGTGACAGCAAAAGCGGTAAGCGCTTATCAAAAGGCCAAGGGCTTGCCGATAAATGGTAAGTTGAATACGGCCACTTGTGAAAAATTAAATGGATCGGCGCCGATTGTCACAACACCAGCACCAGTTGTGTCCTCGGGCTACAAATTTACCAAGTATTTGGGAATGGGCGCGACTGGTGAAGAAGTGAAACAATTACAGCAAGTGTTGAAAGATTTAGGTTATTTCACTTACCCAACCATCACCGGTTACTATGGCGCGGTTACCAAAGCGGCGGTGGTTAAATTCCAAAAAGCTAAGGATTTGAAGCCATATCCTGGCCATTTGGGTCCGGCCACGCGAGCGGCGTTGAACGCAAGGTAGAATAAATAACTTAAAAACAAGGGTACTAATAACGCCCTTGTTTTTGTTTTAATGATGAGGTAAAATATATCTGTCATCCCGATGAAAATCGGGATCTCTGTCTATCTTATTTCTAATTATTATCTATGAACATCGCAATCAACGGCTTCGGTCGTATCGGTCGCCAGGCGTTTAAAGCCGCTTGGGGTCGTAAAAATGTTAAAGTTGTCGCGGTTAATGATTTGACCGATACGAAAACTTTGGCGCATCTTTTGCAATATGATACTGCCTATGGAAAATGGGAGGTGGAAGTTTCGTATGATGAAAAAAATTTAATTGTTAAGGGTAAAAAAATTCCGGTGTTTGCGGAAAAAGATCCGGCGATGTTGCCATGGAAAAAATTAAAAGTAGATATAGTTCTGGAATGCACTGGCCGATTTACCGATAAAATTTCCGCTTCGGCGCATTTGACCGCCGGTGCCGGCAAAGTAATAATTTCCGCTCCGGCTAAAGGCGCCGATGTCCCGACCTATGTCCGCGCGGTAAATTGTGGCAAGGTTAGCCAGGAAAAATCTCGTGTAATTAACAACGCTTCTTGCACTACTAATTGTATTGGCCCGGTAATGGCCGTATTAGACGAAAAATTTGGCATTGAAAAAGCTTTGATGAGCACGGTGCACGGTTACACCGCCGACCAAAATTTACAAGACGGTCCGCACAAGGACTTGCGCCGGGCGCGCGCGGCCGCGGAAAATATCGTGCCGACTTCTACTGGTGCAGCCAAAGCTGTGGGGGAAGCAAAGGCAAATTTAAAAGGAATTTTTGATGGCGTAGCGTTTCGTGTGCCAGTACCAACTTGTTCCTTGTCCGATATTACCGCGGTTTTGAAAAAAAATGTGACCAAAGAAGAAGTTAATTTGGCGTTATTGGCCGCTTCGCAAACCGCGCGTTTTGCTGGTGTATTGGCAGTATCATCAGAGCCACTAGTGTCGTCTGATTATGTCGGCAATACTTACTCGGCAATTGTGGATAGCGCGCTTACGAATGTCGTCGGTGGCAATTTGGTAAAAGTGGTGGCATGGTATGATAATGAATGTGGCTACGCCCATCGCATGATAGAAATGGCGGAGTTGTTTGGTTAATCATTGGCATAGTGGTGAGCGTTATATTCATACTGGCCGACATTCTTTGGGTTGTATTACGGTGTTAGATCAAAAGAAATGGGGTGAAATTTATGATATGTTGGTCAAAGCGCGCAAGGGCGACAGTCAAAGTGTTGGGGTATTAGAGGTTGTTGAATGATATGAAATTCAATCATAAAAAAATTATTATAATATTAGCAGTGGTTATTACGACTGTGGTTATTGTTGTAGCTTGGCGTTATCCATTTGGTGTTAGAAGTTATAAAGGGATAATATTAGGCATGAATACCTTTGAAAAGGCGGGAGAATCTACCGGTTGGGCGCCACCGGACGATCACGTCCCAATTTCCAGTTTTTATGTTCGGGCTTTTGGCGATGAGTCATTTTGTATCGGCGCGATGTGTGGTATCGGTGGATATTTTATTGATTGTTTAGGTGGTTGGATTTCGGCATATAGACAGGCTCAGATGTTAGATGGTAATATTGATTTATCGATTGCCGATGTGGCTTCGGGAAAAGAACGTGTAATTACGATTGCCGACGCGAATGGTAAAATTGTTGGCATATATCCGGGATCGCGCGTTCGAAATCTCCCATTTATTTTACGCAATCACCGTGATTTAATTGACGTGGAAAGATGGCAGATATGTTCTGATATCTTACCGCGGTGGTGGAAATAATTATAAAAATATGAGTGAAATATTGATTACTGATCAACCAATTACCATAGCAAAAATAAAAGAAATCGCCAGCCAAAGAATGGGTGATATGGTTAAGATTGTGGTTGATTTGTCGCGTGGAAAAATGGCTTTGGGCGGGGAAATGCACGCTGATGAAGAGCAATTATTATTAGAAGATGGTTCTAAGCAAAATGATTTGTGGGGGATAAATATTTATCCGGATTTGCCGGTTGCGGATAGGATTGAATTCGATTCAATGATAAATATTCGTCCGCGTCAAAATAATCGTTCGCGTAGTGTGGAAGATGAGCAAATTCGTGAGCAGATTTTGGCATTGGTTGGTAAATTAATTGTTGATTGATATGGCAGATTTTATTCACGCTGACCAAGCGACTGGCAAATGGCAAACTTTGACGCTGTGCGAACAGTTAGGCAATGTTGGCAGTGAAGTTGGCCGGGCGGCTAAATGGGAGGTAAAAGGGATGCGGGAAATGCGCGATAAAGCGCTTGAGCGTGGTTTTGAATTGCTAGATTTAACAATTGCGGATATTCGTTGGCATGGTCCGAAATTGAAAGAAATTTGTCGGGCGCGTGAGGTGTTAGCTGACACTTTTTATGGCGACAGGCAATATGGCGACACACCGGAAAAAATGGAAAAATATTTTTTTGAGTTTGCAATGGCGGCGAGAAATAAGATACCATGATTTAAATCAATATGTCTTTGAGTGAAGAAGTTTTACAAAAATTAAGACAATTAGCCTGGGCGGAGACGGAAAAATATGGTACGCCAATTCCAGAACATTTTGTAATTTCCGAACAAAAGGGGATAGAATTAGCGGAAAAATTAGGTGTCGACGTTAATATTGTAAAGGCCGGTTGTTATTTGATGGATTGTAAATTGGGCCAGGCCTTAAAAGAAGGCAAAATTCAAGACCATGTGGCAATGAGTTCTAAATGGGGTAGTGAGTGGCTATCAGAATTACGAGTTGACGATGATTTAAAAAATAAAGTAATAAATTGCATAGAAGCGCACCACGGCGCAGTTCCTTTTAGCTGTCTAGAAGCAGAAATCTGTGCCAATGCCGATTGCTATCGATTTTTAAGCGCCAGGGGATTTTTTGCGTATATGACATTATTGGGGAAACGTGATTCGGAAGATTTGGATAAAAATTTACAGTTTATGGAATCAAAAATTGACGAAAAACATAAAATATTATCGCTTGATATTTGTAAAAAAGAAACAGAAGAAAATTATCAAATGTTTAAAAAATTAATAATGAAATCAAGAAAAAATTAAATATGAGAACATTATCTGTAGAAACCAATAACAAAATCGGCCAAGAGGTAACACTAAAAGGCTGGGTCAATGCCCGCCGCAACATGGGAAAAATCGTATTTTTGGATTTGCGCGACCGCGCTGGAATTGTTCAGGTTGTCGGCGTGCCGGCAGAATTGGACGAAGCGAGTCAAGAAAAATTAAAAACCGTGCGCCCGGAATGGGTCGTGGAAATTCGCGGTGTCGTAAACGCGCGTGGCGCCAAACAACAAAATCCGGAAATGCCGACTGGGATGGTGGAAGTTTTAGCCAAGGAGTTAAAAGTTTTAGCCGAGGCCGAGCCATTGCCGTTGGATTTGGAAGATGAAAAAATTGGCATGGATGTGCATTTGGATTATTTACCTTTGACTTTGCGTGCGGATAAATATCGCGCGGTGTTTAAAATTCAAGCGGAAATTGTCCGTGGCTTTCGTGATTATTTAAATACGCAAGGTTTTACCGAAATTCAAGCGCCTAAAATTGTGGCGGCCGCGGCCGAGGGTGGAGCCGATGTGTTTGAAGTATCATATTTAAAAAATAAAGCGACTCTCGCGCAAAGTCCGCAATTTTATAAGCAAATTATGGTCGGAGTTTTTGAACGCGTATTCGCGGTGGGAAATTGTTTTCGCGCGGAACAGCACGCCACCACGCGCCACTTGAATGAATTTACCGGATTGGATTTGGAAATGGGGATGATTACCGATCACCATGATGTGATGGATTTGGAAATGGCAATGATGCGCCACATTTTAAATCATTTGGATGCGACCGTTTCCAGTGAATTAAAAATATGGAAATATGCGCGCCCACTCTTGCCGGAAAAAGTTCCGTTTATGACTTTGCGCGAAGTTCAGCAATTAATCAAAGAAAAAACCGGCGTAGATCACATTAGCGAGCCGGATTTGGAACCAAGTGAAGAAAAATGGCTTGGTGAATATGCTAAAACCATCTTTAATTCTGATTTTATTTTTGTCACACATTATCCGACCTCCAAGCGTCCGATGTATACGTATCCTGATGAAAAAAATCCGGAATTTACCAAAAGTTTTGATTTGTTGTTTCGTGGAATTGAAATTACTTCCGGCGGACAGCGTCACAACGATTACAATGCGCTTGTTAAAAGTATGGAAAATAAAGGATTGAATCCGGAGGATTTTAAATTTTATTTGGAAGCGTTTAAATACGGTATGCCCCCAGAAGGCGGATTTGGTTTGGGATTAGAGCGTTTGACAGCGCGCTTGCTGGAAATTGATAATGTAAAATACGCTACCCTATTTCCGCGTGATTTAAATAGAATAGATTTACAAATTTCTCCGCCGGAGTATAAACAGTAATATCACTTGTCATTCCGACCGACCGTCGCAGGGAGCGGAGGAATCCCTTATAGTCAACATCAAAAACAATGTCAACATTAAGGGATCCCTCGGCTACGCTCGGGATGACAGTTAACTATTATGATCCACGAACTAAAACTAGAAAAATTTGAAGGGCCGTTAGATTTACTCCTCCAATTAATTGACGAGGAGAAATTAAATATTACCGAAGTTTCTCTTTCGCAAGTGACCGAGCAGTTTATTAAATACTTGGATAAATTAGACGGCGAGCGTTCCGAGCAGTTGGCGGATTTTTTAGTTGTCGCCACAAAATTGGTATATTTAAAATCACGCACTTTACTGCCATATTTATATCCCGAAGAAGATGACGGCCCTAACCTCGCTGACCAATTAAAATTGTATCGCCAATATGTGGAGGCGAGTAAAATTATTGAAGGTAAATGGAATGAAGGCAGAGTGGCGTATGGTCGCGTTGAACCGCCAATTAAATTAAAAGAATTTGTTTTACCGGCGAATGCAAAAATAGAAGATTTGCGCGCGTCGTTTGAAAAATTGTTAACGCGTTTGAAACCGATTAATCCACTGCCACGTGTGCAAATTGACAGGGGATTATCCGTAAAAGAAAGAGTAGTCGCACTGTGGGAAATTTTAAAAACGCACAAAAGTTTTAATTTTAGAAGTGTTTTAGAAAAAGCCGAAAGTCGCACCGATGTAATAGTGACATTTTTGGCGGTGTTAGATTTATTAAAAGAAGCCAAAGCGTCGGCGCGACAGACGAGCGCGTTTGGCGATATGGAAATTGTAAAAATTTAATTTTATTTTATGCTTGTCTCTCAATTAGAATCAATCCTATTCGTAGCGTCTAAACCGCTTGGCGTTAAAAAATTAGCCAAGGCATTAAATGTTTCGGCTGAAGAAGTTTTGACTGTTGTCACTGAATTGCGCGCAAAATATAATGTGGAAAATTCTGGCGTGGTGATTGTGGAAAATAATGATGAATACCAAATGGTTGCGAGTCCGGATAATCAAACGGTGGCGGAAAATTTTATCAAAGCCGAAGTGTCGGGGGAATTAACTCGCCCGCAATTAGAAACTCTAACCGTGATTTCGTATTGCGGGCCGATAACCAAACCGGAATTAGAACAAATTCGCGGTGTGAATTGCGCTTTGATTTTGCGTAATTTAATGATGCGGGGACTGGTGAAAGAGCGCGATGATGCGACTAATTTATTACCAACTTACGAAGTGACGATGGATTATTTGCGCCGCTTAGGATTAAATTCTTTACATGAATTGCCGGATTATGCGACTTTGCATAATCACGAGTATCTGACGGCCGCGCGCGCGACGCAACCGACCGTATAATTATGACACCTGAAAATAATTCCAATTTAAAAGACGGATTTTTTTCTTTTTCGCTTGCCTTTTTGGGGATAGGCGGACTTTTTTTTAGTACGGTTTCGATTGTGCCGAATGTGGTGACACCGCCAGAATTGCCAAAATTAACACCACGTCAAACTTTGCTTGTAGGTGGCGATATAAAACCAGCGGTCTTACCAGTGAGCCATCCGCTTGTGCCTTTGGTCAAGCCCGATAAAAAAGATTTTAATTTACCACTAACAGCCGAAGCGGTTTTGGTAGTGGACAATCGCACGGACACGGAATTATTTTCTAAAAATCCGGACGCGGTGCGTGCGCTCGCGAGTATCACAAAATTAATGAGCGTGCTCGTTATTTTAGAAAGAAAATTTGATTGGCAGGCCACAGCGGAATTTAGCGATGATGAGGCCGTTGGGAGCCGTGTCGCTACTGCGGGCGAGAAATATACGGCGACTGAACTTTGGAATTTAGCGTTGGTTGGATCTTCTAACGGCGCGGTGAACGCGCTCGCGCGTTTAACCGGACTGACCAAAACGGAATTTGTGGCGCGGATGAATGCGAAAGCAAAAATTTGGCGGTTGGATTCTTTGCGTTTTACCGACCCGACCGGATTAGATGCGGGCAATGTTGGCAACAGCCGGGATATCGCGCGGTTATTAAAATTTGCGTTGCGCGAGGATAAAATTTATCGCGCTTTGCAAACGCCGGAATATTACGCTCAATCAGTGGGAGCCAAAAAACCGACGCGTGTTTGGAGCACGGATTGGCTTTTGACCGGCTGGATTCCGCATAAATTTGATAACGATCAGATTGCCGGCAAGACCGGATATATTGGCGAGTCGGGTTATAATTTTGCGGTAAAATTAGGTGATGCGAGCGGGCGGGGAGTGCGCGTGGTAGTTTTAGGCGCCACCACCAATGAAACTCGTTTTACCGAAGCACGCGATTTGGGAGTGTGGGCGCTCGCGAATTATGTTTGGCCGGAGGATGCGGGATATGGCGAGTTGGCGGAATAAATGGTATAATATATTGGCGAAATGTCAAATTTCCAATTTCCAATTTCAAAAATAGCCAATTATGCGTTTGCGTAAAATTACCGAAGTAAAAAATTTGAAAGACAAACGCGTTTTAGTGCGGGTGGATTTTAATGTGCCGGTTGAAAAGGGGAAAGTAAAAGAAGATTTTAAAATTATTAAAAGTTTGCCGACGATAAAATATTTATTAAGCAAAGGCGCGCGGGTGATTTTGGTGTCGCACTTGGGCCGGCCAAAAGGAGTTGATAAAAAATTATCTTTGGCGCCGGTGGCAAAGTGTTTGGAAAAATTGTTGGGAGAGAAAGTGCGACTGGACAGAGATCCCGACTTTCGTCGGGATGACAGTGGTGCGCGTCTTGTCCTTCTAGAAAACATCCGTTTCTTTCCGGAAGAAGAAAAATGTGGTATAATACTATCAAAGCAATTGGCTGGGCTTGCCGACCTGTTTGTTTTAGACGGTTTTGCCGTGGCGCATCGGGCGTCCGCTTCAGTATCAGGCGTGGCCAAATATTTGCCTGCTTACGCCGGACTACTGATAAGCGCAGAAATTGAAGGGTTAGAGCACGCGACTGCCAAAGCCAAAAAACCACTCGTATTAATTTTAGGCGGAGCGAAAATTGAGACCAAGATTCCCATTTTACAAAATTTTTTAACTAAGGCCGATTATATTTTAGTCGGGGGCGGGATAGTTAATACCTATTTAGCCGGACATGGGCATCAATTGGGTGCGTCGTTAATTGATAAAGATTATATCAAATTGATGAAGCGATTGGGTGCACATAAAAAAATAATAATGCCGGTGGATGTGGTCGTTGGGTGTGCCAATGGCACAAAAGCCAGAATTGTATCTTTGCTCAAGCCATTAAAATTATCCAAAAATGAAGGGATTTTTGACATCGGTCCAGCGACAGTAAAATTATTCAGTCAGTATATAAAAAAAGCGAAAACTTTAATTTGGAATGGAGCGATGGGACGGTTTGAACAACACCCCTATCAATATGGCACCTATTCGCTCGCGCGGTTATTCGCGGCACGCTCCAAAGGCCAAGCGTTTGGCGTAGCGGGTGGCGGCGAAACCATTGAAATTTTAGAAAAATTAAAATTAGCCGGTGAGATTGATTTAGTTTCAACCGGCGGGGGGGCGATGTTGGAATATTTATCTGGGAAAATTTTACCGGGAATAAAAATACTAAAAAAAACTTAATTTTTCCCGCCAAGCGGGATCCCGTAGGCGGGATAATCTATAATCATATGGCAAATAATTTTGTCAAAGAAGTAAAAGAAAATTGCTGCGCCGTCAATGCCGATAAGGCCTGCGGCGGTTGCTGGGGCGCGGATTTTGGCAAAAAAGTGCTGTGGACTTTTGCTGGCGTACTATTGGTCTACGCGATTTTTTGGCTGGGCACGACTATTCGTAATAACATTAAGCAGTATGATTTTATTGGCAAGGCCGATAAATTTGAACGCCAAATCGCGATTAATGGTTATGGCAAAGTGAGTGGCAGTAATGATATCGCTGTTACCACGATTGGCCACTCTAACACTGACAAAGATGTTTCTAAAGCGCAGGCGGAAAATAAAAAAGTAATGGATCAAATTTTGGCGGACTTACAAACTATGGGCGTGGCTGATAAAGATTTGCAAAGCAATTATACGATTTATCCCGATTATAATTATACTGAAGAAAAAGGCCAGGTGTTGCAAGGGTATCGCGTTTCCAATCAACTCACTGTTAAAATTCGCGATTTAAGCAAAGTGAGCGCGGTGTTGGGGTTGGCTGGCAAATACGGCGCGACAGAAGTTTCGGGCTTAAATTTTACCATTGATGACCCGGAAAATTTAAAAAATGAGGCGCGCAAAAAGGCGTTAGAAGATGCCCAAATAAAAGCTGGTCAAATGGCGGTCGCTTTGGGAGTACGCTTGGGTGGAGTGATTAGTTTTTCAGAGTGGGACGCGTCACCCGGGCCATATCCGGTGTATAGCATGATGGGCGCGGAAAAAGGCGGCGGCGAGCCGGGGGTGGCCTCTGGCAGTCAAGATGTGGCGATGAATGTGAGCATTACCTACGAGATTTTACAGTAGTTATCAGTCAAAAAAGGGCGTCGAAGGCGCTCTTTTTTATTTGGCGAGATTATGGTATAATATTGTTGATACTTTTTTAATTATTCTATGAAAATCAAACAAATCACCGCTCGCGAAATTTTGGACTCACGCGGTAATCCGACCGTGGAGGCGAAAGTTATTTTGGAAAATGGGCTTATGGCCGTGGCCAAAGTTCCATCCGGCGTTTCGACCGGTGTTCATGAAGCGCGGGAATTGCGCGATGGGGGCAAGCGCTATGGCGGGCAAGGAGTATTGCGCGCGGTGAAAAATGTTAATACCATAATTGCTAAAAAATTAGTCGGTTTTGAAGTGGAAGATTTGCCGGCTTTGGACCAAATGTTAATTACACTTGATGGCACTAAAAATAAATCCAATCTAGGGGCCAACGCTACTTTGGCGGTTTCACTCGCGCTCGCGCGCGCGGGTGCGTCTGCCGCTCGTTTGCCGCTTTATATCTATTTGCGCAAAGTTTATGGCATAAAAGAAAAAGAATATCGTTTGCCCGTACCCATGATGATGGTAATTGAAGGTGGCCGGCACGCGGACAGCGGGTTGACAATTCAGGAATTTTTAATTATTCCCCGCAATAAAATTTTCAGTGAACGCGTGCGCATGGGCTCGCAAATTTTTCATGCTCTTGGCACTTTGCTCGCGCGCAAGGGTTATCATACTTCCGTGGGTGATGAGGGTGGCTATGCGGCTGAATTGTCCAGCAACGAACGCGCTTTGCAAATTATGATTGAAGCGATTAAATCCGCCGGTTGGGAACCGGGTAAGCAGGTTTTTTTGGGGGTAGATGTGGCCGCTTCGGAATTGTATAGCAAGGGCAATTATTATTTCATCAGTAAAAAACAACCGTGGCGCGCGGCGAAAATGATTGAGACCTTTAAGCAATGGGTGAAAAAATATCCCTTATTTTCCATTGAAGACGGTTTGGCCGAAGATGATTGGGAAAATTGGAAAATTTTAACTAAAGAATTGGGTGGTAAAGTTTCACTTATTGGCGATGATTTGTTTGTGACTAATGTCGAGCGGATCACGCGTGGTGTTAAAGAAAAAATTGCCAACGCGGTACTTATCAAACCGAATCAAATCGGCACGGTAACCGAAACTATGGTGGCAATTCAGCTGGTTAAAAACAGTGGCTATCAGGTTACTATTTCGCATCGCGGTGGCGAGACGTCCGATACTTTTATTGCTGATTTAGCAGTAGCCGTCAACGCTGAATTTATTAAAACATCAATTTCGCGTTCCGAGCGCACGGAAAAGTATAATCGGTTGATGGAAATTGAATTGGAGTTGGGAAGATAAGGTGTGCGAAATGTCAAATTTCCAATTTCCAATGTCAAATAGTATGATTAAAATTAACTCTAAATCTAAAATAATCCGTCCATCAACCGCCCTCATAATCTTGGATGGTTTTGGGTTTGGAAAAAAAGACGATCCGGGCAACGCGATTACATCCGCGACTGCGCCCAATCTCTTTTCATATTTTAAAAAATATCCTCATTCCACTTTAAAAACTTACGGCCAATATGCCGGTTTATTTCCGAAGCAAGTAGGAAATTCCGAAGCCGGGCATTTAAACATCGGCGCCGGTCGGATTGTCAAACAGGATTTAGTAATAATTTCTGAAGCCATTCACGATGGAACATTCTTTAAAAATACCGCTTTTAAACAGGCGTTGTATCACGCTAAAAAATATAACAGCGCCGTGCATGTGATGGGGATGTTGACCGACGGGGCGAGCGCGCATTCGTATCCTGAACACCTTTACGCTTTATTGGAATTATTCCGCCGAGAAGAACAGAAAAAAGTTTATTTACATTTATTTACCGATGGCCGCGATTCTCCTCCGCATGCCGCCGCTAAATATTTAGTTGCATTGCGCGCTAAAATGCAAGGCGCAGAAAAAATTGCCACGGTGATGGGGCGATTTTATGCCATGGATCGGAATAAAATTTGGGAACGGATAAAATTAGCGCACGACGCGCTGGTGGGTTGTGTTGGCAACACAGCCGTGTCGGCCGAAGACGCAATAGCTCAGGCGTATAACCGGGGCGAAACCGATGAATATATTACCCCGACGGTAATTACCGAACATGGTCATCCAGTGACAAAAGTCCAAGACAATGACGTGATTTTCTTTTTCAACGCTCGGAGTGATCGCGCTCGTCAAATTACCAAATCCTTTGTCCAGCCCGATTTTAATAAAAAAAATCCCGGGTCATTCACGCGTTGCCATGTTCCGAAAGATATTCGCTTTGTGGCCATGACGGATTTTGGACCGGACTTGCCCAATGTTTTGACAGCGTTCCCCTCCGAAGACATTAAAAATTGTTTGCCGGCGGTAATCGATGGTCATTATAAACAATTATATATTTCGGAAACGGAAAAATACGCGCATGTTACTTACTTTATCAACGGCGGGTACCCTGACGCCTTAAATGGTGAACAGCGCGAATTAATTCATTCGGACAAAATTCATTCTTACGCGCAAAAACCCCAAATGCACGCGCCCCAATTGGCGCAAAAAATTTCCCATTATTTTAAAACCGGGAAATATAATTTTATCTGCGTAAATTTCCCCAACGCCGACATGTTGGGCCACACTGGCAATTTAGCCGCGGCCAAAAAAGGGATTGCGACTATGGACGTGGCCGTTAAAAAAATTATTAATACTTTGAAGGAAATTCACGGCCAGGCGTTAATCGTCGCCGATCATGGCAATGCCGAAGTAATGATCAATCACAAAACCAAAGAAAAAATGAATGAACATACTTTTAGTCCGGTGCCATGTATTTTAATTGGTGGAAAAGCGAAGCGCCTAAGAAACGGCATTTTGGCTGATGTGGCACCGACACTTTTAAAAATGATGAATATTGCGAAAGCGAAGGAGATGACGGGAAGACCATTGTATTAAGCTCTAAATACTAAACCCTAAATTCTAAATAAACCCTAATGTTCCAAATTTAAATTTTAAGCTTTTTGAATTTTGAATTTTGAAATTGTTTAGAATTTAGTATTTAGAGTTTAGAATTTGATAACACTATGTCCTATAAACCCGTAGTCCTCACAATTTTCGACGGCCTCGGCGTTGCTCCACCTGGAGAAGGCAACGCGGTTACGCGCGCCCAGATGAAAAACTTTAATAAGTATATTAAAGAATATCCGGCGATGACTTTGTTTGCGTCTGGCAATGAGGTTGGTCTTATGTTTGGCGAAATGGGCAATTCCGAAGTAGGGCATTTAAATATCGGTGCTGGCCGAGTGTATTATCAATCCTGTCCGCGCATTAACCAAACCATTGCCGATGGCACTTTTTTTACCAACACCGCTTTTACGCGCGCCTTAAATCAAGTTAAAGAAAAAAAATCTGATTTGCATTTAATTGGATTACTGTCCGCCGGCAATATTCACGCGGCCGAAAGCCACCTCTACGCGCTGTTGGATTTATGCCGTCAGCAAAAAATTTCCACCACTTTAAAAAATCATGTTTTTATTCACGTAATTTTAGACGGCCGCGATGCGCCTTATAATTCCGGCGCGGATTTTGTGCGTCGGTTACAAGATAAAATGAATAGTTTAAAAGTTGGGAAAATCGCGTCTGTCTGTGGCCGGTATTATGCGATGGACCGCGATAACCGTTGGGACAGAGTGGAAAAGGCCTATCGCGCGATGGCGTTGGGCGAAAGCAAACAAACGGCCGAAGACGCGCTTAAAGCCGTTACTGATTCTTACGCGAAAAAAGTTTATGATGAGGAATTCATTCCTACAGTCATCACCAAAAAAGGCGAACCGATTGGAATTTTTAAAGAAGGGGATAGCGCGATATTTTTTAATTTTCGGCCTGACCGCGGTCGGCAATTAACCAAGGCGTTTGTCCTGCCCGGTTTTGATAAATTTGATCGGCCATATTTGCGGGATTTGCGGTTTGTATCCATGACTGAATATGAAAAAGATTTACCTGTGTCTGGTGTAGCGTTTCCACCGGTCGTGGTGATTAACAGTTTAGCTGAAACAGTTAGTAAGGCAAGCAAGACCCAATTTCATGTGGCCGAAACGGAAAAATACGCGCATGTTACTTACTTTTTAAATGGCGCGGTGGAAGATCCGTTTCCGGGCGAAGAGCGTTCGCTTATCCCTTCTCCGCAAGTGTCCAGTTATAACGAAGAGCCCCAGATGTCAGCCGCGGGCGTGGCCAAAGAAGCGTCCAAAGCGATTGATAGCGGAAAATATGATTTGGTAATTGTTAATTTGGCCAACCCCGATATGGTCGGGCACACCGGCGACGTGAACGCGACCATCAAGGGGTGTGAAGCCGCCGACAAGGCGTTGGGTGAAATTGTGGAACACACTTTGGCCGCCGGCGGAGTAATGCTTATGACCGCCGATCATGGCAATGCCGAAGAAACCATCAATTTACAAACCGGCGAAATTGATAAAGAGCACACCACTAATCCGGTGCCACTTTTAATAATCGGCAAAGATTTTCAAGGCCAAGCCGGCCCGGCCGGTGATCCGCCCGAAGGGGATTTGTCCTTAATGCATCCGGTCGGGGTGTTGGCTGATATCGCGCCGACAGTTTTGAAATTGATGGAAGTGGAGAAGCCGTCTGAAATGACCGGTGTGCCGTTGATATAAAATTCTGTCATTTTTTTATGTTCAAACCAAAAACGCCGCGTGTGGCTGAATTGGCTAAAAAATTTTCGGATATTATTAGACAGTTAGATGCGATTTTTGATAAGCCCACTAATGTTTATATTGATTTTGCTAACGTTAAACATTGGCAAAAAAAGTTAGGGTGGCACATTGATTTAAAAAGATTAAAGCAACTACTTGATTCTTTTGAGATGGTAAAAATTGTAAAATTTTATTATGGTACGTTGGAAAATGATCCGTTAGAAAATGTATATACAAAAACAGCCACGGATTGCGGCTATGAAGTAAAGACGAAGCCGGTTAAAGTAATGAATTGGTCAATTGATGTATCCGGTATTGATCCTGGGTCGCCGACGGTAATTGCCAATTTTATTGCTAAACCGTTTCTGTATAAATTAGATGTTGAGACAATTGAATTTTTAAATTCTAAATTGCTGGAAATGAATCGCGGTGGTGTCAAAGCACTTAAAGTGTTGAAGTGTAATTTTGACGTTGAGATTGGTCGTGATATGCTTTTGGATTACAGCCAAGGCGATATTGATAATTTTATATTGTGGAGTGGGGATAGCGATTTTGCCGATCCAATCCAACAGTTGGTAGATGACAATAAGAAGGTGATGATTTTTGCGGTCGCAAGGAGAGTGTCAGTTGAGCTTGGTCAAAGTCAAGCGGGTATTTTTGATATTCGGAAAATTAAAGAGTTTATTTGTCGTTCTAAAGAATTATCTTCTGAAATTACGGCCGATTTTAAGAATAAATTATTATAAGGATGCCCGAAAATTAGGTTAGTTGCTATTATAAAAAGCCAAAAGGATCCTTTGGGGACCCTCAAGCCAACGATTTGTTTGTAAGCTGTTTCCAACTTACACATGTATTATACCTAAAAAAGTGCATTTTGTCAATGTTTAATCAATTAAGCTGTGGATAACTGATTGTTCCTGATTCTAAACAAATTTAAAATTTCAAAATTTCCCCCAAAAAAACGCCGTCAAAATTGACAGCGTTTTTTTAAACTTATTCACATTCCAGGATTATCACTCTTTGCAATTTTTATTGTAAAGAATGGGCGGGCCTGGGATGTGAAGGTGGGAAAGAACGATGTGCAGGCCCTGGGGGTTCTGGCAGGAGTCGCGTGTAGTTCAGCTGTCCGCGTACAGGTTGGTAGGTTGAATGGACAGCTTGCGCTGGCCATTCTCGTATTCGCAGGGCTTACCGTCAGCCGTCTTGATGGTGTGGCCGTGCTTCGGGCAGATGAGCAGGTGTCGCTGGTCGGCGTTGACCAGATAGGCCTCGAGCGGCAAGGCCCGCTCTGAGTCGATCTCGATGATGACGTCGGGGAATGCTCCCAGTGTCAGCCACTCCTCGTCTTCGAGAGACAGGTTTTTGCCATCTCCGATCGGAACGACGACGACTGTCTTTTTTCTGTCCGTGGCGATTTGACCAAGGGTCATTTTCACGACTGCCTCCTCGTGTAGGTTGTTTTGCGAGTCAGACTGTCCGACTCAACCACTTATTATTAACATATATATATGAATGTCAAGGCTATGTATTGGAACACAAAAAATCCACCCCGATGTAACGTCGGGGTGGATTATTAATTTTTCGGATTACTAATGGACAGAGATTCCTCCTTCGTCGTCGGAATGACAAGTTAGTTTTTTAATTTGCTTAAGATTTAGAATTTAAATTTTTCAGCTGCTCAACCACTTTCTCCTCCGCCCCCACCAAATCCACCCCGGTCAAAATAAACCGCGCCTGCTTTTTATTGCCTTCACTTCCAAAGGCCGCGGTCAATTGTTTGGCATCATATTTAGAATTAGCGTGAAGCAAGCCGTTGACTACCCCATCAGTCGGATCTTCATACATTAACAATGTCAATTCCGCTTCGGGAGCACTGCCAATTAATTCTTCAGCGAGACCAGCCAACTCTTCAGCGCGCGCGCCGGCACGGGTGAAATCATCGCGGGTAATTACCACCGAGGCCAATTTTAATTCGGGATTAAATTTCAAATGCGCCAAGGCCTGCCCCCACATTTTCAGCGCGGATAAAGTTTTGGTGCGGTATAAATGAGTGATAATTTTTTCCCGATCCGCGCCCATAGACACGAGCGTGCTCGCGTGTTTTAAAGACAACGGCGAAACATGTGGTGATTTAAAACTGTGCGTCGCGGCGGTAATGCCGGTTAAAAGCGCGGTCGCGATTTCGGCCGTGATTTGCGGTTCATTAATTTGTTGTAATAATTTAAAAAGCATTTCGGCCACGCCGGCGGCGCTCAAATCCACGAAGTTGATTTTTCCAAATCGTTCGTTACCCGCGTTCGTGTCGATGTTAATAATCGGCAAACGATAAAATAAATCGGTGTTGTTGGCAAACACCTCGCCCAAACTCGCTAAGTCGGGCGCGCCCAGAGTAATTACAAAATCATAGCGGTAAGTAGTTTGAGCCGTGCGTAAATCCGAGGCGCCCACGGTGCCGGAGCGAGGGGTTAAATAAATGGAAAGCCAACTATCTTTGATATCATAACTGATGGAGTCAATCTTTGCTTTGGACACATCCACTTTAATAATAAATTTTTGTAAATGTTCCAATTCCGGTTTAATTTTTTCCACGCCGGTTAAAAATTTTAAATTTTTTGGCATGACAAAATCAGCCGACACAATGTCAACTTGCTTGTGGGAAGCGGTCAAAAATAATTGCAGAGCCAAAGCACTCGCAGTTGCGTCCGTTTCCGCTTGCGCCGGCAGGGCAATTAAAATATGTTTGCTGTCGCTAACGAGCTGTTTAAATTGTTCAATTTCGGTCAAAGCCATATCGGTGTTAATGTCATTGCGAGCCCAAAGGGCGCGGCAATCTTTCAGTGTGAAATAACGGGTAATCTTACCAATTATTCCAATATTTGTCAATAGTATGTAAGCCATTTTTGGGGCAAATTTGTCAAAATTAAGCCATTTTCTTGCCTTTTTCTTAGTTTTGGTATAAAATATCAGCACTAATAATACTATGAATAAAGAACTACCCAAGGCCTACGAGCCCCAAAATTACGAGGATGCGATTTATAAACGCTGGGAAGAGAGCGGATTTTTTAATCCGGATGTATGTGTTGAGAAAGGTGGAACAGATGCAAATGCCAAACCGTTTACAATAGTTTTACCCCCGCCAAATGTAACTGGCACACTTCACATTGGTCATGCCATGATGCTTGCAATAGAGGATTTGATGATTCGATATCATCGCATGAAAGGTGATAAAACTTTGTGGTTGCCTGGGACGGATCACGCGGCAATCGCGACTCAAACAAAAGTAGAAAAATTATTGATTGAAAAAGGAATTAAGGATCCAAAAAAAGAATTAGGGCGTGAAAAATTTTTAGACGAAGTTAATAAATTTGCGCAGGCGTCGCACGATACGATTGTAAATCAATGTAAAAAAATGGGTTCGTCGTTAGATTGGAGTCGTGAGGCGTTTACTTTGGACGAACCGCGAAATTTAGCAGTGCGCACGGTTTTTAAAAAAATGTATGACGACGGTTTGATTTATCGTGGATACAGAATTGTAAATTGGTGCCCGAGGTGCCACTCCACTTTGGCGGATGATGAGGTGGAATACAAGGAACAAAAAACAAAATTTTATTATTTTAAATACGGTCCGGTAATTATTGGCACGGCGCGTCCGGAAACGAAATTTTTAGATAAGGTTATTGTCGTCCACCCAGATGATGAGCGTTACAAAAAATTGCAAGGCACAAAATTTGAAATGGATTGGATCGGTGGCAAAATTATAGCTAAAGTTATCGCCGACCAGGCCTCTGATCCTAAATTTGGTACGGGTGCGATGACTATTACTCCGGCGCATAGTTTTGAAGATTATGAATTGGCAAAAAAATACAATTTAGATGTTGTTCAAATCATTGATGAAGACGGCAATTTTACGGATGCGGCGGGAGATTTTGTCGGTAAGAACGCGCAGGCAAGTCGGGAAGAGATCGTTAAAATTTTAGCAGATAAGGGATTGCTTGAGAGAGTGGATGAAAATTATATACATAATTTGTCCGTCTGTTATCGTTGTGGTACAGCGGTTGAGCCGTTGCCATCTAAGCAGTGGTTTATTGATGTTAATAAAGAATTTTCAATTGTTAATTCAAAACTGAAAAATATTAAAGCCGGTCAAAAAGTGACTTTAAAGAAGTTAATGTCTGAAGCGGTCGCAAGTGGGCAGATAGAAATTATTCCTGAAAGATTTAATAAAACGTATTTTAGCTGGATAGATAATTTGCGCGATTGGTGTATTTCGCGCCAGATTTGGTATGGTCATCAGATTCCGGTGTGGTACCACGGCACCTGTCAAGAGGTGTCCGAAAAAGTTGGGCCGGGAGTTTCTGAAAATCCCATCGTTAGTATTGACGAGCCAGCGGTATGTCCGTATTGTGGGAACCAAACTGATGGTGGCGATTTGCACCAAGATCCTGACACGTTGGATACCTGGTTTTCTTCGGGTTTGTGGACGTTTTCTACTTTGGGATGGCCAGAGAAAACAGTTGATTTACAAACTTTTCATCCAACTTCCGTGTTGGAAACCGGTTATGATATTTTATTTTTCTGGGTGGCGCGCATGGTACTCATGACTACTTATACTTTGGGTGATATTCCGTTTGAAAAAGTATATATGCACGGACTGGTGCGCGATGAGCAAGGGCGCAAAATGAGTAAGTCGCTTGGTAATGTAATTGATCCGTTGGATTCAATTGCTAAGTATGGCGCTGATGCTACACGTTTATCATTACTACTTGGAAATACCCCCGGTAATGACACTAGATTATCCGAAGAAAAAATCGCCGGCTTCCGGAATTTTACAAATAAATTGTGGAATATGGCGCGATTTATTATCGCGAATTCAAAAATTAAAAATCAAAATTCAAAATTACAATTAAAAATTCAAAATTTGACATTAGCTGACAAATGGATTTTGTCGCGTTTAGATGCTACCGTTAAAGATGTAAGCGAGAATATTGAAAATTTTCAATTTTCTGCGGCCGGTGAAAAATTGCGCGATTTTACTTGGAGTGAATTGGCTGATTGGTATTTAGAAATCGCGAAAATAGAGGGTGACAAAGAAGAGATTTTACAGTATATTTTGCAAACATTACTTAAATTGTGGCATCCATTTATGCCGTTTGTTACTGAACAAATTTGGAGTGAGATGTTCGGCATCGATAGAATGTTAATGGTAGAATCGTGGCCACACCTTGTCATTCCGACCGTAGTGGAGGAATCCCTTAACGATTTTAATACCATACAACTTATCATCACCACCATCCGTTCCGCTCGCGCCGACAATAAAATTGAACCAAACAAAAAAATTGACGCGATAATCAGTGCCGGCGCTAAAGAAAAATTGTTAACCGAAAATAGCGCTATTATCACCGGCCTCGCGCGTCTAGAAAAACTAACCATTGAGACCAAGGCCGTCAAACCGGAAAACGCTGTGGCGCTGGTGTGCGGTGATATGGAAATTTATTTAGATTTATCCGGCGCTGTTGACATTGAAAAAGAAACCGCGCGTTTGACCAAAGAAGTTGAAGCCGCGGAAAAATTTGTGACAGTTATGAAAAATAAATTGGCCAACGCCGAATTTGTCAATAACGCCCCACCGGCCGTCGTTGAAAAAGAAACCCAAAAATTGGCCGAGACCGAGCAAAAATTGTCTAAACTAAAAGAGCAATTAAGTAATTTGAAGTAATATGCCAAAAATTAACACCGACCCTCAAAAAATTGAAGAACTTTTAACACGCGGAGTGGATCAAATCGTTGACCGCGATAATTTGGAAAAGAAATTAAAATCCGGTCGTCAGTTGCGCGTAAAATTGGGGATTGACCCAACTAGTCCAAACATTCATATCGGTCGCTCTATTCCACTTTTAAAATTGCGTGATTTCCAAGAGTTGGGGCACCAAGTTGTTTTTATTGTTGGTGATTTTACCGGCGTAATTGGCGATACTTCTGATAAAACCAGCGAACGTCCGATGCTGGAAGCGGAAAAAATAAAATCCAACATGGCCGGATATTTAGGACAAGCCGCGAAAGTTATTGATATTGATAAATGTGAATTTTGTCACAATAGCGAATGGCTTGGTAAATTAAATTATCATGAGATTGGTTCACAGGCCGACCAATTTTCGTTGGCCGAATTTATCGCGCGCGACAATATTAAAAAACGTCTTGATGCCGGCACCAGGGTGTCGCTCCGGGAGTTGTTGTATCCCTTGATGCAGGGCTATGATTCCGTGGCCGTTCGCGCTGATGTGGAATTGGGCGGAACTGACCAGTGGTTTAATTTACTGGCCGGCCGGACATTGCAAAAATTTTACAAACAAGAGCCACAAGATATTTTAGTCGGTCCGCTTTTAGAAGGAACCGATGGCCGTAAAATGAGCTCCAGCTGGGGCAATACCATTGATTTAATGGCCGTTCCCAATGATATGTTTGGTAAGGTGATGTCAATTAGTGATGAGTTAATAATTAAATATTTTACTTTAACGACACGGTTGCCACTTCCAGAAATAAAAGAATTTGAACAAAAATTAAAATCGGGCGCCAATCCGCGCGATTATAAAATAAAATTAGCTTTTGAATTAGTAAAATTTTATCACAATGAAAAAGACGCGGTAAGCGCGCAAGAATACTTTATTTCTACATTCAGTAAAAAACAAACACCAGACGAAATGCCTGAATTAAAACCTGCCAAGTATGAAGTGGTGGAAGTTTTAGTTGAAGCAAAAATTTGCGCGAGTAAAGGCGAGGCGCGTCGTGCGGTTGATCAGGGTGGTGTGAAAATTAATGACAAAAAAGTTGAGGCCAAAGATTATTCCGCCAAAGTAAAGGCCGGCGATATAATACAAAAAGGCAGTCGTCATTTTGTGCGAGTATTATGATAAAGAAAGAGAATAATTTTGCTTATATTGATGGCGCCAATCTTCACAAAGGTGTAGCTGATTTAGGGTGGAGGTTAGATTATAAACGTTTTAGAATTTGGCTTAAAGAAAAATATTCAGTGGAGCGCGCTTACCTTTTTATTGGTTTAGTGCCAAAAAATAAAGATCTTTATACTTTTTTACAAGAAGCCGGCTTCACATTGGTTTTTAAGGAAACAACTTGTAACAGTGAAGGAAAAGTTAAAGGAAATTGCGATGCTGATTTAGTATTAAAAGCAGTAGTTGATTATTTTGAAAAACAATTTAATCAAGCGGTTCTGGTAACTAGTGATGGTGATTACGCCGGGTTAGTGAAATTTTTTAAAGAAAAAAATGTTTTTCGTTCACTAATAGCACCCAGCAATAAATGTTCATTTTTACTTAGAAAATTAAATATTCCGTTGGTATATTTAGATGCTCAAAAAAATAGGTTAAATTACCCCTAAAAAGAAAAAGCCCCCGATACGGACGGAACCGTATAGGGGTCTTTAACATAGTGATAATTATATAATACCATATACAATATATAAGTCAATAGTATGGACATCAAATCCGAAATCATAAAAATTTTACGCGTTGCCGGGGTTACCGGCGAAATTGATTTAACCACCCCGCCCAAACCGGAGATGGGGGATTTGGCGTTTGCGTGTTTTAATTTGGCCAAAGAATTAAAAATGAATCCGGTTGAAATAGCTAAACAGCTCGCCATTGTCATTTCGAACCCGAAGGGTGAGAAATCTCTGTCAGCGTTCAATTCGTCCGGTGGAGATTCCTCGTCGCCCCTTAAGGGCTCGCTCGGAATGACAGTAAAAAACGCTCGGGATGACAATCGAATTGTTGGCCGTGTCGCCGCCTTTGGCCCTTATGTCAATTTTTTCCTAAACACCGGCGCGCTCGCGTCAGAAATTATCCCAGCGGTTGCGAATAAAAAATATGGCACAAACAATTTCGGCAAAGGCAAAAAAATTCTCGTGGAATATCCGGCCAACAATACCCACAAAGAAATTCATGTTGGTCATTTACGCAATATCTGTTTGGGAAATTCCCTGATTAAAATTTTTGAGGCCAATGGTTTTAATATTATCCCCATCAACTACCTTAATGATTTTGGCGCGCATGTGGCCAAATGTTTGTGGGGTTTATTAAAATTCCATAAAAATGAAAAACCGCCGGCCAACAAACAGCGTTGGCTCGGGGCTATTTATACGGAAGCGAGCATCTATTTAGCGGAACATCCGGAAGCCAAAGACGAAATCGCGATCATACAAAATAAAATTGAAAAACACGATAAAACCATTTGGCCGTTGTATAAAACCACGCGCCAGTGGAGCATCGCCGGTTTCAATATAATTTTTAAAGAATTGGGAGTGCGACACAAAACAGTTTTGTATGAACATGAGGTCAAAGAGGCCGGCCAAAAATTAGTGGATGAATTATTGAAAAAAGGCGTGGCACAAGTGGGCGAGGGTGGAGCGATTATTGTGGATCTAAATAAATATAATTTGGATATTGGATTATTGCGTAAAAGCAATGGTTTAGGATTGTATTTAACAAGCGATCTTGGCCTCGCGCAATTGCGCAATAAAACATTTCCGAAAATTTTTCAAAGCGTTCACCTAACTGGCATCGAGCAGAATTTTTATTTTAAACAATTATTCAAAATTTTAGAATTAGCCGGATTTAATTACCAAACTAAACATATTGGTTATGGGCTCGTGAGTACAACTTCTGGCAAGATGTCTTCGCGTTTGGGCAATGTTTTACTGTACGAAGATTTACGCGATGAAGTTTATGAAAAATTATTGAGCGAAACCGCCAAGCGTCACACTGATTGGTCTAAAAAGAAAATCGCCACCACCGCGCATACCATTACTCAAGCGGCCATAAAATTTGAAATTTTAAAACACGAAGCGGAAAAAGTGATTGTTTTTGATCCGGCCACGGCCGCAAGTTTTGACGGTTTTACCGGTCCGTATGTTTTGTATACGGTCGCCCGCATCAACAGTATTATCAAAAAATCCTCTCACCGAACTGTCATCCCGATGAAAATCGGGATCTCTGTCCCACTCACTTCGCCCGAAGAAAAAAAATTGTTATTACTGCTATCACAATACGGCGAAATAATCCAAAAGGCGTACAATAATTATAATCCATCCGTCGTTATTAAATACACTTTTGATTTAGCGCAAGCATATAATGAATTTTACAATAAACATAGTGTCCTACAAGCCGAAAGCAAAGAATTAATTTCCGCGCGGGTGCAATTGTCCGGCGCCGTTCGGACGGTTTTGACAAAATCTTTGGATATTTTGGGGATTGAAGTGGTTGGGGAGATGTAACTTTTGCCCATTAGTTTTTATAGCCAAATCGCCAAAAATGTGGTATAGTAAAATTACCCTTAATTTAAGGCATTATTTAAAGTATTTTTGTTAAATATGGGTGTTGTCAGGCAAAAACAAATTATCATGTTATTTTTTGTAGTGTGGGCTGTGAGTTGGCTCTTAGTTCACTTATTTTTTGCAGATGTGATTTTTTTGCGGGATTTTTGGAGTGATACTTACGGAATTGTCGCGTTAATAGGTGGGGTTTTTGGCTTGATTAACGTGCGCGCCTGTGGCGGCGTCAAAAGTTTATTTGGACGGCCTATCTTGTTTTTTTCGGTTGGTTTATTGTTGGAAACTTTCGGTCAAATTATGTATTCCGCGTACCTGCATATTTTTGGGCCAGAAATACCCTATCCTTCAATTGGCGATGTCGGATATTTTTTTGGACCGGTATTTTATGCGGCTGGTATTATTTATTTATGGAAAATTGTCCGAAAACTTTCTCATGCCACAAAATTTGAGTTAAATGCCCTGTTGGTCTTTTTTGCGGTTTTGTCTCTGGCGTCGATTAGTTGGCTGTATGGTAACGGATACGGCGCGCTACAATCATCACGGTTTGAGTTGTTGTTAGAGATCGGATATTTGTTGGTTGGTGCTTTGTATTTGGCGCTTGTGTTTATGCTTAATTTCTCTTCGCCGGAGCTGATGGCTGGGATTTTTGGTTCTTCCATTCGGATTATTTCTTGGGCTTTGGTGGTTCAATATCTATCGGATTATTTATTCTCTATTCAATTTTATCAAAACACCTGGCAGTGGGCCGGGATAGGTGACGCCTTATATCTTGTTGCTTACTTTTTAATGATTTTGGGAGTAATTAGATTACGTTCCGTTTTTGAGGATACGCGCGCGGTTGTCGGAATTGACGGAGAGACAAAGCCATTTTTTAATCATAGTGGGTTTTTAAAACAACGGTCGGTGGAAGTTTAGAATATTAATTAATTTTTATTTATAATATTTATGTCGGATAATTTGTTTAGTTCTATTGATTTCGTCGGTCAATGTTTAGTTGATGAAGAGCGGACAAGGTTATTTAAGAAAGCCATAAACAAAATTGTCAAAAAAACAGACGTTGTTTTTGATGTGGGTACTGGCTCTGGTATTATGGCTATCTTAGCGGCACAGGCCGGAGCAAAAAAAGTAGTGGCAGTTGAATTTGATAAATTCATAGCCCAGATAGCGCGTAACGCTATAGCCCTAAATAAATTTGCAGATGTTATTTCACTTGTTACTGAGGACGCCAAGAAATGTGTTTTTCCGGTAAAGACAAAATTTGATGTGGTTATTGCGGAGATGCTGACTACTGGGATGGTAGAAGAGTATCAAGTCCAGGCAATCAACAATATTCACAACCAAGGAGTAGTCGGTCAAGCAACCACTTTTTTGCCCTATAAACAGGATACACATATCACTCTCACCAATACGGATTTTACCGTTTATGGATTAAAATTTCCGATGGTATCACACCTTTGGAAATGGCATGATTGGAGCAATTTAAAAGTGAAAAAAATTACAGAACCGACGCTATTGAATTCCGTGATGTTTAATAATAAGATTGAAGAGGTATTTACCGGTTTAATTTCTTTTAAAGTAAAAAAGGGCGGCATAGTTAACAGTGTTTATTTAACCAGCGAGACATTTTTAGCCGATGGCATTTCTGTAAAAGATACGGAAGCATTAAACGCCCCAATGCTTATCCCAATTAAAGAATTTACTGTCGAAGTTGGCGATGTTGTGAATATTAAAGTTGGTTATATTTTTGGTGGCGGCTACAATCATTTTAAGGTCGACAGAGTTGAATAGCCTATATTTATATGAATCACGCGCTAATGGGGGAAATAGCAATGGCGTTTACAGTTATTGCTTATGTCCCTTACATTGTGAGTATTTTTAGGAATAGGACGAAACCAAATCGCACCACTTGGCTGGTACTATTTTTAATAGGCGCGATTACTTTTATTGTCTACAGAGATGCCGGCGCTCAAGCGACCCTCGGCGTTGCTTTAGCCAATGTGGTTGGTCCATTGGTAGTTTTTATTCTTGCCATTAAGTTTGGAGAAGGGTGGAAAGGGAAAGGCGATTTTAAGTATTTGGTATTTTCCGCAATTGCAATAGCACTGTGGCAACTGTATGATTCTCCGGTTATTGGCCTGGTCTTTAATTTATTGGCCGATTTTATTGCCTTTTTGCCAACTATAAAAAAATCTTTCCAGGAACCTTGGACGGAGGATCTGCCAACATGGTGTATTTTTACTTTAGGTGGTATAATTAATTTGTTAGCTATTGAACAGTGGCAATTTCACATTGTTATTTATCCTTTATACATACTGCTCGCCGAGGGGAGTGTGGCTGGGCTGCTTTTGTGGGTACACTTTACAAAAAATAAAGATTGGTATAAAATTAAGTCATAAGTAATGTGGTATAATTTATTATTATGTTTGCAAATTTAAAACAATTATTACAAAATAACGTCGTCCGAGTTATCATTGCCATATATACGATGTTGGTATTTTTTTGGATTTGGATTTTAACTAATAATTTGATAGAAGGCGACTATAATAATTTATATGGAGCACTTTACCCGTTGATTTCTTTAATTGGTGGCTTGTATGGCATTTTTTGGATTTCTAAGAGGTGGGGAAAGCACCGTAGTGTTATGGGGAGAGGAATAATTTTCCTATCTCTCGGGCTTTTGGCTGAAGTATTTGGCCAATGGGCCTGGAGTTACTATACGATGGTGAAAAGCGTTGAAATTCCATATCCATCAATTGCTGATTTGGGATATTTCGCCATAATCCCTCTGTATAGCTATGCTATGTATAATTTTTCGAAGGTGGCGGGTATAAAAATCGGCCTAAAAAGTTTTTTTGGTAAAATTCAGGCCATAGTAGTGCCGCTGTTGATGGTAGGTATAGCATATTTTTTATTTTTTAAGAACATTGTTTTTGATTTCGCCGACCCACTAAAGACTTTTTTGGACTTTGGCTATCCCGGTTTTGAAATTATCGCTGTTTCTATAGCTATATTGACATACTCTCTCTCCAAAGATGTACTGGGAGGAATTATGAAGCCAAAGATATTGTTTATTATTTTTGCTCTCATATTCCAATATATTACTGATTATACTTTTCTTTACCAAGTTGGGATAGGCACTTATTATAATGGTGGCTTGGTTGATTTACTCTATTCCACCTCTTTTACAATTATGGCTTTAGGTATTATAAACTTGGGTTATCAAGATTAATGTAAAATATGGATACTCTCACCCAAATCGTGGAGCACATCGTCAAAGAACAAGAATTGATAATCGGCCCTTTGGCGCGTGAAGAAGCGGCCCGGGTTAGTAATATTGTTGTTCGCGACAATGGGACCGTGCTTATGACTGGCGATAATAAAAAAGCGGCTATCGATCAACTGGTCGCGCGCTACGAACGTCTTTTCGGCCAAGCATCAGTGCAGGTGTGCAAAGACGCCGCCGCGTCGTTCCTGCCATCGCTCAAAACCGGTGAGACCCCCGACTCTCTGAAATAATTTTGTCATACATATTAGTGTATGTTCGAAGGATTTTTTAAAAATACCAAAACCCAAAGTGCCCCGGTTAACGGGGTGCTTTTGGATTCTGAACAATTAAAGCATGCCAATGAGGCGCTTTATAAGCAAGGAGCGGAACTTGCGGCGCGCAATAAAACTTTGTCATTGCTTGATCGGCTTTACACTATTGCCACTCATGGTGACGAGGTGGAGAAAACCGCGCAACAATTGGCGCGGGAGATTGTTGGTACTTTTGAAGCGGCCTACATCGCGATTGTTTTTTATGATGAAGTGGAAATAAAAAATAAAATCACCGAAAAGAGTTTATCTTTGGTTGGTTATGCCGAAAAGCAAGCTGGTTCAGTATCGTTCGCGCGCGGTGTTCGCGTTACCGATGAAAATTACCCCGGGTTTAAGGCGTTGCGTAATAGCGAGCCGTTAGTGGTGGTGCCGACAGGATCCATTACCGGCGCATTTTTCCCCAGGCAGAATCGTAAAAAATATTTACAAGAAATCGGCGTAGTTGGCACATTTATTTATCCACTTTCCACTGAGCGCGGTCCGATGGGGTTGCTTATTATTGGGCTTAATCGTGCCCCGTCGAAATTAAGTGTTTTTGAGCGTGAAAGTATTGGGAGCGCGGTTAATGTGGTGGCAGTGGCCATTGATAAAACCGCGGCTTATGCCAAACTAAAACAAGCTAACGCTCGTTTGAAAGAACTAGACGAACAGAAAACCGACTTTTTATCAATTGCCACCCATCAGTTGCGTACCCCATTGTCAATTTCCAAGGGCTACTTGGAGTTATTAGAAGATGGCGGTTATGGCAAGCCCGACCCGGAGATGCTTCCAATTTTTGCCAATATGGATATGGCCAACCAGAGATTAATTGACATGGTAGATAGTTTTTTGAATATTACGCGCATTGAACAGGGGCGCACGAAATTTGATTTCAAACCGGAAAATTTAGTGGAAATTATCACGAGCGTGATTGACGAATTAAAGCCGCGCGCGTTAGACAAAGGTTTAAATTTAGTTTGGAATCCGGTTAAGAAATTGAAAGCACTTGTTAGTGTGGATAAAGATAAAATTCGTCACGTGGTATTTAACTTTGTGGACAATGCCATTAAATACAGTGAAAAAGGACTGATAACAGTAACTTTGGAAAAAGATGATAAAAAATGGGAGGTGCGCGTTACCGACGAGGGTTTGGGTTTTGAAAAAGTTGACCAGTCGCGTTTTTTCCAGAAATTTTTTCGTGGCGACAATGTCAAAGGAGTTAATGTTACTGGTACCGGTATTGGCTTGTTTGTTTGCCGCCACTTTATCGAAGAGCACAAAGGCGAAGTATGGGCCAAATCAGCCGGTATTGGCCAGGGGAGTGAGTTTGGGTTTTGGATTCCGACCAAACAAAAGTAGTCCACTTTTCGGTTTTTAAAAAATAGTGTATAATACTATTGTTATCATAATTATTTATTAAATATGCTTTTTTCCAAACCTTCAGCCAATGTTGCTTTAGAAAATGAACCGTCCGATTCGTCGGTTTACGCGCCCCCATCGGATGATATTGAAACTGTCGTTGGTCCATCGGTGAATGTTGAGGGTGATTTTGCATCCGAAGGAAATATTATTGTCAAAGGTTCTGTCGCCGGTTCGGTTCACACCAGCCGTCATCTATCAGTTGAACCGGGCGCAAAAATTATGGCCAATGTGCGAGCGGGAAGCGCGGCGATTGCCGGTGATGTGCGGGGAAATATTAAAGTCAAAGATACTTTAGAATTAGCGTCCACCGCTAAAGTAGTGGGCGATATTGAAGCGGCCGTGTTGAAAATTGATTCCGGCGCGCTTTTGTTTGGCAAAGTTTCGATGCCGGGTTTACAGCAGACGGTCTCTGAAAATAGAAGCGCCGCGCGTGGCCGGGTGGGCGGAAAAAGAGCCGAAGCCCAGATTTTGGATTTAGAAGGATGATGTTTGCGGTTGTCATTCTGAGTAAGACGAAGAATCCCTTAACACAATCTCCAAGGGATCCTTCGGTCGCGTTGCTCTCTCAGGATGACAAATGGCGTTGTCTGGTTTGATTGGTGACTATGTATATTTATCTTTACGACAATTTTTTACGCCAGAAAAAGTATGATTCGGAAATTAGAGCAATGGAGGTGCGTCTTACCGATTATGGTATTGCCGGAAAAATTTTGCGCTTAACTAATTACATTGACGCGAAACAGATTATTGACGATGAAATTAAGCGAGGCGCGAAGACGGTGGTAATAGTTGGAAACGATCATACTTTTGGACATGTCTTATCGCGCGCCGCTACCTGTGAGTGCGTTTTTGGTTTTTTGCCGATTGGACCGGATAATACCATTGCCAAGGTCTTGGGAATTCCGGTCGGAGTGGGCGCGTGTGATACTTTGGCCAAACGTCGTCGGGAAAAATTAGATATTGGTTGGATGAATAATCGGTATTTTGTGTCGCGCCTGCAAGTTCCGCCGGCAAAAGTGAAAGTTATTTATGATGGTAAATTTACCGTGTCGGCCAATGATTTAATGGAAGTGGTGGTTTGTAATTTACAGCCATTTTATTACAAAAGCACCAAGAAAGATTCTAATCAACAGGAAGTCCACCCCCAGGACGGCAAATTAGAAGCGTTTATTCGCCCCTTGACAAAGAAGCGCTTCTGGGGCTATAACTATGAGAGTCCGAGCGTGTTTCCGTTTGAAGAAATGGAAATTGTGGGCGATAGCGCTTTTGCCGTGGAAGCCGATGGTAAAACGTCCAAAGAAATAAAAGTAAAAATAAAATTAGCGCATGGCAAAATTGACATGGTGGTAGGGAGGGATCGAAAGTTTTAGCCATAAACCTAAATGTTCATGGCAAGAAGCGCGGGTGGCGAAACTGGTAGACGCACTACCTTGAGGTGGTAACGCTCGCAAGGGCATGGAGGTTCGAGTCCTCTCCCGCGCACGACGACTCAATAGTTTAAGAACGCATAAGCAATAAATATATGGGAGTAGAAAATGGTAATGTCCCGCCGGGAGCTCCAAATTTTCGGTTTCAATCTGAAATTGGAGATGAAATGTCGCCAAGATTAGAACAGTCGGCTAATCCCGAAGCTCGTCCGCAAAATTTTCAAGCGGTGATTGTTTTAGGTAAAAATTGGCGTGAACGTCCGCCTAAAGATGCTACCCCGGATTGGAAACCGCGTTTGAGCATTGAATCCGAGATGTCAGCGCTCGCGGCCGGTCAAATGTATCGTGACGGCAAAACAACAAGATTAATTTTTACCGGTGGTCGCACGGCCGGGGGCGATAGGGCGTCTGAAGCCGAAGCGATGCGTGATTATTTAAAAAAGAAATTTCCGGAAATACCGGAGGGTGCGATTGAGATAGAATCAGAATCAATTGATACTTTTGCTAATGCTGAGGGGGTGTCGTCTTTACTACAAAGTCACGGATTAGATAATGTTGCTTTGCTAACCGTTGGGTTTCATTTGTCGCGTGCCGATAGGATATTTAAAAGCAAGGGGATTAAAGCCGAGTGTTTTTCTTCTGAAGAAATAATGCGCGCGCGTTCTAAGCATCATGATAAATTAGTTGATCGTTTTCACGGGTCCGGTCGAGTCAAATGGGCAAAGGTCATGGAATTTGCCGCCAAGAGATTGTTAGATCTGGATTCGGAAGGCGACGCGGTCGGCGCGCTTGCTAAATTAGTACGCGGCGATGGTAAGAAAAAATTACAATAATTATTATCAAATTTATGTCTCGCATTTTAATCGGTCTTCTAATCGTTGCCATCAGTTCCGGCTTAATCATTAAAACCGAATGGGTGGTGGAAAATTTTGGGACGAATGCTTGGGCCGAAGCCAAACTGGGCACGAGCGGTGGCACGCGTCTTATGGTAAAATTTTTGGGGTTGGCCGGAATTTTTATCGGATTTTTAGCGATTACCAATTTGCACACCCAATTTTTAAATGCCACAGTTGGTTCGTGGTTAGTGCGTTAATATGACCGAAGCCCAATCGGCCGGTAAGGCCTTGATTGATTCGCGCAAAATTTTACAGCGTGTAGGACTGGCGCGCGGAATGCGGTTGGTTGATTTTGGTTGCGGTCGCACCGGTCATTTTATTTTTCCGGCGGCGAAAATGGTGGAAGATGTTGGGTTGGTTTACGCGGTAGATATTTTGAAAGAAGTTTTAGATAATGTGCGTAGCCGAGTGCGTTCGGGTGGTTATGATAATATCCAGTTGGTTTGGTCGGACATTGAGGTTCCGGGCAAAACACCAATTCCGGCCGAAAGTTTGGATGTTTGTTTTTTGGTCAATGTTCTTTATATGTTAAAAAATAAAAATGGCGCTTTGCGCGAAGCCGCGCGCTTGCTTAAAAGTGGCGGACGGCTCGTTATAGTTGATTGGACGCGCAATTTGGGTGCGCTTGGGCCGGAAAAAGGCGGATTGGTATCTTTTGACAGCGCTTTGGATTTAGCGTTGGGGGCGGGTTTTACCGCAGTTGACAATTTTGCCGCGGGCAGTTATCATTACTGCGTCGTGTTTAAGAAATTATAATTTATGTCATTCACAAATCTTTTAACTTGGTCATATTGGTTTACCCAGCCGTTTACCGCACGCGGTGTAGCATTTACGGTTTTAGTAGTATTATTTTTATTTTTTGTTTTGTTAGGATTGTCTGCCAAAATTGGGCGCGCTTATAAAAGTGAAAAATGGCTGAATGAAATTTTGCGTAGAATTGGGAATTTTGGATTGACGATGGGCGTGCTTGGTTTGATCTGGTTTTTCTTTCGTCAAGAACGAGTGACATTTTTGTCGTGGCGTTTTTGGTTGTTATTTTGGATTATTGGTGTTATTTTTTGGGGTTATAAAATTATTTGGTATGCGATTGTGCGCGTTCCAAAAATTAAAACTGAAAGTCAAAACCGTGTGGCGCAGGGAAAATATTTGCCATAAGATATGCCAAAGGGGGGAAAGAAAAAAATGGGGCAGTGGGGTGAAGATTTGGCGTGCGTATGGTTGGAACGAAAAGGTTTTAAAATTATTGAGCGGAATTTTTATACCACCGTTGGAGAAATTGACATCATCGCTAAATTTGGCGATGATTTTTATTTTGTAGAAGTTAAGACGCGTCGAGTCGGCGAGATGGCGAATGATTTGGCGATAACACGTGAAAAATGGCGACGGCTAGAAAAGACTGTTGGGCGGTATTGCTGGAAGCATGGAGTTGTTGGTGGAATAATATTAGCAGCGTTAATTATCGCGGTGGATAAGTCAAAAGGCACGGCCAAATTGCGTTTAGTGCCCAAGGGTTGACTTTTTTGTGAAAAGCGGATATAATTTAACCAAATTAATTATTAATAAAATCAATATGAATTTTAAGACCGAACGCACTTATGTGATGATTAAACCGGATGGCGTGAAAAAGGGCTTAATTGGCGAAATTATTCGCCGATTTGAGCAACGCGATTTGAAAGTGGTGGCTTTGGAAATGTTTCAACCGACCGAAGAGCAAATTGATAATCATTATCCGAAAGACGAAACCTGGATCGCTCGTTTGGGTCAGAAATCTTTAGGTACTTATGCCAAATACGGCATTGATCCGATTAAAGATTTAGGCACAGACAATGATTTGGAAATTGGCAAAATGGTTCGTAGTTGGCTTGTTGGCTATATGATCTCCGCGCCTTTGGTGCGGATGGTGGTGGAAGGTGTCCACGCAGTGGATATGGTGCGAAAAATTGCCGGTGCGACTTTGCCAAACATGGCTGACATGGGAACGATTCGTGGTGATTATTCGGTTGATTCTCCGGCTGTGGCTAACGCCGAACATCGCGCGGTAATGAATTTGGTGCACGCTTCGGAAACCGCCGCTGAAGCCGAGCATGAAATTAAACATTGGTTTGGAGATCGCCAAGTGATTTTCCCTTACGAACGCAACTAATCCCGCTTCGCCTTTGGCTACGCAGGACAAGGCAAAAATGATGAAACAAAAATCCGTCCCGGTTAAGTCGGGACGGATTTTTAATATATAGTTATTTTTTTCCTTTGGCCGAAGTTCGACGGCAAGTGGAGCACGCTTTGCTGGTAACTCCATTTATGGTCAATGCCTGTAAATTAGGGTGCTGGCGACGAGGCACTTTGCGTTTGGAATGACTAACTGAATTGGCGCGGACAGATTTTTTGCCGCACAAGTCACAGGATCTACTCATATAATTGTTGCTTATTTATATTTTTAAAGGTATAATATGTGGGTAAGTATATAGGATTTAATCGTTTTTGTCAATATGGGTATCATTTCTTTGGTTTTTTACTTTTTAGTCATCATTCCCTCCGCTATTATTCACGAATATGCCCATGGTTGGATGGCCGATCGTTTGGGTGATCCAACGGCGCGTTTGGCCGGGCGTTTAACCATTGACCCGCGGGTGCATATTGATCCGATTGGCACGATTGCGATGCCACTCGTGCTGGGACTATTGTCTGGTGGCCGGTTTTTGTTTGCTTATGCCAAACCGGTGCCGTTTAATCCGTATAATTTGCGTTATCATAAGTGGGGACCGGCCATGGTTGGAATAGCGGGGCCATTGGCCAATTTTATGTTAGCGTTAGTATTTGCGTTGCTAATTCGCGTTTTACCGGTAACGAATTTCTCACAATTACTCGCGGTCGTTGTTCAGGCCAATTTAGTTTTGATGGTATTTAATTTAGTCCCGATCCCGCCACTGGATGGTTCCAAAATTTTATACGCAATTTTACCTGATTCAATGCAGCATATAAAAATATTTTTGGATCGCTATGGATTCATGCTGTTGATGGTTTTTATTTTTTTCTTATCTAATTTAATTTCCCCGATTATTAATTGGTTATTTAATTTATTGTTAAATTAAATTTTTCTATGAGACTTATTTTACGTTGGTTAATCAATGCCGGCGCGCTCATGGCAATCGCGTATTATTTACCGGGTATAGCCGTGTCTGGTTTTTATTCCGCGCTTATCGCCGCGCTGGTGTTAGGATTGGTTAATGCGCTTATTCGTCCGATTTTAGTGGTGCTGACGTTGCCGATAAATATTTTGACATTAGGATTATTTACTTTGGTAATCAACGCCCTGATGTTTTGGTTGGCGTCTTCGATTGTAAAAGGTTTTGAAGTGGCTGGATTTGGACCGGCGTTTTGGGGAGCTTTGATTATGGTAGTGGTAAGTTGGTTGGTTGGTGAGTTGTTAAAAAAAGATTAATTTAACCAGTGTGAAAAATTATTCATCCAATCGCGCGCAAAAAGGCAAGACCGCTTATCGCACTCCGAGTCGACGTCTGGCGTTGCGCCCGTTTGAAAAGCCGGTTAAACAAAATATAAATTTTGAAAATAGTTTAAAATATGGCAAGCAAAAGTGAGATAGTTGTTTTATCATTGGGCGGATCTTTAATCGCGCCAGCCGGCGGAGTGGATGCTATTTTTATTAAAAAATTTCTGGGCATGATTTTTAAATTAATTAAAAATGGCTATCGGTTTATTATTGTTTGCGGTGGGGGCACAACCGCGCGCGCGTATCAAAACGCGGGGCAGAGAGCGGTCGGATTATCGGGTACGGCAATGGATTGGGTTGGAATTTATGCCACCTGGCTCAATGCTAATTTTATGAAAGTGATTTTTGGCAGTTTGGCCTATCCGGAAATCATTGTTGATCCCACTAAAAAAATAAAATGGAACAAACCGATTTTAATGGCCGGTGGTTGGAAGCCGGGGCGATCAACCGATGATGACGCGGTCCGCTTGGCCGAAAATTTTGGCGCGGACACAGTAATTAATTTATCCAATGTTGATTATGTTTATGATCGCGACCCAGAATTGCCGGGCGCAAAAAAAATTGAAACAATGAATTGGAAAGATTTGCAAAAAATTGTCGGCACCACCTGGTCGCCGGGCGCGCACGTGCCGTTTGATCCGATCGCGACCAAATTAGGAACACGTTTAGGGATTACTTTGAAATTTGTCAAAGGCACGGATTTAGCCAGCGCGCGCCAAGCGATTAAAAATGAAAAATTTAAAGGGACAATCGTAGAATAATTAATTATATGTTCACTAACAATCAATCGGTATTTTTATCAGATAATGTGCCAATGGAGGAGGGGATTGAATTAGCAGCGCAACTCGCGCCGTCGGGCGCACGCCATGAATCTGAAGGGCAATTATCAATTGATGTGGCGCAAACCGCCGAAGAGTTAATCATTGTTGCTACGATGGCGGGTGCCACTCCCGATAAAGTAGAATTGCATTTACATAACGATGTTTTAACAATTCGAGGTGAACGTGCCACGCCAATTCCAAATGGCGCGGAACATTTTTATGAAGAATGTTATTGGGGAAAATTTTCTCGCACGATTGTGTTGCCGACCGATGTCGCGCCGGAATTTGCCAAAGCCGAATATCGTAACGGTGTATTAACAGTGCGTTTACCAAAAAAACAAGCGGATAATAAGATACCAATTTTTGTGGTGGAAGAATAATTTTTATGTCAGATATTCTAGAAAATTTAACTCCTTTGTTATCAACACCACCCACGCGTGGTCGGAGAATTTTTAAATTCGCCGGTGTTTTTTTGTTAATTGTCGCGGTGTTTATTGCTGTTGTGTTTGGCGCGAGCGCCGCGTATGTCTCAATTTATCAAGACGAAGTTTATCCGGGGGTTTCGGTCGGATCGTACCATTTGGGTGGAAGCACCGGTGCGGAAGTTAAAAAATTTATTGAAGATTTGAATGATCGCTTGGCCAAAGAGGGGGTGGCGTTTGACGCTCACACCGCGCGCGCCGATATGTCTTTTAAAATCAACACGGTTTCAGACAGCGATACGGTCGCGGAAATATTGGCGTTTGACGGCGACAGTTTGGTTGATTTATCTTTGGGTGTCGGTCGCGCCGGGGCGTGGTATGAAAAATTATTTTACCCGTTATTTTTACGTTTTAAAAAAGTGGTATTGGTCGCGCCCGTGGTTATCAATGATTTGTCCGCTACGGAAATTTTGCGCGACAATTTAAAAAAATTATCCGATGATCCGCGCGATGCCGGTGTGGTGTTTCACGATTGGCCGACGGGACAGATGGAAATAATTCCGGAAATGGCCGGACAAAATTTTGATATTCCGGTGATAATCAACCAAATAAAAACTGATTTAGGACAATTGCGTTTTAACACGATTAAATTGGAAGCGAAATATTTTGACCCGGCAATTACTTTAAAAGACGCGCAAGCGGTCGCGCCCCGCGTTTCGGAAATTTTGAATTACGGTAATCTATCGTTAAATTATATTGCCCCGCAGACCAAAGCGCGCCGAGAGTGGGTAATTACTGCCACGCAAATGGGGGAATGGTTGCGCTTGAAAAAAGACGCGAGTGGTGTGATTATTTTTTCTTTGGATAGCGGAAAAATGGGTGAATATTTGGAACAACAGCGCCAAGACGTGGACGTGCCGGCGCGTGATGCCAAGTTTGTGATGGAAAATGATAAAGTAAAAGAATTCCAGGCCAGCGCGGTCGGATTGCGAATTGATTTAGAAAAAACTTATACGGATTTGGCCAAGGCGTTTGAGGAGCGTAATTATCATCCGGCCAGTTTGAGTAAAACCGTGGGCCTAACCGTTGCCGTGGCGGAACCAAAAGTGCAGATGGCCAGCTTAAATGATTTGGGAATTGAAGGGGTGATTGGCGTGGGCGTGTCATCGTTTGTCGGCAGTCATACCAATCGGATTAAAAATATTGCCAATGCCGTCAAATTATTAAATGGGATTTTGATAAAACCGGGTGAAGATTTTTCTACCAATAAATATTCCAGTCCTTATACTGAAGAAAATGGCTACCTGCCGGAATTGGTTATCAAAGGCAATGAAATAAAAGCGGAGGTGGGTGGGGGGATGTGTCAAATCGGCACGACGATGTTTCGGATGGCGATGAATTCGGGAATGGATATCACCCAACGGCGCAATCATTCTTTGGTCGTCAGTTATTACGCCGATCCGGTCAATGGCAATCCGGGAACAGACGCCACTTTGTATGAGCCGTCTTTGGATTTGAAATTTTTAAATGATACGGGTGGATATTTGCTTTTACAAGCGGAAGCGGATTATAAAAAAATGGAATTGGTTTTTACGTTATGGGGAAAATTAGACGGACGCAAAGGTTGGTACACGCATCCAATCGTAAGCAAATGGATTTCGCCGGGAGCAAAACAAATCACTTATACGGAAAATTTAAAACCGGGCGTGGAGACCTGCCAAGGCGCGTATAAAGGCGCGGTCGCGAGTTTTGAATATAGTCGCATTACCCCGGCAGGCGAAAAAATTGATCGCGTGTTTGAAAGTTTTTATCGAGCTTTACCTCAGATATGTTTGGTGGGGGCGACAAGTAGCACAACAATTGGAGTTAGTGGTGGTAGTTCGCCGGCTACTGTTTTGAGCACGGAGCCGGCCGTAGAGTAAAAATTCTAAACTCTAAATACTAAATTCTAAACAAATTCAAATTTTAAAAATTCAAATCAATTACTTTTGGACATTTGGATTTTGAATTTGTTTAGAATTTAGGGTTTAGTATTTAGTGTTTAAAAAAATAATATAAAACCACGAACCTGATTGGGTTCGTGGTGTTTTTTTTGCTCCCGCCGACAAAGTCAGTGGGAATAGTCCGCATCCAAGAAGATGTGTTAATGGAGAAGACGAGCTTGCGCCTGTACTATCCGCCAACACATCCCCATGCTTGTCGTGGATACGGGCGTTTAAGCTCTTTTTCAAAAGAATAAACGCCTATATCCAGTTCTTGCCGTTAATGTTATTTAATGGGATACTTCTTGCTATCAGTTCTTCCGTTTATTCAAATACGGCACTGTTATCAGCAACTACATAGTATAGCACATTTTTAAGGTTTTGTCAAGACCTGCACCCTTGACAAGGTGGATAATTGCCTTTTTTTGGCTAAAATAAGCGAAAATAAAAATCATCCCAACTTAGTCGGAATGATTGCTATGCTTATGGTAGGTTCTTATAAAAATCTTCCAATGTCTGCCGTGCTTCTTCGTCGCCATTTTCCGCTCGTTTTCTTAAACTTGCCATTAACTTGTCGTTTTCAGCTGTTAATTCACCCCAATCTATGTTTGTGCCGTCCTCCCAAGTGTCACCGGCTTGCTCGCTGGGTGGTCGCCTTAATTCTTCAGCCAATTCAGATAGACGTCCAAGGTTATTTTTTCCGGACATATAATTTTATTCAATCACCTTATCAATTAAACCGTAATTTTTTGCTTCCAAAGCGCTCAAAAAGTGATCACGGTCGGTGTCATTTTCCACTGTCGCCAAGTCTTTGCCCGTGTGTTTGACTAAAATTTTATTTAAACTGTCTTTGGTTTTTAAAATTCTTTCGGCGTGGATTTTGATGTCCGAGGCCTGGCCTTCCATTCCGCCCATTACTTGGTGAATCATAATTTCGGAATTGGGGAGAGCCAATCGTTTGCCTTTGGCGCCGGCGGCAAGTAAGACCGCGCCCATTGACGCCGCCATACCCACGCAAATGGTAGACACATCTGGTTTGATATATTGCATGGTGTCGTAAATCGCGAGGCCGGCCGTAACGGATCCGCCCGGGGAATTGATATATAATTTAATATCTTTTTCCGGCGATTGGTTTTCTAAAAATAATAGTTGGGCGATGACGATGTTGGCGACATGGTCGTCAATGGCTTGGCCTAAGAAAATTATGCGATCCAAAAGTAGACGCGAATAAATGTCATAGGCGCGTTCGCCCATAGAGGATTTTTCGATGACGGTGGGGATGAGGATTTGGGAGTTCATAATGTTAATTTCAAATGTCAAATTTCCAATGTCAAATCAATTTCAAAGTCCAAAGTTCAAATTTTGACATTTGATATTAGGATTTGATTGGAAATTGGAAATTTGGATTTTGACATTTATTAAGTATATTTTATCAACTATTTATGTATTTGTCAAAATTCGCGCTAACACACTCTCAACCGTCCCCTCTACTGTAAACCCCGCCGCTTTTTTATGCCCACCACCACCCAAACGTTTGGCCATCGCCGCCACATCGGTATCATCGCGGGTGGTGCGAAAACTGCCTTTGATTTTGCCGTCGGGGGTTTCTTTTAAAATTAAGGCGGCCTTGGCGCTGTCTAAATTATTTAAAAAATTCGCAATGCCTTCGGCTTCACTTTCGGGCACATCGTGATTTTTCCAATCTTCATTCTTGACATAAGTAGAGGCCAGGTCATCGGAGTGTTTGACCAAGCGTGACAACACCAATCCCCACAAACGCAAACTGCCGACGGTTTTGTTTTGGACTGTGCGGGCGTTAATTAAATTTAAATTGGCGCCGGTGGCGATTAATTCCGAAGCAACGGCCATAGCGCGGGCACTGGTTGCGGCGTTGGTGAAATTATCGGTGTCGGTGATAATGCCAGTGAGTAGGGCGGTGGCGGATAAATGATTTAAGCGCGCGCCATTGAAACGCAAAAAATGGAAAATAATTTCCGAAGTGGATGAATAGTCCGTGCGCACTAAATTATACGCGCCGTAGTTTTCGTTGGTCGGGTGGTGGTCAATATTGATAATTTCAGCGCGGTGGTTATATAAATGATGATGCACGCCGGCATAGCGCAAGTCGCCGGAGTCCAGCACAACGACCGTATCCACGTCTGTGTCGGTAAATACACTCGGGTCGGAAGTGATAGTGTCGTGATGGGGAAGATAATTAAATTTGGCCGGCGCGGGCGTGGCGCAAAAAAGGCGCGCCGATTTGCCCGCGTTTTTTAAAGTTTCCAAAAGTCCGGTGCCCGCGCCCAAAGTATCGCCGTCCGGATTTTGGTGCGAGACGATGAGGATTTTATTGGCCGACAGGAGCCGGCTGTATATTTGTTTGGCGATTGTTTGCACGGTAGTGAATTTAAAATGTAAAAATCAAAATGGAAAATGACAGTGTAAAATGTAAAATTAGTGTAATCGGTCGCGAAGCGACACTAAAATTTTGATTTTTGATATTTTCATTTTGATATTTATATAACAGGTGATTATATACCTATTGTCGGCGGTTGTCAAGCATCTTGACATTATCGCAGGTTTACTTTATAATCGGCTATTCCCTTGGTAGATATTTGGTGGTATAATATCAGGGTAAAAAATATAATTCATTTATTTTTTTTAACGTAAAATTTATGAGCCACAAAATAAACTTCGAGCATGACGGGCGGGAGCTAACTGCGTATGTAGATTGGGACTACTCCGAAGATCAATTAAATAGAGATCCTGAGGCATCGGGGCCAACCCACGACATAGAGGTCGATGAAATCACAGAGTGCGTGGACGCAGAAACTGGAGCAAACGTAAAAGTTACCGAAGGAATTAAAGCATCTATAATTTTCGCACTCCGACGAGAGCTGGGTGGAAAAAAAGAATTGGGAGAAGAGCCCGTAGAATTGCCGGAGTTTAGATTCTTCAAAAAAACTAAATGAATTACATCGCATAGCAGTGGATTGTCCGCGTCACAATCAACGCTTCGCGCCATTTGCGAGGCGTTTTTATTTGATTGAGTTTTTAGATTGTGGTATAATTATAGCACTTTATTTTTAATTATAGAAATATGGGGGATATTTCAAGCCAAAATAATGGTATTGCTTTGTTTAAGGGCAAAATGATACGGAGAACATTGTTTAATAAAGAATGGTGGTTTTCGGTTATTGATGTTGTTGAGGCATTAACGGACAGTGTTAATCCTCGCGATTATTGGTATAAAATGAAAATTCGTCTTAAAGATGAGGAAAAAGTTGAGTTGTCGACAATTTGTCTACAACTGAAATTAGAGGCCAGTGATGGTAAAAAGTACGAAACCGACTGCGCTGATACTGAAGGAATTTTTCGTATTATCCAATCCATTCCCTCGCCCAAAGCCGAACCGTTTAAGCGTTGGCTCGCCAAAGTTGGTTACGAACGCGTCCAAGAAATTGAAAATCCGGAGTTGGCGACTAAGCGCACAAAATTATTGTACAAATTAAAGGGCTATCCGGAAGATTGGATAGAAAAAAGGATGCGTGGGATTGCCGTGCGCGAAGAATTAACCGACGAATGGCAAAAGCGCGGGGCGCAAGAAGAAAAAGATTATGAAATTTTAACAGCGGAAATTTCTAAGGCGACTTTTGGCGTAACGCCGGCGGAATATAAAAAATTAAAAGGGTTAAAAAAACACAATTTGCGCGATCACATGGATGATTTTGAATTGATTTTGACGATGTTGGGAGAAAGGACCACGACCGAAATTCATCGCACCAAAGATACGAAGGGTGTGCCAAGATTAAAAGATGACGCGCGGGTGGGCGGGCAAATCGCGGGGACGACCAGAAAACAAATTGAAAGAAAGATTGGCCGGCCGATTGTGTCGGGCAAGAATTTTTTGAAAATTAAAAATTAAGGGTAATCATTTTTAAACGCTTCGCCATATTCGCGCGGTGTTTTTATTTTTTAATATTGACATTTACCTAAATTTATGCTTATATACACATAGTTCGCGGTAAACCCCAACCGAGCATATCGCTTGGCAAAGGCAAACTGCATGGCAAGGAGCAAGACGATGGCCGCGAAACGGTTCACGTCTGGCCAGCTTCGCGAATTTGCGAAGTTGATGGGCGGCTTGTTCAAGTCGCTCGAGTTCAACATTGAGGACGTGCAGAACGTCCTTACTTCCAAGGAGTTCTGGGCCGGCGTCAAGACGCTGGTCGTCGGCGTGAAGTCTCCGGCCCTCGCCACCGGCCTCGTCCCCACCGACTGGACGGTGGTGGAGGACGTCGTCGCGTCGCAGTTCGACGTGGCGTCGCTCCGTCCCCGCGCCTTCCTCAAGGCTGGGGAGTCGGGCATCGCCGGCGACGAGATGCGTCGCCGCGCGGTGAGCATGGGGGCCAATCTCGGCCTCGCCGACGGCCAGCGGATCCTGGCCGAGCAGGACAAGTTGTCGGCCGAGTTCCGGGGATTCTACATCCCCCTCGCTGGCACGGTTCTGTGCGATTCCGACGGCCTCCGGCGCGTGGCCTGCCTCCGCTGGCACGGCGACCGCTGGGTGCTCCGTTTCAGCTGGCTCGGCTGCGACTGGCGCGGCGGCGCTCGGTTCGCCTGTCGCGAGTAAGGGGCTTGGACGCTCGGGCACTTGGCTCTTTTGGCAAGTGCTCGGCTACTTGGTCCCTCGTGACCCTCGCTCGGCGTTCACCCTTAAATAGGTGGATGTCCGAGCGGGGGTCTTCTGTTTTAATAAATATTTTGGTATACTAAATTTAGATTTTACCAAAACGCTCCGGCCAAGGTTTGGGCGTGTAAAATCTCGCCATTTTATTTTTCAAAGTGTGACCGGCTACTGCTTGTCGCAGAGTAAAAATAAAGTGACTAAAAATGAAGATACTCGGTGCGTGGTGTTAGGGAGATAACTTCTTCAAATTCTATTCAACCCGAAGAGTATTCAACGGGTGGTGTTCTGGAAGACGCAACGCATATTTCGGCATAAGGTACATAAACGGGTACCTAATTTCACAGAATATGCCTAAGTTTGCCTTTGGTTGGGGCGATCGATGACGCTAGGAAAATTGTATTTAGAACTTTTTGTTTTTGAGGGCGAGATAGTCCTCTATGCACAGCAATAATTTCGTTGATATGTGAAAAATGTCCTTCAAGCGAATTTTTGCCAGTATTTTTAGATTGTGGTATAATACGACAGTTTTAAATATTCACCAGTCAAACGATTTATTAAAATGGATAACACAAAATCAAATTTGCCTGGCGATTGGTTGCAGTATGGCCGAATTTTTACTTTTATTGATTTTGGCAATGTTAATTATTGGTATGAACGTGACGAACGTGACGGCAATGGTCGGGAATTGTTTAAGGGGGAAAAATTGGTTATCGGCATAGAGCAGTTGGCCACTTATGTTAAGACATTTTCCGTCCACTCACGTTTTTATTTTGGACTTGACCCCAAGCAGAATAAATCAATCGCTATTATTGCTAAAGCGAGAAAATTTTTTAGTAAGACAGTTACTAAACCGATTCAGAAAATAAAACACTATCTGTCCGACGGAGAAAACGTGAAAGTTGGTTGGGAAAGAAACAGCGACGCGCGTGGCCAATATATTTATTTACCGAAGTGTAATTTTGACGTGGAAATGTGCGTGGACGCTATTCGGTTGGCGGATAATTATGATACTTTTTGTTTATTTTCCAGTGACTCTGATTTCGCTTCATTGACCGATTATCTAAAAAGGGCGAAAAATAAAAAAGTAATTTTATTTAGTTCCGGTTATGTCTCGTATTGGTTAAAAGATAAAGTTGATTTGAATATTAACGGCCAAGCCATCAAAAAGCAGATAACTTTCAAAAAAATAAAACCTCGCCTGTGAAGGCGAGATTTAGATCTCGGACCCGCATCCGCGGGCAGGATAGCTTACGCTACAAAATTATTATAGCAGATTTGATTGATTTTTGTCAATAAACTTATTAACAGTATCGTTTTTTATTGCGCGAGGTGTTTTTATTTGATTGAGTTTTTAAATTGTGATATAATTATTGACGTAGAGATTGCTTCGCTTCGCTCGCAATGACATATGTATCTCAAACGCTTAGAAATTGACGGCTTTAAATCATTTGCCCGTCAGACCATTTTGGAATTTATACCGCCCAAGGACGGTCGTTTTAGTATTACCGCGGTCGTGGGGCCGAATGGTTCGGGCAAGTCCAATGTTGTGGACGCGATTCGGTGGGTGATGGGTGAGACCTCGCTGAAACAATTGCGCGGGAAAAAAAGTGAAGATGTAATTTTTAATGGCTCGGTTGACAAAGGGGCGTTGTCGGCATGTTCGGTGACGATGGTTTTGGATAATACCGGCAGTGGGTTTGGCATTGATTATCCGGAGATTGTTATCACGCGTCGGTTGTATCGCTCGGGCGAAGGTGAATATTTGATAAATAATAGTCCGGTGCGTTTGCTTGACATTCATTTGCTTTTGGCGCGCGCCCAATTTGGGCAACATTCATATAGTATTATTTCGCAGGGCACGATTGATCGGCTTTTGGTGGTGACACCATCCGAACGTAAAGATTTTTTAGACGAAGCATCGGGAATTAAAGAATTTCAAATTAAAGAACACCAAGCGTCTTTGAAATTGGCGCGCACGCGTGAAAATTCTGAACAGGCGACACGACTACTCGCCGAAATTGAACCGCGTTTAAAATTATTATCGCGTCAAGTTAAAAAATTAGAAAAACGTCAGGAAGTGGAATTGGCTTTGCGTGAGTGTCAAGAAAAATATTATGGATCGTTGTATTTGATCAATAAAAAAGAAACAGATTTATTGGACACGCAATTAAATAAAATTGAAAAAGAATATCGCACCGCGTTTGAAAATTTAACGAATATTCAAAATGAGTTATCGCAGATAGCGCAATTGGCAACGCGCGCGGAAGTGTTTGCGGAATTACAACAAAAACATCAGCAAGCGATGGCAGTAAAAAATGATTTTGAAAGATCGTTGGCGATTTTGTCTGGGAAATTACAGACCGCGTATTCAGATGCCGGTAAACAAAATTTGGGCTGGTTGGAAAAAAAGATTTTAGATTTAAAAAATGAAAGTTCGGTTTTGGAGACTGGTCAGGCGCAAGCGGATTTAGCGTTGACGCGATTGAATGGAATAATCGCGGAAAAAGATCGGGAAGTAGAGAATTTATCAATTGAACGCACGGAATTAACGGTCAAATTATCACAAGCTGAACACCAAACCTATCAAGCGCAATCCGAACGTCAATATTTTGAAATGAGCGGGTTGTCGGCGGTGAAGGCAGTGTTGGATAATCGCTCGCGATTGGGCAAGGTATATGGAATGTTGTCGGAATTGGGCGAGGTGAATGAAGAATATCGTTTGGCTTTGGAAGTCGCAGCTGGTTCACATTTGTCTTCGCTTGTTGTAGGCGATGATGAGACTGCAAAAAACGCAATTCAATTTTTGCGCGCTGAGCGAATGGGTGTGGCGACATTTTTGCCAATGAATAAAATCCGCGGGCGCGAGTTGGGGCAAGAAACAGATGATGTTTTGGGGCAGGCGGGTGTAATCGGTTGGGCAATTGATTTAATTAAATTCGATAATCGTTTTCGTGAAATTTTTTCCTTTGTTTTGGGAGATAATTTGTTGGTAGAAAATTTGGAAACAGCGCAGAGAATTGGAATTGGGCGATTTCGGATGGTTACTTTGGACGGCGATGTGATTGAGCGTAAAGGCGTGATGCGTGGTGGTTATCGCAAAGGTAATCGTCGGGGCCCGGGATTTTCGGGTAAATGGTTAGCGCCGGAAGCGGGTGGTGATGATCCGCAAAAAGTTGTTGAAAGATTACGCGAAGATTTGCGAATTGTGGAAAAACGGTTAGAAGAAAAACGCGGTGAAATTTTGTTTAGCCGCGCGGAAATGGAAAAATACAAAGCTGAAAGTGCGGTTGTGGGCACGCAAGTGCGTCAGAAATTATTGGAATTAACAGATTTGGAAAAAGAAAGAAATTTTATCCAGATGAGTCCGGAAGAGCATAGTAAATATTTGGGTGGTTTGGGTAAAGAAAAAAGTTTGATTGAAAAAAATATTGCGGACGCGGAAAAATTAGTTGTGAGTGCCTCCCGCGAAATTCAAGATTTTAATAATAAAGAAGAAGAGAAAAAACAACGCGTGTTTCATCTGCAAGATGAAATGCAGAAAGCGCAGGTAGCGGTGAACACAATTATCAATTCGCGCAATGATTTGAAAATTCAATTGGCGAAATTAGAAACCAAGCGCGAGGACTTAATGGCCGAGGCGGGCAATGAAATTTCCGCTTCACCTGCGACTTTGTCGGAGCGGATTGTTGAGGCGTTGGATAGTGCTGGGTTGGCCGTGACCGCCGATGAAATTCAGAAATTAAAATATCAATTAAGTTTAATTGGTGGTATTGAAGAAGGTGTGGTTGAAGAACACGCTACGACCAAAGAAAAATTTGATTTCTTGTCCGCGCAATTATCAGATTTAGATAAAGCAACAGCAGATTTAGAAAAAATGATTGAAGAATTAACTGAAGTAATGAAGAAGAAACGCGAAGCATCTTTCAAAAAAATTCGCAAAGAATTTGATCGTTATTTCAAAATTTTATTTAATGGTGGGAGCGCGGCTTTGGAAGAAATTTATGGTGAGGTGCTTGATGAGGACGCAGAGTTGGAGGGTGCGGTGGCGGGCATTGGCATGTCTCCCCCTGCCCGAGGGGGAGAAGCAGAGGGGGTGGGAGCGGACGGTTTGGCTGACGAATCTAAACGTAAAAAAATTACTACGTTAACTGGGATTGATATTACCGCCTGCCCACCCGGTAAAAAAATAAAAAATCTAAGCGCGTTATCCGGCGGTGAACGCACACTTACATCGATCGCGCTCGTCTGTGCGATTTTGTCCTGCAACCCAGCGCCGTTCGTTGTAATGGACGAAGTAGAAGCCGCGTTAGACGAAGCCAACACTTTGCGCTTTGCCAATATCATGAGCGAACTTTCGCGCCAATCACAATTTATCGTGATTACGCATAATCGTGTTACGATGCACGGCGCGGATGTTTTGTACGGTGTTACTATGGGTGGCGAAGGTGTGTCAAAGTTGTTGAGTGTGAAGTTGGAGGATGTGAGGGTGCCGGCCTAAGTTTTTGTCATTCCGACCGCAGTGGAGGAATCCCTTTACGAATGTCAAATTTCCAATTTCAAATCAAATTCAAATTTCAAAATCAAAATGACAAATTGCGACTGGATTCGTCCCAGCGAAAGCCGGGATCTAGTAGGGAATGACAAAAAAACTATATAAAAATGAAGAAGCTCGACGTCGTGATGACCGTCGAGCTTTTTCGTGCTGGCGCGCCTAAGGGGATTCGAACCCTTATCGTCACCGACTCCGTAGGCCGGCGCTCTATCCAATTGAGCTATAGGCGCGAAACCAAACACCGAACAAATTCGATGAAACGAGTAGAAATACTTTCTACCGACTGACTTTTTACAGTCAGTTGCCCTAAAGCCGTTTCATACAAAATTAATTCGATTTAATTATACAGCGTTTGCGCAGGCTGTCAAGACTTTAACCCTTGACAAATCCACAGTTTTTGTTTATAATAACCGCGCTCTCAAAATCGTCATTTTATATATTTGAATTTTTGTTATGTTAATGATTCGTTTACAACGCGTCGGCAAAACCAAAGCGCCGACTTACCGCGTGATTATTTCCGAAAAAGCGCGCGACACCAAAGGTACTTATTTGGAAAAATTAGGCACATTCAATCCGCACGCTAAAGAAAATGGCTTGCTTGTTGACGCGGAACGGGTGAAATATTGGTTAGGCAAAGGCGCGCAGGCCTCGGCCACACTCCACAATTTATTTGTGAAAACCGGTTTGGTCAGTGGCGCGAAAAAGAAAGTGGTATTTTTATCCAAAGAAAGAAAAGTAAAATTAGGCGCGAAAGATAAGGCCAAGCAAGAAGCCGACGCAAAAGCGAAAGCTGACGCCGAAGCAAAAGTAGTAGCGGAAGCAGAAGCCAAGGCGGCGGCGAAAGAAGCGGCCAAAGCGGAAGCAGAGGCAAAAGCGGCGGAAGAAAAAGCCGCGGCTGAAAAGCCAGCTGAGGAAGTGAAGGCAGAAGAAGTGAAAACCGAAACTCCGGCTGTTGACACCGCCCCGACCGAAACGGTATAATGTATACACGCAGAACTGGTGGACAAACTCCACACTGTCGACAGAACTGCAATTGAAAAAGATTTTTTAATGATTGAACTATGGAAGCTGACCAACTGTTTGTTGAGATGCTCGTCAAAGCGATCGTTAACAACCCGGACAAAGTTAAGACCTCTCGGATCATCGATGAACGTGGTGTCTTGATTTCCTTGGACGTTGATCCGTCCGACATGGGTTATGTTATCGGCCGTTCTGGTCAAACCGCTCGTTCCATCCGCACTTTATTGAAGATTGTCGGCGCGAAAAATAATGCTCGCGTCAACTTGAAAATCAATGAGCCGGAAGGTGGCCGCGGTCCGCGTATGGGTGGCATGGGTATGGCGCAAGCCACGCCAGTTGTCGTCTCCGCGCCGGTTGACACCAGTGCGATTGACGATTTAGGCATCTAGTAATCAGATATTCTGATTAGACATTTAAACCACTCCGTGATATATTATTGCGGAGTGGTTTTGTATTAATATTTGGTAATGTCAAATTTCCAATTTCCAATGTCAAATCAATGTCAAAATAAAAATATCAAATTTGACATTTAACATCTGAAATTTGGATTTGATTGGAAATTGGATATTTGGATTTTGAAATTAAAAATTTTGTTCGTGCGATTATGCAATTTGATATCCTTACAATTTTCCCCGACCTAATCTATCACTACTCCAATGATAGTATCTTAGGCATCGCCCAAAAGAAAAATTTAATAAAAATCATCGCTCATAATTGGCGCGAGTTTGCGGTTGGAAAACACCAGCCGGTGGATGACACGCAATATGGCGGGGGAGCAGGAATGGTTTTGAAAGTGGATCCAATTTATTATTGTTTGGAGAGTTTGGGGTTAGCGCGTGGTGGCAAGAAATTGAAAATTGAAAATTGTAAATTGAAAATTATCGCACTAGATCCTGCAGGAAAAAAATTCGACCAAACCATGGCCAAGAAATTTTCTAAACTAGACCGTCTAATTTTAATTTCCGGGCGCTACCAAGGATTTGACGAGCGTGTGTATAAATTTGTAGATGAAAAAGTTTCAGTCGGGGATTATGTTTTATCAGGTGGGGAATTGCCAGCGTTGGCAGTGGTGGAGGCGACTTCCCGATTAATACCGGGGGTGTTGGGGAATCAGGAGTCGTTAAGTAATGAGACGTTTAATGACAAATTTCCAATTTCCAATGTCAAATCAAATCCAAAATCAAAATTTCAAAAATCTGAAATTCTTTATACTCGCCCGGATAATTTTTTAGGATTAAAAGTACCAAAAGTGCTGCTGTCTGGCGACCATAAAAAAATAGCGGAGTGGCGAAAAAAATGAAATCAAAAAAGTTCTCTGGATAGAGAACTTTTTTAGTAATACTCGCACCTGGGTCTCACAATATTCACAAAAATATTTCTGAACATTGTGAGCAGACCCGGGGCGGAGGTGGGCGGGTTGCTCGAGGGCGGTGGGGGCGGGACGGGTGGTCACTTCTTCATGGCGCAACGAACGCGCGCCAGATGGGATTTTATTTCCCGCCGGAAATCAGGTGGAACCTGGCGCAGGGCCAGAGCGAGGGTTGGGGCCGTTGTTTCGGTCACCGGGCAAGTGCCCAGCGATTGATCGTACGCCCCTACGACACGAACTTCAAATTCTCGTTTGTCGTTGCGGGTGACACTCGTGTGCCCACCTGCTCCGTTTGCGCCTTTCTTCGCAAACAGTTTGCGAACTTCCCATTTCCATTTGTCGTTGACAATGATCGTAATACTGACTGCGACCATTTTTCTCTCCTCGGCGACTTTTTGCCACCTGTTACTTATAATATTACAGTAAATTATGATAAGGTGTCAATCTACACATCAAGGTTTTTTTATCCCCACCTTACCCCAAACCACCCCTTGACAGGTTTCTGACAATATGTTAAACTGCGTTTGCTTAATACAAATCAAGGCAACCAAGTACTTTATAACAATTGATTTCTTCTAAGTCCAAAAGCTGTTGTTTGGAATGTTAGGTAGATAGGATACTGGAAAGAAAAAAGAGTAACTGAAATTTTTGGTTCCTCTTTTTTCTTTCTGTAAAAAGAAAGAAAGTTTACACTGCGCAACGTGTCCAAGTAGATGCTTGCACTGCGTAGCGTAGCGAAGCAGTGTTCGTTGACAATACAAATCGTGACAAAAATCACAAAATCTATTTCTCTAAACATTGTCTTAGTTGTTTGTTGAGTACAAACAATGAAAGACGTACATACAGAATAAATCCAGAACTCTTTTTGGCTTTAGCAGTCAAAAGAGATTCAAATCTAGCAGAGTGAATTTTTTTCACTCTTCTCTGATAGTTCTTAATTGAACTTTTTTTGAGAGTTTGATCCTGGCTCAGGATGAACGCTGGCGGCGTGTTTAAGGCATGCAAGTCGAGCGACGTGTTCCCGCAAGGGAATTACGAGCGGCAAACGGGTGAGTAACACATTGGTAACCTACCTTGAAGACAGGGATAGCTCGCCGAAAGGCGGATTAATACCTGATGGCAATGCGGGGACGCAAGTCATTCGCATTTAAAGCCGCAAGGCGCTTCAAGAGGGGCCTATGGCCTATCAGCTAGTTGGCGGGGTAAAAGCCCACCAAGGCAACGACGGGTAGCAGGCGTGAGAGCGCGGTCTGCCTCACTGGGACTGAGATACTGCCCAGACACCTACGGGTGGCTGCAGTCAAGAATATTCCACAATGGGGGAAACCCTGATGGAGCGACGCCGCGTGCAGGATGAAGGCCTTCGGGTCGTAAACTGCTTTTGCAGGGGACGAATTATTGACGGTACCCTGAGAATAAGAGGTTGCTAACTCTGTGCCAGCAGCAGCGGTAATACAGAGACCTCAAGCGTTATCCGGATTTATTGGGCGTAAAGCGTCTGTAGGTGGTTTGGCGGGTTAGGGGTTAAATCTCGATGCTTAACATCGAGCCAGCTCTTAAAACTACCAAACTAGAGGATGGGAGAGGTAAGCGGAATTGCCGGTGTAGTCGTAATAAGCGTTGATATCGGCAAGAACACCAAATGCGAAGGCAGCTTACTGGAACATTCCTGACACTGAGAGACTAAAGCGTGGGGAGCAAACAGGATTAGATACCCTGGTAGTCCACGCCCTCAACGATGCGAACTAGGTATTGGCAGTATCGACCCTGCCAGTGCCGTTTAAAAAAGCTAACGCGTTAAGTTCGCCGCCTGGGAAGTACGGTCGCAAGACTAAAACTCAAAGGAATAGACGGGGACCCGCACAAGCGGTGGATCATGTGGTTTAATTCGATGGTAAACGGGGAACCTTACCTGGGCTCAACTACTAGCTGCAAGCCGATGGAAACATTGGCCGCCTTCGAGGGTGCTAGATAGGTGCTGCATGGTTGCCGTCAGCTCGTGCCGTGAGGTGTTCCATTAAGTTGGGAAACGAGCGCAACCCACGTCGTGTGTTAAATGTACACACGAGACCGCCCGGCTCTCTGCGCATAAGCGCAGAAATTCTAAATCCGAAACACTAAATCCTAAATCGCCAATTGGCATTTAGAGTTTAGAACTTAGATTTTAGAGTTTCTGTTCGCTTGCGAACAGGGAGCCGGGAGGAAGGAGTGGACGACGTCAAATCAGCATGGCTCTTACGTCCAGGGCTACACACATGATACAATGGCCGATACAACGGGCTGCTAAATCGCGAGATGGAGCTAATCCCTTAAAATCGGCCCCAGTTCAGATTGAAGGCTGCAACTCGCCTTCATGAAGTCGGAATCGCTAGTAAACGCGCATCAGCCACGGCGCGTTGAATACGTTCTCGGGTCTTGTACTCACCGCCCGTCACACCATGGAAGTTGGCAATGCCCAAAATCTCGCAAGGGACTAAGGCAGGGTCAATGACTGGGGTGAAGTCGTAACAAGGCATGTGTAGCGGAAGCTGCGCATGGATCACCTCCTTTCCGGAGAACTCGTTTGGCGAAAGCCGAACGGTATCCAGTCGAACCCCGACTCAGTCGGGGGAGGAGTTATAGACGAGGGTTTTTGTCACGTTTGTGTTGTTAAGCACCCTCGTTATCGGGGGTGTTTTTGTTTTTATGGCGTAGCCCTGAACCGATGCGAAGCATCTGGTTTAGGGGGGCTTGATTTTTTTCTTTTAATTTGGTATAGTGTTTGTAAATTATGGGCGACTAGCTCAGTTGGTTAGAGCGTTACATTGACATTGTAAAGGTCACAGGTTCAACTCCTGTGTCGCCCACCAAGGTATTTAAAACGGGCAATTAGCTCAGATGGTTAGAGCGCGTCACTGATAATGACGAGGTCTCAGGTTCGATTCCTGAATTGCCCACTAATTAATTAAAAAAGCAAACTTGCTTTTTTTGTTTTTTTCTGCTACTATATCTCCACTATGACTGACGAACAATCCCTGGGACAAGGCGCGAAAAAATATCTGGCCGGCGCCGGTTTGTTTATTTTGGAATTTTTAAAAATCGCCATTTTGGCCGGCCTCACTATCGCCCTCGTGCGCTATTATTTGTTTAAGCCGTTTTATGTCAAAGGCGCTTCGATGGAGCCGACTTTTTATGATCACGAATATTTGATAATCGACGAAATTACTTACCGCCTTAATGAACCTAAACGGGGCGATGTTATTGTTTTTAAATACCCTGATAACCCGAAAGAATATTTTTTAAAAAGAATTATCGGATTGCCGGGCGAACGGGTAAAAGTTACCGGTGGCCAAGTGTTGGTTTATAATCAAGAACATCCCGAGGGGGCAATGGTCAAAGAAGATTATTTGCCAGTCAATCTTCTCACTGATGGCGAGCGGTTGGTTACTTTGGGGCCGGATCAGTTTTTTGTCTTGGGTGATAATCGCGCCAACAGTTATGATTCGCGTCGGTTTGGACCGGTAGATCGAAATTTAATTGTCGGGCGCGCTTGGTTTCGCGGTTGGCCGTTTTCGCGCGTACAAATTTTTAAAACACCGGAATTTGATTTATAAAAAATATTTATGGGTATGTCTGTAAAAAAATCTAAAGAAAAATCCGCCAAAGGCTGGTCCGCTTCGGGCGGGAAAAAATCAGCGTCCAAGTCAGTTAAATCCAAAGGCGAAAAAATCGCCAAGACCTATTCGGTTTTGCGCGGGATGCGCGATATTTTGCCGAAAGAAGAACGTTATTGGAAAAAATTGTATCACAGCATCGAAGATTTGGGGCAATATTTTCAATATGGCCGGATTGAGACCCCGCTTTTAGAAGAAGCCAGTTTATTTGTCCGAAGTGTTGGTAAAGGGACAGACGTGGTGGATAAAGAAATGTATCTTTTTGAAGATAAAGACGGCACCAAAGTGTGCTTGCGTCCCGAAAATACCGCCTCGGTCGTGCGCGCCTATATTGGCAATGGGCTTTGGAATCAATCCCAGCCGGTAAAATTATGGTATTATGGGCCGATGTTTCGCCACGATCGTCCCCAGGCCGGCCGTTATCGTCAATTTTGGCAGGTCGGTTTTGAATCGCTTGGTAGCTCGGATCCGTCCGTCGACGCGGAACTCATACTAATTGCGTATGATTTGTATAAGGATTTAGGATTGTCGGTTACCGTGCGTTTAAATAGTTTGGGCATACCGGAGGAGCGCGAACGTTATCGCAACGAATTGGTTTCTTATTACCGCTCCAAGCGCAGTTATATTTGTGGTGATTGTAAAAATCGTTTGAATCGTAACCCGCTACGTTTGTTGGATTGTAAGGCCGAAGAGTGTCGTGAAACCAAAGATAACGCTCCCCAGATTATTGATTATCTTGGTTCGGAATCCAAAAATCATTTGATGAAGGTATTGGAGTATTTGGATGCCGTGGAGATTCCTTATCAATTAGACCACGCCCTCGTGCGCGGATTAGATTATTATACGCACACGGTTTTTGAATTTTATGTTACTGATATCGAGGGGGGCGCGCAAAGCGCTTTGGGCGGGGGCGGACGTTATGATTTATTGGCGGAACAATTGGGCGGTAAACCAACTCCGGCTTGCGGATTTTCTTTGGGGTTAGACCGAATCGTCAGCGCTTGGCGCGAAAATTTAACCAAGACCAATTCCGAAGTGCCTCGGGAGAAATTAGATATTTATCTGGCGCAACTGGGCGAAGAGGGGCGACGGGTAAGTTTGCGGTTGTTAAATGATTTGCGCGCGAGCGGGATTAAAGTTGGTTTTAATTTTTCCAAAAGTTCGCTGAAAGCGCAAATGGAGTTAGCTGATAGCGCCAAAGTACAGTTTGTTTTAATTATCGGTCAAAAAGAAGTGCAGGACAAAACTGTGATTATCCGCGATATGGAATCAGGCATTCAAGAGGTGGCGGATGTGAAAAAGGTAGAAGGGCTGGTCAAACGTAAATTGGGGCGCGCTTAGCGCGCCTTAACCAACGCTGAGCGTTGGGGAAAACTTAAGTTTGACTTCTGGGTGTTTTTGGTCTATACTAATAGAAGGTTAATAGTATTTATTTTTAATGGAGGTGAAATTTTGTGTCAGAAATAAAACGCAAGCGGAGTGAGTCCTTTGAGGCGTATATGCGGCGCGTAAAAAAGCGCTGGCAACAGTCAGGCAAAATCCTGCAGGCCAAAAAAATCAGATTCCACGATCGCGATAAAAGCAAAACCGCGCGCAAGCGTAGTGCTATTCATCGCTTAACGGTATCGTCCAAAATGGAATATCTGAAAAAAATTGGTCGTTTGCCCGAAGTACAAACTCGTAGACGCTAATCCCGACGTTTCAGTCGGAATATATTCATTTAATCCGTTGCTCATGCTTCAATGGATTAGAAAAACTTATTTTAAATTTTTCAAAACCGCCGCGCTCTTGGGGGTATTATTAGCGGCGGTTTTGTTATTGATTTCTCCGGCTTTTCCGGTTTTCGCGCAAGTGGCGCCAACCGATATTATTACCGAAAGCACTCAAATTACCGGCGAGGCGGCCGGTTTGCCATCTTTGGATATTCGGGTAATTATCGCGCGGATTATTCGCGCCGTGCTCGGGTTTATTGGTATTATTTTGTTGGTCTTAATTATTTACGGCGGTTATTTGTACATGACGGCCGGTGGCAATGACGAACAGATTGGTAAAGCCAAAGCGATTTTGAAAAACGCGGCCATTGGTCTCGCGATTATTTTGGCCTCTTACAGCATTGTGTTGTTTATTATGAAAATGCTGGGTGTTAGTTTTAATGATGGTAGTGGTGGTTTAAATCCGCCGGGCACGACTAATTTTGTCGGTTCGGGTGCTTTGGGGAGAATAATTAAAGATCATTACCCCGAGCGTGATCAAATTGATGTCGCGCGCAATACCAAAATCGCGATTACTTTTAGAAAACCGATTCGATTGGAGGATTTGGTGGATGATGTTAGTGATGATGGACGGACTGACACTGGGCGCACCGTTGACGGAGTGCTTGGTGTGGGGGATGGTATTTTAGGGAATTGTATTACTACCTCGTCATTTAATTGGTTAGATCATTGTGATCGACTGAAAAAAATGGATGGTAAGTTAAGCGATAATTTAATTGATATCAAAAATATCGCCACCGGCGAGTCCATTGCCGACGCGGTAATTACCGGAGCATATATTACCTCAACAGCGGGTTTGCCCGGCGGCGTGTATACAATAGTTTTAAAACCCATCACCAATTTGGCAGATCGCGCTACTGGTGGCGGTTATTTAGGCAATACTTTGGAAGATACCGTCTATAGCGTGCGTTTGGGAAAAGATATTCGCTTAGATGATTCGCTTAACGATAATCCGCGAGCCATTACCGCGTCTACCGCCGATATCAGGTACGGCGCCGGGGATAATTATTATTTATGGCAATTTACCGTTAATACTGAATTGGATTTAACTCCACCGATAGTAGAGCGGGTTTACCCGGCTCGCAACAATGATTCCGCGCCCAAAAATTCCGTTATTCAAATTGATTTTAATGAAGCCATTGATCCGTCCGGCGTGCAAGGCGAGTTTACCGCTACGAGCGGATATTTTGCTTTGGCTGGCGATAATATATTTTTAAAAACCGATACTGGCGTTAGGCCGGCCGGTAATTTTGTTTTAACCAACGGTTATCGCACCTTAGAATTTACGCCCACAACGCAGTGTGGCGTGAATACTTGTGGTATGCCGATTTATTGTTTGCCACCTGATGGGTATGAATTGTTATTAAAAGCCGGCCAAACAATTAATTCGTCCACCTTTGAAGCTTTGCCTTTTTCCGGTGTGATGGATATGGTGGGCAACGCTTTGAATGGCAATAAGGACGAAGTGGTAGATGTGGCGCCTAATATCGGCGCGGTATTTTTGTCAGCCGGAGCGGAAAGCCAATGGGAAAAACCGGACAATGATTGGTGGAAATTTACGATAGAAGATGAAATGGATTTAGAGCCGCCCTATTTAATCAATGTTCACCCGGGTTTAGACGCCGGTTATGTGCCGCCGCGCGAGCCATTAACAATGTTATTTAGCAAATTAATGCGGATGGATCCGTTGTATGATATTGAAATAAGAGAAAATCCACCGCAATATCCTCGGCTTTCCAAAGTTCCGCGCGCGTCATCATCCGGCGGTCAAACCACAGTAAATATGCGACACGGTCCATTTTTGGATGGCTTGCGATCGGATGGTTTGCGTCAGGATTATTTACCGGTGGTAACTTCAGTTGTAGTAGATGTGAATTTTAATTGTTTTTATCCGGGCAAGGGTCCAAACGAATCGGCCGGTGGTGATTTGGATTCAGCGGACTGTGTGGTGGATAGCGACGGGAATAGCACTAATTGTTGCGCGGTGACTGACAATATTAACAATTCGTTTTGTTGTAAAGGCGGAGCGCGACCAAGCATCGGGAGCAGTATTGAAAATTGTATTAACGAACCGTAAAAAATAATAAAGTTTTATTAACATGCCGAGGAATCCCAAAAAATTATTCATCGCATCATTTGTCCTAACGCTTTTGTTTGGCGGTTTATTTTTTGCTTCCACTGTGTGGGCGCAGGATTTGGGGATTGCCGAAATAGGGGAGACCATTGGTTTGGGTAGCACGGATATCCGATTGGTGATTGCCAAAATTATTCGCGCCGTGCTTGGGTTTTTGGGGATAATAGTTTTATGTTTGATGTTATACGCCGGGTTTATTTGGATGACGGCCGGCGGGAACGAAGAAAAAGTTACCGAAGCCAAAACATTGATTAAAAATTCCTTAATTGGTCTGGTAATAATTTTGTCCGCTTTTGCCATTACCAGTTTTGTTATTAAAAGTTTAGCAAGAGCGACCGGATTTTTGCCAGCGCATTGTTATAATGGCGTGCGAGAACCGGAATCGGGTGAATTTCGTGAAGGGGAAGGTCCGGTAGACCGCGGTGGCGAATGTGGCGAAGACGGCCCAAATGGCTGTCCCAATCCGGCCGGTTGCGATCCTAAACGGGAATTTCAAGTTGAACTATTACCGCCAAATGGAGATGTTTGTATCCGTAACTATCACCCGGTGGTGGTATTTTCCGAACCGCCTAATTTGGATTCTTTAAATAATAGCTCCTTTAGGATTGTATATGTTGTTTCAACATCGGAAAAGGTAGAGGGAGTTTGGAGTTATGTTGCCGACACCAACGATACCGCCGTTAAGTTTACGCCTAATGGTGATTGTGGCGATGCCGGGGCGGACGACTGTTTTGACGCCGGTGGTAAATATGAATTGATGTTGCCGGGTGGTCGGTCGGACGGTATCAAGACGCGCGCCGGTTACCCGACTCAAAATGAAGCCAAAAATTTAAGTTGTAGCGATGGTGAGGGGTGTGGGCCGGTGGATTTCACCGCCGGTTCGGGTGTGGATAGAACAGCGCCAACCATAACCATATCCGCGCCGGATTCGGCGTTTCGGGGTGAGGATGTTTCCGTAAACGTAACTTATAATGATGATTTTGGTTTGCAAAACGCGTTGTTATATGTTGGCGATAGCCGGTATTCGCAAGACGACGAAACTTTTACCGAGTGTAAAAAAACGGACTCTTTTACCCTTACTTGGAAGACATCCGGCTGGCGTGTTGGCAATTATAACTTGCGTGTTTTGGGCACGGATTGGGCCGCTTTTACCGCGGAAGTGAGTAGGCAGATAGATTTGCGTTTGGAAGAAGCGCAGTGCGTCGCCGGCAATAGTTGTTCCAAAAATTCTGATTGCTGTACCGGTTTTTGCGCTGTTTCCGTCAGTGGTTCCGGTGTGTGCGAAAGACGTTTGGAAATTCGCGGACTTGATCCTAACAACGGCGCGCCGGGGAATTATGTTTCCATTAATGGGCGATATTTTGGGAGCGAGCCGGGGAAGGTTTATTTTGTCAGTAATATAAATGGTAATCCCAGTTTGTACGCGGATGGTCCTTTAAATAATAGTTTTTCAGTCAGCCAAGCTTTTTCAGCTGGGAAAGCCACCAGAACAAATCTCAATTCGTCCTTGGCTCATACCGGTGAAAAAATGATTAAAATTGATAAAAACGTTTCAGATGGCTGGGTGTATTTGTGGTCCGCGCCAATTGAAAATATTAAATCAAGTGAAAGTTATCTTGGTTCAGTATACGCGTACAGTCCAACGGTTGGAGCACAGTTGTTTTTAACAATTTCTTTTGACGGTGGCAAAATTTATAATTTTACCGAACAAAGAGTGGCGAACACTGGGGAATGTGTCGGCAGTCGCAACAGCGATTGCGTGCTCGGTTTTCCTTTGAGTAGTGGTTGGCGTAAGTATGAATACGTTTTAAAAAATCATGGCCAAAATGATACTAATAAACTATATTTTAAGTGGGGATTGGATCAATACGCGTCCGTTCGCACCGCCACCGTTTATTTGGATGATTTTAACATGCAAAAAATTGGTGGGGGACCGATTGTCTGGCAAGAAGCCCAATTACCCTGCGATCCCAAACGCACTTGGACGGACAATCAAATCATTGCCCAAGTCCCAACAGACGCGCAAAGTGGCCCAATTAAAGTAGAGGCGGCTGTTGACGGTCGCGCCGGTAGTAGCAGAACCGATATTACCGATAATAATCTTGATTTAATTAAAGACAATTGGGGATTGGATTTGGATTTTATTGTTAATACCAGTTCACGGCCGGGTTTGTGTAGAATTGCTCCCAGCAGTTCCACTCCGGGAAGTGATGTTTATTTAGAGGGTAATCATTTTGGTGTTAATGGTGGTGAAATATATTTTGGCGAAACAGTGGCGGCGATGAAATCAGGCACTAATTGGTTTGCGGATAATTTATGGGCCGTAGTACCACAATTGGGCAGTGGCGCGGTTGGCGTAAAAATAAAACGCCATCTTGACAATGCCGAGAGCAATAGTATTCGTTTCACTGTAAAATCCGGCTCCGAGGTGCCAGAAAGTGAAAACAGCGATGTGGTAATTACCGGCATTTCTCCGCGCGCAGGCGCTACCAATGAATATGTATTTATCACCGGTCGGAATTTTGGCGAAAGCCCGGGCGTTGTTTGGTTTAGAAAAGATGGCGACGGCGCGGTGGTGGCAAATGGCCAGGTTTATATTGGTGATAATTGCGGTGATACTTGGACTAATGAAAAAATATTGATAAAAATTCCCTCCGGTCTGTCTCTCAATCAAAAATATTCCGTGCAAGTTAAACCAAATAACCGTAATGTTTCCAGTATTGATTTAAATAATGATTATTTTGAATTTGTTGGCGGTGAACCGGCGCCCGGTATTTGCGCTTTAAGTAATTATTCCGGTCCCATTCCTTATCCGGACGAAGACGGTTTGAAAATTTTCGGTGATCATTTTTTGTCTGATGATGACACAGTCGGTATTTCAACTACAATATTTTTTTCCAGAAACAAGGTGGCGGAAAAATTAGCTATTACCGATAATGAAATAAAGGTGTCGCCAGTTGAAGGCACTGTTTCCGGGGCGATAGAAGTGAGGCGCGCGTCTGATAATAAAGTAAGTAATCAGGTTGATTTTACCGTCCAAAATTGTTTAGAAAATACCAATGCTTGTAATAAAGATACCGAACAATGTTGTGGTCGCGATACCGGTCAGCCCGGGGTTTGTATTGCCGGCAATCTTCGATGCAAAAATGACACTCTTTCCACCGGTTATATGTGGCGATTTTCCACCGCCGGTATTCCCGAGCCATTGCGCGTAGTGGAGCGGTGTGACGCGAGTGTTATGGCCGGTTTGGCATTGCCATCGCCCTCGCCCAGTTTGCTATGGCGCCAAGGTGGCGGTGATCCGCAAGAAAATGTTTGTCGTGGGGCTTTAATCTCCATTGAATTTTCGCGCGCTGATATTAATTTAATAAATACTAACGTGCCCGGAACCGACCTGAACGCGCTTGTTGTTTTGGAATGTACGGGCGGTATTGATGCTGTTCAACAAAATTGTTTAACAACCGGAGTGGCGCCGACCAAGGTATCGGTTGTTAATACCGGTGATAGCCGAGGCGTGCTTTTGCCCGGTGTATCAAGTCAGAGTGGTGCTAATTCCCAGCACGCCTACCTATCTTTAAGACCAACAAGTACCTACAACCACAACACCGGCCATTGGATACCTAATACCTGGTATCAAGTAAAATTATATAACAATATTCGCGCCAATGGCACGGGGGCAAGTTCCACTCCAATAATTGCCGACCGACCTTGTGGCGACGGCACGGCTTATTGTTTTGCGTTCCACACTGACCCAACCGGTAGACAGTGCGAATTAGAAAAAGTGATCGTAACGCCGTACGAATATTGGACCAACCATTTGGAAGAATTGTTAATCGGCCGCACAGCTTCTGGTCGTGAATACGATTTATTTTATCGCGGTAATGGTTTGAGCACAGACCGTTGTATTATGATGGATGTTTCCGGCTACGGCTGGAATTGGCGGTCAGGTAATATCGCGTATTCCAATATCGTCGGTACGACCACGATGGATAAGGCACAAGTGTCCGCTTTGCAAAATACCGTGGGCGTGAATTTGACCAACCCGCTTAATGCCGTGAATATTTTTGCCGATGCTACCACTAATACCGCCAGTGTTACCAAAACCAAAACCGGCACGAGCACACTCACGATTGATCTATCCGATCCGAAAGTGGTTGATTATTGGCCGCAGTGTTTTGAGGCCTGTCCGAGCGCGGAAATTGGCGTGAAATTTAATATCAGTATGAGCACGGCCAATTTGGATAAGGAGAACGGGGCGGTGCGTTTGGATAAATGCAATGATGTTAATTGTTTTACTACCGAACCGGTAACATTGGCGGATGTTAAAAATCAGCCGGATAAGTCATTGATAATTTTAACGCCGGAAACAGATTTAGAACAGTCCAAGTATTATGTCGTTTCCATTTCCAATGAATACCCGGGTGAATTATCTTCTCCTGCCACAGCGCCGGATGTTTTATGGTCGCTGGGTAATATTTTTAGTCCGAGCTCTTACAGCAAACCGTTTAACAAAAATTTAACTTGGAAATTCCGCACCAAAGACCAGGCCTGTTTAATTGATCGGGTAGATGTCGCGCCTGAAGTATTTAGCACGCGCCGCATAACCGACAAATCGTTTTATTTTGCCACGCCCTATTCAGCGCCGGACGCTTGTAGCGCCCAAGGCCAGCGTTTGAACGCCTATGATGTCGGTTGGAATTGGCAATCATCGGATACTGATGTGGCGACAGTTACGCCATTTCGCACTTTGGGCCAAAACAAAAATTGTACCGATCGCTGTGTGCGCAAGGGAAGTGATGTGCCGTTTGCCACGACAACAAGTGGGGCGGTAGACCGGTTTATTGCTTGTGGTAATGGCACAGTAGAAGCGGGTGAAGATTGCGATCTACCGAGCGCGACGGGCGGGTGTACTTTGACTTGTTTGTATAGTGGGAATACTAATACCACGAATACAACCAGCACTGTTGATATTGGTTTGTGTGGTGATAGTTTTGTTTCATCAACCAAAGGCGAAGAATGCGACCCGGGGAGTGCTGATATTACCAAAAGAGTAAATTGTAACGCGTTCAACTGTTTGTGGACCGGTTCCACGGCCGAGCCCAAAGCCAACAATGTTAACGCGTCGGTTTGTGGAGACCGTAAAGTGACGGTGGGCGAGGAGTGCGATGTAGCGATACCACCTGATGATATTTTGATGACCACAAGTAGTCGCAACTGCTCGGCTCAATGTCTCCACACCGGTACGCGCATGACCAATTACTGGTTCCAACAACCGGGCAACGAGCGTCCGGCCGGATTCGCCACCACCACTTATGATTTTTATAAAAATGTGTCTTATAGCCAATGTGGCGATGGGGTGACGAGCGCGGATGAAGATCCGGAGTGCGAGGCGTCTTTTCTTGATGAAGATGTTTATCCCAAGCCGTGTAATAAATATTGTCAAATGGTAGATTACAAAGTTTCGCTTTATTCTACCGATGGCTGGGATTTTGCTACTAAACCATTATATGCAGGCGCGTGTGTTTTCGGGGAAGAAGGTTGTAATATCAGCGATTACCGTCCTTTGGGCTCGTCTTTGTCATATTCCAATCCATCAGTGTGTGGCGACGGTATAACCGGCACGGGCGAAGTGGATTATTGTGAAAGTACCACCAGTACTGATTTTATAAAATACAGTCGCGCGGCTACTACCACCGGTTTATATCGTTTTGATCCGTGGGTTTTAGCCAAAGGCGTGGGTATGGGCGCGACCGGCACTAACGCGGTGGGTGCTGGCGTGGCGCAAGTGGCTCTTATTAGCGCTACTACTAACCAAAATACCGCTGGTGGCAGTGGCACAGCCAAAACCGATAGTGGTAGATTTGAAATCAAATGCGGTTATCAAAATGATGATGAGTGCGTGAGTGTCGCTGGTTTGCCGAATGATAACACTTATGGCGTGGGCAATAATTCTTGTTGCTACGCCCGACCACAAAAAACCGCTAACTATCCGCTTGATGATGCCGACGATGTCTGTTTAAACACTTCCATTTCCGCCAGCTTTGACCACCCAATTGACAAAAATAGCATTACCGGTAATTTCTTAATCGCGCGTCAACTTTTGGCTACCAGCACCTGTTACACCGGCGGTGAAGATGTAACCGAACTAGTGGTAGCGTTTGAAAATCAACAACTATCTTGGCCCAAACGATTATTAAAACGCGCTTTGGCTTGGTTCAATAATTTGTTTGGTCGTCAAACCGCTTCGGCTGATGTTTGGTGCGTGGGTGGTGATACCGGCGCGGTTGAAGTAAATAATGAATTTGATCCTGACACCAAACTATTTTCCACTTCTACTTTGAAAGTGAATTTAAATCGGCCTCTTTCCGCTGACGCCGATTATACCATAATTTTAAAAAATGGCCTTAAAGACACGCGTGGAGTCAGTATTGGCGCGGTTATCAGGTGGAGTTTTGAAACCGGAAATGAAATATGTGAGGTGGAAAACATCTCTTTGTCACCCACGGAAGTGTATTTTGCGCGCGCCAACGCCACTACCACGATGCACGTTACCGCTCGCACCGACGCTTCGCGCGGCAATCAAATTATTGCGCCCATTGCTAATTTTTACGCTTGGGATTATATCTGGGGGCCGGCTCCGAGCGTGTCCAATCCGTTTGTTGAGTTTGCCCCGGCAACCACTTCGGCGTCTGTTGCTAACGGCGACAATATTTTAAAGGCCTTGAATAAAAATGGCGAAATTGATGTTTATGCCACGGCCAATGTCGTTGCTAATCAATATACCGCCCGCAGGGGTCCGGTGGCGACCGGCCAAGCGCACGCGATTGTATTTTTGTGCGAAAATCCTTGGCCACCCAAAGATTTGCCTTCAAATGGCGCGCGGATTTTCCCGTATGAAGATAAATTAAATAATGACGATGGCTTTAATTTGGCGACCGACGCGTTTGATGGTTCGTCTATTGACCCGTCGACTGTAGAAGAAACTAACACCAGCGGTTATTATAATTTCCGCACTTACTATTGCGCTGATTCCGGTGTCTCCGGCAGAGGTGATGATTTGCCGTATTTGCGCGCGGCAGTGCAGACGAGCACGGCGCAGTTGGAAGTGGCAAAAGGGGCGTGTAGTTTTACGGGCGAGGAATGTGATTTGGGTGTAGCGGCAGATGAGCAGTGTAACGCTAAATTTACTGTTACTACCACTCGCAGTGTTTTCTACTCAAAATATTCCACTAAAATATGTCGGGTTGCCAAAGCGCCGGCGTATGATTCTGCCGCCTTATATTATTTAGATAAAAATAATTCTCCTTTATCGTGCACCAATCAGGATAGTTGTGATGACGACGACGGTTTTAAAGTTTGGAAGGATACAATCCCGAGTGATTACGATAGTACGATATGTTCCAATTTAATTTACCCATCGTTAAATTTTGAAGATCCAGTCTGTATCGCTCAACCCCAACTTCTCAAACGCTTTATTTTTACCGACACCAACTCTCGCGGTGTATCAGACGCCGTTGGTATTTCGGTATTCTCCAATCAATATTTCTTAAGCCCGCGCGACTGGCTCGCCGGTAACAAACAAAGCGGCGGTAAGGATTTTAACGTCAATAATTTCCGCGATCTAAAAGTTGGCGGTTATGACGCCGTGTCTGATGGCAACAATGTTTATGTGGAAGCGCTGAATTATTCTGCGGGCGGAAGCGCGAATCTTAAATCAAATATCTATTTATTCAGTTTAAACAAAAATTCCGGCGCGACCATGAAAAACGTGTTTGAGCAGTTTATGAATAATTTGACGCTCAATACCAACTTAACCAATACTAATTATTGTGTTGATAGTTTAGAGGTTGACCCACCGGTATTATCGCCCGACTCCGTGCCCTGCCGAACCGATATAGATTGCGCGTCCGCCGGTCATTCGGAACAAAAATGCGCCAACCAAATTGATAAACTAAAACGCAATTATAATCGTTTGCGCGGTTTGGGCGCGATTGAAAAATCATTGGCCAATTACGCTGATGCCAATGCCGGTAAATATCCGCCATTGCCCCAAGGCACATATTTATCCGGCCAAACTGTGAGCACCTGGCCGTCGTGGAGTGTTTTAGGAACTGCCACCGGACGCAGTTTGCCGACCGACCCGATTAATCGTTTGGCCCCGGCCGGCAGTTGCGCTTATACGGCCGATAATATCGCCAAATTTTGCCATGTTGATACTGATTGCGACTCAACTATTACCGACAACAAATGTCTGCTGCACGATGCCACCACCAATTGGCTGACCACCGGCACCTCTACTGCTGACCGTCGGTTTAGTTTTGCTTGCGATCCGACTTCATTGGCTTACCGGTATATTGTGTCTACCAGCTCGCCCAATTATATGGTAAGGTATTTGTTGGAGCCAAAAGAATACAGTTTGTCTTATGCTTTTAACGCACTTATTCCTAAATTCATTGTTACCACCTCGCGTTTTGTATCTGATCCGACCGGAATTTGTCTGGCGTCTGAAGAAATTTCCACCATGCAGTCCGGATTTTGCGGAGACGGGAAATTAAATTTGAATTTAGGCGAGGATTGCGACCCGCCACAGGCGTTGGAATATGGTAATGTTTGTACCGGTGGCACACGAACACTAAAAACTTGTTCGGCTAATTGTAAATGGGAAGAAACCGAAGGTGGAGTTGATTGTTTGGACAGAACAAAATGCGGTAATGGTAAATTGGATTTGGGTGAAAGTTGCGATGATGGCGTGCTAAACGGACGATACGGTAAATGTAACAACACTTGTGAGGCCACGAGCACTCTGTACTGTGGCAATGGCGCGCTGGACGAACCGTATGAGTTTTGTGATACCGTTTCTAGCAAATGCGCTTATGCCACTGGTGCGGGTGTCTCTACCCCTAGTCCATACGCCTGTTCGGTTTATGCCATGAGCAATAGTTATTCTTGTAAATCTGATTGTTCCGGTTTCGGTTCGTATTGTGGTGATGGTGTTATTGATGCCAGCCAAGGAGAAGAGTGCGATGGCGAGCCGGTTTGCAGTGTGGGTGGGAGTAGTGGCGTGAGAAATTGTTTGAGCTGTCGTAAAGTTAGCGCTTTGGCCGAATGGGGGATGGATAATTTGGCGGGTTTGTCGCCAGGATCTCGTCCGGCTTCGGGTGGCGCCATAAGATATGTTTATCCTTTCAGTGGTGATAAATTTAATTTACACAAAATATTTTCAGTTATCAACGTTTCTTCAACAGCGACCGGTGATTTTCCGCAATACCCCCAGGTGGTAAGCGATGGTAAAATTGGTGGGGCATTCAAAAACTCTTATAATAAAAGATTGTTTTTATACACCAGTTCAACCTTGCCAAATTATTCCGGATTTGAAATTACCGGCACCAGCTCAATTTCTTTATGGATAAATCCGGACGATCATCCATGGGATTCCGTTAATGTGCATCGATTTAATACTATTATTGAAAAAGGCGGGATGGATACCAATAATTGTGGTTTTACTTTGCGTCGCGATATTAGCAATAATGATCTATTATTTTACGCCATGGGGGCGATATCATCCACCTATTCAGCTCGTTGTAGCGTTGCAGATAATTACGAAAGACAACCGGGTGGCGGTGCGAGATTTGCGGGTAGTCCTGATCCGCTCACTATTAGTGGAGCGGCGCCACCTAACACTTGGACGCATTTGGTTGTAGTAAATAATTCCGCTTCCGCTCGTGTTTATGTTAATGGTGTATTAAAAATTACCACTTCAAAACCTTTAAACAATTTAACAGATTGTGGCAATTACAGTTTTGGCGCTGATAATTGGTATGGTAGCGCGATTAATTATGTAAATATTGTCGGAGGTTATACACATAGCGATCATACCCATCCCTATTCCGGTTCCACCGCTAGTGGTAGCGGTTGTCTTACCTCTTCCGGCGCAATTGAGGGAGATTGGATGATACCCAAACAGGATTGGTATTTTTACTATGGCAAAATGGACGAATTAAAATATTTTGATCGCGCTTTATCAACGCCCGAAGTAAAAGATTTGTTTGACAGTTATCGTGATTTGGGCGGTTGGATGTGCACGGCCAGCACCACTCCCAATAGCGGTCCGGTTGCCCCCACCGGCTGTGGCAACGGCCATGTTGAATCGGAAACCGAGGCCTGCGACAACAGCCAAGTAAACGCGGTTACCGGCGCCTTGATTTATAATAATAACGGCCAAACCTGTAGGCCTGGCTATAACCGCCCTTGCACCTATTGTTCGGCCGATTGTCGCAATGTGATTCGTAAAGAGGCGAGCGGCTGGTGCGGGGATGGCGTGATAAATACTAGTAGTCCGGAACGATGTGAAAATGTCGGAATTAATACTTATTCTTCTGTAACCGGCACTAATATTTACGGTACTATCACTGACGATGTAAACGGTTATCACGTCTACCGTTGCGATCAATTGGTGGCACCACTTAATGTCAGCACTTCATACTGGGCTAATTTGATATACCAAACTAATTTAGAACAATATACCCCTCGCCAAATAGGCGATAGAAAATGTAACAGCAGTTGCTCGGAGATCCAAGATAATTGCGTGGCCTGTGGCAAAGACAACACCAACGGTGTTGCGGTTAGTGGCAATATTATTAATGTTATCGAGCCCAGTTCCATTGACCCAATTTATGATTATTTATATGCCGGCACGAGTCACTCTGGTCTTTTAGAATTATTTTATTCTAAACCAACAGTAAATTATTCCCAGTCATCAACGATTTCCCTAGCGCAGATGTTGCGGGTTGGCATTGATTCGCCCACCGCCAGCAGTTACGCGCTTAGAGAAGGTGGCAATGGTATTGGCTCGGTTAAGGTAAATTCTGACCTCAGATGTTCGATTAAAGATGATAATTTAGCCGCCTATTATTTAACTGTCAATGGTTATCGCGCGTTCGTGACTAACACCCCGAACGCCCCTATTCGCCGTAAATTTTTCCCGGTTCGCGCCGATTCTACACCCGCTGATTTTGATTTACTGTTGTCGCCCCGAATCAATGCTTCTTCTACCCAACAGAAAGGGCATATCCGTGTAGTTTTGAGTTGGGTTGGCGATGCGTCAAAGCAGTTATCAGCCGGGTTTGTGACGGCGATTAATGGTGGTAATACAGTAGTTGCCAAAGAGGGGACAGATTTTAACTCAGCTATTGGCAGGAGCTATTTTACTGAGACAGGTAGTAACTTTTTGAAGCAGGGCATCTGGTACCACGGCATCACTACCACCGCATCCGGTTTGAATATGGAGTCCTTTACAATCAACACGAACGCTATGGGCGCGAATCCCTTTATTTTCTATGTCCGCACTGACGACGATTCGGCCATTAATTATTATCGCAATAACGGTGGTGTTAAAGTGGAAGTATATGAACCGGATTTTGACACCAATATTGACTATGCGTCCGATTCCAGATTTTCTTTCCCGGTCAGGACTTTTGAGTTAAAAGACGCGCGCCAATTGTCCGCTCTTGATTTAGATTATGATCCGGCCATTGACGATAATCCTAACGCCAGTGCTTGGCATGTGTTTAATATTAAGAGTTTGTATCCTAACCCGGTAGCTTCAGCCGAGGTAAGTTTAGAAGAAAATCTTAATTATATTCGTAGCTCGCGCAATTATTTACGATTTAGTTATTGAAGTATATGAATGACACTTTAATACCATCAACCAATAATACGCCACCGCGTTCTTTTGGTAAAATTTTAAATATAATTATCGCGGTTATTGTGGTTTTGTTGTTGGTGGTCGGATTAGTGTTTGGAGTATTGGCACTGCGTAAAAAATTAACCGGTGGCGCTTTAAGTCAAACCGCTTCGGAACAAAAAAGAAAAGAAGAGTTGGTAGCGTTGAATAAAGCATTAGATAACATTCGTATTACGGACGAAGATTTAGACGGTCTTACGGCTGATCAAGAAAAACAATCTGGCACTGACCCGAAAAAATCCGATACTGATGGCGATGGCATTTTGGACAAAACTGAAATAGAAGTATGGAAAACCGATCCGCTTAATGCCGATACTGATGGCGATGGTTATAAAGACGGGTATGAAGTTAAGCGCAATTACAATCCTCTAAAAAAAGGAAATTAACCAATAATATAAAATTTTATGTTTGACGACCAACCAATTAGTTCTACCCCACCGGCGAATTTACCAACCGAAGCCGATGATATGTTTGCCACTGTAGACAAAATGCCGGCCGGGCCAGTGGCCCCGTCCGCGCCGAATGCTATCCAAGCGGGAGTGTTAAAACCAAAAAATAACGACGCGGTGATGCCGACGCCAACCAATAGCACCGGTTCAATTGAGGCGATGCCAACAATGTATGCGGTTAAAGAGCCGATAGTTGGTAAAGTAATTTTGCTTTTAGTTTTGCTCGCGGTATTGGGTGGCGCCGGATATTTTGGTTATCGTTTGTATGCGAGCGGATTTTTTTCAGCTACTCCCACCTCACCCTTGCCCACTCCTGCGGTAGAAGAGGGTCCGATCGCGCCACCGATAATTGAACCGGTGGCACCGGAACCAGTTGCGCCGGTGGTCGCGCCCGAGCCACTCCCTACTACTACCGCCCAAGCCGGAGTAAATATGGCCAGCGATGAAATTTTATTTGGCCAAGGCGTGGATAGCGACAAAGATGGTTTGGATGATGTGCGTGAGGCCGAAATTGGCACTAACCCCACTCAAACTGACAGCGACAGCGATGAGTTAAGCGACGGCGACGAAGTGATAATTTGGAAAACCGATCCGCTTAAAAAAGATACGGACGGTGATACTTTTTCTGATGGCCAGGAAGTCAAAAATGGCTATAACCCGTTAGGCCCGGGAAAATTGTTTAATGTGCCTACTACCACCGCCAAATAATATCATTATGTTGTTTTTTGGTAAAAAAAATAAAATTACCGAACCGGAAATAAATGTGCCCGTGGAAACAATCCCCTTGGAATTTTTGGGTGGCGCTAATCCGGTGGTGCAATACAAAGATGTGCCGAAGACAGTAGAAAGAGCGGTGGCGCCTGTTTTGAGCGTGCCGGAAAAACGCGCTTTAGACGCGACTACTACGGTGGGAGCGGGGGGTAAACGTCATTTGGCAAATTTGTTAACCAGTCGCAAATTTATTTTTGTCGGCCTCGGAGTGTTATTGGTGGTATTTGCCGCGGGCGCGTCTGCTTATTATTTGATACCTTATTTTAGTAAACCACCGGTAGTCGCGGTCGTGCCGGCGCCAGTCGTTACCGCGCCTGAACCACTACCGGTAGTGGTTGAACCCCTACCGGTAGTGGTGGCGCCGATGCCCGAACCGGAACCGGCCCCGGTATTAACCGAGGTGGCCATGGAATTTCCGTCGGTGTTATTAGCGGACAGCGCGGATTATGATAATGATGATATCACGGACGCGGCCGAAGAGCTGTTTTTAACTGACGTGGGTGTATCGGATTCAGACAATGATAAGTACCCCGATGGTCATGAAATCTATCATTTATATAATCCGTCCGGCAAAGCGCCGGTGCGGATAATTGACTCCGGTCTCGTAACCGAATACGCTAACCCGGTATTTGGTTATAAATTGTATTACCCCAAAAATTGGGCTGTGGCCAGTATTGATAGCAATCATCGCGATGTCTTATTTAGCACTTTAACCGGCGAAAATATTGAAGTGCGAGTGTTTGATTTGGCAAGTGGCCAGACTCTGTCTGATTGGATGGCGGTCAACGCGCCGAGTGAACGTTTAGATAATTTAACTGATTTTACCACCGCTTTTAAATTAAATGGCAAACAACGGAGCGATTACTTGGTTTATTATTTTGCCGATGGACCGCGGTTGTATGTTTTAGTTTATCATACCACCGATTCCAATACGGTTAATTATCGCATCGTGGCCAAAATGATGGCGCGCAGTTTTCAATTGGGCACTGTCAAAGAGGATGTTTTGATGACTTTGCCGGTGGAAGACGAAGTAACCGCCGGTTTGACCGAGCCGTCAGTAGCGCCGGCGCCACTGGGCAGTGATGAAGTATTGCCGCCCGAAGAATCCAGTTTATGATTAAGGTAGTATTGAACAACGCTGTAGTCGCGCCTTACAGCCAAAGTTTTTTTGTCAATATCAGTAGGGCGACGGCGCGCTATGAAAGTCGAGTGAAAGGAGTGGTAGAAATAAATATTATCGGTAGCGTGGCCATGAAAAAATTGAATCGTGTTTATCGCGGTAAAAATAGCGATACCGATGTTTTGTCTTTTCCGTGGCAAGATGATAAAATTGTCAATTCGTCAATGTTAGGTGAAATATATTTGTGTTACGCTCGCGTTAAACGTCAAGCCAAGGAATTTGTTGTCCCTGAAAAAGAAGAAATGGCGCGAATGTTGATTCACGGTTTGTTGCATTTGGTCGGTCATGATCACGGTCGTCCGGCCGAGGCCAAAAAGATGTTTGGTCTACAGGAAAAAATTTTAGCAGTATGTCAACCAAAAAAATAACTGAAAGTTTTTATCACGCTTGCCGTGGTTTGCAATCGGTTTTTAGGTCCGAGCGTAATTTTCGTTTTCAGGTGTTGGCGGGCGTGGTGGCGTTAGCACTGGCGCTTTATTTACCGCTTAAAATTTGGGAATTGATTTTAGTGATTTTAATGGTAATTTTGGTATTGCTCGCGGAAATTGTGAATACCGTTTTTGAATATTTTACTGATTTATTAAAACCGCGTTTACACCATTATGTTGAAGCGGTTAAAGATATTATGGCCGGCGGGGTGCTCGTGGCATCCGTGGGGGCCGTGGTTATCGGCCTGTTGATATTTTTACCGTATCTGATAAAATAGGGGTATGTCTAAATCAAATCAAAGAAAATTAATTGCCGGTCTGGATATTGGCAGTACCGCTGTTCGTTTGGCGGTCGGACAATTGGCCGTGCGCGATGAAGAAAACGGTCAAAATGAACTGCAAATTTTGGGCGCGTCCGAAGTATTTTCGGCCGGCATGAATAAAGGCGTTATTTCGAGCATTGAAGATGTGGTATCTTCTATTTCCGCTTGTCTGGAAAAAACCGAACGCATTGTCGGTATTCCAGTCGGAAGCGTTTGGCTTGGTGTTTCCGGCATGCATATTTTAGCGCAAGCCAGCAAGGGCGTGGTGGCGGTTTCTAAAGCCAACAGCGAGGTGGGCGAGGAAGACGTTACGCGGGTGTTAGAGTCCGCTCGGGCGATTTCGACGCCTTTAAATTATGAAGTCCTGCATGTTTTACCAAAGAGTTTTGGAGTGGATGGCCAAACTGGCATTCGCGATCCGGTGGGCATGACCGGCATGCGCCTGGAAGTGGACGCGCAAATAATTTTGGGAGCGTCCGCGCAAATTAAAAATTTGACTAAAGCGGTTTACCGTTCCGGTTTGGAAATTAATGATTTAATTTTATCAATTTTAGCCACCTCGGAAGCGGCTTTGACCGAACGCCAAAAAGAGTTAGGAGTGGTGATGATCGATCTGGGCGGTTCCACCACTAATTTGGCCGTATTTGAAGAAGGGGATATGATTCACAGCGCGGTGTTGCCGGTTGGTTCGGAACATATTACCAATGATTTGGCGATTGGTTTGCGGACGAGTGTGGATATTGCGGGGCGGGTAAAGACAAAATATGGTGATTGTTTTTCCGAGCCGGTATCCAAACGCGATGAAATAGATTTATTTGAAGTGGGCGCGTCTGACCACGAAATGGTGAAGAAAAAATACGTGAGTGAAATTATTGAAGCGCGGGCCGAAGAGATAATGTTTAAAATCGGCGAAGAGTTGCGCAAAGTTCAGCGTTCCGGTTTATTGCCGGCCGGAGCTGTGTTTGCCGGCGGGGGCGCTAAATTGCCCGGGCTAATCGAATGCGCTAAGAAAAATTTACGCTTACCGGCCACTTTGGGTTTTTCGTCTGATATCGCGAGCGTTACCGACAAAGTTAATGATTTAGGTTTTGTGACGGCGGTAGGATTGGTTAAATGGGGCACGATGATGGGCGGGCGGACGACAGTTATTAAGGATCATTTTTCGGGGTTAAATTCAATAAAAGGGTGGATTAAGAATTTGCTACCTTGACATAACTTTGTTAAAATTATACACTATATAGCGAAGGCACTCCTTCGCTATTTTTATTTAAGGGCTTGAATACAATTTGTATTCAAGCAAAAATTTTTAACAATCAATTGTATGCCTCAAGTAAAACCGGAAATGGAAACATTTGCCAAAATTAAAGTAGTTGGTATCGGCGGTTCGGGTGGCGCGGCTGTCAATCGCATGCTTTCCGCTAAAATTCGGGGCGTGGAGTTTGTGGTGATGAATACCGATGTTCAGGCCTTACATCATAGTAGCGCGCCCAATAAATTACATATTGGCAAAGGGATTACGCGCGGGCTCGGCGCGGGGATGGATCCGGAAGTGGGGCGTAAGGCGGCCGAAGAATCACAAAATGAAATTCGCGATTTGTTAAAAGATACTGACATGGTTTTTATTACTTGTGGTTTGGGTGGTGGCACCGGTTCAGGCGCGTCTCCGGTCGTGGCGGAAGTGGCGCGCGATTTGGGGGCGCTCACGGTCGCGGTTGTCACCAAACCGTTTTCATTTGAAGGTCCGCAACGACGTGATATTGCCGAAAATGCTTGGGAAGAATTGGCGCGCAATGTGGATACCATTATTACCATCCCGAACGATCGCGTCTTGCAGGTGATTGACAAAAAAACCTCTTTGCTGACGGCCTTTCAAACTATTGATGATATTTTGCGCCAGGGCGTTCAAGGTATTTCCGAATTAATTACCGTCCCAGGCATGGTCAATGTTGATTTCGCGGACGTGCGCACGATTATGCGCAATACCGGTTCGGCTTTAATGGGTATTGGTATGGGTAAAGGCGAAAATCGCGCCGTAACCGCGGCCCAAGCGGCGATCTCCAGTCCGCTTTTGGAATTGTCCATTGACGGCGCGCATGGTATTTTATTCACTATTACCGGTAGCTCCGGTATTACTATGAGCGAAGTGGATGAGGCGGCCAAAATTATTACGAGTAGCGCGGCCGATGATGCCAAGGTTATCTGGGGTATGGCAGTAGACGAAAGTATGGAAGATAATTTACGCATTAACGTAATCGCCACCGGTTTTGATAGCCATCGTCCAACACCGGTTTTGACAGCCGAAGAAAATGCGACCTCGTTTTTTTCCGCGGCTAAATACGCGCCCAGCAATTTCTTGCGTCGCACTCAAAAAGAAGAGGCCGAAGAAGAAAAAAAATTCAAACAGTTCACTCAAAAAAATATCACTGACACGGATACGCCGGCGCACGATTTGGCCAAGCGCCACGATGTGGTTACGGCCGCCTCTAAGGCCGATGATGATTTGGAAATCCCGGCGTTTATTCGGAAGAAAATGGGAATATAGAGTGATAATGTCAAAATCCAAATTTCCAATTTCCAATTCACCACAATCGTTATTTGATATTTTGGTTTTGGATTTGATTTGACATTTGACATTGGAAATTTGACATTAAAATGCCGAAGTTGCGCATAATTTTTTATATTTCAAATATTGTGGTATAATGTAGGTATGTTTTTTTAATTTAATATGCGTTGTCCCGTCTGTAATTTTGCCGACACGAGCGTGGTGGATACGCGCGCGACCGTTAATGATTTGGCGGTGCGTCGTCGGCGTGAGTGTGAAAAATGCCGTTATCGATTTTCAACTATTGAAGAAATAGAGTTATTGGATATTGTGGTAATTAAAGGCGACGGCAACCGCGAAGGATATATTCGGGAAAAAGTGGAAAATGGTATCCGTCGGTCTTTAACTAAACGTCCCTATACGCACGAAAAATTTCATCGTTTAATCCACGCCGTTGAGCGTGATATTCAAAAGAAAAAGAAACGGGAAATTTCCGGTAAAGAAATTGGCGAATTAGTGATGAAACATTTGCGCACTTTTGATAAGGTGGCCTATATCCGTTTCGCGAGCGTGTATCGTGATTTTAAAGACGCGTCGGCTTTTGAAAAAGAATTGAAAAAACTGAAACCAAATAAATCATGATTGTATGTTTAAACATAAAAATACTGTTGAAAAAACGGTGGCAACATCCGCACCTGTCATCCTGAGTGAAACGAAGGATCCCTTAACGCAAACTGTAAGGGATTCTTCGGTCGCTACGCTTCCTCAGAATGACAAAAAACCACCCGCTTCCGAAGCGGACTTGCGCGAGTTGATAGAGAAAAATTTAAAATGGTCGCAAATTATTTACGAGCAGAATCGTAAAATTAATCGTAAATTGCGCTGGTCGGCCGTGGCCGGGTGGTTGCGGCTCGCGCTCATTGTTGTTCCGATTATTTTGGCGCTGTGGTTTTTACCGCCGTATCTTGGTCAGTTTAAAGAGGTGTTTGAAAATATCACCGGTGCCAATGTGAGCGGTGATAAGCCTAACTACTCTTTGGAACAATTGATGCAGTTATTGCCGATTGGCGAAGCGGAAAAAGAGCAACTAAAAACATTGCTAAAATGAAACGCACTAAAATTGTCGCCACCATCGGCCCGGCCTCGGCCAGTGGCAAAATTATTTCTCAAATGGTTCGCGCCGGCTTAAATTGCGCTCGGCTTAATTTTTCGCACGGTTCGCATAATGAACATCGCCGGTTGTATCGCGCCATTCGCGTTGCCGGGAAAAAATATCACGAGCCGGTTTTGATAATGGCCGATATGCGTGGCCCCAAATTTCGTTTGGGAAATTTACGCGTCCCGGTCGTTTTAAAAATTAATCAAAAAGTGGTTTTAGCGCCGGAAAGCAAAACCAATGAAGCCGGAGTAATACCGGTAGATTTTTTTGGTCTGCAAAAATGTTTGCGCGCGGGAGAGCGGGTATTAATTGATGATGGTAAAATCGCTTTAAAAATCACCCGCGTTTCCAAAGATAAGATTTTCGCGACGGTAGCCGAAGGTGGACTCGTCAGCGCGCGCAAAGGCGTTAATTTGCCGGATAGCAAATTGGATATGCTGTCTTTAACAGACAAAGATAAAGCGGATTTGGAATTTTGTATTAAATTGGGCGTCGACGCGGTCGCGCTGTCGTTTGTGCATTCGGCTGACGATATTAAACAGGCGCGCGCTTTAATTACCAAAATTGAAAAAACTCATAAAATAAATTCGGGTAGTCCGACAAAAATTATTGCTAAAATTGAAAATCAATCGGCCGTGGCCAATATGGAAAAAATTATCGCGGTCGCTGATGGTATTATGGTGGCGCGTGGCGATATGGGGGTAGAATTGCCGGCCGCGCAAGTGCCTTTGGTGCAAAAACGTTTAATTGATTTATGCAACGCGGCCGCGAAGCCCGTAATTGTGGCGACGCAAATGTTAGATTCCATGCAAGAGCATATCCGTCCGACGCGTGCTGAAGTGTCCGATATCGCTAATGCCGTTATTGATCACACCGATGCGGTGATGTTATCTAATGAAACCGCGGTTGGCAAATTTCCGGCGCTGTCCGTGCGGACTATGGCCGAAATCGTGATGGTTACGGAGGCGTCCACTTATGATGACTTGCCCGGGGCGGTGATACGCAAAAAAGGTTCGCAAGTAGACGAATCAATTGTGCAATTGTCGCGGTTATTAGCAGAGAATGTGGGCGCTAAATTAATTTTAGCCGCGTCTTTAACCGGCGAGACTGGCCGGATGATTAGCCACCTTCGTAGTGAAATTCCGGTGCTCGTGGCCACGCATGACGCGCGCGTCCAGCGACAATTAAATTTATCATGGGGCGTTAAGCCGTTTATTTTGCCGGTCTGCAAAACGATTGAAGAGTTGATAAAAAAATCAATGGTTTACATTAAAAAAGAAAAGTTTGCTAATAAAGGGGACAAGATGATTGTTGTGGCCGGTGAGCCGGTAGGGGAAGCCGGGCATGTGAATTTGGTGGAGGTGCGGGAAGTGATTTGATAATGTCAAATTTCCAATTTCCAATTTCCAAAAAAATGTCCAATATTTCCGCCATAGGCGGACCCGCCTATGGCGGGAAAGTGACAATGTAAAATTCAAAATTTACCAATTGTTTTCTTCTTTTTCTTCTTTTTAAATACTTTGCTTGCGACCAGAATCTTTTTTTCCGAACCGGGCACGATAAACCGGCCGGCGCATCTGGCCACAAAATTTAAGTGTTGTTGTTTTAAATCTTTGGGAGTGAATTTTATAAATTCCTTTTCGGCTGTTTTTGACGCTGTCCGAAATGATTCATCTTTGGCTAAAACTTCCGGGTGCACTTGAAATGAGCGTTCATTCCAACCCAACAGATGTAAGCCCGACAAGCGCCGTACGCGCGAGAGCGCCACATACCCTTGGCCATATTCAAACACCTGCGATAAATCCATCGTGGCCTCGTCCAAGCTCATCCCTTGGCTTTTGTGCACGGTAATCGCCCAGGCCAAACGTAGGGGCAACTGGGTGATTTTGGCGCGGACTTTGCCATCTTCTTCAATGGTCCAATCCACCGGCGTTACCTCAATTCTTTGGCCGTTTTTGGTTTTGACTACCGGCCAGCTGGTCGCTGGTTCAAAGCCGATGACGGTTCCGAGCGTACCATTCACATAACCTTCGCGCGAATTATTTTTGGTAAACATTACGGATGCGCCGATTTTTAGATGGAGCACTTCGGGCGACAGACAGCCCTTTTTTAAGGTGGCTGTCAAAAAACTATGACCGTGTTCGTTCATCAAATATTCGCACGGTTCGTTTGGCAGTAGGGCTAATTTTTTTGAATTTACCGTGTCCACGTCAACATTGTGCGTGTAAAGTTTAGTAATGTCTTCCGGTATTTGGCGCAGTTCAATTTTGCGGGTTTTGATACAGCCCAAATGATCATTGGTAAAATTGTTGCGTCTAATCGCTGTCAAAATATCCAAAAAGTTGGCATCATCTTGGCGATATTGTTCGGTTAAATAACAGGTGATAAAATTCGCGCGCTCCCAAGCGGGGGAGTCGTAGGCGAAGCGAGGTACAGTTTCGTTCAGCAGTGTGGGTGTTTTGTCGTAATTATTTTTTACAATTGGTGGTAGCTGAAAAAAATCACCTACCAAAATTATTTGCATTCCACCAAACGGCGCAATGTTTTGTTTTACGCGCCGACAGACCGCGTCCACCATCGCCAAAGTGCTGGGCGAAAGCATTGACACTTCGTCAATAACCAAAACTTTCGCCGGCTTAATTCGTTTGGTCACATATTTATTGGAGTTGATATAGTTCAAATCCAATTTGGTTAATTCGGATTTAATGCCAATCCCACTCCACGAATGAATAGTAACTCCGCCCAAATGCGTGGCCGCAATTCCAGTTGCCGCGGTAATCGCCGGTTCAATTTCATGCGCGCGCAAATACTGCGCATACTCGTTGATGGTATGCGTTTTACCTGCACCCGGTTCGCCGGTTAAAAAAACATTGGCGCCGGTTTTTAATATTTCAAGCGCTTGTATTTGTAACATGATTTTTTTATTGTCATCCCGACGAAAGTCGGGATCTCTGTCCGTCGTTGCCTCTTTGTCATCCCGAGCGAGGATTCGCATCCGACGAGGGATCTCCATTCGGTCTACAATGGCCAACGGGATAGAGATTCCTCCTTCGTCGTCGGAATGACAATGGTAATTTACTGTAGCTCCGGATAAAGCGGGAATTTTTTAGTTAATTCTAACACCTTGTTTTTAATTTCAGCTAGTTTACCGTCATCCTTCCAATTTTCAATCGCTTCATTAATCCAATTTCCTACCAATTCCATTTCCGCTTCTTTAAATCCGCGAGTGGTTAACGCTGGCGTGCCGAGCCGAATTCCGGACGGATCCATTGGCGAGCGTGGATCATCCGGAATCATATTTTTATTTACCGTAATTCCGGCTTTGTCTAACGCGATCTGTGCTTCTTTGCCTGACAATCCTTTCGGCGTAACATCAATTAACAATAAATGATTATCCGTGCCACCAAACATTAATTTGTAACCAAAATCGTTAAATTTCTTTTCTAACACTTTGGCGTTGACTTTAATTTGGCGGGCGTATTCTTTGTAGGCCGGTTCCAAGGCCTCCTTAAACGCAATCGCTTTGGCGGCAATATTATTTTCGTGTGGGCCACCTTGAAAGCCGGGGAAAACAGATTTGTCAATTTCTTTAGCGATTTTTTCTTTGCACATAATTATCGCTCCGCGCGGACCGCGTAAAGTTTTGTGCGTGGTAGTAGTTACCACATCAAAAATTGGCACGGGATTATTCATTTGTCCACCGGCAATCAGTCCGGCAATGTGCGCTATATCCGCCATGGTGAGCGCGCCTACTTCGTCCGCGATTGCTTTAATTTTTTCATATTCAATTTCGCGCGAATACGCCGAGTAGCCCACCAAAATCATTTTGGGTTTGTGCTCTAACGCCATCGCGCGTAAATTATCCAAATCAATTTTACCTTCGGCATTGGTTTTATAACGAATAAAATTAAAAATTTTCGCCATGTGGGTAACCGGATGCCCGTGCGTCAAATGCCCACCGTGCGACAAATCCATCCCCAAAATTGTATCGCCGGGTTTTAAAAGCGCGAAATACACAGCGATATTGGCGGGCGCGCCGGATAATGGTTGAACGTTAACATGCTCGGCGCCAAAAAGTTGCTTGGCGCGATCAATGGCCAATTGTTCTACCTCATCAATAAATTCACAACCGCCGTAATAGCGTTTGCCCGGGTACCCTTCCGAATATTTATTGGTTAAAACCGAGCCGAGCGCTTCCAATACCGCAACGGAAACAAAATTTTCCGAAGGGATCATTTCCAGTCCGGTTTCTTGGCGGTTAAGTTCGTGTTTAATGGAAGCGGCGACTATGGGGTCGAATTGGGCGAGTTTTTGGTGGTTCATAATAGTAAATTTAAAATTTCCACCCTTCGGGTGGTCACCCGTAGGGTGAAAAAATCAAAATTTTTTGTCATGCTGAACTTGTTTCAGCATCCCGTGTTATGCGATGAGATCCTGAAACAAGTTCAGGATGACAATTAAAGGGTTTTTATTATTTCATAAACATTTGGTATTTGGATGAGTGATTATATTTTTTGGATTGTTTCTAATTTTCCTTCGCCCAACAATGCGCTTAGTACCTCAACAGTTGGTATTCCCATTTGCATACCCGTAATTGATTTAAGATCAACCTTCTTATCTGCGCACCATTGTAGCAGTTTATCTAGAACACCAGTATCCGGCACTCCAAGTCCATTTTGCATACCAGTAATTGATTTTAAAGAAATACCATGTTCTTGGCAAAGTTCTATTATTTTTTTAACTTCACTCAAAAATTTTTTGTATGTTTGTTCGTTTATTCGTCGCGCACCTTTTTGTTGGTAAGCATACATACTGGTTACTGGCGCCGTGTCTTGTTTTCTGACCGGTAATGAGGCGGAGCGATTTAAAAGCATGTATATCCTTTTGTTAAAGTCGACAATTTCTTCGCTAGTTTTGCCGTTGTAACTCTTATCCAAAAATTTTAATAACGTGTCCTTTATTACCAATTCCGGAATTTCCCCACTCTTTTTTTCGGAGAAACGCGCGAGAAGTCTCCGCCTTCTTTCCAGGTTTCTGATTAAATATTTTGCTTCTGGGGGGTTAGGGGTTGGTCTTTTTTCACCAGGCATATTAGATATTGATTATTTTATTTACTATTTCATATACATTAGGTGCGCAATTATCTGGTAAATTTTTTATATCATGCCAAGCCCAGTCGGCGATGTCAGCCCCGGGTTTTATCTCACCAATTCGCTTGGCTAAATAATGGACTAAAATAGCAGTGTGCCCGTCTTCTTTTGTTAATAAAGTGTCAAGCGGTCTAATTATCTCAATTTCAATTCCCATTTCTTCTCTTACTTCGCGTCGGCAAGTTTCTTCTAAAGAAATATCAAAATCCTCAACTCCGCCACCCGGGAAAAACCAGTCGGTAATTTTTCCGTTTTTGTTTTCGCGGTCTAATAAAACTTTTCCGTTTTCAATTATAACCGGTCCGGAGGCGATGATGGAATTGGGAGGCAGATACATATTTTTATTTAAATTCTAAATACTAAACCCTAAATTCTAAACAAGTTCAAAATTTCAAATTCAAATGTTCAAAATTGATAGTTTAGATTTTGAACATTAGGATTTGTTTAGGGTTTAGGACTTAGTATTTAGAGTTTTAACCATATAAGTACTCTCCAACCCATATCCTGTCTTCCTATAATACTCCCGAACACCAATTCCGGCAATAACCGCAATTTTGCCGGCCTTATCTTTTTTGGCGATTTTTTCCGCAGCAATCATTAATTTTTTTCCTAAGCCAAAATGTTGGCTGGCGCTTTTTTCATGTCCACCTACTTCTACCATTTGGCCGTACACATGCAATTCGCGAATAAAGGCAGGATAGATGCCGTTTTTGTCCACACGTAAGCGACAGAAGCCATAGACGACTTCGCGTTTTTTATCTTCCCAACTTAAAAAATATTCGTGTCCGCCACTCGCCGCGTATTTATCTATAAATAATTTTGGCTCCCACCGCCCCCTCGCCCCCTCCTCGGGCAGGAGGGGGGAAACACCAGCCACGCCACTTGTTGAGTGGCCGATTTCGCGACAGCGTAGGCATTTACATTTTTTGCCTTCGGCTTTTAATTCGGCTTGAAGTACTTGGCGCAAATTGGTCATCGTGTTGCCGGCTTTAATGTGTTGAGAGGGGATATCGCGAATTAGGCGCGAGATCCGGCAATAGTATGGGACAACTTCGCTTTTAAAAATTTTTAAAATTTCAATTAATTTTTTATCAGAGTAGGGTTTAAATTCCCCGCGTTTTACCTCTTCGTATAATTCTGTGTTATCCACGACTGTGCAGGGATAAATTTTAACCATATCGGGGCGATATGCCGGGTCAGCAAAAATTTCTTTTAACATTTTTAAATCACCCGTTGGCGTCGAGCCTGGCAGTTGGGGCATCAAATGGAAATCCACTTTAAAACCATAGTGGCGCAGTAATTTAGTCGCGTTTTTGGCCTGCTCGGCATTATGCCCGCGTTTAGTTCGTTCTTGAATTTTATCATCGGTGGTTTGCACGCCGAGCTCAATGCGCGTCGCACCTTGCAAACGCATCTGATTTATTGTCGCTTCGGTAACATGATCTGGCCTAGTTTCCAAAGTCAGGCCAATAATCCGATTACGGCTTTTTTCATTTTTCTTTTGGGCAGTGGCTAATTTGTCTAAAATTTGTTTTACAGTTAGACCATTCTCACTGTCAGCTTTATGAACTTTAAACTTTTTTAATTTTTTACTATAATATTCATTGGCGCCTTCAAAACTGCGGGCGACAAACCAATATTGATAAGCAAGCGGGTATGAGTTCCAAGTTCCGCCTTTGATAATGAGTTCAATTTTATCAGTTGGGTGTCCATTATCGGCCAAGGCTTCCAATCGGCGCACCATTTGGTCATACGGGTCAAAGCGGAGCATTAAGGCGCGCGCGGCCGCCGGTTCGTCGGAAATATAACTCTTGGGCATTTTGACATCATTGGGGCAGTAGGTGCATTTGCCCGGGCAGGGGAAGGGTTTAGTGAGGGAAGTGACGATAGACACGCCCGACAAAGTCCTCACACCTCGGCGCACCAGTAATTTTTCTAAAATTGCCGATCGCTTAATCTTGCCTAAACGGGTCAATTTGTGGTAAACTTTCAGAAGCGCTGCTGTGGATGGGCTAGTAGGTGCTTTAAATTTACGCAAAATATCACGTTTCAGGTTAGAAAACGTGTCGGTAGTTAGATTAGGCAAAAGAATTGCCTGTTTGATAATCTCCGCTTCAATTTTAGCCATACAAATTTTTACTGTCATCCCGATGAAAATCGGGATCTCTGGCCCACTGACCAACCGACAGAGATTCCGACTTTCGTCGGAATGACAACTAAACTAAATTCTACTGTGGATATTATAGCGAAAACTCGGGAAGATTACAACCGCATTGCCAAACATTTTTCGGCGACGCGTCAAGAGCTTTGGCCGGAACTTTTGGGGTTTAAAAAATATGTGAAGGTGGGCGATAAGGTTTTGGATTGGGGTTGTGGCAATGGACGGCTGTTATCAATGTTAAAAAATTTTAAGATTGAATATTTTGGGGTAGATCAAAGCGTGGAATTATTAAAACTGGCGCGCCAAAGATTCGCGCCGGAAATTAAAACAAAAAAAGTAAAATTTTTCAGTAATGCCTCTCGGCCGAAAAAATTCCCTAAAGATTATTTTGACATTGTCTATTGTATCGCGGTTTTATTTCATTTACCGGACGAGGCAACGCGTTTGGCGCAATTACAAGAATTTTACAATGAAATGAAACCAGGCGCGAAAGTGATCGTAATGGTTTGGAATTTAGGCAGTGATTGGGCCAAAGTAAAAAGTAAAAATTGGCAAGAAATCGCCCCCAATGATTTTTTAATTCCGTGGAAAAATCCCCAAGGCGAAAAGATTGTTGATCGTTGTTATCACCATTTTACCGAAGAAGAATTGGTTGGCCTAATGAAGCGCGCCGGTTTTAAAAAAATTAAAATTAAATTTATGAATAATGGCACTTGGACCGATGATAAGGGCGGGCGGAATATGGTGGCGGTTGGGGCGAAGTGAACGATTGTTAAAGATTGAAGATTAAAGATTACGACGGGTATCCGTTCGCATAATTTTTATTCTTTAATCTTCAATTATCACCAGTTATGCGTATCCTCCAAATCAATAAATTTTTTTATCGTCGGGGCGGGGTGGAAACGGTTTTGTTTGATACCATTGCCGGTTTAAAAGCGCGTGGCCACGAGGTGGCGGAGTTTTCGACGCGCGATTCTCGCAATGAACCGTCGGATTATGCCGAATTTTTTACAACCAACCCCGGCGAATTGTCCGGTCAGTTTTCTTTTTGGCAAGGAGTAAAAATATTTAAAAAATTTTTGCGTTCCGAAGAAGTTGAAAAAAATTTACGCGCTTTAATTTTGGCTACCGAACCCGATGTCGCGCATTTGCACGGCGTGTATCATCATTTATCCGCCAGCACTTTTACCACTTTGAAAAAAATGGGCGTGCCGATGGTTTTAACTGTCCATGATTTTTTTCCATTAACACCAAATCATAATTTTTTGTGCCAAGGAAAAATTTGTGAACGTGGTTTTAAGCATAAATATTATCACTGTGCTTTTCACAAATGCGTGAATAACGCTTTTTTACCAAGCGTGGCCGGCAGTTTAGAGGCCTATTATTATTGGTTACGCGGTATTTGGAAAATGGTTGATACTTTTATTTGCCCATCCGAGTTTTGGCTCGACAAGTTGGCGGCCTGGGGATTTCCCAAAAGTAAATTAACATTGGTTCGTAATCCGTTTGTCGTGCCGGAAAATTATCCGCCTCTCGGCGATAAGATTGTTTATCTCGGTCGATATCATTCAGAAAAGGGGATTAAAACTTGGATGCAAGCATTACCGTGGTTGCGTCAGTATGAAGCGATTGTCGCCGGCAGTGGTCCGGAAGACGCGTTTGTGAGTAATTTTATTCAACAATATAGTTTAACCAATGTTAAAAAAATCGGCTGGGTGGAAAAAGATCGGTGGCAAGAACTGATGCGTCAAGCCAAAGTGGTGGTAATTCCGTCGTTGTTTTATGAAAATTGCTCGCTGGCGATTTTAGAAGCATTGAGTTATGGTCGGCTCGTAGTCGCGACTGATCGCGGTGGCAATCCGGAATTGGTTAAAGATGGTGTTACCGGATTTTTGGCTAAGCCGGATGATTCGGAGTCGCTCGCTCGCGCGATTAAAACGGCAATGAATACTAACGAGCCAACGATTGACAAAATTATTCAAACCGCCAGAAATTTGGTAAAAACCAATCATGACCCAGGAAAATATTTTGAGTCGCTGGAGAAAATTTATCAGGAAGTGATTAACAAAAACCATCCCGACTAAGTCGGGATGGTTTTTATTTGCTTGCCGTGGAGATTCTTGCGGGTGCAAGGGCATGACTTTTTGCCAAATAAATATTTTCCGTTTGGCGGGCGATTTTGGCCCAGTCGTAATGTGCTTGGGCGCGTTCGGCATTTTTGGCGCCCTGTTCGCGTCGAAGCTCCGGCGCTTTGATGAGCGCGATTATTCTTTCGGTTAATTCATCAATATTGGTATTGGCGAACAAGAAATTTTTATCTTTAATTAATTCCAGATGTTCGGCAATATCCGAGACCAACACCGGTCGGCCGGCAGCCATCGCGGACAGCACGGTGAGAGGCAAGCCTTCGTTTTCCGAAGGGTGCACGAGTAAAGCGGTATTAGCGAAGAGCGCTTCTAAATTTTTTCCATCCACCCAACCGGCGAATATGATGCTTTTATAATTATTGGCCAGCGTATGTAATTCTTTGACATAATCATCAGTGAAGACACTGTCGCCGACAATGGCCAATTTGTAATCAGCCAAAAGTTCTGACTCTAACGCGCGGGCATTTTTCCAAGCGGAAATTAAATACTGCGCTCCTTTATGACGGACAAGACGCGCCACCATCAAAAGATATTTTTCCGGTTTTAAACCAAATTGATTTAAAAGTTCACTGGATTTGTCCACGATTGGGCGCGCGCCGTTCGGGATATAACGGGTGTGGCAAAGATGTTCATTTAGACAATAATTGCGCAAGGACTCGGACACGGCAATAGTCGCGTGCGGAATATGGCAAGTAAACCATTCGCCCACGCGCAAAGCAAACCGCGCCAAGAAATTCCACTTTTGGTGGTAACGATCAATACAATGAAAGGTGGCCACCACTTTTGTGTTTGGCAAAAACAAGCGTGGGATCCACGACAATAACGCCGGACCCACGCCATGATAATGAATCACGTCCGGTTTTTGAAACAAAGCGTGAAGAGTTGAAGTTAAAGTGTGAGTAATCGCGTCCAAATGTTTGGTGTGGATAGAAGGGGTATGGATAATATTGATACCGCGATAATTTTTAATATTTTTGGGAGTATACCAAGAACGCGCGTATACAAAAATTTCATGACCGAGTTTGGCCAATTCATAAGACAACTCTTCCACGTGGCGTTCAACGCCCCCGTAGCGAGCTGGTATGCCTTTTTGTCCAATCATTAAGATTTTCATAAATTTTGACCTTTTTTACCCACGACTTGGGTATTTATCAAAACAGGTTATTGTATCACATTTTGGTTAGTTTGTCAAGGGGTAAAAGTGGCTAAAATTAGCCAAAATAATTTAGACAAAGAAGTTGATTTTAAAGATATTATCACCAGTTTACATGGCCCGGCTTTGCTACGCTACGCCGGGTAAACCAAGTTTACAGGGCGTAGCCGAAGGCGAAGCCCTGTGGATAACTTTATTGACATATTTTCCAGATATGAGAGTATATAATATATATGAAAAATAATTTACACATTATTAATCGCGTACGCTGGGCCATCAAGGTCTTGTCCTTTTTGGTATTGCCGTTTGGACGTGGGGTAATGTGTAATAATTTTACAAAGTAAAGTTAAATAAAAATTACACACACCCCGCGACGAATGTTGCGGGGTGTTTTGTTTAGCCCTGCATCGTCCGCCTATGGTGCGGACTGGTGCAGGGTATAATGATAGTTCTTTACAAGTGTGCGTCTACAACGCCGAGAGCATAACAGTGCTTTGGGCGTTGTAGATGTGCAGGATGACTCACCATACCGGAGTGTGTCCGGTGTGAGTCAGGTTTGACAAGAAGTCCGCGCGGGGAGCGTGGACAAACAAGTATCTGGAGTGTGTATGAATCTTTTGGCCGGGCAGACGTTCGTCTTTCGCGACGGGTGCGTTTACCAGAAGTCCACGAGCTGCGATCGGAAGGATCGTGACAGCGTGCGCTTCACTCACCCCATGATTGTTCGTCTGACCCAAGATGGCGGTCAGTACCGCCTGATGATGCGCGGCGAGAAGGTTCGCGGGGTCGTCGGGTTCGTCCCGCTCGGTCTCCGCGATGGCGACGTTCTGCGCGTGGAAGAGGTCAAGGACGGCGACCGCGCTTGCTTCACCACGACCCGCGTGTCGCTCGGCGAGCCCGCCCCGACCTTTGTCCCCAAGGGCGGGCACTCCCTCCTCCAGGAGGGTGGCTGGCACCACGACTAGACCCCCTTTCCCCACTCCCACCCAGCGGCCACCTCTCGCCCTTCCGCGAGATCGTCGAGCCGCCACACTTTCCCTCCTCGGCTCCGATCTCTAAAATATTTAATTAGTTGAATATTTTAGAGAGCCGAGGAGTAATTTGAAACCATCCCGACTTAGTCGGGATGGTTTTTTGTTTAAAAGTCAAAAATATGGTAAAATAATAGTGGTAATTTCAAAATCAAAATTTCCAATTTCAAATCAATATCAAATGTCAAAGCCAAAATTTCAAATTTGATATTGGGATTTTGGATTTTGTTTGACATTGGAAATTGGAAATTTGACATTTTTTATGTTTCTCCCCATCGCCTTACTCGGTTATTTTTTCTTGGCCATTGTCGCCATTTCCGATAAGTATATTTTAACATCGGAAAAAGTTCGGCCGATTGCCTTTGTTTTTTATTCCGCTTTTCCGGTTTTGGTCGTATTTTTTTTACTGCCGTTTTATGGCCAACCGTTTGATTTTGGCAAAGATTTTTTTGTGGCCACGGTTTCCGGCGTTTCATTTACTTTGGCTTTATGGGCGATGTATCGGGGGTTTTTGAAAAGCGAAGTGAGCCATATCGGGCCACTGGTGGGCGGATCAATTCCGTTATTTGTTTTAATTTTCAGTTCTTTATTTTTGGCGGAATATTTAACCAACTCGCAACTTTTTGGTGTGTTTTTGTTATCGGTCGGGACTTTGGCCGTGGCGTTTGAATACAAAAAAAATCATTACGAATTAAACTCGGCGATGCTTTGGGGGCTAGTCGCGGCCGCGCTGTTTGCCGTGTCGCACGTGTCAGCCAAGTATTTGTATAACAGTTATGATTTCTGGACCGGTTTTATTTGGACGCGGGGGATAATGGGGGTATTTGGGGCGATGCTCTTGGTGTCGCCGGTTTTAAGGCGAAATTTATTTAAACGCACGCCACCAACCAAGAAAACAAAAATACCCGCCCGTAGTTTACCAATTATTGTCATTAATAAAATTTTGGCGATTGTGGGCGTGGTGTTGGTCCAATACGCCATCGCGCTGGGCAGTGTTACTGTTATCAACGCTTTGGCCGGGGTGCAATACGCGCTCTTAATTATTTTGGTATTTTTGTTATCGCGTTTTTGGCCGAAATTGTTTAAAGAAGAATATAGTAAATCTGAGATTATCCAAGAGGTGGGGGCGATTGTGTTGATTGGTTTGGGGTTAGCGATGATAGTGTGAATGTAAAATGTCAAATTTCCAATATCCAATGTCAAATCAATGTCAAAGCCAAAATGTCAAATTTGATATTGGGATTTTGGATTTGATTGGAAATTGGAAATTTGGATTTTGAAATTATTTACTTGCTATGCTCAAAAAATTATTTATTATCCTCGGCGTAATTTTAGCAATTTATTTGGTTTTATTTTTTTGGCCAATCACACCAAACAAAAATATGACCATTGGCGTTTCTTTCGACCCGACTTACGCGCGTTTTTTGGGTTTGGACGATAAAATTGTTTTTAATAAAATTATTAAAGATTGGAATTTCAAATATCTACGAATGCCGGCGCATTGGGATTTGGTAGAGCCGAGTTCGGATGAGTATAATTTTGGGGAATTGGATTATTATTTAAATGAAGCAAAAAAAAATAACTTGAAAGTTATCTTGGCAATGGGGCAAAAAACGCCACGTTGGCCCGAATGTCACGCGCCGGCCTGGGCGATCGGGTTATCGGATCAGGAATATTCTTTGGCGCTGGACAATTATCTTAAAATCGTGTTGGAACGTTATCAAAATAATTCGGTCATAGAAATGTGGCAAGTAGAAAATGAGCCATTTTTGGCTTTTGGCGAAAAATGTCGCAAAATGACCGCCGAACAATTAGCCAACGAAGTTGAGCGGGCGCGCGCCACCGGCAAGCCGACGTTAGTAACTGATTCCGGCGAACTGTCCACCTGGCATCGTACCGCTAAAGCCGGGGATTGGTTTGGCACCACGCTTTATCGAGTAGTGTGGAGCAAACTAACCGGCTATTGGAGTTATGATTGGTTGCCAGCCGGTTTTTATCGTTTGAAAACGGTTTTGACCGGAGTTAATGCGGATAAATTTATGGTGTCAGAATTACAAGCCGAGCCCTGGATACCGACCGGTAATTTTACGAGCGTTGGTTTGGAAGAACAAAATAAGTCCATGAATTTAGAGCGCTTACAAAAAAATATTGATTACGCCAGCGCAATCGGCGTCAGTCGCGCGTATTTGTGGGGAGCGGAATGGTGGACTTGGCTCGCGGGGCAGGGGAATAACGACATACCGGATTATATTAAAAATTTGGATAAGAACACGCCCGCTGATTGACTTTTGCCGGAATTTATAATATAATTAGCGCGTTAAGGGCAGTTAGCTCAGTTGGTAGAGCGTTGCGTTTACATCGCAAATGTCACAGGTTCAAGTCCTGTACTGCCCACAAACGAGTAACCCAATAGTTTGGGTTACGGCTAAGGACTTGAACGCCGGAGTATGTCCGCTCGCGCGGACACGAGGCGATGGTCAGACAATTCCGCCACGCGGAATTAGTCGCGACCAAGTCCTGTACTGCCCATATTTTAAATTTTATGGTATAATAGCATTGTTAAAATGCTATTTTTTTGTATAGCATTGCCAAAGTTTTCAGGTGTATGGAGGCATTAAAAAAGAACGAAATTAAACAAACGTTAAAAAATGGTTTTACCTATAATTTTGAGGTTTTTGAAAATGGTTTATATTTACTTGAAGTGATTGCTTCTGCCAAAAGTCGTTGGCAAAATTTACGTTCATTTTTATTCGCCGACCATTTGGCTATAACCGTTGATGGAATAAATTTTCCTGGCGCTGATGGTAAAATCTTTTTAGCTCCGGCAGCTTGGAACGGCAATAATTTAAAAGGGCATTTGAAGACCGTGGCGATTTTGGTAAATTTATCAAGTGGCAGTCATAAAATCAATTTTACCACTCGTCGTTACCCCCGTTTGGAGCAAATAAATATTTTTAAGATTAAGTCATCGGAATTTGTTTATACACCGTTAATCGATAATCCGGCTACTGTCGGTGATCGGCGGCAATGGCTCACGGTAGTTTCTGCCGGCATTTCTTTAGCGGAAATTACCATTGTGGCAATGGCGAAAAAATACGGTAATAGCCGAGAAGATGATGATATCAAGTTGGTGGTTGACGGGCAAATTATTAAAAATGACGAAAAAAAATCTCATCGCGATTGGTTTTGGTGTGGAAAAATTTTAAAAGGAAGTAGTAAAAAATTTACTCGACGGCTAAACTTTGTTTCTCCGGAAAAACATTATTTAGCGCTATACGCCGATGCCAGCCCGCGCCTTGAAGGAATATTTTTTTCATTTCCGTTTGATACTTCGGGAACGGTGGCGACAGTTGTGTGGTCTACAACAATTTTAAGGCAAGATCCTGATCAGAATTCACTGGCATTAGTTAATGATATCAAAGAAGGCGATACTGTTTATGTTATTGCAAAAGCTGTATCCGGCGCGCGTCCGAAAAATAATTTTAGCGTGCCGCTTAATTCCGACCGATGGCACAAAGCGCGTTTTGGCGACAAAATTGGGTATATTTATAGCGAAGCGGTTGAAATCAAGGGCGAAAGCCAAATAGAAATTAAAGATTTAATACAGCTCCGGTCCGTCGCGTTAAATGCTGATACCTGTCTGATGTTGGCCATAGCCGAGCGCGAGTCGCGATTATTTCCTTACGCCGTCTCCGCTAGTGGGGCACAGGGAATATTTCAGTTAATGTCCAGTGCGATTGTCGAGGTCAATAAAAAATATGACAAAAGATTTGAGAATCGTTTTGATATCCAAGAAAATATTGAGGCGGCCATACTCTATATTAAGTACTTGCAAGAGAATTATGCCGGTAAAATTAGCTCGTTGGAAAAATTATTAGTCGCTTGGAATTGGGGGCCGGCGCATTTAACGGCGGGCGAAAAATTAGAGTTTGATAAATTGCCGGCCGAAACTAAAAATTTTATTACGGATGTGAAAAAGATAAAATCAGAATGTGAACGCGCTGGCGTTAAAAAGACGGTGGTATTTTTATCGGCGCTGTGCCTGGCGCTTGTTTTTGCCTGGCACTTGTTCAATCCTTTTCCTTCGCAGTCGTGCTGTGTCTTGCCGAAGGAATTTGCTGATTATGCGATATCGAATGAAATCAGTATAGATGTTGATGGTGATAGAGAAGAGGAACAGATTTTATCGGTCAGTAATATTTGGAAAGAATATTCCGGGGGAGAGACGGTGATTTTTTTGATAAAAAAAGGCCAGCCGCCCGCGATAATTTTTAAGGAATATTCCGATTTAATTTGGTTGGACGCGGGAGATTTTAATCATAATGGCAAAAATGAGTTAGCCGCTTTTTATGGATATACCGGTAGTGGCGGATTTGGTCGTTTTTATATTCACGAATTTTCCGATTATGGTTTCAAAGAGGTCCTTTTCAAAGAAGATCCGGAAAATACCGCTGAATTGATAGATGTGGACAATAATGGAACGAAAGAAGTTGTCTACGATTATGCGGTTACCAAGTGGGGAGAGCGCGTTCGCGGTATTTACGATTGGGACGATAAAAATAATAAGTATGTTTTTTAAAAAATAAATTTTTATATGTTAGAAAAACCAATAATTTTACATCAAGGCGTTTACAAGCCCCAAGCCAGCGTGGCCGAGGCGGTGTTTATGATTACCGGTATGACGATTGGCGCCGGTATTTTGGGTATTCCTTATGTGGTCGCGAAAGTGGGGCTGTGGACCGGCATCACATATATTGCCGTTTTGGGAGTGATTATGTTGTATTTGAATTTAATGACCGGCGAGGTGGCGGTGCGCACGAAACAAAGTTTTCAATTACCCGGATTAGCCGGCCATTATTTGGGGAATTGGGCGCGATATTTTTTGTCCGTGGTGATGGTTTTGGGAGGGACCGGAGCGTTATTGGCTTATACGGTGGGCGAGGGGCAGATTTTGTCCGCACTATTTGGCGGAGAACCACTCATGTGGGGCACGATTTTTTGGGCGTTTGGCAGCGTAGTAGTATGGCGAGGGCTAACGGCTTTAAAAAATGTTGATCGGATTTTAAGTTTGGTAGTAATCGCGATAATCGGCGGATTGTCTTTTTGGTTATTTGGACGTTTTGACAATGCGGTGGTGCCACAATTTAACGCTCTGGAAATATTTTTGCCTTATGGGGTGATTTTGTTTGCTTTAAATGCCACTCCGGCTATTGCCGAAGCGCACGCGCTTTTACCAGGATCACAGCGTAATTTTAAAAAGGCCTTGATTTGGGGGACATTAATTCCGATTGGCGTTTATATTTTATTCGCGCTCGCTGTCGTGGGCGCGATGGGGGCTGACACCACTGAAATTGCGACGATTGGCTTGGGGCAAAAATTTGGCCCGATGGTGTTTTGGTTTAGTAATTTATTTGCCGCCTTGTCAATGGGCACGGGGTATATTGGTCTGGGTATTGCCATTAAACAAAATTTGGTTTGGGACAACAAGGTTAATCCGTTTTTAGCGACTTTGATTGTTATTTTAATTCCAATCTGTTTATTTTTTGCCGGCATTAGCAATTTTGTGGCGATTTTAGATTTGGTAGGTGCGTTTATGGTCGGGAGCAGTTCCATCGTGATGGCGCTTGTGTATGTGCGGGCGCGTAAAAGCGGGGATTTGCCGGCCGGCCGGTATGGTTTACGTTATAGTTGGCTAGCGGTGGCGGCCGTGCTCGCGGTCTTTACGATTTTCACTATTTTAACTTTTGGAAAAATGTTTTTTTAATAATATGAATAAAAAATTCACAATTATATTTTTTGTCGCGACGTTGGTATTTTTGTTTTCCGCCATCAGCGTTTCGGCTATGGCCGTTCCCGGCAGTTATGTTAATACCGCCAAACGAGCGGATTGGACTAAATATGGCTTGAATCCATGGTCCTGGGATACGGACCAAGATGGTTATGATGATGCTCAAGAAATTAAAAATAATTACTGCCCCACTAATTCCGATTACAGCGCGGTTTTAAAATCAAGCGATTGTTCCAAAGGCCAGTTTAATTTAAGTAAAAAAATTTACACACCACCTTTGGCTTTGAGCGCGCGTTTGCCTCAAGATTTGAAAAAATTCACTTCGTGCGCGGCTTTAAGCACTGTCGCGCAAAAACGTTTTGAAGCGCTTTACTCATCTGATGATACTAAATATAACGCAAAATTGTTTTTAGGTTTGACCTCGTCCACCGATTATTATTCCGGTTCGTTTGTTCAAATTTATGAAGCGGATTTGGCCGGCGCGAAAGCCGATGTTAAGACCCCGGCCGGCGCGGCGTATGGTGATATTGTCAAAACCGACGGCCAGTATGTTTATAGTTTTGGTTATCAGAATTTTGGCATAGATGATGAAAGTTTTGCGGTTTCGAATTTATCGGTCGTGAAATTGGGCGCGGGAGGAGCGGCGAAATCAGTGGCGCAAATGGCTCTGCCCGCCGGACCGACTTATTACAAAATATTTTTATCCGGCCGATATTTGGCGGTGCTTGGCACCACGAATTTGGGCGCCGACAGCGCTAATAAATTCGCGCGCGGTAATACTTATGTAGCCATTTATGATTTAAAAAATCCGGCGAAACCACGGTTTTTGCGGAATTTTGTTTTAAGTGGTGATTTTAAAGCGGCGGTTTTGGGAAAAGACGGTTGGTTGTATGTGGCGAGCGCTCGCGATCAGTATGATTTGGCTTTGCGTAATTCCGGCCAAAGCACTTATCGCTTGGCGACCAGTACCAAATCAGCGCCACTTGTTTTTGAAAGTAATCGCGCGTTTGACAGTAAAAATCTGTCCATTGGCAAGCCGGCAGTCGCTTGTGGATCAATCGGGTATTTTGAAAAAGATCAATCGTTTAATTATTTGACAATTTCCGCGCTGAAAATGAACGGTGGCGCCGGCGTGCAGTCAACGGTTTTGTTTGGCAGTGTGGAGTTTGGCTATTTGACGCCGGGTAATTTATATTTGGCCGTGTCGCGTAAAATTTATGGTAATACCGGTTTAAGTAATACTAGTTTTTATCGCTGGAATTTAGGCAGAGGCGTAGCGCGTTTGGACGCGTCGCAAGTTGTGCCGGGCGACGTGAGTGATAAAAATTTCGCCATTTCGGCTGATGGTCGTCATTTATTGGTTTTAAGCGGTGGCTATAATCGCTCCACCCGCGCCGAGGAAAATAATTTTTACGCTTTGGATGGTTGGAATTTGGGGCGTTTGGGTTGGCTTAATAATTTTTATTGGGATGGCAGTTTGGGCAACCTCGCGGTCGCGGGTAAACGTGTTTATGCCACGGATAATTCGGATGGCAAATTAGCAGTGTTGGATATTGCCGATATTAAAAAACCGCGTTTTGCCGGCGCTGGGAAATTACCTTATGATTTATACGGATTGTCCGGCAAATTATTTTCTTTGCCTAATAATCAATTTTTATCTTTCGGCAATGTTAAAGACGATTCGGTAACGAGCACCTCGGTGTTATCGTCCGGACGTTTGCGGTTTGATTGGTCTGATGCCTCTGACCCCGGATTTTTACAGAATATCGGCCGGCGTGATTTAGGAGAAGGGACATCCTACTTACCGGGGATGTTTGAAGATAATTATCTGGCTTGGGATGGCAAAAATAATTTAGCGGCGTTTTCGTTAATTTTAACCGCGCCCAAAAGCGATCTGGCTACCACCACCAAAATTGATTTTAATGGTTTAATGGTGTATCGACTGAATACTAATGAGAAAAAATTGGAATTCGTCGGCAATGTGGCGCGTGCTTCAAACGACGATGATAATTTAGTTACCATGGGTATCAATACCATTAGGCGCGCGTTTTTTGTGGGTGATTATTTATATGCCTTGTCGCTTAGTAACCTGACCGTTCACAAAATTTCTGATTTATCAATCACCGCGTCCGTGCCGATTAGTAATACTACTGAATTGATCAAAGCGGTTGATATTATCCGGAACGCTTTTGCGACCGCTTTTGCGTCGTTGGCGTCATCCACAACGTCTTCTCTTATTGCCAATTGACAACCTTAATGGATTTTTGGTAAAATATCACTATTAAATTAGACGGTGTTAGTTGTTGCTTGGTGAACGGTCGATTACTAGACAACAATTTCCTTCCGTCTTCGTATTATTATATTATTTTTTATGTCTGAAAATTATATTTTTACATCTGAATCCGTCACCGAAGGTCATCCGGATAAACTTTGTGATCAAGTATCAGACGCGATTTTGGATAATTTATTGGGCCAAGATCCAAAGTCACGCGTAGCCGTGGAATGTTTTACCACTACCGGTTTAATGGTGGTCGGTGGCGAAGTTACCACGCGCGGTTATGTGGATGTGCAAAAAATTACTCGTGATGTTTTGAAAGATGTCGGCTATACGGATTCGGCTTATGGCATTGATTATGATCACGCGGGCGTGCTGGTTACTATTCACGAACAATCGCCGGATATTTCGCAGGGGGTGAGTCAAGTTAAAGTAGAAGAACAAGGGGCAGGGGACCAGGGTTTAATGTTTGGCTATGCTTCCAACGAAACCGCTGAACTTATGCCACTGCCAATTATGCTCGCGCATAAATTAACTTTGCGTTTGGCCGACGCGCGCAAGAGTGGAGAACTAAAATGGTTGCGTCCGGATGGCAAATCGCAAGTGGCGGTAGAATATGTCAACGGCAAACCAACGCGCTTAAAAAATGTGGTAATTTCCGCGCAACATCACGATACGGTGTCCAACGAAGAATTGCGTCGGGAAATCACGGAGAAAGTTATCAAGCCAGTTTGCGGGCAGTATTTGGATGACAAAACGGAATTTTTTATCAATATGACCGGTCGGTTTGTAATCGGTGGCCCGCAAGGCGACACCGGTCTTACCGGACGCAAAATTATTGTGGATACTTATGGTGGTATGGGGCGTCATGGCGGTGGCTGTTTTAGCGGTAAGGATCCAAGCAAAGTTGACCGCTCGGGCGCTTATATGGCACGATACGTGGCCAAAAATATCGTGGCAGCCGGTTTAGCCGATCGCTGTGAATTGCAGGTGGCATATGTAATTGGCCGAGCCGAGCCGACTTCGGTGAATGTCAATAGTTTTGGCACCGGCAAAGTGAGTGATGAAAAGTTAGCCGAGGCCGTGTTAAAAGTATTTGATTTCCGTCCGGGTAAAATTATTGAACACTTAGATTTGTTGCGTCCGCTTTATCGCGCCACCGCGTCGTACGGCCACTTTGGTCGCGCGGAATTTCCGTGGGAAAAAGTTGATCGGGTGGACCAGTTGAAAGAGGCGGTTGTGTAAAAAATAAAATTCATAAAAAATTCCCCTTATGGGGGAATTTTTTATTCCAAAATTTTACATTTTAATTTTTAATTTTTAAATTTTATTTGCTCCCGGATCGCTCGCCGGCAATCGGTTGGTAATATTTGGCGCGGATAAATTAAATTGTTTGCCGGTAACGCTGTCGGTGGCGGTGAATTTAATATTTTTTAAAATCGCGATGTCTTTACCAATTTGTTCGGGGGTGGGGTTTACAGCCACTTCAAAATAGAGCCCGGTGTGGCTGTGGCTCGGGAGTGCGGATTCGTTCCAGGTGATAGCGCGGGAATTTGGTTCAAATTTTAACGGCACGCCAATCGTGATGCTTTGTTTACCGGTAAATTCCACTCCGGGCGCCAGAGTGGCGGAAAAGGCGGCATTTTTGGTCGGGTTGGTAGTATTTTTGGCTTGGATAAATACCCAATATTTTGTGGTTTCGCCCACTTGCGGTGGCAATGGTCCGCGTCCCAATTGGTCGCCTTCATCAGTATAGTAGCGAGTTTGGGCGGTGAATAATATTTCTGTTGCCAGTAAAATTTTGGCGCTACTGCCCGAGGCGATAAAATCTTGCCTGGGCACTTCTGCCAAAGTGGCAGTGATGGTTGGAGTAATTTCTAAAAATACTTTTTCTTGACCGTTTAATTGCAAGCGCGACAAAAGTTTAAGGTTAATGGTAAAGCGATCAGACGCGCCCGGCGCGCCCACAGAAAGCGCCGTGCGGTTAGTGGCGGTGATGACAAGTCCGTCGTTATCCGCGGTCAAATTATTTTCACGCGCGGTCGCCGGCCAATCAATTGTGCCGGGTGTCGCGCGCACCCGCAAGCGCGACGCGGTTAAATTAAACGCGCTGTTATTTTTCCAATAAATTTCCACCGGTAGAGTTTGCCCAGCTTCAGCAAAAGCACGTCCGGCCGGAAAAGTAGCGCTTACAGCCACACGCGGTTCGTAAACTTCCAAATTAGTAGTGTCAGTCAGCTGGGTAATTTGTTGTCCATTTACAATCGCTTGGGTTTTTATTTGGAGCGGATAATTTCCAGCCAGGCGGGGCATTTTTAAGGTGCCGGTGACAATGGTTTCAATACCGGGGACAATTACATAGTCAGCGTCCGGAATAATATCGTTAGTATTATTCCATTTGGTATCAATATTCGTGGTAACCGGTTCAGGGCCGGTGTTTTTAATTTTGTAAGTAAAGGGTACGGTGTTGTCGGCCAAAGTCGAGGTCGCGGCCAATACCAATTCGCCTCGCAAAACACTCTCCGGCAAATTTAAAATAAATAGACCGTATTTTTGTTCACGCGTTTTGGAATTTTCCGCGCGGTAAGACATGAGCGCGGTAATATCAACCTCGGTTTTTGGTTCCACCCAGACCATTCCGTAGATTATTTTTTGGCCTTTAGCGCCGGCGGGGAGTTCAAGTAAATTTAAAATGGAATTGTTGTTAAATTCATTCTCCGGTGTGCGCTCGCGGTCAACAACAAAACCTGGCGGTAAATGCATAGCGAGCGAAATATCGTTGATATTAAATTTAGAGCGGTTGGTGTAATTTATCGTGATCGCCACCGGCTCGCCACTTTTCAACCGATTTTCACCAAAAGAAATTTTTAAATCAATCCATTCCTGTATGCCTGGTTTCCAAAAAAAGAAAAACAACCCGCCGATAAAAACTACAATAGCACTAATAAGCAAAATCAAATCAATCACAAAAAGTTTTCGGGCATGGCCGTATTGGCCATGGTAATGACGGTGGTAGTGGTTGTGGAAAAATTTGTGGATGGAATTCATATAGATATATTATACAGCAGTTACCCACCGGTGGTCAACGGTGTTAATTTCAAATGTCAAATTTCTCGCCCTGCGGGAGACCACCCGAAGGGTGGCAATTTCAAATTAAGTTCAAATATCAAATTTGTCATTGTGATTTTGGATTTGGTTTGACATTGGAAATTTGGATTTTGAAATTAAAAAACCCGCCTAGTGGCAGGTTGCTTAGTTTAGTTTTGGTTTTTTTACCATATCCGGCGCCGCATCATTCTTTGGCTCTGCCTTTTCTTCAATTTTAATAATCTTGGGGTTGGGGGAGAACAGGGTATTTTTAATTTTCCACTTATCCACATACTGGCCAATACCCCGACTGGCGGTTTTGTTGCGAACCGTGGTATGTCTTTGGGACCATTTTACCAAACTTTCAAAGCTGATTTTATAGCGTCCGCCCACGACCGCGTAGGTGATCTCTTTGGTCGCGATAGCGCGTCTAACCGTCAACGAACTAACACCAAACAACTTGGCGGCTTCTGAAACCGATAAACGGATGATTTCTTTTGGTTCCGAAGCGTCATGTTTGGCTGGAAAAGGGGACATAGATAAGCAAAGTTTGATTACACAAGCGTATACAAACTATAGCACATTTTGGCATTTTTGTCAAGATGGGCGATGTCTAACCTGTCATTGCGAGCGTAGCGAAGCAATCTCTCGCAAGACAATAGATTGCCACGGCCTAAAGGCCTCGCAATGACAAAAAAAGTGAAAGTTTGATTACGCTTGTGTAATCAAACTTTTTAAACCAATTTATTTTATCTTATATTAGCCAAGTAATTTTGCCAAATAAAGTTTGATTACACAAGCGTATACAAACAGGTGGCGATTAATGTCAAAATCCAAATTTCCAATGTCAAATCAATGTCAAATTTCAAAATCAAAATGTCCAATTTGTCATTTGAGCTTTGGATTTGATTTGACATTGGAAATTGGAAATTTGACATTTCACCACCCCTCCATTGCCTTTTTCCAATATTCCTGTTATTATGATACCACGCTTAAACGGCGCGTTTTTAGTTAGGTGTAACATTTTCTTACTTTTAACGTCTACTATGGTGTTAGGCAATTGGAATGAAAAATTACTGCTGTTCCGGCTTCAGACCAAACGCGACCCCGATGCCTTCGCCGCTCTTTATGATTTATACTCGGAACGAATTTATCGATTTGTTTTTTTCAAAGTTGGTGGTCAGGCCGATGCCGAAGATATTGTTTCCGAGTCATTTTTAAAAACTTGGAATTACATTAACTCGCATCGCGACGAAGAAGTGAAAAGTTTTAGCGGTTTGCTTTATCGCATCGCTAGAAATTGTATTGTTGATTATTACCGTCAAAAAAATTCCACGAACCAAACGAGTGGTGAGCTGTCGGATGATTTGGGTGATGGGGGAAAGTGGTATGAAGAATTGCGCGATCAAGTAGACGGTCGACAAATTATTCAAGCGATCAAAAAATTAAAACAAGAATATCAAGAGGTGATTACTCTCCGTTACGTTGACGAGTTGCGAATGGAAGAAATAGCGGAAATTACCGGCAAAGGAAAAATAGCGGTTAGAGTAACTTTGCACCGCGCCTTAAAAAAGTTAAAAGAGATTGTGGAGTTATAAATGTCAAATTTCCAATATCCAATGTCAAATCAAATCCAAAATCCAAATTACAAAATTGATATTTGAACTTAATTTGAAATTGCCACCCTTCGGGTGGTCTCCCGCAGGGCGAGAAATTTGGATTTTGAAATTATCACCATATGTCTCGCGATCTTATCCAAAAACTCAAACAATTGAAACACGGCTCGGCGAAGCCGCGCGCGGAGTGGTTGAAAAGCAACCGCGAGATTTTGTTATCCCAAATTCGCAACACCACCGTTGACCTGGGTGTAAAACAGTCAACTTATCATATCAATAACATCTGGACCGGACTCGCGATATTTTTTCCCAAACCATTAGTATATAATGTAATGCGTCCGATGGCCGTGCTTTTGATTGTTACGATGGTGGCGACCTCCGGTTGGATTACCACCGTGGATGCGGCCTATAACACTTTGCCGGGCGATTGGTTGTATTCGGCCAAACGCGTGGCGGAAAAAACGCAAGTAACCGTGGCTTCGGTCGTGGGCGCGAAAACCACCGAGACCAAATTACACAGTGAATTTGCCAAACGACGCGCCTCCGAAGCTAAGCAAATTGTGAAAGGGACTGATCCGAAGAAAAATGAAAAGGTTACTCAAGTGGTGAATGATTTAAAACAAGAAATTAAGAATGTTAACGCCAATTTAGAAGAAATAAAATCCGATGGTGTGTCCGCCAGTGTTATTAAAGATGTTAAGCAAGATGCTGAACAAATCAAAAATGTTTTACAAGAAGTAAAAACCGATTTGCTCGCGGCCGTAGCCACGTCTTCCACTGATTCGATGGCCAATGACGCGATGGCCAAGCAGGTTTCTGAAGCCAAAGATATGGTCAAAGATGCGAGTGTGAAAGCGGTAGAAGTGATGGTTGCTAAACATTTGGAAGGTGATACCAGCGTGTCGGTCGCCGAGTTGAAACAAGAAATCAGCACGACGCTCGCGACTATGGCTACCGAATCCGACGCCACTAAATTAACGATTGACGCGACCCAAGCGGTTGTGGACGCGGCCAAGGTAGAAGCTAAAGAAGCGACCAAAGCGCCGGCCGTCAATACCAGCACCAAAGAATTATCCGATAAAATTTCGGCAATGGCTGATACTACCAAAGAAGCGGTGGTAAAATCTGATGAAGCCAAAGTGGTTACTGATCAAAAAATTACCGAGGGTCAAGATTTATTGGCCAAAGGCGAATTTTCCGGCGCGGTGGATAAAATAAAAGAAGCGACCGTGGCGGCCAGCGCCGTGGAAAAGATAAATGATGAGGCAATGGCTAAAGTGCAAACGGTTTTGCCGGTGGCCAGTGTGGTCAAAGAAGTAGCGCCGATTTTGGCGACTGCTTCCACGACACCAATCCAAGTGATTGTTTCTACGAGCACCGCGACGGCGACGCCAAAAGTACAAGTACAAGTAATAGTAACGACGACAGTGAATAAGAAGTGATAAGAGGTGAAATGTCAAATTTCCAATTTCCAATGTTAAATCAATGTCAAAATCAAAATGACAATTGGTTAAGAGTATTGGTTGTATCAGAGCCACAGTTTATATTACAATGTAGAATATTATACAAAGAAGCTCACGAATTAACCTTGATCTTTTCAAAAATATTTAGTAGTTAATTAAACAGTCAATAGCATTTGACATTAAGAAATTTGAAATTTAGATTTGATTTGACATTGGAAATTGGAAATTTGACATTGAATAAATCTGTTATTTTTTTCCCAAGTATGACATCAGATAATATTAATTTATCACTGTCATACTCGGGGAGAGAGAAACATTGTTTATCACGATCTTTGCAAAAGTCGAGGGCTCATAAGAGCTCGCACGGATCTTTGTGCGAGGTTGCCCATTCCGGACACCCAACTGTCATCCCGATGTAAATCGGGATCTCTGTCGGGGGTTCGCGTGGTCGCCTCACTTCCATAATATTTTGACGAGTTCCTTTCGGAGCGCGCGCAAAATTTATGGAATACTTAATTATATTATGAACAACGTATTAAAATTAACTAAGAAAGCTTTTACCGTTAGCGTTGTCGTTACGACCATCATGTGGTCTTTGGGCGTCGCGGCCTTGGTGCCGTCTGTCGCTCAAGCCGCTGATTGCCCGGCTTTAGCCGCTGGTCAGATGATCAAGGCCGGTGGCCCTGGTATCTGGGTTGTAGGCACCAATTTGACCTCACGCACCTATTTCCCGCACGGTGATGTATACAAATCTTGGACCGCTGACAATGCTTATACATTTACTACTGTATCCGATGCCTGCTTGGCAGATTTGGACCCAGCTGGCGCGGTATTGCCTCGCAGTGGCACATTTATCGTACGCGAAGTAAGCGCTCCGTCCATTAATTATGTCGTGTTGCCAGGCAAGAAATTACAACAAATTTCTGATGGCGCGGCCAAGGCCTTGTATGGCGCGGATTATGCCACTTTGCTTAGTAGCAAAAATGGTTATAATCAATACAAGAGATTGGTAGTTGTTTCTGATGCGGACTGGGGTTATTACAACACCGGTTCCAACAAAGTTGCCGGTGAATTGACCGAAGCCACTCCGACCGAAGGTATGCTTGTGTCCAATGGTGGTAAGACCTACTATGTGGACGCTGGTATGAAATTACGCGAAGTAACCGACACCGGTTTCGCCGCGAACAAATTTCAAACCAAAAATGTGTTGGCTTTGTCGAGCACTGCCGCATATTCCATGGGCACTGCTTTGAACGCCCAGGAAGATATGTTTACTGATCATGGTGTGGCGGTGGAAAGTGCGCCGGTTGTTCCGCCGGTCGTAGTAAACGGCAATTTGGAAGTTAGCATTTCCGCTAACACCCCAGCCGGTGGCAATGTTGTCATTAATATTGACAATGTTGTCTTCGGTAAATTTATCTTAAAAGCCACTAACGGCGATTACACGGTTTCTTCCGTGAAAATCGGCCGCAAGGGTTTGGGCGCGAAAGGCGATATCGCTTCTGTCACCTTATATGACGGCGCGACCAAACTGGGTAGCTCAATGACCTCTTGGGATTCTAACTCTGAAACATTGGTGTATAACATCCCGACTGGTTTGAAAGTAACCAATGGCACTAACAAGGAATTGACCGTAGTAGCCAAATTGGATACTGCTGGCACCTATAACTCACTTGGTATTTTGGCTGTAAATGGCACTGCTGTTTCTGCTGTTTACGGTAATGAAATGACCGGTGTGGACGTGGCGGTTGGTGCTTTAAGTATCACCAATATGGGCACAGCCGCTACTAAGAAAATTGGTGTCAATGCCGTTAATTTGGCTGAATTCAAATTAAATGTATCCAGCACGGAAGACGGCGTGTTTAATAGCATCACCTTAAAGAACAAAGCGGCTACCAGCAATGCCAGTGATACTGACGTAGCCAATCTTTATCTTTATCAAGGTGCTACGAAATTGGCCGGTCCGGTAAGCATGGCAAGCGACAAAGTTGCTTTTGTGCTTAACACCCCGGTTACCATTAAAAAGAGTCAGAACGAGGTCTTTAAAGTAGTTGGCGATATTGTGAAAGGTAATGCCAATACTTTGGAATTTGTTTTGGAAAACACCACTGATTTAGTGGTGATGGGCTCTACTTATGGCACTAATTTGGTGATTCATAATGATCAGTATAATGCGGCGGCCGAAGGTGCCATTATTACTATTAGTGGCGCTGAACTGAACGTCGCTTATACCGGTACCACCTTGGAAACCATTGATGACGTTACTGATGTCGTCTTTGGTACGCTTTCTTTGGGTGCTGGTTCCACTGATATCAAGATTACCAGTTTGATCTTGACCGTGGATGAAACCGAAGGTAACGCTACTGCGGCTGATACTTTGGATGTTGACAGCTTTGAGTTGGTTGATGCGGCCGGTGGCGCTTATTCTGGTACCATGACCGCTGGTGGCGATACTGATGCCGATGACGAAACTTGGACATTCAGCGATGAAATCTATTTGACCGCCGGCACAACCCGCACCTTTACTATGCGCGGTGATCTGCCGAACGGAATCGGCAACGGCGATAGTTATAAGGTTTCTGCCACCGTTAATACAACCAATGTGGTCGCGGAAACAGTTCCGGAAGGCGATACTGTCAGCAATTTCTCCATTGGCAGTTTCACCGGCATGCTCGTTACCGTTAAGACCCCGACATTAAGAGTTGAGGGTGCTACTTTGAATAGCGGCACAGCTACCGTGAACGATGCTGATGTTATCTTGTATAAAGGCACTTTGGAAGCCCAGGCCTCTAACATCAAGGTGTCTTATGTGAATTTCAACTCCAATGTCGCCTTTGCTTCCGGTCATTGGACACAAGTTGGTTTTTACTTGGTAAATGCTGATGGCTCTTATGCCGCGCAGCAAATATTGACCAACTCCCAGATGACTTCCAGTACATCTGCTTCCGGTGACGCGCTGTCTTTTGACAGTTTGGACTTCACCGTGAATAATGGTCCGACTAACAAAGCGACTTTTGTGGTTAAAGGTACTGTTGCCAGCACCTTGACTGATACCAATGGTTTGATTAATCAATTGAAGCTTGATTACATCACTTCCAAGGCCGCTGATAATAGCAGTCCTACTGTCAGTTCCGGATCTGCCGCAGGCACTGATGATTTAGATGACGCTGACAATGACTTCTTAACTGTCGGCGGACGCCAAGTTACTTTGGTGGACAAAGGCAAGCTTTACCTCCAGATGAGAAGCACTGACACCGGTTTCAACAAAGACAGCGTTGTCTTGGCCGGCACTTCTTTCTGGGCCGGTAAATTGAAATTAAAGGCCGATGACGAGAATATTAAGGTTAAGGATTTGAAATTGACTAACGCGACTGATTCCGGTGAAGAGAGAAGCGCCGCTTCTGTCTGTCTATATCGCGAGCAGGTAGTTTTAGCCGCTAACTTGATTTCTTGTCAGACCATGGATGCGAGTAGCGTGGTGTTTTACGATGACATTAATGAAGTCGTAGAACAAGGCACGGAATATTGGTATATCTATGTGAATACCAACCCGATGAATGATTTGGCTGGTGGCACTGCCCGCACCCACGATGTGTTCTCGTTCAAGGTTACCACCAGTACTGCCAGTTCTGTGGCCGCCGAAGGCGTTCGCTCTGGCTTCACTTACGTTATTTCCGATGATGCGACAGTTTCCGCCGGCGATATCGTATTTGATGAAGACAACGATGACACTTACGATGAGGCCGGCGAACTTGACATGACCACGAGCACCAAGAAATTTGTGGTTTCCGGCACTAAGATCAGCAATGTTCAGTTGTTAAGCAGCTATGGCTGTGATGCCGCTGGCAACAACTGCACTTACAAAGTTGATCCGGTGTTAGCCGGTACCGGTGAATATGTCGCCGGCATCTTGGCTGTCACGGTTGACAGCGTCGGTCTTAACAACGACCCGGACAATGGTAACCCGTTGAAACTCAACTTGACTGGTGTTAGATTTGATGTTGACAAATTCGCCAGCACTTCTTTGAGCGGTGTAACCATTCAAAAGATTGGCGGTTCGGACCCGGCTGGCAGTTTGGATATTTCCAACCTGAACAGCACCGGTGCTTCCGCTGGTTTGGCCTCAACCACTGCTTTATCCGGAGTGTTAGCCAACGATTACTTGATTGATCCTGGCACTATCGCTTATTATGTGGTTAAGGCGACAGTTAACGGGGTTAGCGCGACCACGAACTTCACCAATTGGTTCCAGTTTAACCTTGATGATATCAAGGGTACTTATACCGATGGTGATACCTCTACCGAAGACGATGTCAATAACAACATTGACTGGAAGGACGGCGACAGCTCTAATCCGTTTAGCGCATTGTTCCTCTCACTTGAGAATGTTGATGGCGTCAAGGTATCAAAGACCAATAACTAAAACAGTTTAGTTGTTAGTTGCTGGAAAGTAATTTAGTTACTTTCGCACCCCCTCTGCTGTAAAAAGCAGAGGGGGTTTTGTTTTTTTGCGGTGTGATAAAAAGTTATTTTAAAAAAGTTATCCACAGGTTTGACTTGACGATTTTTTTTATTTGCAAAAATGTGGTATACTATTTAAAGATGAATCCATTTTATCAAAATCTTCCCGCCCAAGGCGGGTCCGCCTCTGGCGGATAATTTAAAATTTATGTTGTTTTCAAAAGGATGGAAACAAAATTGGCTTTTTAATTTGCCGGTTTTTACGGTGGCGATATTATTCGCTTTCGCTTTTTTATTTTTAGGAATACAAACTGCTTCCGCGGCCAATGATCCGGTAACGGCTCTTTTCTCCGATACCACCACCACTGTTGGTATGACTTTGCATTGGACCAACGGCGCTTTGGCCGGGGATGAAGCAACTTACACTATATTGCAGTCAACTGATGGTGCAACCTACCCAACAACAGTTAGTTCGTCAATTGCCACGACAACTGATTCTTTTGCTGTTACCGATTTGGCCACCAATACTCTTTATTGGTTTCAAGTGATTGCGACCGGTGGCACCGGCGATCCGGCAACCACCACTTTGGTGGCCGGCTTTACTTTGGCTACGCCACCTGGCACGCCGACAGTAACGAGTACGGGCGCGACCACTTTAAATGTTACAATAGATGCCGCCACTAACCCAACCACGGCTAGCACTACTTTTTTGGTTTACGATTCAGTGCAGGATGTGGCCATTCAGGCGGACGGTACTTGGGGTGCGTCATCAACCGGCTGGTTGACCTATTCCCAACTTGGCGCCGGTTCCGCTACTACCACGACCGGTGTGGCAACTAATACTGCTCATACTATTAAGGTTTTAGCCAGAAACGGACAGGGAATAAATACTGCCTACAGTTCATCGGCCAGTTCATATACCCTCGCCGCCACCCCCAACACCCCCGTCGCCGTCACTTCCACCGCTGCTACCACCTTAACTATTACCCTTGGAGCTGACAACGCCGCTACCACCTACTTGGTATATGACTCTGCTCAAGATGTCGCCTTACAAGTTGGTGGCACCTGGGGCGCGTCTTCAACCGCTTGGCTTACCTATGCTCAATTAGGCGGTGGCAGTGCCACTACCACGACTGGTTTAGCCACGAACACTGCTCACACCATTAAAGTATTAGGACGGAACGCTGATGGTGTGTCCACCGCGGCTTACAGTGCGGCTTTAAATTCATATACTTTAACATCGGTTCCGACCACTCTTGCTATTACTGTAAACGACAACAATCATCTTACCGCGACTTGGTCCAGTCCGGCTACTACGGATTACGCTGAAAATACTACTGCCGGCACTAATTCTGGTTGGGTCAGTACGGCATCATTCTCATCCACCGGCTTATCTTGTGCCACCGCTTATACATTCAGAGCGAAGGGGCGCAACGGTGACGGTGTGGAAACCGACTGGGCCTCTTCTGTTAGTGGCACAACCGCCGCTTGTGGTGGCGGAGGAAGTGGCGGAGGAGGCAGTCCGAGTCCGTCAGTAACTCCGATAGTTGTTGTCCCCACTCCAGTAGTTGTAACCCCGGTTCCGGTTGTTACACCTGCGGTTCCTGCCACCACGCCAGCAGAAGTTGTGGCGCCGTCAGTTGTTGTAACCACCCCAGTAGTGCCGGTCATTTCCTATAACTTTACCAAGAATTTAGTTGTCGGTTCGGTCGGCACAGAAGTCCGCGAATTACAAAAAGCATTAAAAGATTCCGGCCACTTCACTTACCCGACCATTACCGGCTACTTTGGCAATGTTACCAAAAACGCGCTAATCGCTTATCAACAAGCCAATGGCCTTACGACTAGCGGACAGTTGGATTCGGCTACCCGAGCGGTTTTAAACAGCGGTTTCGTGGCCAGCACGCCCGCTCCGACGGCATCAGTATCATATAACTTTACCAAAAATTTGGGCGTCGGTTCAGTCGGCAATGAAGTCCGTGAATTACAAAAAGCATTAAAAGATTCCGGTCACTTTGTTTATCCGACCATTACCAATTACTTTGGCAATGTTACCAAAAATGCCTTAATCGCTTATCAGAAAGCCAATGGCCTTACGGCCAGCGGAAAGTTGGATTCGGCTACCAGATCTGCTTTAGGTAGCGGTTCTGCTCCTGTTTCTACTCCTGCTCCGGCGACGGTAGCGCCCGCGTCGGTTACAACCGGGTATGTATTTAGTACCAATTTGTATCCTGGCAATAATAGCGCCGCGGTCAAGGCCTTACAACAGAAATTAAAGGACTTGGGATACTTCACGGTTACCCCGAATGGTAACTTTGGTCCGGCCACCAAAGCCGCCGTGGTCAAATTCCAAAAAGACCGCGACTTGAAACCGTTCCCGGGCTTCGTTGGCCCAGGCACCCGCTCCGCTTTGAACGCGCTCTAAAAATAAATTAAAGTTGCGAGACAAAGGACCACTGCGGTGGTCCTTTGGGTTTTTAGTAAACTTATCCACAGATTATATTGTTGACAATGATTTTTTGTGCTATAATGGTTGCATTGAAAGAGGAGGAGGCAAAACAATCGCGATTAAAACTCGCGGTTGTTTTTGTTTAGGGGGAATTGCGGGACTAATTTTGGAAAAATTGACACACCGCCTGTTCGTATGATATAGTTAATTTACCTAAAAATTTATTTTTTTAAATTTATCGTATGCCAAAAAATAAACAAGACGATAAAATAAATCATCTTATTAATGTTGTCGGATCCATAAAGAAAAGCAACGAGGAAGTTTTGGGGACTGTCAATGAATTGGCGGAAGCGGTGCAGTTGTTTGCCACCAAAGTGGATCAACGTTTCGATGGGGTTGATAAGCGTTTTGACGGAGTTGACAAACGCTTTGACGTAATAGAGAAGCGACTGACTCGAGTTGAGTCGCTTATGGTAACCAAAGATTATCTTGACGATAAATTAGCGGATTTGCGCGGTGATTTAGTAGTGATGATGCGCAAAGAAGATACCAAAGTGAAAACTTTGGCTGAAATTTTGCACAAACGAAAATTAATCAGCGATCAGGACTTGAAGTCGCTGGTTTCAATGGAACCATTCGCGCAACTGGCTTAGAGTTATCCACAGGCAGAAATGGCCGGTAAAAGTTTTTTGTGATATAATAATCGTAAGGGGGTTGAAGTGTCCTGCCAGTCAGGATATTTTTTAAAAAATATTTTTATTTTCTATGTCTCGTTCACTTAAATTCGCGTTGTTTTCAACAGCGTTTTTTTTATTTATTCTAATTTTGATTTTTGGTTTTTATGCTTGGTTTTTGGGCAAACAGCGTCGGGTGGAAGCGGGGACGGCGCGGGCGACTTTTCCGTATTCGGACTATAGTATTGAAGAATTAAATAAATTATATCCGCAATATTTAAATGTGGATGTAGCCACGACGCGCACACCGGTGGAGACGCATAAAATGTTTGTGGAAAAATTAAAAGCCAATGATCTGGACGGCGCGGTGGAATGTTGTTTTGCGAAAGGGGACTGGGCGGAGATGAAAGCGGGTTTGGAACGAGTGAAAGCTAAAGGGGAGATGGGGATGATGGTGGGGGATTTGGATAGAGAGATTAAGGGTAATTTTATTGGTGACACACTTGCATCGTATGATTATTTTGTAGAAAGAGATGGTAAGAATGTCGCCGGTGTTATTTCTTTTGAAAAAAATTCCGAAGGCATCTGGTTAATTAAATCGCTTTAAATTTTTAAAAGGAGGGGCATATGTTATCAAGGAGGGGAAAAGTAGCGTTATACGCGACTATTGTCGCTATTTTTTTGTTTTTATTTGGTATTTTTGGCGCGGACCGCTGGTTTGGCGCTGAACAAGCTTTGGGCTATGACCAAAATATCGCTCATCCCAATATCGTGGAATTAGCGGCGCAAGTGTATAACGCTAAATTTAATCCGGATTTAACCGCTGAACAAATTGGCTGGATGAAACAGGGAGCGATTGAAGAAGACACCCCCACGCGCTGGCTTAATCATTTTTATGATCCGGTCAATGACCGCGGATTACTATTTAACAATTTCCGCTATCAATCTTCTAAAAAATGGGCGCAAGACCCGTTTAACCAGCAAAATTTTTCAATGGGTGATAATTCCTGGCAAAAAGCGTTTTTATATTATTATAAAGCCAATGCCAAAGACGCCTTTATTACTCTTGGCCATACCCTGCACTTAATTGCGGACGCGAGCGTGCCGGCGCATACGCGCGATGACCCGCACCCAACCGGGGATTCTTACGAACAGTTTGTAAAAAATAATTGGGAAAAATTAGTGCCGGAAATTAAAAAATTATCACAATTTCAAAAAGTGGATTCGTTAGATGGCGCATTTGACAGTGTAGCCAAATTTTCTAATGGGAATTTTTATAGTGATGATACGATTGATATAGATAGTTATAAATATCCTTCGGTGGCAGATTTGTTTGATCAATATCAGACGATTGGCAAGGGATATTATAAATTTAAAGTCAATAAAAATTTATCTAATAGTTTGGTGTGTCGTGATCCCCGTATAAATACTTGGCAAGATGTGTTAAAAAATAAATTTGATGATTTTGTATGTCTAGTAGATGATGACACCGTCCTCACCTCCTACTCCCAAAACCTATTACCTAAAGCCGTCGGCTACACCGCCGGCGTGATCCGATTATTTATTGAACAGGCCGAATCCGAAGAAGTGCATGACAAAGTTCCTTTAATTTATATCAACCCCAAAGGGATGTGGGACACGGTCGTGGCCGGACTGGTTAACAAAGCTAAAGATATTTGGGATAAAATTAAAGGCACCGGTGGCGAATCGGTCGGGGCGGAAGCGTTGGGTGAATTATCTTCGCCCGGTATTGTGTCGCTCCCACCGCCCCCTCGCCCCCTCCTCGGGCAGGAGGGGGAAAGCCAGCCGTTGCCACCAGCCCCAAGCCCGGTAAGCAAACCCCAAGTTGCTCCGCAACCGACTTCGCTACCTACCCAGCCATCTGCTCCTAACCCGGTTGTAGAACCTATTGTGGCGCCCGCGACAGTGCCTGTAAGCCCGGTTGTGCCAATTACTCCGATTGTCAATAATCCACCGCCTACTATATATTATGGCGGAGGAGGCGGTGGCGGTTCATCGCCACCGTCGGCTGTCATTCCGACCGAAGCGACCGGAGGGAGCGAAGTGGAGGAATCCCTTAACGATAATTTCACGACCACCCCCGAAACAACCTCTTCAACCCCAGACACCAGCACCACCACCACTGTCATCCCGAGCGAAGTCGAGGGATCCCTTAACGATACCACCTCTACTCCTGATATTTCTACCACCACCCCCGATACCACCACCTCCACACCCGAAACATCTACATCCACACCAGACACCCCCACCACCACCCCCGACACCACAACCACTACCCCTAGTGTTTCCACCACTACCGATAGTGGTACTACTATCACTTCTACTCCTGAATCGCCACCCCCACCCGTCCCGGTCGCCGACATTATTATCAACGAAATCGCTTGGGCCGGCACTGATTCCGGCCATGCCAACAATGAATGGCTGGAATTATATAACACCACCGATGAGCCGGTAACTTTTGCTTGGACCGGCACTGACCGTTGGCTGTTACGTTCAAACGGAGTGAATTTTAGTATCATCAGTTCCAAAACTAAAAACCTCACTATTCCGGCGCGTGGCTATTATTTATTGGAACGCACGAACGATGACACTGTTAAAGCTGTCGCAGCCGACGCCGTCTTTTCGCTTTTTGGTGGATTAAACAATGCCGGCGCTCTGGTGGAATTAGTCGCCCCGAGTGGCGAAGTAGTGGATAGTGTGGACGCGTCGGCCGGTTGGTTTGCCGGTGGCGGTGATGAGTATCGTTCGCTGGAACGATTAAGCGAATATGCGTCTTCCAGCGACCCTAACAATTGGCAAAATAATCAAGGTCCGCGTTATTTGCCACGCACTGCTAACGGTGGCAAAATTTACGGCTCACCTAAATCCGACAATAGTCGCGGGTTGGCTTTATTTGGCAATCAAGATGAGGATGAAGTAATTTTGACCGCCTCCAACAGTCCATATTTGTTAAGTGGTTATACTGTTAAGGCCGGCAAAAAATTGATTATTGATTCCGGCGCGGTTATCAAAAGCAATGATTTTGTCTCTAACTTTAAAATTTACGGTGAGTTTATTGTCAACGCGACTAACACTCCGGCCGTGCTCACATCGGGTCGCGACCAAAGCTTTGAAAGTGATATTTTAAACGAATTAATTGGTGATTACGATGCCGGTTTGCCACTGGCCAAGGATTGGCAGGGGATAATGTTTTATCCCGGCTCGATTAGTAATATCAACGGTTTAGACATGCGCTATGCCGGTTATGAATTTAAAGAACCGGGGAGTGGAATGTGGGATCCAAAAGTAAGCAAAGCAATTTGGGTGCAAGATATTGATTTAACAATTAGCAGTTCCACTTTTTCTTTAAATGGCGACACCACTATTTATGGCGATAACGCGAATTTGGACATATCAAACAGCGATTTTTCTTCCGGTGTTTTGGCGATAGATGCTGATGATGGCAGTTTGGCCGTATCGGGTGGGAAAATTAGCGAATTTTCTTCAGCCAATGGTCCGATTGAGGCCAACGATATTTGGCTGGTCATTACCGGTGTGACATTTGAAAATAATGCCACGGATGCGGTGTATGTGAACGCACCGCACATTACCACCGCCATCACTTGGTCAACGGGCGCGCAATTTAATTTAAATTCTTTGACAATAGATGACGGCGCGGTTTTGACGATTGAGGCCGGCGTAGAGGTGCGTTTGGCAAAATATGCCGATATTACAGTTTATGGCGAATTAATTGTGAATGGCACAGCCGAAGCGCCGGTTAAATTTTTACCGATTTCTTCCGGCCAAAATTGGGGTAATTTGAAATTTATGAGCGCGAGCGGGACTTTGAATAATGTCCTTTTGACCGAAGGCAATTTAAGCACGACCGAAGACCAGGCCGGCAATGGCACTATTATCGTGAGTGACAGCAATGTAACCTTAAACAATGTTCAGGTTTTAGATAGTCGGTCTCCGAGTAACGCCATTCAAATCAATAGTGGCGAGGTCAGAATAGCCGATAGTATTTTGGGGCACAATTCCAAACCGTCTTTTGAAACTGCCGGCATCAAAATGTTGAGCGGGGAGTTGTGGCTGGACAATGTTCTATTCCAAAATTTGGATTATGGTTTGCGCGCGACTGGTATTAATCCCTGGTATCCGTATCATCTTGAAAATACGAGCGCGGAAAATTATGTGAATGTTAATAAGCAGGTGAGTCCGATGGAGTGGGCGCCGGTTGAGGGTTAGCCGGTTGAGGGTTAGCCGGTTGAGGGTTAGCCGGTTGAGGGTTAGCCGGTTGACCTTTCTATCAAATTTTAGTATAATAAATAGCACTTAACCAGTGCTATTTATTTATATTTTATTATGAAACGCAACCTTGAAATCGCCGTAAAAATTTTAATTTACGCCACTTTTTTAACTCCGCTCGTGGTGATACCGTCATCTTTTATTTTCCCGTTTATCGTGCCAAAAATCTTATTTTTTCGGTCCTTGGTAACTTTGATGTTGGGCGCTTACGCGCTTTTACTTATCATTAATTGGCAAGAATACAAACCCAAATTCACCGCCTTAAATTTAGTAATGGCGGCTTTTTTATTAAGTTTTACCATCTCTACTTTTGTCGGTCCGGACCCGTATCATAGTTTTTGGGACAACCACGAACGCATGTTAGGATTATTCACAATTTTTCATTACGTTGCTTATTATTTTATCGCTACGGCGGTGTTTAAAAATTGGACCGATTGGAAGTGGGCGTTAGTTGGGTTTTTGAGTGCGGGTTCGTTGGTAATGTTGATTGGTATTTTTCAAAAAATAGCAGACCCGAATTTGTTGTTAAATCAAGGATCGGAACGCGTGAATAGTAGTTTGGGTAATTCTATTTATGTCGGTGGTTACGGCCTATTTTTATGTTTTGTCAGTTATCTTTTGTACGTGAAAGAAAAAAACACCATTGGCAAAATTGCCATAGCAGTCGCTGGGGTTTTGGCCGCGCTCGGGTTATTTTATAGTGGTACGCGCGGTTCCATGCTCGGGTTGTTGGCCGGTATTGGCACGGCGATTATTGGTTATATTATCGTTTTAAAAGAAAACAAAAAAGCGCGTTATATTTTATCAGGTCTAGCGGTGTTTGGTTGTTTGGTTGTTGCTTTGTTAGTCGGGTTTCGTTCTACTGATTTTGTCAAAAATATCCCGGCGGTTGGCCGCACTGTTAACACCTCATTTACCGATTTGAAAAATAGCCCGCGCTGGATTGCTTGGGAAATCGCGGTGGAATCGTGGCAAGAGAAGCCATTTTTTGGTTGGGGACCGAATAATTATTTTTACGCGTTTAACGCGCATTATCGCGCCCGGTCGCTGGATTTCGGTTATGGCGAGACCTGGTTTGATAACGCGCATAATATCATTGTCAATACCTTGGCGGTGCAGGGGGCATTTGGCATTATTACTTATCTGGCCATTTTTGCGGTTGGCATTGCCGGTTTATTTTACGCTTGGAAGCGGTCGGGGTTGGAGCCGCATATTGTTGTAGTTGGCATGGCCTTTTTAGTCGCGCATTTGGTGGGTAATGTTACCGTATTTGAAAATCCCACTTCCTATTTATATTTTATGTTTTGGCTGGCGCTTATTAATAGTATGTCCGCCCATTGTCATCCTGAGCGCAGCGAAGGATCCCTTAAAGTTGCCAATAGCATTGACGTACATAATAAAAAAAATCTAATCATTCCTTCAACGTCAATCAATCGTCAAATCGGCACTGGCATCGTCGGTACTGTTGCTGTCGCTTGTCTAATTGTTATTTTTCTTTTTAACATCCAACCCGCCCGTGCCAACACCAGCACGTTAAATGTTTTGCGTTTACTCCAGCAAAATCCAGTTTTGGCGATTATAGAAATGAAAAAGGTTTTAGCTTTTTCCTCACCTCACATTGACGACATTCGCGCTGATATTGGTCGCAGTGCCGCGCAACTGCTTTATTCTTCGCGCGATAAAATTGGCGCGGACGCGAGTAAAGAAATTTGGGAAATTGTTTATTCGGAATTAAAAAAGAATTTGACGCTTCACCCATTAGATATCCGCAACCAAATTTCACTCTCGCAATTGGCGCAAATCGGCGCGGATATTACCAAGGATAATAATTATTATCTGGAAGCGGAAGGATTTTTGAAAGATGCCTTGCGCCATTCACCTAAACGACAGCAAATTATTTATTCCTTATCCGGCTTGGGAAGTATGCTGGGCAAAAGCGCGGAGTCAATAGCGATGTTAGAGCAAAGTATCACTGACAATTCTAAAATTGCTGAAGGCTATTGGCGTCTGGCGTTAATTTATCAAATGAATAACCAACCGGAACAAGCGCTGGCAGTAATTAATCGCGCCAACGAAAATCAAATTATTTGGGACGAACAAGGCAACCAGGTAGTCGCCCAAATTATTATGGCCCAACAGCAGGCCAAAGCGCCGGTTATTAAGAAAAAATAATTTATGAAAAAAGCCCTAATCACCGGTATCACCGGCCAAGATGGTTCGTATCTGGCTGAATTTTTAATTGGCAAAGGATATGAAGTCCACGGTATCATCCGTCGTTCCAGCAGTTTTAATACCGAACGAATTGACCATATTTACCGCGACCCGCATGATAAAGGTGCGAAATTATTTTTACATTACGGCGATTTAACTGACGGCAGTAATTTAAATCGGATTTTAGAAAAGGTCCACCCCGATGAAATTTATAATTTAGGCGCGCAAAGCCACGTCAAAGTAAGTTTTGAAATTCCCGAATATACGGCCGATGCCGACGGACTGGGTACGTTGCGTCTGCTAGACGCGATTCGTGATTCTGGTTTAAAAGTGAAATTTTATCAGGCCGGTTCGTCAGAAATGTTTGGCTCAACTAAACCGCCGCAGAACGAAAATAGCACGTTTCATCCGCGTAGCCCGTATGCTTGCGCCAAGGTTTATTCACACAATATCGCCGTAAATTATCGCGAAGCGTATAACATGTTTGTTTGTAATGGAATTTTGTTCAATCACGAAAGTCCGCGTCGGGGTGGCACATTTGTCACAAAAAAAATTACCGAAGCATTGGCAAAAATCGCCCGTGGCGAGCAAGAGAAATTGTATTTGGGTAATTTGGACGCCAAACGCGATTGGGGATACGCGTTGGACTATGTGGAAGCGATGTGGCTCATGTTACAACAAGATAAACCCGATGATTATGTAGTCGCGACTGGTGAAAATCATAGCGTGCGTGAGTTTGCCGAAGAGGTGGCCAAATATTTTGGTTTTGATTTGGTATGGGAAGGTAAAGAGTTAAAAGAAAAAGGCGTAGATAAAAAAACCGGCAAAACATTAATTGAAGTTGATGAAAAATATTTTCGTCCGTCAGAAGTAGATTCCTTATTAGGTGACCCGAGCAAAGCCAGAACTAAGTTGGGTTGGAACCCAAAAACAAAATTTAAAGAATTAGTTAAAATTATGTGTGAAGCGGAAAAGTATGGAGAAAAATTCTAAAATATATGTTGCCGGCCACCGCGGATTGGTTGGCTCGGCGATTGTCAGAAAACTACTATCCGACGGATATAAAAATTTGGTTTTAAAAACGCACCAGGAGTTGGACCTGCTGGATCAGCGCGCGGTAGCGGATTTTTTTGCGCACGAACCCCCCCAGTATGTTTTTTTGGCGGCCGCTCGGGTGGGCGGTATTGTGGCTAATAGCACTTACCACGCGCAATTTATTTATGAAAATTTACAAATTCAAAACAACATTATTCATAATGCTTATTTAAATAAAATAAAAAAATTATTATTTCTTGGCTCTTCTTGTATTTATCCCAAGGCCTGTTCCCAACCAATTAAGGAAGAATATTTGCTTACCGGTCCACTGGAACAAACTAACGAGCCCTATGCCATCGCGAAGATTGCCGGCTTAAAAATGTGCCAAAGTTACAATCGTCAATATGGCACAAATTTTATCGCGGCGATGCCGACTAATTTGTACGGTGTTAATGACAATTTTGATTTAAAAAATTCGCACGTTTTACCGGCGCTACTTCGCAAATTTCACGATGCGAAAGTAAGTGGTCTTAAAGAGGTGGAGGCGTGGGGTACTGGAAAACCGAGGCGCGAATTTTTAAACGTGGGTGATATGGCGGATGGTTGTTTATTTTTGATGAATAATTTTAATCCTACCCAAGACCAAAACGAACAAGGCCACATCTTTGTTAACCTCGGTACTGGGACGGATTTGACCATTAAGGAATTAGTGGAATTAATTAAAAACGCTGTTGGCTTTGAAGGAGAAATTATTTGGGATAAAACCAAGCCAGATGGCACCTCGCAAAAATTACTGGACGTTTCTAAAATTATGGCCATGGGCTGGAAACCAAAAATAGAGTTGAGAGCGGGGGTGGTGGCAACTTATGAGTGGTATAAAAAACAAGATCATTGTTGATCCGACCTGTGGATAACTTTTTGACACCTTTTGACACCCAATGACACCTTATGGTATAATGAATAGGTGTTATTTTTTTGTTAAAATATGGCCGAAATTAAGCCAAATGAGGTGTATACCACCCAAGAAGCTCAAGAATTGTTAAAAGTGAGCAGTAGCACTATGAAACGCCTGTTAAAGCATGGCCTAATTAAGGCCAACAAAATTGGTAAACAGTATCGTATTTTTGGTCATGAATTGCTTAAAATGTTGTCGCCCGAAGTTGACGAAAAGGCCACAAATTTTTATCAAAAAGTTAGACGTAAAACTATCGAAGTCACAAAGAATTGGTAGTTCCGCACGCTTAATTTAAGTGTGGAAATATAAAATTAAGTTTTGAGTATATTATATGGAACTAATTATTCGACCGAAAAATAAATGGTGGCGATTAGATTGGCGAGAGATTTGGCTATTTCGTGATTTATTTTATTTTTTAACTTGGCGTGATGTTAAAGTGAAATACAAACAAACGGTAGTCGGAGCTGTTTGGGCGATTTTTCAGCCGTTTGTCACCATGATTGTTTTTACTATTTTTTTTGGCAAATTCGCCAAGATGCCATCCGATGGTGTTCCATACCCCATTTTTGTTTATGCCGGGCTAGTTTTTTGGATATTATTCTCTTCCGGTTTGTCTCATGCCAGTAATACTTTTATGGAGAATGAGCGGATCGTTACAAAAATTTATTTTCCTAGAATTATTTTACCAATTTCATCAATTATTACCAATATTGTTGATTTTGTAATTGCCAGTATAATTTTGGTTGGGATGTTAATTTACTATCACTATACCCCTTCGTTAATTGGGATTTTTCTCTTTCCGGTATTAGTAGTAATGACAATTTTTTCAACCCTAGGAATCGGATTATTGTTCGGGTCACTTAATGTTAAATATCGTGATGTCAGATTTATTTTACCGTTTTTCATCCAGCTTTTAATTTTTATGACTCCGGTTATTTATCCAGTTAGTATAATTAGTGAGCGTTTCAGGTGGATTTTAGGTTTAAATCCGATGGCTGGCATTATTGATTCGGCGCGTGTTAGTATTCTTGGTATCGGTCAGGTAGATTGGCAATTACTGGGGATTTCGGCTATTAGCATGGTGGTTTATTGTTTGTTAGGTTATTTCTATTTTAGGAAAGTTGAACGTTATTTTGCGGATGTGATCTAAATGTATGATCAAAGCAATTTTATTTGATTTAGATGGAGTTTTGGTAGATATGCCCAATGGCCATTATGAGGCCTTAAACAGGGCGTTGGGTCTGTTCGGAGCGGCCATTGAACTGGAGGAGCATTACAACTCGTTTAATGGTTTGTCCTCCAGAAAAAAAATTCAAATGTTGGAAGAGAGCGGGCGTTTGCCGGTTGGGCTCATGGAGACAGTCAATAATATTAAGCAGAAATACACCAAAGAAATTATTCCTAAATATTGCATACCGAATTATTCCAAGATTATAATGTTAAAAGAGTTAAAACGGCGCGGTTTTGCTTTGGCCTGCGTGTCTAATTCCATCCGAGAGACCTTGCATTACATGTTAAAATCCGCTCAACTTTTCGATCATTTTGATTTTATTATTGGTAATGACGAAGTGAAAAAAACCAAGCCCGATCCGGAAATATATCTCTCGGCTCTGCAAAAGATGAATTTAAGACCGGAAGAATGCGTGGCCGTGGAAGACGCCCCCCATGGTATCGCGTCAGCCAAGGCAAGTGGAGTAAAAGTAATTGAGGTGCGCGACGTGCAAGATGTGGATATTAGTTTGTTTGATGACTTAACCGAAGTTGGCGGGTAAATCTATGAAAATTTTTAAATTACCAGATTTTATTCGGGGTTGGGTAGTCGGGGATTTTGAGCCGAGTATAATTAAAACCAAGGACTTTGAAGTGTGTGTTAAGTATTATGAGGCGGGCGATAGCGAACCGGAGCATGTTCATAAAGTGGCCACAGAAATTACGATTATCCATTCTGGTGTTTACGAAATGGGCGGTCAACAAATAAAGGCGGGTGATATTGTCGTGTTGGAACCGGGACAGCCAACCAGTTTTAAATGTTTAGAGGGTGGCAGTAATACCGTGATAAAAATGCCGTCAGTGAAAGGTGATAAATATTTGATAAAAAAATAAAATTAATTATGAAAGTTATTATACCAATGGCCGGTCGAGGCAGTCGTTTTCAAAAAGAGGCCGAGCGCAATCCCGAGTATGCCAAGCCCAAGCCGTTTATTAATGTAAAAGGTTATCCGATGGTGCGTTGGGCCACCGGCTCATTGCCGTTTATTGAACACAAAGATCAAAAGGTTAGCGGTTCTTTGCGAGTTACTGCCAAAGATTTGATTTTTATAATTTTACAAGAGCACGAAACCGGCCACGCCTTGTCAAGAGGGCTTAAAGATATTTATGGTGAAGAAATAACTGTGATAATTTTGCCGGAAATAACCAGAGGAGCCGCCGAAACCGCTTATCAAGCCAAAAAATATTGCGCTCCGGACGAAGATATTTTATTATCTGATTCCGATCATTATTTTGACGGCACGGCTTTGGCCGAATTGATTTTGAATAAAAATCCTGACACGGCTGGAATTATTCCGGTGTTTACTCCGCCTAATGACGGCGTTGCTCGTTGGAGTTATTCGCTTTTAAAATTCGGAACAAACGAAATTATTCAAGTAGGAGAAAAAGATGTTGAGTTGATGAAAAAAGGCGCGCCCGCAAACATTGGGGCTTATTATTTTAGCAAGGCGAAAGTATTTTTTGATGAAGTAGAAGATGCAATAGTGAAAAATCGACTCACCGGCGACGAAGGTAAAAAAGAATTTTATATCGCCCCGATGTATCAAAATTTAATTGAAAATGGTTATAAATTTCAAGCAGCTTTAACGCCGACGGTGTGGGGTCTGGGTACGCCGTCTGATTTAGAAAATTTTGTTGCTAATTGTCCGGTTAAAAATCCATAATTATTTTTCTATGCTAAACATTTTAATACCAATGGGAGGTGGAGCCAAGAGTTTTGAGATGGCGGGGTATTCTTTCCCGAAGCCGATTATTGATGTCAACGGCAAGACCATGATTGAAGTAGTTGTGAATAATCTGCGCCCCCAAGTACCGCATCGGTTTATTTTTGTCTGTCAGCGGGATCATTATGAAAAATATGATCTGCATAATATTTTTAAACGCGCCACTAATAACAATTTTGAAGTTGTGCTTTTGGGTGGACCCACAGCCGGACAGGCCTGCACGGTGCTGGCGGCTAAACAATATCTTGATTCCGCGGATGGCCTGTTAATCGCCAACGCTGACCAGTATATTAATGTGGCGATTAATGATTTTTTGCAAAAGGCCTTGGATAATAATGGCGATGGGCTCGTGATGACTTTTAAGTCCACCCACCCTAAATGGAGTTATGTGCGGGTTGACGCTGTCGGCTTGGCACTTGAAACCGCCGAGAAAAAAGTTATTTCCGATAATGCCACGGTGGGTTTGTATTATTTTAAACACGGCAGTGATTATGTGGCCGCGGCCGAAGCGATGATTAATAAAGATATAAAATTTAATGGTCAATTTTATGTTTGCCCCTGCTATAACGAATTGATCTTGGCTGACAAGAAAGTTTATATCTACGATATTCCTACCGAGAAAATGCATGGTATGGGTACGCCTGAGGATTTGGCTGGTTTTTTGGAATGGAGCAAAGGAAATAAAATAAAGTTATAATTTTCCATATGTTGTTAATAAGTCACCGCGGCAATTTATCTGGGCCGAATTTGGAACAGGAGAACAGCGAACCGTATATTATGGCCGCTATTTCGGCTGGGTTTGACGTGGAAACCGATCTGTGGGGTGACGATAGCGGTCAAATATATCTTGGACATGATCGGCCGACGTATAAAACGTCGTCGGAATTTTTGTCCGCGCAAAAAGATAAATTGTGGATTCATTGCAAAAATTTAAAGGTCTTGGATTTAATATCTGGGCAAGTTGGATTTAATTATTTTTGGCATCAAACTGATGACTACACCTTAACTTCAAAAGGATATATTTGGACTTATCCAGGTAAGCTGGTTTTAGGAAAAAATATTTTGGTAGTGTGGGAAAGGTTGGCTAAAGATAAGTTACCAAACTGTTTGGGTATTTGCAGTGATTATGTGAATGATTATAAATAGGATATGTTGAAGAGTTTTCTTAAAAAATTATTTAACTTATTTGAAAAACCATTGCCGTATTTTTTTACTTTTCATTTACGTCCTAAAAGAGCAGATAAGATTGGTACTGTAGCTGACAAGTCGTTGAAATATTCCAAAGTCGCCATCGTAATTCAGGGGCCGATTGTTTATGATGAAGATTTTACTTTGGAAACGATCAAATTGTATAAAAAAATTTTTCCCGAGGCGATAATTATTTTATCTACTTGGGATTATGAGAAAACGGAATATGTGGATAAAATAAAGAATGAGGGTATTGAAATTATTTTAAATAAACCGCCCGTGGTTAAGGGGGCACAAAATGTTAATTTTCAGTTAATTTCCGCGTTCGTTGGTATAAAAAAAGCCGGGCAATTAGGCGCAGAATATGTTTGTAAAACTAGAACTGACCAAAGAATATATAATCCGAACGCCCTAGTTTTTTTGAGTAATATTGTAGAGAAATTTCCGGTTGTCGGTGATTATAAGCAGAAAAAAAGAATTGTCGGCGTCAGTTTAAATACCTTTAAGTATCGTTTGTATGGGGTATCAGATATGAATTTATTTGGTAATGTTGATGATATATTGAATTATTTTTCAGCGGAGCCAGACGAGGAAGGAAAAAATTTAAAAAAGGTTAGCGCCAGTTATCCGGAAGTTTATTTATCCGTGAGTTATCTACAAAAAATCGGCCGACAACTTTTGTGGACATTGCGCGATAGTTGGCGGGTATTGGCGGAACATTTTATTATTGTTGATGAAAAAAGTTTGGATTTGTATTGGTATAAATATGCTCGGATGAAAGAATTTCGCTATTTGCGCTATGGTGAAGCAAGCAACGATCGGGAATTAACTTTTTGTGATTGGTTTAATATTCATGCTAATTTAGAAAATATCCAAGAGCCGGATTTAAATAAAATGAAAAAAAAGATTGCGTAAAATTATGCTCGCGACAAACGAAATTAAAAAAATGATCAGTGAGATTTTGGAGATTGGAAGTAAATCAGGCGAAGGACATATACCAAGCGCCCTGTCTGTTTTAGATATTTTATGGGTGCTCTACGATCGGGTATTGAAGGTAGATTCTAAAAATCCCAGAGATATAAATAGGGATAGATTTATTTTGAGTAAAGGCCACGCTTCACTTGGTTTATACGCGGTATTGGCGCGTAAAAATTTTTTTAGCGACGAAGTGTGGCGTAGTTTTGGAAGTTTTGATAGTTTGTTGGGGGGCCATCCCGACCGAAACAAAGTCCCGGGTGTTGAGGCCTCTACCGGCTCTTTAGGACACGGTTTCCCGATGGCGGTTGGCATGGCTTTGGCTTTGAGAATTAAAAATACCCCCGCTCGGGTATTCGCGCTCATTGGTGATGGCGAAGCCAACGAAGGGACTATTTGGGAGTCATCTTTGCTCGCCGCGCACCATAAACTTTCTAATTTGTGTTGTATTGTTGACAGCAACCATTCCACCGATCGAGCGTTGTTGGTCAATAATTTGTCCGAGAAGTTTAAATATTTTGGATGGGATACAATTGAAATTGATGGCCACGATCACGATGAGATTTACGCGGCTTTAAATACACCTATCTCCCGTGAGCCCCTGGCGATTATTGCTAATACGATAAAAGGTCATGGCGTTAAAATGATGGAAAATGATCCGTCGTGGCATCACCGTATTCCTTCAGCCCAAGAATTGGGTGAAGCGTTGTCTAGTTTAAAATAGATATGAGAAAACAGTTGGTAAAAACCGTCCAATCGATATTAGCGACAGATGACAATGTTGTGCTTTTGCTTGGTGATATTGGAGTGTGGGGTTTTCGGGAGGCGTTTAAATTGTATCCGGAAAGAGTTTTCAACATCGGCATTTTAGAGCAATCGACGATCAGTTTATCAGCCGGCCTGTCGATGAGCGGACTGATACCGGTCGTGCATACCATCGCCCCCTTTTTAGTAGAACGGGCTTACGAACAACTGAAAGATGATTTTGGTTATCAGAAATTGGGCGGTAATTTCATTAGTGTTGGCGCTTCTTACGATTATGCCGCGTTGGGTTGCACACACCATTGCCCGGCCGATGTGGGAATTTTAAGCAATATCCCCGGCATGGAAATTATTTTGCCCAGCACCGCTCAAGAATTCGACACACTATTTAAACAAACATACACCAACGGCCACCCCACTTATTTCCGTTTAAGCGAAAGGCAAAATGAGCAAAGTTATAATATAGAATTTGGTAAAGCTCACCTGGTTAAACAAGGCAAGTTAGCCACGGTTATTGCGGTTGGCTCCATGTTAAAACCGGTGTTGGCCGCCTGCCAAGATTTGGATGTGACTATTTTATATTACACCACGGTATTTCCTTTTGACGTGGAAGCAGTACGCCAAAATAGCCAGAGCGGAAAAATTATCGTTTGTGAGCCTTATTATAGTGGCGTATTGGCACCTAAAATTTTGGAAGCAGTTTATCCAAATTCGGTAGTAATAAAACAAATCGGCGTGCCACGGCAATTTTTAACTAATTATGGTAAAGCCGAAGAGCATGATAAAGAGCTGGGTTTTACTGCGGAAAATATAAAACAAAAAGTTGAGAGATTAATTGCTTTATGAACCAATTGACCGAATACTTGCTAAAAGACGCGGAATTAATTGCCAACCAACTGAATCCGGCTGATTTTGCCGATAAAACAATTTTAATTTCCGGAGCAACGGGCATGGTTGGAACGTATTTTGTCGCCGCCCTGATTAATTTAATAAAAAATAATAAATTAAATACCAGGTTGATTGCGATAGCTCATAGCGCGCCGGTAGAGTATTATCAAGAATTATTGCGTCTCGTCAAGGCAGAGTTTATCAGTGGTGATTTAACGGATCAAAATTTTTGTGAATCTTTACCTGAGGCCGATTATATAATTCATGCCGCTGGGTACGCTCAGCCGGGTAAATTTTTACAAGATCAAACCCGTACTTTAAAAATAAATACCTTATCAACATTTTATTTATTAGATAAATTAAAAACTGACGGAAAATTTTTGTTTGTTGGTAGCAGTGAAATTTATAGCGGTCTGCCCAAAGGCCCGTTTAAAGAAAGCGATATTGGTAGCGTCAGTACGGATCACCCCCGCTATTGTTATATAGAAGGCAAACGTGCTGGCGAGGCGATATGCGCCAGTTACCGTAGCAAAGGCGTAAAGGCAAAAGTTGCCCGGTTATCGCTTGCCTATGGGCCCGGCACCAGGCCGGGCGATCAGCGAGCCATGACTAGCTTTATTGAAAAAGCTTTAAACAATGGCAAAATTGAATTACTTGATAAAGGCGAGGCAGTTAGGACTTATTGTTATGTGGCCGATGCGGTAGCGGTAATGCTTAAGATTTTATTTGCTGGAACTGAATTAGTTTATAATGTAGGCGGCGTATCATCGGTAACCATCGCTGAATTAGCAAAACAAATTGGCGTTAACTTAAATGTTCCGGTAAACTTTCCGAAATCCGCCGTTGGTTTACCAGGATCGCCCCAAAATGTTTCGGTAGATATGAATAAATATGAAAAACAATTTAATAAAATAAATTATCTTAATTTTAAAGACGGTTTAAACAAAACAATCAGCTGGGTAAAATTATTATTAAACGCCAAATAATATGTGGAAGTTGCAAGAAAATATTCTGGAAGCAAACGATAAGCAAATTTTAATGAACTTTATCAATTCTACCGATCGTTTTACGCAGTTTGAAAAAGTTAAACAGTTTGAAAGCGACTGGAATGCTTGGCAGGGCTGTAATTATTCAACATTTGTCAATTCCGGAAGTTCCGCCGATCTGTTAATGCTGGACGCGGTAAAAGAATTATATAACTTACCGGATTATTCCGAAGTGTTGGTTCCGGCCGTTACTTGGATTACTACTGTCACTTCGGTAATCCAAGTTGGTTTAAAGCCGGTATTTGTAGATGTGAATTTAACGGATTTATCGTTTGATTATGATAAACTGGAAAAAGCAATAACCCCAAAAACTAAAATAATTTTTGTTACGCATCTTATCGGTTTACCGGCGGATATGACTAAAATTTCCGCTTTTGCCAAGGCGCATAATTTAATAGTGCTTGAAGATTGTTGCGAGTCACATGGCGCCAAGCACGGGGATGTAAAAGTTGGCAACCTAAGCTTAGCCAGCACCTTTAGTTTTTATTGGGGTCATCATATCACCACGGTAGAAGGCGGGATGATTTGCACGGCCAATGAAGAATTGAATGACTTGTTTATTTTAAAACGCTCACACGGTTTAGCGCGCGAATTGGCCATTGCCAAACATCAAAAATTTAAAAATTTATATCCTGACATAAATTTTAACTTTTTGTTTTTAACCAAGGGCTATAATGTTCGCAATACTGAACTTCATGCGGTCATTGGCAGTGAACAACTTAAGCATTTAGATCGCTATATTGCTACGAGGAATGCTAATCATCAAAACTATTTAGAGGTTATTAGGCCGATTGCCGATAAATTATTTTTGATTGACAATCCCGGTATTTCATCATTTTGTTTGCCGTTTATTTTTAAGAGTCAATCGGACAGCGAAAAGCTTAAACGGGAGTTAGAATTAAACGAGGTTGAAACGCGTCCGATAATCGGCGCTAATCTACTCCGTCAGCCCTGCCTTAAGCAATACGGCGATTTTAAAAATTTTCCCAACGCGGAAATTGTTCATCAAAACGGTTTTTATATTGGCAACAATCAGTTCGTCAATGCCGAGAGGATAAAATTGCTAGGAAAAATTATAAACGAAATCTTTAATAATTAATTATTTAACACGAAATTATGTTAAAAAAAATAAAATCAACAATTAAGTACGTGTTTAATTTGTTTGGAATAAAAATAGGTTCGCCCGATTTTAGTTATGTTACTAAAAATAAGCTTAAAAATGCACCGGATGATGATTTTAATTGGGTAACATATAATGATCATTACCGTAATGAAATGGAGAATGGAGTATTATTTAATACGCTAAAACTTAAAGAGGGGGGGGGGATTATGTGATGGAAAATCAGGTTTTGACAAAAAAATCGAATATTTTAACTTTGCATCCAAACCACAGGTTGTTGTATGAAACAGTTTTATTGCTAAAACCGGCCAAAATTGTTGAATGCGGAGTCGGCGGCGGAGATCATTTATATAATTTAAATATTTTAGATCCTAAAATTGATAGTTATGGCGTAGACAGAGGGCAGGCGCAGTTGGATTATTGTGTGGAACGGTCGCCATCGCTTAAAGGGAAAGTGCAGAACTTTGATATGACCATGCCACTCTCCTCTAAGTTGCCGTTAGTTGATGTAGCTTTTACGCAAGCGGTTATAATGCATATAAAAACTGGCAATGGACATTTGGTCGCCTTATCAAATCTTTTTAAATTAGCATCAGAACAGGTTGTCCTAATGGAAAATTGGTCAAATCATCCATTTATGGAAGATATAAAATATATGTTTAACAATGGAATGTTACCTTGGCAATCGATATATTTTTACATTAGAAGAGCGCCGGAATATCAAAATAAACCGCATCTAATGATTGTTTCATCGCGTGAATTGCCGTTTGAGCCACTCAAATACTATTCACAATTGCTGAGCGATGTTAATAACGCTTAATTATGGCTCAAATTAAACCAATTAAAAAAAATCTGTACGATAAAATACTGCGTTTAATGCCGATTGTCTGTGTTGATTTGTTAATTAAACGCGGTAAAAAAATTTTGTTGGTAAAAAGAAAAAATAATCCCGCTAAAGGGGAATGGTGGTTGCCCGGTGGTAGAATATTTAAGACCGAAACAATTGAGCGCGCGGCTAGACGCAAAGCGCGCGGAGAAGTTGGTTTGTCTTGTAGTTTTAAAAAGATATCACAAGTGACTAGCACCTATTTTAAAAAAACAGAAGATATGCAGTTTGATATTCACACTATAAATATTATTGTTGAATTGAAGCAGATAGACAATCGAGAACCGGCTGTTGATTGGGATCACGGCGGTTGGCGCTGGGCGGATTGTAATTCTAAAAGTTATCATTTATACATTCAAAAAATATTGGCAGGCCAGGGTTTTAAATATCGTCGGTTTAAATAAATTATGAAAACGGTTTTATTTTATCAAAATAAAGGGGCAAATGACGAGATATTTAATTCCACAGTCAGGGATAATTGCAACGATCCTTTTATATATTTAAAAGAGCGAATTAATCAATTGGGTTATGAAGTAAAATTGGTTAATGAATACGACAGAGTTTCCGATTGTGAAGCAATCTTGTTTTTAACAGCTCCATACATTGTCCACTATGGTGGTTTAAAAGGTAAAATTCGCTGGTTAAAACACTTAATTTTTGGCAAAAAAAATATTTTAGTTAAAACTAAATTTTATGATGAATGCGTCTCTAAAGGCATGTTAAATAAAATGGTTTTAGTTTTATGGGAAGGGCAGGCGGTGTGTCCTGGCAATTATAATAGATATATGCATATTCAGTTTAATAAAATTTTAACCTGGGATGATAGTTTTGTAGATAATAAAAAGTTTTTTAAATTTTTTCTGCCCATCGCGCGGCAAGAGAAAATTAAGCAAGTTGTTCCATTTAAAAATAAAAAACTTTTGGTAAATGTTTCTATTAACAAAAGTTCTAGTTTTAAAAGAGAGCTATATTCAGAACGGCGCGAAACAATTGAATATTTTGATAAAAATTTTCCTAATGATTTTGATTTGTTTGGCGTGGGTTGGAATAAGGATGCGCGCGACTATGATCATGAATTCGCGTGCTATCGCGGGCCGGTAAAAAGTAAAATGGCGATTATGCCCAAGTATAAATTTGCTCTGGCTTACGAAAATTTGCGTGGCGAATCGGGCTATGTGACCGAAAAGATTTTTGATTGTCTGCGCGCCGGCACGGTGCCGATTTATTGGGGGGCTCCTAATATAAATGATTATGTCGATCAGGAATCCTTTATTGATCGTCGTAAATTTAAAAGTAACAAGGAGTTGGCGGATTTTTTGATTGGTATCAGCGAGGGCGACTATCAGACGTATCTTAAAGCCGGGGAGAAATATCTGGGTAGTGAGAAGTTTAAATTGTTTTTGCCGGAACATTTTGCTAATACCGTCATTGAAATTTTAAAATTGAACGCATAAAATTATGTCAATTATTGAAGTAAATAATCTTGGCAAACGATATAATATTGGCGAACGCCAAGGTTATGTGGCTTTGCGGGATGTTCTGGCTAATATAATTAGGGCTCCGCAAAGATGGTTTACCGGTAAAGTTCACGGCAATAAGGCAAACGACCAGAATTCTTTTTGGGCCTTGGAAAATATTAATTTTCAGGTGGAAAAAGGCGATGTGCTTGGAGTTATCGGTCGTAATGGCGCCGGCAAAAGTACCTTATTAAAAATTCTTTCTCAAATTACTCCCCCAACTACCGGCGAAATTAAATTGCGCGGGCGGGTGGGGAGTTTGCTGGAGGTTGGTACCGGTTTTCACCCAGAATTGACCGGGCGCGAGAATGTTTTTTTAAACGGAGCGATTTTGGGGATGAAGAAAAATGAAATCAAGAAGAAATTTGATGCGATTGTCGATTTTGCCGGCATTGAAAAATTTTTAGATACACCGGTTAAACGTTATTCCAGCGGCATGTATGTGCGTTTGGCTTTCGCCGTCGCCGCCCACCTGGAGCCGGACATATTGATAGTAGATGAGGTTCTGGCCGTTGGCGATATTGATTTTCAGAAAAAATGTTTGGGACGCATGAAAGAAGTTACTACCAAAGAGGGGAGGACGGTGATATTTGTAAGTCACAATATGGGAGCGATCAGGGGGCTTTGCAATCGTTGTATATTGCTAGAGGACGGCAAAATTAAATCAATCGGGGACACCAATCGTATCGTGGATGAGTATATGTCCATTAGCAATTCAGCGGCGGCGGTGGAGATTAAAGGGCGTGATCATGTTAAGGGTAATGGCTCGGTGTTGATAAATACCGTGTCTATGGAAGACGCGACCGATAACGTTAAGAAGACAACCTTTGCCATTAATGAATCAATCAGATTGTCCGTGGATTACGAGGTGAAAGATAGCACTCGGTCGGATATTTCTTTTTGGGTATTTTTTTCCGATCGCGAGGGTAAACAAATTATCAGTTCATTTCAAAAAGACACCGGCATCGTTAGTGGTCAGGATATCGGGCGCCACCGTTTAGCGATTGATTTTAATGAGTTGGGGCTTCTACCGGGCAAGTATAGCGTGTCCATGGGTGTATTCAGACACCAGGGGACGGGGATTGATTTTGCCGATTGGGTTGATTATTGTTTAACATTTGAAATTGATAATTTTTTTGCTAATGGCCAAATATTTGACCAGCGTTTGGGTGTGGTTGACAAAAAGGCCATTTGGAAAGTTTTATTTTAGTTTATGGAGAACAAAGATATAATTTATTGTATTGGAGACAGCCATGCGAGCTTTTTTTCTGGTACCGATGATATCCAGCCAATTTGGCCCGAAGAATCTTACGATAGTATTCCGCTGTTTAAAACTTATCGGTTGGGTCCGGTAACTGCTTATAATTTAACCAAGCAAAATTCTAGCACCCAAGGCAGAGAAAAATTATTTGCGGCGCTATCCACGATACCCAAAGACAGCAATGTTCTTTTGTGTTTTGGCGAAATAGATTGTCGCGTGCATTTATTAAAGCAGGCGCAGTTTCAGAGTCGTCCGTTGGGTGAGGTCGTAAAAGAATGCGTGGATCATTATTGGTCGGTTGTTAAGGAAATCAAGCGGTGCGGCTACAGTGTCATTGTCTGGGGAGTAATTGCTTCAACCATAGATGGCAATATTGTGGAGCCCGATTACGCCGCCCATGGCACTTGTTTGGAGCGTAACGAAGCAACCAAAATTTTTAATAATTATTTAAAAGAATTAGCAAAAAATGATAACGTTTTTTTTATTTCAATTTTTGATTACTTGATCGACGTTGGTGGTTTGACCAATCTTAAATATTACGCCGACCGTATTCATTTATCGCAAAAGGCTATGCCGATTGTAATTGAACAATTACAAGCAAATATTCCAAAATTAAAAATTAATTTATTTAGTAACAAGTTATTTTCTGTTCCACCTTGGTTCGTGCAAGTATTATCATTCGAAGTAGTTTGTCATATACGTTTTTATGAGCATAGTTTAAAGTTAGTGATAGTCAAAATTAAACAGCAAATACTTAAAATTATCAATCGTAGTCGATATTTTGCTCGGATGAAGTTAATCACTGATTGGTATCGGGCCGGTCGGCCCCTGCCACCTCCGCACATTATTAAAGAGCGAATAATAAAAAAATACCGGCGTCAGTTTGGCATAAATACTCTAGTTGAATCTGGTACTTTTTTAGGGGATATGATTGCTGCAACTTTGCAGAATTTCAAGCGATTATATTCTATTGAGGTTTCATCCAAGCTGGCAATACAAGCGAAGCAAAGGTTTGACGCTGAAAAAAAGGTCACAATTATAGAGGGGGATAGCGGAAAAGTTATGGCGAGTTTACTTCAACAAATTAATGAACCGGTTTTGTTTTGGCTGGATGGCCATTATTCTGCAGGTATCACTGGCAAAGGCGAATTGGAAACGCCGATTTATAAGGAGCTGGACACGATATTAAATCACCAGATTAAAAACCACATTGTTTTGATTGATGATGCGCGTTTATTCGTCGGCAAGGATGATTATCCGACGCTCGCGGAATTAAAAAAATTTGTTAAAAAATATCGTCCCACAGTCCGAATGCGGGTTAAAACGGACATTATAAGAATTACCTAGTGTGTTTATGTTTTTGAGAGTTAAAAAATTCATTAAGCGTCAAATAGCGAAAAAAGAGTTTTGTCGCCAGTTTGAGTTATTTAAAAAACAAAACGATGATCGTTTTTCGGTTAATTGGAGCGAGAAATTTCCGTGTTTAGACGATAATACCGGTGAAACAAATTTTGACGCTCATTATATTTACCATCCGGCTTGGGCCGCGCGCGTTTTGGCTCAAACTAAACCGGCGGTTCACACCGACATTTCGTCTACGCTCCATTTTTGTTCAATTATTTCCGCTTTTATTCCGGTAAAATTTTATGATTACCGTCCGGCTGGTTTAAATCTAACCGGTCTAAGTTCACAATCCGCTGATCTTACCAAATTGTCTTTCGCTAATAACTCCATCAGATCATTATCCTGCATGCACACGGTGGAGCATATTGGTCTTGGTCGCTACGGCGACCAGATTGATCCGACGGGCGATTTAAAAGCTATTAGTGAATTAAAGCGTGTTTTATCTCCGGGCGGTGACTTATTATTTGTCGTGCCTATTGGTAAACCAAAGTTGACGTTTAACGCGCATCGGATTTATTCTTACGAACAAATTATAGAGCATTTTTTCGATTTAGAGCTTAAAGATTTTTCATTGGTTTTAGATAATGGCGATTTTATTAACAGCGCTGATCTGGCTATAGTTAGTAAGCAATCTTATGGGTGTGGGTGTTTTTGGTTTAAAAAGAAAGTAGTATGATCATTGTTAAATTATCAGGCGGGCTTGGCAACCAAATGTTTCAATACGCCGCCGGGCGCGCCTTGGCAGATAGACATGGCGTTCCGCTTAAGATTGATGCTTCTTATTATGATAAAGAAGATATTTTTAAAAGAAAATACGCTTTGGGTATTTTTAACATTACCGCCGAACCGGCAACGGCGGCGGACTTAGCGGAGTTTAAATTCGGCAAAACAAAAGGGCTGATAGAAAGATTTAAGCCATATTATAAAAGAAAAATTGTGCGCGAACAATCATTTGGCTATGACGTAAATTTTAACAAAATTGGAAGTAACGCCCGTCTGGATGGGTATTGGCAAAGCGAAAAATATTTTAAACCAATTGAGTCAATAATTAGGAATGAATTTACGCCTAAACTTATTTCGCAAAAGATGTCGGAGTTGGCCGCCGAAATTAAAAGTGTCAATTCCGTTGCTGTTCACGTTCGCCGGGCGGATTATATAAATTTTAAACACGTTAATGCCGTTCATGGCGTTTGCCCTGCTGATTATTACCGCCGGGCGCTGGGGCAGATTTCTAGACAAGTTACCAATCCACGCTATTATATTTTTACTGACGATCAAGAGTGGGTCAGACAAAATCTTGCTTTGACTGGCCAATCAACGATTGTTTCTGCCTTGGGTTTTAATGATTGGGCAGAAATGATTTTGATGAGTAAGTGCCGCCATGACATCATTGCTAATAGTTCGTTTAGTTGGTGGGGAGCATGGTTAAATAATAATTCAAATAAAATTGTTATTGCGCCTAAAAAATGGTTTACTGATCAATCTATAAATACAAATGATTTAATCCCTGGCAATTGTATAAAAATATGAAAAATAATGAGCAAACAATTTGACGCAAAAAAAGTTTCGTGAAATTAAATTTTAATCCTCTCCAAATATATGATCTTAGTTAGAGCCCCCATGCGTGTCAGTTTCGTTGGTGGCGGTACCGATTTGCCCGATTTTTACCGCTCTTACCCGGGGCGCGTTATTTCTACCACGATTGATAAATTTGTCTATCTTGCCATCAATAATTCTTACAAAATGGGCAAATTTATCGTCAAATACAGCGAGAACGAATCGGTCAATCACCCCAGCGAAATAAAACACAATCATTTTCGCGAAGCGTTTTTGGATTTTGGCTTAACCAAAGAGGGGATAGAAGTAAGCAGTTTTGCCGATGTGCCGGCCGGCACCGGTCTTGGCTCGTCTGCCAGTTTCGCGGTGGCGTTGGTTAAAGGCCTTAACGCCTTTTTAGGAAAAACCATTAGCAAAGAAGAAGCTGCCAGATCGGCCTGCCGGTTGGAGATTGACATCATGAAAGAACCTATAGGCAAGCAAGATCAATACGCTGCCGCTTATGGCGGATTTAATATCTTTGTGTTCAATCCCGACGAAACGGTAACAGTAGAGCCCGTCCTCTTGGATTACAAAACACTAATCAATTTTGAAGAACATATTTTGGTTTTTTACACCGGGCAAAGCCGGAGTGCCAGCGCGGTGCTCGCCGAGCAATCCGCCAACATCAAAAATAAATTAATAGAATACAAAAAAATGTCCGATTCGGTTTATAAATTTCGGGATAGTTTGCTCGTCGGCAACATGGAAGCGCTGGCCAACCAACTCCACGAAAATTGGTTGCGGAAAAAAAGTTTAGTCAGCAGTATTAGTAATTCTGGCATTGACGCTCTCTACGAGTCCGGCCTCGCGGCCGGGGCTTGGGGCGGCAAAGTGCTGGGTGCCGGCGGGGGTGGGTGCATCCTTTTTGTCGCGCCACCTGGAAGTCACGCCGAGATTCGTCAAATAATGGAGGCCAAAGCGATTTCGGTTGGTCTTAAAGATTTTAAACTAATCAACGTAAGCACCACCCAAAACGGGGCGGCCATAATGTTTAACAGCAATTCCAACAAATTCAGTAATTAAAAAAAGTTATTATATGGAACAATCACTAAAAGTTTTAATCAACGAAAGCGTCTCGGCACTCCAAAATTTGCCGCTCGGAGAACTCGCCAAAGCCATCAATATTATCCAATCCGTCTTTGAGCGCGACGGGCGCATTTATATTTTTGGAAACGGCGGCTCGCTGGCTCTGGCTACCCATTGGGTAAGTGATTTTAATAAAACCGTTTTTAGCCACAATCTTAGCAGTCAAAGCAGGCGCTTTCAGGCTATCCGCCTGCCCTCTACCGAATCCGAACTTTCGGCCTGGGCCAATGACGTGGGCTTTGATATGGTTTTTGCCGGTCCCTTGCAAAATTATTTGCAAGAAAGTGATTGTGTTATCGCCATCAGCAGCTCGGGTAACTCGGTTAACGTTATCAAGGCGGTAGAGTTGGCCAAAGCCAAAAACGTAGAAGTAATCGCGTTTACCGGTTTTGACGGTGGCAAGTTAAACCAACTGGCCGACGCCAAAATCTTCGTTAAAACCGAACCCGGCCGCTACGACACGGTAGAAGGCGTGCACGACGTTATTTTGCACGTGATTATTAAATATTTTTCGGATTATTTTGATTACGTATGTTCCAAACAACCAAAAAAATAGCCATTCCGGGCCGCGCTCCCAAGGCATCGGTTCTGATGTCGGTCTACAACGGTGCCAAATATTTGCGCGAGGCGATTGATAGTATTCTTAATCAAACCTATCCTGATTTTGAATTTATTATTATTAACGATCGCTCTACCGACAATACTGAAGAGATTATAAAATCCTACCGCGATCCGCGCGTCCGCCTTATTAATAACGAAAAAAAAATAGGTATCGGCGACACGCTCAACCGAGGATTAGAGCTCGCGCAAGGTGAGTACATCGCGCGGATGGACGCAGATGATGTCAGTTTGCCCGGTAGATTATCCGCTCAAGTTAAGTTTATGGACCGCAATCCGGATTTGGGGGCTTCGGGTACCTGGGTGCGTGTTATCGGTGGCGAAAAAACTTTTGTTTGGAAATACCAAACCCAACCGGATAGGGTAAAAGCCGCCATGCTTTTTCATTGTCATATGGCGCACCCATCGGTCATTTTGCGCCACCAGTTAATTATCCAACACTCTCTTGCCTACAGTGCCGATGAAGTGACTGAAGATTTTGGCCTCTGGTCGCGTGCCGTTAAGTATCTTAAAATCGCTAACCTTGGCCAAGTTCTCCTCCTCTATCGCGTGCACGGTGATAATCGCAGTTCCGTCCTTAAAGAAAAAGTAGAGGTTTGCGCCGACCAAATTTTAGGCAGAGAGTTGAACTATCTCGGCATTACTCCAACTAAAGAGGAGCTAATTGTGCACAAATATATTGCCCGCTTTGATGCTCCGAAAACAGAGGAATTTATCGCAAAAGCGGGGGAGTGGCTATCCAAATTATTGGCCGCCAATCGCGCAAACCATTTTTATTCTGATTCCGCCCTGTCGTTTATGGTCGGTTATTTTTGGTACTCCCTGCTTGTCCGTAATTTATCTTTTGGTAAATTTGTTTTTAATCAGTTCAAAAATTCCCCCGTCAGTGCTAATATTCCTGCGGGTAAAAAAATTAAGTTTTTGCTAAAATATTTCGCGCGACAGCGCGCGCCCAACACTTGACTCTTACATCAATTTAAAATATAATTGTTCTGTTACTATGGGACCAAAAATTCTTATTACAGGCAACCTTGGCTATATCGGGCTCGGTCTAGCAGAAGAGGCAAAAAAACAAAATTTGGATTTTTTTGGTATTGATAAAGAGCCCCAAACTGGGCCCGGGGTAGTCAGTTTTAATTTAGGCAATGCTCAAAAAATTCAGGCCGCGATTAAAGATTTTAAGCCCGACATATTGATCCACGCCGGGGCGCACTCCGCGCTTATTTATAAAGACAATCTTTACGACCCATTTTTAGAAGATTTTTTCAGCTTAAGCAATATTTTAAAAGCTTTAATCGATTTTCCCGATTGTCGGTTAATTTATTACAGTTCTTCTTATGTCTATAGTGGTTTGTCTACGGATACCATCACGAGCGAAGATAGCCCGCTTAAGCCGCATCACAATTTTGGCGTGGCTAAATCTTTTTTTGAGCAGTTTATTTTGCGTAATCACAAAAATAGTTTGATCTTTCGGCTTTGCTCGGTTTTTGGGTCGGGCGAAGCAAAACACCCCAACACCATTTTGCAGTTTGTTAAAGAATGTTTAGAAAAAGGACAAATAAACATTTGGGGCGAAGGATTGCGCCAGCTACAGTACGTCTATCATAAAGACGTGATTAATTACACTTTTCAAAGTTTTAATTTACAGCCGGGGATTTATAATTTGGGTGGCGACGAATACGTTTCGGTAGCCGAAGCCGGTCAGCTGATAGCCGATTTTTGTAAGGTCAAAGTAGAGTTTTTAAAAGATAAAACAGAAGGCGAGACCTTGCCATTTTTGGAAAACAAAAAAATAAAAATCGCCGCGGGTAAAAATTTGTTTACGCCTTTTAAAATTGCCTTAGCTGAGTATCTAAAAGCAATAAAGTAAATTACCAGAATATGACGACCAATGATAATAAAAGCGAAGTAATTTCTTCTTACGAGGCCTACACCGCTCGGGTAGGCAAAGAAATCATCCCCTGCTACGAGCCGGCCATTGGTCAAGAGGAGCTGGCACTGATTACTGATGTAATCAATCGGAATTGGCTCTCGGAAAGTAAATACACGAGGCAATTTGAAGCAGAATTAGCCAGCGCCTGCCAAAGAAAGCATGCTGTCTGCTTTAATAATGCCACAGCGGCCTTAATTAGCGGTATGAAAGCGCTGGGGATAAAAACGGGCGATGAAGTGATTGTTCCGAGTTTTGCTCATTCCGCTGACCCAAATTCTATTGTCGCCACTGATGCCATACCCGTGTTTGCGGACATTGAAGCAGCCACTCTTTGTTTGTCGGTGGAAACAATTAAAGCGGTAAAAACCGCCAAAACCAAAGCCATTTTGTTAATTTCGGCTTACGGCAATGTGGGCGCAATTGAGCAGATAGCGAATTACGCCCAAGCCAATAATTTGTTTTTAATCAATGACTGTGCCCCGGCCTTGTTTGGCCATTACCAAAACAAACCCATCGCCTCCTACGGGGATTTTTCCGTCTTATCTTTTTTTGCGGATAAAACTATCACCACGGGAGAAGGTGGTATGATGCTGTCGGATAATTTGGAACTGATTAACGAAGCTAATATGTATAAACACGATGGCCGGAAAGAGCGTGGCGTGGACATTATTGATCGGCGCGGCTACAATTTTAGGATTACCGAATTGCAAAGTGCGGTCGGTGTGGCCCAATTAAAAAAAGCGCCTTTTTTTATCAAGCGAAAAAAAGAAATTTTACAGGCTTACCGAAATAAATTAAAAGGGGTAGAAAAAGTTAGAGTGTTTGAATTTAATCCCGGTGGCGACATCGTGCCGCACCGCGTGGTAATTTTTGTGCCTGCGGCTAATCCGCTAATTGATTATTTAAGCGCGGCCGGGATAGGGGCGAGAACAATGTTTATGCCCATGCATTCGCAGCCGGCGTACAGAGATCTGCACACTTTCCCAGTCACCGAAGAAATTTATAAAACTGGGATCTGCCTGCCCTCGGCTCCGAGTTTAACAGCTGAACAATTAGAATTTGTCTGCCAAACTATTAACAATTTTTATCAACCACTATGAAAGTCCCAGCCACTAAACCTTATTTTTTTAAAGAGGATATTGAATTTATTTCCGAAAAGTTTAAGGAGATTTTAGAAGGTAAATCTTTTTTGTCCATGGACAAGTATGGCAAAGAGTTTGAATCTAAATTTGCCTCTTACATTGGTACTAAGTTTGGCGTTGGTTGTAATAGCGGCACTTCGGCCTTAGAACTAATTTGCCGCGCGATTGGAGTAGAGGGAAAAGAAGTTATTGTGCCGGCTAATACTTTTATTGCCAGCGTTAATGCTATTTTAAATGCCGGTGGCCAGCCGGTATTCGCGGATTGCGGAGATAATATGTGTTTGGATGCCAATGATGTGGCCAAAAAAATTAACAAAAATACCGTAGCGGTGATGCACGTCCACATTGGCGGTTTGGTTTCTAAAAGCATTCTGGCCATTAAAAAAATTTGTAAAGACGCCGGTCTACATTTAATTGAGGATTCCGCCCAGGCGCACGGCTCATCTTTAAACGGCATTAAGGCTGGCGCCTTTGGCACGGCCTCGGGTTTTAGTTTTTTTTCTACCAAAGTAATGACTACCGGCGAAGGCGGTATGGTCACGACTAATGATCAGGAGTTGGTAGCCAAAATGAAATCTATGCGCGAATTTGGCAAAGTTAAGACCGATATTTATATAAACTATCACACCTCTATCGGCTACAACTGGCGTCTGCCCGAGGTATCCTCGCTCATGGGTATAAGGCAATTAATGATGTTGCCAAAATTTATTGAGCGCCGAAATGAAATTGCCAAAATTTACAACCGCGAGCTCTTGGACTGTCAAGATATCGCCATAATCCAGCCCGAAGAAAATTCCGAATTTAATTATTATAAATATATTATCGTCCTAAAAAATCACGATCGCGCCACTGTGCACAAAGCCATGGAAAAGCGCGAAATCCAGCCAAGTGGCTATGTGTACGAACTGCCTTTGCATAAACAGCCGGTTTTCCCTTGGGCCAATAATTTGGTTTTACCCAAAACGGAGTATCTATGTGCGCGGCATTTTTGTCTGCCGATTTTTTACAGCATAACCGATGAGCAGACGCTCTATGTGGCCAAAAATCTAAAAGAAGTTTTACAAACTTTACCTAAAATAAAATGAAATGTTTTGTCACCGGTGGCGCTGGCTTTATTGGCAGCCACTTAACGGACAGATTAATACTAGAGGGCAACGAGGTGGTTGTTTACGACAACCTTTCTTTGGGTAAAGAAAATTACATTAGCCACCATTTTAGCCACCCCCAATTCAAATTTGTTCAAGCCGACTTGTTAGACGACCAAGAATTAGTAAAAGCCATGGCCGGCAGCGAAGTGGTTTTTCATTTGGCCGCCAATTCCGACATTATCAAAAGCGCCAAAAATCCTGGCATAGATTTGGAGCAGGGTACTATGGTAACTTACAAAGTTTTAGAGGCAATGAGAGCAAATAACACCCAAAAAATTGTTTTTACTTCTAGCAACGTGGTTTATGGCGAAGCGACAAAATCTCCCACGGCCGAAGATTACGGACCGCTCTTACCCATTTCTTTTTACGGTGCCAGCAAGTTGGCCTGCGAAGGCGTTATTGCCGCCGCTTGCCATAACTATAATTTGCAGGCGTGGATATATCGTTTTGGCAATATAATCGGGCAACGGCCCACCCATGGTGTGGTTTTAGATTTTTATAACAAGCTTAAGAGAAATCCAAAAAGTTTAGAAGTGTTGGGCAACGGCAATCAATCTAAGCCGTATGTCGAAGTTCATGATTGCGTAGACGGTATTTTGTTTGGGCTAAATAACTCGTCTGGATCTGTAAATTTATTTAACCTAGGCACCGCAGGCGCGTTCTATGTCAAAGATATTCCCAAAATTGTAGTAGAGGCGATGGGACTAAAAAATGTAGAAATTAAATTCTCCGGTGGCGTTCGCGGTTGGCCGGGTGATGTACACACAGTTAGGTTGGACGTAAGTAAGCTAAAGGATCTAGGATGGAAACCAAAATACCCAACATCCGTTGAAGCGTTCACAGCCGGAGCTAACGATATTATAAAAGAACTAAGTTCAAAGGTATGAAAGTAGTAATTATTGCCGGAGGTCGTGGCAGCAGGATGGGGGTGGTTTCAGAAACTACGCCAAAGGCCTTGCTAAAAGTCGCGGGCAAATCGCTTTTGGAACATCAATTTAAATTGCTAAAGTCCCAGGGCTTTAACCAAGTTTTAATTTTGACTAATTATTTAGGGGAAAAAATTAGGGAATTTGCGGGCGATGGTTCGCGTTTTGGGCTATCGGTCCGTTGTATATCGGAAGATCAACCCTTAGGTACTGCCGGCGCCGTTCGGGCCGCGGAAAAATATTTGGCCAATGATTTTTTGGTTGTTTATGGCGACGAATTAATGAACGTCGACTTTAAACGCCTATTGAACTATCACAAGCTCCAAAAAATAAAACACAAAAGTTTGGTAGGAACTCTGGCGGTGCATCCGAATGATCATCCTTTTGATAGCAATCTGGTAGAAGTCGGCCAAGACGGTTTAATTACTAATTTTTTAACCAAACCACATAAACCGGATTTACTGTTTAGGAATTTAGCCAGCACCCCGGTTTATGTTTTAAGTCCCAAAATTTTTAAATATATTCCCCGAAATACTTTAGTGGATTTTGGCCGGCAGGTTTTTCCAACTGTTTTAAAGCGCGGCGCAAATTTAGCGGCATATTCTACTCCGGAATATATTAAAGACATTGGCACGCCCCAGCGAATTCAAGAAGCAGAAGCCGCAATTAAATCCGGAAAATTTAAAGCCGGCAGTTTGCGTACCAAACGCCCGGCGATTTTTTTGGACAGAGATGGCGTAATAAATAAGGAAGTGGGGGATTTAAGGCGAGTAAAAAATTTTGAATTATTGCCGGGTTCAGTCGAGGCCATAAAAAAAATAAATCATAGTGGTTATTATGCAATAGTAATCACCAACCAACCTGTTGTTGCCAAAGGTTTTTGTACTATGGAGGAACTACTTGAGATCCACAAAAAAATGGAAACTGAATTGGCCAAAACCGGCGCCAAGCTGGATGCGATTTATTTTTGTCCCCATCACCCGGACAAAGGATTCCCTGGCGAAAATAAAAAATATAAAATAGTTTGCCGCTGCCGAAAACCAAAAATCGATATGATTAAATTGGCAACAAAAGATTTTAATATAGATTTAAAAAAAAGCTACACGATAGGCGACCGCACCGCCGACTACGAACTCGCCCAGCGAGCTGGTCTAAAATTTATTGGGGTAAAAACTGGGTATGCCCTAAAAGATGGGCATTATAAAATCGTGGTTAGACCACTACTGGCAAAAAATCTTTTTTCCGCGGTAAAGAAAATTATAAAAAAATAAAAGACACAGAGCTTTATTCAGTAGTTCTCAAAAATAGCTATGGAAAATAAACGTCAAACTATTACCGCCCACTGTATTATAAAAAACGAAGAGAATTTTGTTGGTTTTGCCATTCGTTCGGTTATTGATTATGTTGATAAGGTGTTGGTTTTTGATACCGGCTCGACTGACGAAACCGTTTCAATCGTCAAAAAAATTACGGAGGAATTTCCCAACAAAATTGTTTTAGAAGAAAAAGGTGAGTGTGATAAAACTAAACACTCCACGCTAAGACAAGAAATGCTGGAAAAAACAAAAACTGACTGGTTTATGCTGCTTGACGGTGATGAGGTTTGGACCAAGCGGGGGATAGAAGAAGCTGTTGTGGTGTTAAATGGCGTGGACGAATGTATAAACTGGCTGGCTTCGCCGTATTATCTTTGCGTCGGCGATGTTTACCACACTTATTATAAAGAAAAATTTGATGTATTTTATAACCGAACCGGTTTTTATACGCCTCGCTTTATTAGAAATCGGAAAGATATAGAATGGCGTGGCTATTATGAACAGGATACTTTATATTTTAAGGACACGGATAAAACGGTTTATAGCCCGAAGAGTATTTATTTTTTAACTAATCACTATTGGCATTTAACCCACTTAAGCCGATCCAGCAAAGACCAAAATGTTTATACCTCCGGTATAGCCAAAAATCGCGGTGAAAAAAAACGTTTAACTTATTTCCTAATTGGCCGAAAAATTAACGAACCAATTCCGGAAGTATTTATTAATGATGGTGTTAGAATTGTGAGTTTGGCGCGTTCAGTATATAATTTTATTATTTTAATGTTAAAACAGCCAAAATTAATAATCAGAAAGATTTATTATAAGTAATATGTGCGGGATTGCCGGCATTTATAATTTAGACCAGCAACCGGTTGAAGAGGTCGTTTTAAAGCGGCTAACTGACGCGATTGCTCACCGCGGACCGGATGGCGAGGGATTTTGGTTTAATGAAAATAGAAATGTTGGTTTGGGCCAGCGCCGCCTGGCAATATTAGATTTATCCACTAATGGGCGCCAGCCGATGAGCTATTTAAACGACAGATTTTGGATTACGTTTAACGGCGAGGTTTTTAATTTTTTAGAAATTAAGCAAGAATTATTAGACAAGAATTATCAATTCGTTTCTGATTCGGATACTGAAGTTATTTTAGCCGCTTATGCTGAGTGGGGTGAGGGTATGTTAAACAAATTTAATGGCATGTGGGCGTTGGCAATATATGACCAAAAAGATAATAAATTATTATTATCGCGGGATCGTTTCGGTATTAAGCCCTTATATTATTATTTAAATGATGACACGCTGATGTTCGCTTCTGAAGTTCAGGCGATTCATAAAATACTAGGTAAAAATGCGCCACTTAATATATCTGTAATAAAAGAAATAGCAAGAGGTGGTTTTGCTAATCATTCAAGCAAAGAAACTTATTTAAAGGATGTTTATTCTTTGCCACATGGCCACAATTTAACGATCCAATACGGAAAAGTCAGTATCGATAAGTGGTATTATTTGAGATTATTTAAGCCGCCAGCAGAGTTCACCGCGCAAGTGGATAGATTTAAAGAGTTGTTGGTTGATTCGTGCAAATTAAGGCTCCGGAGCGATGTGCCGCTTGGTACTTGTCTGTCCGGTGGAGTGGATAGCGGCAGTATAGTTTCTGTAGTTAATAATCTTAAGGCGGAAGGCGCACGGTTTTCACACTATACCCATAGAGCATTTTGCGCATCGTTTCCTGGTTCACAGATAGATGAGACATCTAAGGCAAAGAAATTATCCAGTGATTTGGGTGCGACGTTAGATGTCGTTGAGATTGAACCAAACGAGCAGGAACTGGAAGAAGCTATGAGGCAGTGTGATGGGCCGATGCACGCGTTGGCCTTTTTTCCAATTTGGAAGCTTTATAAACACATCCGTGGTCAAGGTATCTCCGTTACTCTAGATGGACAAGGGCCGGATGAAATGTTGGGCGGTTACAGACCTTTACCTGAAGCGTTGATTGCTGCCCTACAAAGATTTGATGCTAAGTGGTTTGAGGATGTTTACGAAACTTATGCCAGCCAAGGTGAAAATTCACAATTCAGCTCGCGTCAATTTGCAAGAAAAGTTAAACGCCGATTGCCTGTTTATTTTATAAAATATTATTTAAAGAGATTCTTAAGATTTTTAGGTTTTAGAGATGATTTTATTGAGGAAAATTATCAAGAATTGAGACAATTTAAAAATTATCTGGATGAAAGTTTATATCTACAATTTTTTAAAGACCCTCTGCCTGGCATCCTTAATCAATACGATCGTTGTTCTATGGGGAGCGGGGTTGAATGCCGTATGCCTTTCATGGATTACCGGTTGGTGGAGTTTATATTTTCTTTGCCGCCAGAGTCAAAAGTTGGCAGCGGTTATACTAAGCGCGTTTTGCGTGTAGCTATGCAAGGCATAGTGCCCGACGAAATACGTTTAAATAAAACAAAATTAGGATTTAACGCACCTTTGGTGGAGTGGTTTAGGGGACCGTTAAAGCAATTTATGTTAAAATATATGAATAGTCGAGAATTTATGGAGTCGCCTTATTTTGATGGCAAACAATTGAAGGAAAATTTTGAGGATTTTTTAGCGTCAACTACACCGCAATGGAGTGACGCCTGGCAATTTTGGCCGTCAGTACATTTGACTTGGTGGCTTAATTATGTTAGACAAAATTATTAAATATGGATTTAGCGCCGATTGTATTATTTGTCTATAATCGCCCCAAACATACTCAAAAAATGGTGGAATCTTTGCTTGGGAATAATTTAGCCAAAGACAGTTTATTAATTATTTATTCGGACGGACCAAAAAATGAGGGCGTCAGAAACGATGTCGTGGCGGTGCGGAATTATTTGAAAACAATAATTGGTTTTAAAGAAGTGATGATAGTGGAGAGTGAAAATAATGTAGGATTATCAAAGTCAATTATTAAAGGTGTGACAGAAACAGTTAACCAATACGATAAAGTAGTTGTGTTGGAGGATGATTTAGTAGTAGCGCCCAATTTTCTAAATTATATGAACGCAGGTTTAGACAAATATCAGAATGATCATCAAATTATGCAAATATCTGGCTATATGTATAATGTTAAATTAAACATTGTCGACGATGCGCTTATACTGCCATTTGTAACTGGTTGGGGTTGGGGGACGTGGAAACGCGCTTGGAATTTGTTTAGCGTTATGCCAAGGGGATATGAAAATTTAAAAGGCGACAAAAAAATGAGGTTTAGATTTAATTTAAACGATAGTTATGATTATTTTGGGCTTTTAACCAGCCAGGTATTGGGTAAAATAGATACCTGGGGAATATTGTGGTATTTGAGTGTGTTTATAAATGAAGGATTGGCGGTTCATCCAACAAAAACTTTTGTTTTTAATGACGGTTTTGATGGCAGTGGTACCAATTGCGAGCCAGAGGGAAGGCCAGTCCAACAGCCAAATTTTGAGAATACTAATTTAACATTTGAGTTTCCAAATAGTTTGGCAGTTAGTGAGTTTGAGAATGTTATATATAAAGAAATGAACAAGGAATTGAACCGTGGCTTTACTAAGCGGCTGACTAATAAAATTAAATCTTTACTAAGATGAAAATAACTGTTTTAAATAAATTAAAGTTAATTTTTAATGTGTATTCTTGTCTACAGAATTTGTATTTTCGCCATATTTTTGGGGCATTAATTAACCCCATAGACAGCACTCGTTATACTGAATTTACTTATTTGCTAAAATACCTTAAAACCAATCCTATTCCGCTAAATAGCTCGGCACTGGATATTTCTTCGCCATTTATAATGGCTTACTTATTATCCAAAAATAATAAAGTAACAAAAACCGACATTAATCCGGCGGAAAATTTATATATTAAGTCAAATAATAATTTTGAATTTAAATTAGAAGATGGTACAAATTTAACTTTTAGCGACAGTACATTTGATTTAGTATATTCCATTAGCGTTATTGAACATATTTACAACGCGTACAATAAGGCAATTGCCGAGATGATAAGGGTCTGTAAGCCGGGAGGAGTGATTTATCTTTCATTTCCGGTATCAAATAAATATCAAGAAGAGTGGCTCGAACAAGATATATATTCGCACCAGCATAAAATGAATAAAAAAACTTTTTTTCAATATCGTTTTGATGAGCAAGCGCTAAATAATTTGTTAGGCCAAATTAATGGTGCGTCAGTGGTGTCAAAAGACATTTATTGGGAGCGTCATGACGGCAGTTATAATGAAATGACGAGAATAATGCGGAATCGTTTGAAGAATAAATATTTAGAAAAATTTAGAATGGCTTTTTTGAATTTTTATTACGGTTTTTGTTTATTGGAAAATGAATCAGCCTGGTTTGACAAATCAAAAAATTTAGGGAACGTCTCATTAATTTTAAGAAAGAACCAGTAATATGTTATATACTGAAATTAAACAGTGTCGGATCTGTGGTAATACAAATTTATTGCCTATTATTAATTTAGGAAATTTATCTTTAACGGGTGTTTTTCCCGGCGTGGGAGAAAAGGTAGAGAGCGGGCCTCTGGAAATGGTGCGATGCGCCGGTAGTGCCAGTGAGGCTTGCGGGCTGGTCCAGTTAAAACACAATTATGACTTAGTCAAGCTCTATGGTGATAATTATGGTTACCGCTCTGGCCTCAATTCGTCCATGGTTGATCATTTGGGCAAAATATCAGCGCAGGCGCTGGAGTTGGTGAGGCCTAAAGCAGGGGATCTGGTAATTGATATTGCCAGTAATGACGGCACATTACTCCGTTCATACCCCGTAAGTTTGGGGCTAGATTTGATTGGTATCGACCCTACGATAAAAAAATTCGGAAAATATTATTCTGAAAACATTACAGCCATTCCGGATTTTTTTTCGGCCGCTAATATTAAGCAACTAACTTCCAAAAAAGCTAAAATTATTACCTCTATTGCCATGTTTTATGATTTGGAACACCCCGTAGATTTTATGAAACAAATAGAAGGGACGTTAGACGATGAAGGTGTATGGATATTTGAACAAAGTTACATGCCGTCCATGATCAAGCTGGTGTCTTACGACACAATTTGCCACGAACACTTGGAGTATTATGCCATGCGGCAAATTAAATGGATGGCAGAGCGGGCGGGCTTAAAAATTATTGATGTTATTTTTTCCGATGCCAATGGTGGCAGTTTTCGCGTAGTAGCCGCTAAAAACCAGTCTGTTTTTGCAACAAAAGAAGAAGTGATAAATAAAATTATTCAAGATGAAGAGAGCGCCGGGTTTTGGTCCGACAAGATATATGAAGATTTTGTTAAAAATATTTTAAACCATCGCGACAATTTAAAACAAATGATTGCCGAGATAAACAGTTCCGGCAAAAAAATTTTTGGCTATGGTGCCTCTACCAAGGGCAATGTTATTTTACAATTTTGCGGCTTAACTATTAAGGATTTGCCCTGTATCGCCGAAGTAAATGAATATAAATTCGGGCGCTTAACACCAGGCGCCAATATACCAATTATTTCCGAAAAACAGGCCAAAGAGTTAAAGCCAGATTATTTTTTGGTTTTGCCTTGGCACTTTCGGATTAATATAATTAATCGTGAAAAGAATTATTTAGCCAATGGTGGGCATTTATTTTTTCCATTACCAAAACCGGAAATAATCTAGATATGGTCAGAATTAACCAAAAATTAGCAATTATTACTGGAGCAAGCGGCCAAGATGGCCGGATTTTGCATAATTTTTTACGAAATAAAAATTACCAGGTTATTGGTTTGGATAAAGATAATTTTAATTTATTAAATAAAGCGCAAGTTTATAAATTAATTAAAAAAAATAAGCCTGCCGAAGTTTATTATTTAGCCGCCTTTCACCATTCCTCTCAAGACAGACCAATTAAAGATGAGGTTTTGGTAAAAAGAAGTTATGAGGTTAATGTGCTTGGTTTACTCTATTTTTTAGAGGGCATAAGATTATATTTTCCAAAAACTAAATTATTTTACGCGGCCTCTAGTCTATTATTTGGACGTGCCAAAACTGAACGCCAAACCGAAATCTCACCATTTAATCCAAATACCATATACGGTGGCACTAAGCTGGAGGGCTTAAATTTATGTAAATTTTACCGCAACCAAAATAATATTTTCGCATCAGTAGGTATTTTATTTAACCACGAATCTGCGTATCGCTCTGATAAATTTATTACTCTAAAAATTATTAAAACAGCACTAGCGATAAAAGCCAACAAAGCAAAAAAGTTGGAAGTTGGAAATTTATCCGCAGCGGTAGATTGGGGCTACGCGCCAGATTTTGTAGAAGCTTTTTGGCGAATTTTAAACTGTAAAAAAGCTGATGATTTTGTTGTAGCAACCGGGAAAAAGCATACTGTTAGGCAATTCGTAAAGGAAACATTCAAACAATTAAACTTAGATTGGACAAAATACGTGGTAGAAAATAAAAATATTTTAACGCGCCAAAAAGCGGTTTTAGTCGGTGATTACAGCAAACTGCACAAAGCCACTGGCTGGAAGCCAAAAACCAGTTTTAATAAAATGATAAGTTTAATAATCGCTGACTTGCAAAAACAATATTATGACTAAGCCGGTGATTAGCATCTGTATTCCGACCTTCAATCGCGCCAGCTATTTAAATGAGTGCTTGCTTAGTATTGCCAAGCAATTTAGCGATCCAAGCGTAACTTCGCAGGTGGAGGTAAAAATATTAGATAATTTAAGCATTGATAATACCGAGTTGATTGTTAAAAGTTTTAGCCAACGGTATCCAAACATCTTTTATGTTAAAGATTCAGAGCCGAGAAAAATTGCGTCCGGCATTGTTAACGCCGCAACTTTGGGAACGGGGGAGTATGTATGGATCTTTTCGGATGACGATTTGATGAAGTCGGATTCGCTTAAAAAAATAATGAATAAATTAAGTGCAAAGCAACCAGATTTAGTGTTGCTAAATATAGACAGTTTTGTCGAGAATAACCGCGTTTTGCAAACTAATTTATTTAAAGAGAGTGGCGATATAGTTCTAAAATCTCGTGCGGATTTATGGCGCTATTTAAACAATAAATTTTACTATGACATTGATTATTACACCACGTATTGTTCAAACTGGATTTTAAAGAAAAATTATTACGACAAAACCAAACATTTATTTGATGTTTTTAATAAGCCTTTAGACATGTTTCCGTTACCATCTTTAGTTTTTTATTCAGAGATTGATTTTTCCACGCTCGTTATTGATGAGCCGCTAGTAATGTTCCGAGCCGACAACGCCTCCTGGGTGCGCAAAAACCCAATCCGTAACTTTTTTTACGCGGGTAGTTTGTGGCGGCACCACTATAATTACATAGTCAAATTCAATAAGCAGTATTTGCCGCCTAATTTTTCCCTAAAGGTGTACATTAAGTATTTATTAAAGATAAAAGATTTTATTTTTTTGATTATTGTGTTGAGTTTAAGAAAAGTTGGTTTATTTAATTTTGTAAGAAATATTTATAAAAAAGTTTTATCTAAATAGTTATGTCAACCCTCTCTATTATCATTCCTGCCTATAACGAAAAAAATACCATTCAAGCAATCGTCGCCAAAATTAAGGCGGTTAATTTGGTCAATAATATTAATAAAGAAATTATTATCGTTGATGACGGTTCCACGGACGGCACACGAGAAATCGTAAGTGGTTTGGATGGTGTAAAAGCGATTTTCCATCAAAGCAACAAAGGCAAGGGCGGGGCAGTGATAACCGGATTTAAGGAAGCCACGGGTGATTATGCCATAATTCAAGACGCGGACATGGAATATGACCCGGAAGAATACAATTTGTTGTTAAAACCGATTTTAGACGGCAAGGCGGACGTAGTGTATGGCTCTAGATTTTTGGGAACTGGTGCGCATCGCGTGTTGTATTACTGGCATTATTTGGGAAATCAGTTTTTAACTGTCCTTTCTAACTTGTTTACCAATCTCAATCTAACCGATATGGAGACTTGTTATAAGTTAATGAATCGTAAAGTTGTTGTTTCCATTAAAGACAAGCTCGTTTCTTGCCGTTTTGGCATTGAGCCGGAGATTACCGCCAGAGTTAAAAGATTTCGTATTTATGAGGTGGGAGTGTCTTATAGCGGGCGAACATACGCGGAAGGCAAAAAAATTAGCTGGAAAGATGGTTTTTCGGCGATATGGTCAATAATTAAATTCAATGTTTTAGGTTAGCAAAATATGGGACATTTTTTTCAAGATTTGTTTATCCCGCTTGCATACTCATTATTTACCTTGGTAGTTGCTTATTGTATAGGGTTTTTTGTGTTTAAAAAAATTAAAGTTGTTAAAAATATTAATTTATTGTCAGTTGGGGTTCCTGTTCTGTTCGGTTATGGTATTCTGGGGTATTTATCAGTTATTTGGACGTTTTTTGTTCCGCTTAACAGGGCATCCTTTTTAATTTTGGCCGCCCCCATTTTAATTTTAAGCCGAGATAGTGTAGTATCTCTTTTTAAAAAAATAAAATCCACGGTAGTCGGATGGAAGAGCTTAGACACCAAAGAACTTTTATTTTTTATTGTTGTTATTTTATTCTTTCTTTTTTATCTAACCTCGGCTCTAATCCCGCCACATCGGACGGATGCCATTGCTTACCATATTCCTGAAGCCATAGCGATATCACAGAATGGTATTGTGGGCATCAGCACGGCTGGAAATTTATACGGGACGTCACCAGTTCTCTTAGAGTCGCTGTATTCGTTGTTATATATTTTGTCCGATTATGTTTTAATAAATTTAGTCCACTATCAATTATTATTGGCTGGTTTGTTAGTTATTTACTATTTTGCCAGAGAACAGTTTGGTAAATTAAGCGCCCAATTTTTAATTATTTTTATTTTTTCTTTGTATGAAATTTTTGTTAACGCAACCAGTGCCTATATTGATGCCGGTATGGTTGCCTATCAAGTTGCGAGCATAGTTTTGGTAATAATGTGGTCTAAGAGCAAAGATAGAAGTTTGTTGGTGGGAGCCGGGATTCTTTATGGTTTGGCGTTATCAATAAAATATCTTTCTTTGTATGCCCTGCTTTTAATTTTACCTTTTATAATTTTTACATCGTTTACAAGCGAGAAGAATATAAAAAGTATTTTGAAAGATCTTTTATATTTTGCCATCCCCGCTCTTTTATTTTCGGGTTTTTGGTATATTAAAAATTTAATACTTTTTGGAAATCCTTTTTACCCCTTTATTTTTGCTCATCCCGGTTTTTCCAATGAACAAATTGAAACTGCTAATATAGCAATTAAGGAATTTCGACCAAGAACTTTGAAAAATTTTTTACTATTTCCCTTTATTTTTTTTAAAGACAAATACTATCTCACCAGTTTGTTGGCCTTTTTGCTTTTGCCATTGAGTTTTTTGTGGGTTAGAAAAGATAAAATGTTTAGGTATATCCTGATGTTTGTTTTAGGGTATTTCGCTATTTGGTTCTTTTTTATCTCCCACCAAAAGAGGTTCGTTATGATCGGATTGCTCACGCTAATGATTTGTTTTGGTTATATAATGAGCAAAATTTATTATAATTATCAAAGATTTTTTGATAATAAAATTGTACGAGCGCTGTTTATCATTATAATACTTGCCGGTGCGGGCGTACTATTTAGCGCCAAAGAAGGATATTTTTTTAAAGTTAAAAAAGCCGAGTTATCTTATGTCGCTGGGCTTACCGGTAAAGGACAGTTTTATTCCGAAAGAGGGATGGGAGGAATTTATTATTTAAGCGAATACATTAATAAAAATTACAATAGTACCAAATTTTTGCCGTTATGGAGCGATGATACCAATTTTTTTCTTGATAATGGCAATGTTTTTATTTCTTTGCATGATTATATAAAAGATAGGGATGTGCTGGACGCGGACAGCTTCAAAAAATTTTTGAAAGATAGTGAGGTAAATTTTATAATTGATTTTAGTCAATCATCCCAGGATAAATTAATGAAAGAATGGTATAATAGTGATAATTCTTCGGCCAACGATTTTCGCGATAGGGTGGTCGTAAAAATTATCAAACTTTCCGATTTAATGCCGGAAATTGGTGAAGTTATTTATAATGAAAATGAACGTTTGATATATGTCGTTAAATAGTGGCGGACAAAAAGTCAAAATAAATTTGAGCATAGTTATTCCGGTTTATAATGAGCAAGAGCGGATTCAAACAACCTTTCGCGCGGTCGATGATTTTGTCGCGCGTGAAAGTCAAAATTATAACTTGGAAATTATTTTTGTTAATGACGGGAGCCAGGACGATACCCCGGTGTTAATAGAGCAATATATAAAAAACAAAGTAGGCGTGGCCCGATTAATAAGTTACGATGATAATAAAGGCAAGGGTTATGCGGTCAGGCAGGGGATGCTAAAATCAACGGGTGACTATTGTTTGATGATTGATGCCGATATGTCCACCTCTTTTGACGAATTAAATTTGAGTTACCCGCTAATTATGCGCGGCGAGCCGATAATAATTGGTAGTCGAAAGGGCCAGACGGCAGTATTGATTAAAAAACAACCGTGGTATCGCCAAAAAATGGGGGAGATTTACGCGGGTTTAGCCAGGGTTGTCACGGGCTTAAAAATTAAGGATTTTGGCTGTGGCTTTAAGATATTTTCGCGCGCCGCGATTGCTGATATTTTTTCCAGGACATTTATCAACGGCTGGATTTTTGATACTGAAGTATTATTTTTGGCAAAAAAATTTGGTTACCGCGTTAACGAAATAGGCGTGCGTTGGATTAATGATGATGATTCACGTGTTAACGCCGGCAGGGAGGCCATTAAATCTCTTTGGGATCTAGGTAGAATATATTGGGCACATCGCGATTTGGACCAAAAGCAAACCAAGCTTTCGGAGGGCGGTTTTAATAAGCGAAAAGAATATTTGTCGTTATTATTAATAATTATTTTAGCCGCACTGGCCTATTTGCCATATTTGTTGTATCCCAATTTTAGTTTGTTAGACGATCCGTGGTATCTTAACCAAGCGCACAAGTTAAGTTTATTTGATTGGCGGGGGATGGTTATGGCTCACAGCGGTCGGCTAATTCCGTTTACTTTGTTTTTTTACGTAGCGCTATACAAGTTGGCTAATTTTACCGCGGTTGGTTTTATTTATTTAAGATTTTTAGAATTGGTGATAATTCTGTTTTTGTCTTATTATCTTATAAAGTCGATGTCCAGCGTCGCGAGGGCAATTTGGGGAACAATTTTTATCCTCTCTTCTAGTGCGATAATTACTAATTTTTACGAATTAGAAACACAAGACCATCTTACGGTACTTTTGTTGCTACCATTCACTATTGTTTATCACAAAATTTTAAAATTTATAGAATTCGGAGAAAAAAAAGTTTGGTTGTATTGGCTACTGTCGGCATTCTTCCTTCTATTATCATTTTTAACCAAGGAAACGAATATTTTTCTCGTAGTAGTATTCGCGCTTTTGTTGGGGTATGACTTTGCGGTAAGGAGCGGCCGTGGAGTCAAGTTGTTAAATTTTAGTTATTTATTAGTTAGCTTGGTTTGGCTGTTAATTTATTATTTAAATTCCAAATTAACCGGCGCAGTAGCTGGCGATTATAATTTGGGCAATTTGATTGGCACATCCTTTGGTTATTTAAAGATCCTGAATTTTAATATATTATTGGTCGTTTTTGCGTTCCTAGGTATTATCATTAACCTAAGAAAAGAGGGGATTAATTTTTTAATGGATAAGCAGCGAGTAGTTTTTTTAATTTTGTTGTCCATAGCGAGTTTTGCTATATATCTGCCCTGGGGATCGGTAGCTGACCGTTATTTGGCGGTGCCGGTGGTGTTTTTTTATATTTTATTATTTTCAAAAATTGATTTTTCCCAAAATAAAAAGTTTTGGGTGGGGTTGCTCGCACTTGTTTTGGCCGGAAATTTGTATTTGTCAACTTTTCATGTAATTAGATTTTATGGTAGCCGTGTGGCGGACGCAAAATTGCTGGATTATTTGGATGCCAATTCTAGCGACTACGATCAGGTCTGCACGTCGCTTTCGCCGCAGTCGGTGGAGGGCATTTTAGAACTTAATATTTGGTTAAACGAAATAAAACAATCCGGTAAAAAAATTTGCACTCTTACTAAATTAGATAATAATTATTATATAGCAATAAAAAGTTTGCTGGACAAGGCCGACATTACTTACGGAGAAAATGTGCGCGTTAATGATCGGACCATTGTCATAGTGCCGAATTTTACCGGCGTCGTTTTTTCGCCGTTTGATGATAAATACGAATTTATTTCTGAGCAGAATTTAGAGTATAAAATTTATAATTTACACCCCACTCGCGGTTTTGAAACAAAAACTTTTGGTTGGATAATTGGGCGCGTAGAGCTAAATACAAATTATGAAAAAAATAATAATCCTGCAAAATAACGGCGGTCGGCTGGCAAATCAACTTTGGAATTTTGCCAGTATTTACGGCTACTGCTTATCTCGGGGCTATGAATGTGAAAATTATTCGTTTTTTAGGTACGCCGAATATTTTGATTTTAAAATTAGCAATAAATTTGTAAATTTTTTGTTTTTTAAATTATTAAAGGTTTTTGGCGTTAAGTTTACCAAAGCGTTGTATTTTATCTATTCTACTATAGTTAAATTACTTAACCCCGCTCTAGTAGTTAGAGCTGAAAGCGAGGAATTTCTACTACCGCCGAGTGTCATTGTGGCGACAACTCACGCCACTACTATAAAAAAAATAGATGCCGCCCAAGGCGGGCATTTCTATTTTTGTGGCTGGTTGTTTAGAAATCCGGTTGCTTTAACAAAATATCGTCAGCAAATTATACTGGCTTTTTCTCCCCGAGAAAAATATAAGAATCGGGTTGATGATTTTCTCAAAAATCTGCGTAGTGAATATAAAAATATTGTAGGCGTTCATATTAGACAAGGCGATTATCAAAGCTGGCTAGGCGGACAATACTATTTTACCTCACAAGAGGTCAGGGTAATTTTAGACGATTATTTGCGTAATTCAAAATATTTTTCGGCCGAAACCTGTTTCGTGCTTTGTTCCGATGGAGCGATTGACAAGACGCAATTCAATGGTCTAAACTACCGGCTGGGACCAGGTACGGAAATTGAGGATCTGTACGCCTTGGCTGGGTCGAATTTGATAATTGGTTCCAATAGCACTTTCGGGGGCTGGGCCGCTTATTATGGCAATATTCCCATGATTACTTTTTCCCGAAATAAAATTAATTGGCCGGAGTCAATCAATAAAGTATGAGGTTTTCTATTATCACCTGCACCTATAACAGCGCGGCATTTTTAAAAAAAAATATTAACTCTGTTTTAGGGCAGTCATTTGGGGATTTTGAACATATTTTTATAGACGCTTATTCGAGCGACGGTACCATTAAGCTTATAAATGAATATAAAAAATTATTTCCCAATCGAGTTAAATTTTTTCAGATTCCGCCTAAAGGCATATCCAACGCGATGAATAAAGGGACAAGCCAGGCGAGTGGTGATTATCTTATTCATTTGCACGCCGATGACAATTTTTTTTCGGCCGATGTATTGAGTGACGTTGATGATTTTTTATTAGGGAATAATTATGATTGGATTTATGGGAAAATTAATGTGGTAGACGACAAAGGATTAGAAGTAGGAGTTTTTCCCGCCAAAAAAATTTTTCAAAATAAAAATGGATGGTTTAGTGCTTGGCTGTTAAGGTTTTATAATTACATTCCCCACCAAGCAGTGTTTATCAAAAAAGCCGTGTTTAAAAATTATGGTTTTTTTGACGAAAGCTTATCTTCCGGCATGGATCCGGATTTATGGTTAAGAATTTCCAAACACACCAAGTGGACATTTTTTAACCGAGTAATCAGCAATTTTCAAGTTCATGCCGAAGCAAAAAGTTCTGGTGTAAAATTTAAAAAGGAAACAGAAAATAATTGGCAGGTCGTTCAACGTCGATATTTAAATGGTTTTGAGCTTATTTTAGCGTCAGTCATTAATTTTTTAGTCGCGGTTAAGAATAAAAATTACCGTTAATATGGCAGATCAATTTAATACGCCGGTATTATTTATAGTTTTTAACCGCCCTAACACTACGGCCCGGGTTTTGGCAGAGATAAAAAAGCAACAGCCGCGCTACTTATTTGTGGCGGCCGATGGTCCGCGGCGGGCGAATAAAGATGATGAGGCCAAAATAGCCGAGGTTAAAGCCATTATAAAAAAAGAAGTAGATTGGTCTTGCGAATTAAAAACGCTTTATCAAGAAAATAATTTGGGTTGTAAAAAAGCGGTAAGCGGGGCGATTGGTTGGTTTTTTAGCCAGGTAGAAGAGGGGGTAATTTTAGAAGACGATTGCCTGCCGGATCAGAGTTTTTTTAGATTTTGCGAGGAGCTATTAAATTATTATCGGAACGATTCGCGAATAATGCAGGTTGGTGGGGCAAATTTTCAAATGGGCAATAAACGCGGAGAGAGCAGTTATTATTTCTCCACTTTTAACCATATTTGGGGATGGGCTACTTGGCGCCGTGCTTGGAAATTATTTGATTTAAAAATGACCGAATGGCCTAAATTTAAACGTGATGATTTGATAAATCGGTTATTTAACTCAAGAGTGGAACAAACGTATTGGTCAAGCGTTATGCAGGATATGTATGATAATAAAATTGACACTTGGGATTATGCCTGGGCTTTTGCTTGCTGGAAGAATAATGGTTTAACATGTTTGCCTAATAAAAATTTAGTTACTAATGTTGGCTTTACTACTGGCGCTACGCACAGTATTTATCATCTAAAAAATGTGGCCAATGTATCTCTTTCCAACATGGATTTTTCGCTTATTCATCCTAAGGCAGTTATAAGAGATGTGGTTGCCGACAGTTTTACCAATCGGAATCATTATCATCTTACCGCGGTGTCTTTTTATCTTAAAAAATTGCTTAAGAAATTAGGTTTGTTTAAAATAAGCAAGTTATTGGCTGTAAAAATGCGCGATTAGCATCCTTTATTTAATATTATGAATAAATTTTTAATTACCGGATTTTCTGGCTTTGTTAGCCGACATTTTGTCGATTATCTTGAAGACGCCAAGATAAGCTCGGTGGTATTAGGGCTAGATTCAAATGATACAAAAATAGAACAGAATAAATATAAAACGGTAAGTATATTATCAAAAAAAATTGACCTTCTTAATCGGGAGGGTGTAGAAAAGGTGATTGCTGAATTCAAACCAGATTATATATTACATTTAGCTTCATGTAGTAGCGTGGCTTTTAGCTGGGAAAATCCAGTATTAAGTTTTCAAAATAACACCAACATTTTTTTGAATTTGGTGGAGGCAGTGAGGAGTAGTTGTTCGACCGCAAGAATTTTATCAGTTGGTTCTTCCGAAGAATACGGCAATATTCCATTGTTAAAGGATCCAATGACCGAAGATCAGCCACTTAATCCATCAAATCCTTACGCGGTAGCGCGGGTATCGCAAGAATTCATTTCCAAAGTTTACGCCGATGGTTTTAAACTCAACATTATAATGACCAGATCTTTCAATCATTTGGGTCCGGGTCAAAAAGAAATTTTTGTTATTTCTTCTTTTGCCAAACAACTCTGTCAAATTAAATTAAATCAACAAGCAAAAATAATTGAAGTAGGTGATATCTCTATCGTGCGCGACTTTATCGATGTTAGGGACGTGGTGGACGCTTATTATAAATTACTAACGCGTGGCAAAGTTGGAGATATATATAATGTTTGTAGTGGGCAAGGTATCGCCATAAAAGATATAATAAAAATTATGTGCGAAATTTTTGATATTAAGGTGGAAATAAAAATCAAAAATGAATTAATTAGGCCGGCAGACAATAAAGTTATCATCGGTTCAAATGCAAAACTGCGTAAAGAAATTGGCTGGAGTCCGAAGTTTACTATCCAGCAAAGCTTGCGTGATGTAGTTTCCTATTGGCAAAATAAGTTAAGTGAAAAATTATGAATTTATATTTGGACAATATCATTTTTTATCTCCAAAATTTTGGCGGGATTTCCGCGTATTGGGATCAGATAGCCGTTAATTTTATTAGCAGATCGGATGTTAATATAAAATTTATTGAGCCGTTACATTTGGGGGCTAAATTTAAAGAGAGATCGCTTATTCAGCGGGGATTGATAATTGACGACAGGAAGTTACCGCTCAGTTTAGTTAGATATTTTCCGATTAACAAGATAAATGTTTTAGATAATTCTATTTTTCATTCAAGCTATTTTAGATATTCTACCAATAAAAAAGTGAAGAATGTTATAACCGTATATGATTTTACCTATGAGTATTATATGCGCGGGCTCGCTAAACGGGTCCACCATTGGCAGAAAAGTTTGGCTATCCGCAAAGCTGCCGGCATAATTTGTATTTCTGAAAATACCAAAAAAGACCTCCTGCATTTTTATCCGGATTTAGACGAGAAGAACATAAAAGTTATTTATTTGTCCGCTGATAAATCTTTCAAAAAAATTGAAAATTTAGATATTGCCACCACCAGATTTAAAGATTTAAATGGGAAGAAAGTTGTTTCCTTTGTCGGTAAAAGAACAGAATACAAAAATTTTAAAATGGCGACCGAGGTGATAAAAAAGTTGCCGGCTGATTATCATTTACTTATCGTTGGCGGGGGAGATATTACTAATAAAGAAAAAGCGACCTTGGCTTCGTTTGAACGCAGGTACACTCATATGCCGGACGTCAATTCTGAAGAGTTAAATATTGTTTATAATCTTTCGTTCTGCTATCTTTATCCTTCGGAGTACGAGGGTTTTGGTATTCCAATTTTGGAGGCTATGCAGGCTGGTTGCCCGGTAATATGTCAGAATGTTTCTTCAATACCAGAGGTGTATGGAGAGGTTGGTAATATTGTTAACGGATTTAATGATGTTGAGGAATTCTGTGCTAATATTATCAAACTGGAGAGCACTGATTTTAGGATGGGGATTATTAAGCGTGGCACGGATAATGCCAGTAGGTTTAATTGGAATAAAACTGGCAAGGAAACTTTTGATTTCTACAATTTTTTATCCGGTAATATACTATGATTATGGCAAAAATAAGTATTATAACAGTTTGTTTCAATAGTAAAGCAACAATCGAAAATACTATTGATAGTGTTTTGTGTCAGGATTATAATTCTTTGGAATATATAATTATAGATGGCGGATCAACCGATGGGACTTTAGATATTATTAAAAAATATGAAGGGAAAGTTAGTTGTGTTATTTCTGAACCTGACCAGGGTATTTATGATGCTATGAATAAGGGCATAAAATTGGCTACCGGCGCGGTCATTGGGATATTAAATTCCGACGACTGTTTTTCTGATAATCACGTTGTCTCTATTGTGGCAAATCGTTTTGACAGTGAGGATATTGACGCCTGTTATGGCGACATTACCTATGTTGATAGAGAGGTGCCAAGCCGGAGGGTGCGCTTTTGGCAGGCGGGCGGTTACCAGCAAGATAGATTACGTGACGGCTGGATAATGCCACACCCGGCATTTTTTGTGAGGCAGGAAATTTATGAACGGTATGGAGTGTTCAATCTGAATTTCAAAGTAGCCGCTGATTATGAATTGATGTTGCGTTTTTTGTTAAAAGGTATTAAAATGAGTTATGTCAATCAGTCGTTGATTAACATGAAAGAGGGCGGGCATAGCTCCCGGAATTTAGGAAGGCGGATTGAGGGCTGGCAAGAATTGCGGCGGTCCTGGAAGATGAATGGTCAACGCGTGCCCTTATTTTTTATACTAAGGAGGATTTTTTTTAAGATTGGCCAATATTTGTTTTTATGAAAAATATCATAGTTACCGGTGGTGCTGGTTTCATCGGCTCCCACTTATGCGAATTTTTGCTTAAGACCGGCCATCGGGTTATTTGTGTTGATAACCTATTGACCGGTTCAGAGGATAATATAAAAGATTTTTATGCCAATGCGTTGTTTAAGTTCATCAAGCATGACATTACCGAGCCGTTTTATCCAGATGAAGCGGTAGCTGAGATCTATAATTTAGCTTGTCCGGCTTCGCCTATTCAGTATCAGAAAGATGCCATTCACACCATTAAAACCAACACCGTTGGTGTGGCCAACTTGCTTGATCTGGCAAAAGCAAGGGGCGCAAAAATTTTACAGGCCTCCACCTCCGAAGTTTATGGAGAACCATTAGTTTCCCCCCAACCGGAAACATACCGTGGGAATGTAAATCCCATTGGCCCACGCGCTTGTTACGACGAGGGCAAGCGTTGCGCCGAGACCTTATTTTTTGATTATCATCGTTCGTATGGTTTAAAAATTAAAGTCGTTAGGATTTTTAATACCTATGGTTCACGTATGTCCGAGAACGATGGGCGAGTAGTATCTAATTTTATCGTGCAGGCCTTACGGGACAATGACATTACCATTTATGGAGATGGTTTGCAGACCAGAAGCTTTTGTTTTATCGATGACTTAGTGAGTGGTTTGGTTAAAATGATGAACTCAAACGACGAATTGACCGGTCCGGTTAATTTGGGCAATTCCGCCGAATTTACCATCAAACAAGTGGCAGAGCTAATACAAAAAATAACCGGATCAAAGAGTAAGATTGTTTACCGAAATTTACCGATAGATGACCCGACCAATCGTTGCCCTGATATCAGCAAAGCGAAGGAGGCGCTGGGTTGGCAGCCGGCCGTTCCGTTTTTAGATGGTTTGGTGAAAACAATAGAATATTTTAAAACAAAAATTTAATATGAAAATTTTATATATTGGTTCCGGCTTCGTGGGCGCGTGCTCGGCGGCGGTTTCAGCAAATAGTGGCCACGAGACATTGGCTTATGATATCGATGAAAATAAGATTGCCATGTTAGGCGCGAATGATCGCGATACGATTGAGTCGTGTCTGTTTGAAGAGGGGCTGGGTGATTTGATTGTGCGCAATCGAGAGCATCTTACTTTTACCAGCGATTATGATAAAGTAGAGGAGTTTATTGAAGACGTAGACGCGATATTTATGTGTTTGCCAACACCGGAAATAGGCGAAACCGGGGAAAGTGATCTGAAGTATTATAATTCTGCCACTATTAAATTGGCTCAGATTTTAGCTAGCCGTAATACTAACAAACAAAGCAAGTATGTCGTGATTGTAAACAAAAGTACGGTGCCAATTAATATGGTAGACCAGACCGCGGAAATTATGAAAAAACAGGGAGTGAAAAATTTTGGTGTCGTATCTAACCCGGAATTTTTAGTGGAAGGCAAGGCTGTGTCGGGTTCGCTTAAACCCGATCGTGTAGTCGTAGGCGCGTCCAGTCAAAAAGATTTTGGAATCATGCGCCAAATCTATCGCCGATTTTATGATTCCACCGCGATTAAATACATAGAAGTGAATCCCAAAGAGGCGGCGGCCAGTAAACTGCTCGCTAATTTTTATCTTTTTAATAAATTAGCCGTTTGTTTTGATGTGATTGGCCGCGCCTGTGAGACATTTTCTGATATTAAATTTGAGAATATCCGGTCAATACTAACGTCAGACAAAAGAATAGGCGATTGGGGGTTTTATGATAGTTTGTATGCCGGTGGCAGTTGTTTTATTAAAGACGCTCGTTCCTTGTCTCACCAATTGCAATCGGCCGGGCAAAATGCTACTATTGTGAACGAAACATATTTAGCCAATAAACGCCAACTGAATATTTTTGTCGGTCGGGCGCAGCGCGAGGCAAATTTTGATTGGAGCGGTAAAACTGTGGCGTTGTTTGGAACGGCATTTAAACAAGACACTAACGATATTCGCAATTCTCCCAGTATAGATATTGTCAATTATTTAATGGAACAGTCAGTGAAAAAAATAAATATTTTTGATCCGGCCGCTTTACGGTGGTTTAAAACTATTTTTCCTCCATCTAAACAATTGATTTACGTGGCCAATGAAATAGAAGCGTTGGCTGGGGCCGACGTGGTAATTATCGTCACTGACTGGCCACAATTTCGTGGCCTCGCCGATGTTTTATTAAGTGGATTCAAAGGTCGGCCGTTAATTATGGACGGCCGTCGCCTGTGGCAACATCGTTATCCTGATTTACAAAAAGCCGGATTTGATATAATCGCGGTGGGTGGGGTGTTTTTAAAAGGGGTGTAGGATATGATAGTTATCCACTATGAGCAAAGACGTGGCGCCATTTTTATTTGACGCGCGCGACGCGACGCGAATTATAAAATTTAAGCAATATATTGAGCAGTGGACGGTGTAGTATTGCTGTGGATAAGTGGCTTGACAAACTGTTTCTTGATTAGTATAATAATTATGTTAATTTGGAAACAAGTATGAAAATTGAAAAACTGGAAGAAAAAACCCAAAGTTTGCTTTTGCTAAGCAAAAAGACGTTGTCAAAATTTGAGCCATCAATCAATAATTTGAATGGCAATCTTCGGTATTGGCAAAAAAATGGCGATTTGATAAGTTTGAAAGGTGGTTTATATATATTAAAGAAAAGATATGAAAAAGAATTAGAAAAAGGCGAGTATCAGGAATATATTTCTTGCCAGTTGGTTCAGCCGTCGTATCTATCAGTGGAATATGTAATGGCAAAATACAGTTTATTGACAGAGGCGGTGTATTGTATTACCGCTATGACAACTAAAAAAACTAGAGCGATTCGAAATCAGTTAAACACTTTTCGTTATTATTCGCTTACTCCAAAATTGTTTACCGGTTATAAAGTTAAATATTTTTTAGGTGCGCCGATTTGGGAGGCGGAAAAAGAAAAGGCAATTTTTGATTTTTTGTATTTGAGATTTATTCGAAATCAACCAATTAATGAAAAAGTTATCGATGATTTAAGAATTAATTGGGATGAGGTTAGCATTCAGGAGTGGGAGAGAGTAAAAACATTTTGTCAATTTACAAATAGTAAAAAAGTTGTGGTGGCAATTATGTTAATCGATAAAATGTATTTTTCAAAATAATTATATGATTTTAGATGTATTGAGAGATATTGTTACGGAAAAAACTCGGCTGAATGTTGAAAAAGCCGTAATAATGAACTATCTAAAAGAATATTTGCAATATTTGGTGTTGGAATATATTTATAATAGTAAAGATTATAATACTTTTGTTTTTACTGGTGGTTCATGTCTTAGAATTTGTTTTGGTGGTTCGCGTTTATCAGAGGACTTAGATTTTGATTTACCGGCGGAAACATGGAAAAAGTTTAATGTCGACAAATTTGCGGAGGATATTTCGTTGGTATTGCGCGATAAATACTTATTGCCAATCACAACTAAAACACAGTCGGATTTTCGAATATATTTAAAATTTCCAATTTTAAAAGAGTTGGGTTTGGCTGGAAAAATGCAGAGTGATTATTTATTTGTTAAAGTTGAGCCAAATCAAATGACTTTTCCTGAATTGTCAGTTGAAGTAAATTCGATTTCTAAATTTGGTTATAATTTTACCGCTCGAAATTACAAAAAAGAATTTTTGATGATCGGGAAAATCGGCGCTATTTTAGAGCGGGTGTGGTTTAAAGGTGATAAAAATGAGATTGATATCAAGGGAAGAGATTTTTATGATTTATATTGGTATTTGCAGTCGGGGATTGAGCCCAATTATGAATACTTGAAATTAAAAATCGGAATTAATTCCCGCATGGAATTGAAAGAAAAAATTTGGGCGGTAATCAATGAAAAAGTGACCGAGCAAAAATTATCTTTTGATTTAAAAAAATTTTTCCCCGAACAAGTATTTGTAGAAAATTTTTGTAAAAATTACAAAGAGCTGATTTCAAAATATTTGTAGTCGTATGTTCAAAAAAATAACCGAAGATTTTGTTTATAGATTTGAAACTAACTTAGCTGGTATACACGCAATTTATGTGTCCGCCATTTGTAATAAAAAAAACAGCTTGCGAGTAGAAATAGATGGATTGGCTTTAAAAGGTATCTTGCCAAAAACAAAAAATCAATACTTCAATATTCCGCCCGCCTGGAACGGTAACGCGCTGAAAGGTGGCGCGGAGACAATAGTTTTTGTTATTGAGTTGGCCAAAGGCAATCATGAATTGAAATTTATTTCAAAGGGTGAAGCTGAAATCATACCAGAACCAAAAATTATATTGCTGGACAAAGGTGGTTTAGTAACACTTTTTCAAGACATTCAAAGCGAAGAAAAAAATTGTCAGCCCTGGCTTGCGGTTGCGCTAATAAATTTGCCATTGAATATTATTGATGTTTCAGTAAGTTGTAAGAAAAAAATAATAGATAGCGATGATGTTAAAATAATAATTGACGGTCAAATTCAAAAGAACAAAAAAGCAATTTGGCGAGGTAAAAATTGGTTTTGGCAAGGGAGGCAAATGAACGGTAGAATTGAAATCAATAGATTTAATCAAAATTTGCCAGTCGGTATCCATTATGTAGAGTTATGGGCAGATCGGACACCGGTTTTAAGGAGTTTCGATATTTTAATTAATTCTAAGGTTGCAACAAAAAGAGTCCCGACTACGAAAAATCCCGAATGGACTGGGAATTTTCTTGATGATCCGGAAGAAATTATTTTAGCCAGATTAATTTTCGGCGAAGCAAATAACCAGTCGCGAGAAGCCAAGGAATGGGTGGGTTGGTCAGTTGTAAATCGAAAAAAAGCAAAATCGTGGTGGCCGGATACTATTCATGGTGTAATTTTACAGGAAGGACAATATGATCCTTTTAAGCGCGATGATGATAATTTTTTAAAAATTATCAATCCACTTGGTTACAAAAATGTTGGAGAGTCGGATAAAATAAGTTGGTATGAATGTTGTGAGATTGCCAAGGTCATTATATCTGGTAATAATATTAATCCAACTGAGGCTACGCACTTTAATGGTTTTAGAAATTCAGAAGGAAGAGATTGGTATGAAAAAAATATTGTACCGAAGGGAAAATTTTTGAGGAAGGTTGATGACACATATTTTTATTGGAGCCCCAATTAGATATGACTTATAAAATTTTTAAAATCATATCTACTTTATTGGTGATTATTTGTGTATTTATTTTCTTCATCTATTATATTAACCCATCTTTGTTGGTAGATATTTATAGGGGGGAAGATCAAAGTACTATATTAGTTGAAACAAAGCATCTTCCCATAAAAAAAATAATTTCCGATACAAATTTTTTTAAAGCACCCAATACACAATGGTCGCCAGATGGAAAACATTTTTCATATTTTGATTACGTGAGAGTGAAATGGGCTGATAAAGAATGGGCTTTAAAAATTATTGATGTCAGATTTTTTACAATAAAAACTATTTTTATTGGTGATTATAAAATGAGTGAATATATGTGGGTGGACGATGATTTGGTAAGGGTTTATGAGGACGCTGGTAGTGGTGTAAGGCAGTATAGAGATATTAATATAAATGTAAAAAATCCTATTGTTGCTGTCGATGATTATTCATCTGGGTCTTGGACGCCAGAGAAAACTTTTTAATAAATAACAAATTAAAATTATATGAAATATCTTATTACCGGCGGCGCCGGATTTATCGGCACTAACATTGCCAAGCAGTTGTTGGCACAAAATCATCAAGTAGTTGCTTTTGACAATTATTTGAGTGGTCATTTCTCTAATCGGGTCTTACCAGGGGTGGATTACGTTGAAGGTGATATTAGAAATCCAAAAGATTTGAATGGTGTCATGGCTGGCGTGGAAGGCGTGTTTCATACCGCCGCTATCGCTCGCATGCCTTATTCGGTTGAACATCCGTTTGAGACGAATGATACCAACGTTACCGGCACTTTGAATGTGTTAATTTCAGCGCGTGATAACGGCGTTAAAAAATTAGTATACAGTGCGTCTTCCTCTGCCTATGGTGAGCAAACGGATTACCCTTATGTTGAAACCATGAAGCCAAATCCGATGAGCCCTTATGGATTACAAAAATATATTGGTGAAGAATATAGCCGATTATTTTCCGAGTTGTATGGTTTGAAAACAGTATCTCTGCGCTATTTTAATGTTTATGGTCGGTTTATGGACCCGGATGGGGCCTATGCTTTGGTGATTGGTAAATTTTTAAAACAAAAAAAAGAAGGCAAGCCGTTAACTGTTTGTGGAGACGGAGAATATTATCGGGATTATACCAATGTTTATGATATCGCTCGGGCTAATATTTTGGCGATGCATTCCGATCAAGTTGGTAGCGGGGAAGTCATCAATATCGGTAATCACGATCCACGTTCGGTCAATGAAGTGGTTAAGTTAATCGGAGGCGAATTCGTTAATGTTCCGGAGCGTTCTGGTGATCCTCGGCGCACAGATGCCGACAATTCCAAAGCCAAAAAATTATTAGGTTGGAATCCGACAGTAAAATTAGAAGATGGTATCGTGGAATTAAAAAAAGAGTGGGGGATAGATTGAATGCTAAAGATTAAAGACTGAAAATTTAAGATTAAAAAAAATCCTGATTTAAATTTAAATCAGGATTTTTGAATTTTATTCTAATGGCTGTGAAATTCGCAATAATTAAGCCGTTACCACATTTGCGTAAGTCACTTTGCGGGTTGACCCGTCAAAGCGCGTGCGTTTGCCATGGGTGAATTTTATTTTGCCAGGTGCTAAAGCAAACAAAGTGTCATCAGTCGCGCGTTTGACATTTTTGCCTGGGTGCATCTTGGTGCCACGTTGGCGCACAATAATCATGCCGGTTTTAACGGCCTGGCCATCATGCAGTTTGGTGCCCAGCCGTTGGGCGTTAGAATCTCGCCCCAGTCGGGTAGAGCCACCGGCTTTTTTATGTGACATAGTTTAAAAATTTAAAATGCAAAAATCAAAATGTAAAATTGTTGAGTCCGCTATTGGGCGGACCGATTTACAATTTGTTCTCATTATACACTATATCCCGCCCCTTGTCAAGACCGGTGGCATCTGTTAAAATACCCTTAAATATATGGTTTTTTACAATCCCAAATTGTATTTACGTGATTATTGGGTCGGCCCGGTATTTTTGGGTTCGGTTTTGGCCCAAATTGTTATGTGGTGGTATTTACTGGTCAATATTCATCCTACTGTTGAACAGATTTTTTTACATTATAATTCTGTGTTCGGGATTGATTTGATTGGTAATTGGTGGCAAATTTTTTATCTACCAGCCGGAGGATTGTTAATTTTAGTAATCAATTTTTTGGCATCTTGGCATTTTTACGGTTCGGATAAATTTTTGGCGCGGGTTTTGTCACTTTGGACCGGTCTCGTTAATTGCTTATTGGTTTTAGCCGTTTATCTCATCGTTGGATTAAACATATGATTGGCGTAGCCGTGAAACGTACCGATTATACTTTCGCGCTCTATATCATGGGGCTTACTTTGTTTGGACTGGTTATTTTGACTTCTGCCAGCGGTCCGGCGGCTTATGAAAAGTTTAATGATACTTATTTTTTTGTTAAACGGCAAATCATGTTCGGACTTTTGCCGGGTTTGGCGCTATTTTTTCTTTTTTCCAAATGGAGTTACGGCCGTTGGCAAAAATTTTCTTGGGTAATTTATGGCGGTTCTTTGATTTTATTGGCGGCGGTGTTTGTCCCGGGTGTCGGTTTGGTTTTAAATGGTTCGCATAGTTGGATTACTCTGGGCGCTTATTCTTTTCAGCCGGCCGAATTTGCCAAGTTGGGTTTAATTATTGCCACCGCGCAGATTTTATCATCGGGTCAATATGATCTAAATGATTGGCGCCATGGTTTAATTCCGGTATTGGCGATTTTGTTTCCACCCTTTTTGTTGATTTTGCTTCAGCCGGATGTTGGCACGCTTTCAATACTCGTAGTGATATTGTTTTGTATGTTGTTTGTCGCTAAAGTGCCGGTTAAGTATTTGGCCGTGCTCGGCGCGCTCGGGGTGCTGGTTTTTACCTCGTTGGTTTTCGCGGCTCCTTATCGTTTGCAACGTCTGTCTATTTTTTTACATCCCGAACTTGATCCGCAAGGCATCGGCTATCACATCAACCAAGCGTTTTTGGCGATTGGCTCGGGCGGTTTTTGGGGGTTGGGATTGGGGCAATCACGTCAGAAATTTCAGTATTTACCCGAAGTGAGCGCGGATTCAATTTATGCTGTTTTGAGTGAAGAATTGGGATTCATTTTTGCCGCCGGCTTGGTAATTTTTATTGTGGCAATCGGTTGGCGGGGTTTAAAAATTGCCAAGTCCGCTCGTGATAATTTCGGGAAATTACTGGCCATTGGGATTATCAGCTGGCTCGTGTGGCAATCATTTTTGAATATTGGGGCGATGGTGGGGGTGCTACCTTTGACCGGTGTGCCGTTGCCATTTGTGAGTCATGGTGGTTCGGCTTTGCTCACGGCTTTGACTGCCGCCGGCATGATAGTAAATATCAGTAAAAATTAGTTTATTAATTAAAAGGTCGAATATGTTTTGGGATTTTTTTAAAAGAAAATCTAAAGTCGAGCAAGCAGTCGGAAAAGTTGTGCATTTTTTTGATCGCCTAAATGTGGCGGTCGTGCGCTTATCCGGCACGCTCGCGGTCGGCGACAAAATCAAAGTGAAGCGCGGTGAAGACGAATTTACCGATGTGGTTACTTCGATACAGGTAAATCACGTCAATGTTGAGAATGGCGGTAAGGGCGACGAGGTGGCAATTTTATTATCTCGGGCTACCAAGGATGGCGCGCGCATTTATAAAGTTTGATTTTGTTTTTAGGTTAATTTGTCGGCAAAGCCAATGATGTTTTGTATATTTTTGTGGTATGGATATCTCGGTAATTACAGTGAATACCAATGACAAAGAAAGGATTATTGCTCAAATTGCGTCTGTGAAAAATGGCGCGGTTGGTTTAAATTTTGAACAGATTATTTCTGATAATGGCTCTAGCGATGGTTCAGTGGCAGAAATTAAATCAAAATTTTCCGAAGTTAAAATAATTTTAAATAATAAAAATATCGGATTTGGCGGGGCGAATAACGTGGCGGCAAAAATTTCCAGTGGGCGTTATTTGTTATTTTTAAATCCGGACATGCGCGTCGCGCCCGATAGTTTAAAAACTTTAATTACTTGGGCCGATAAACATCCGCGGTTGGGTATTGCCAGTTGTAAATTAGTGAAAGAAACCGGCGAGTTTAATCCTGATACCTCGCCACGTCGTTTTCCAAAATTGTTTGATCAAATTATTATTTTATTAAAATTGTCTCATTTATTCCCAAGTTTGTTAAATAAGTATTTATATCATGATTTAAATCATGATAGTGAGCAAGCGGTAGATAGTGTGCGCGGGTCGTTTATGTTAATGCGACGCGAGTTATTTGATAAATTGGGCTTCGCGTTTGACCCCCGCTATTTTATCTGGTTTGAAGATGTGGATACTTGTCGTGAAGCGAAGCGGTTGGGATATGAGGTGATTTATACGCCGATAATTAGTTGTGTTGATTACGTCGGTCAATCATTTAAAAAATTACCAAGTTTACAAAAACAAAAATGGTTTACGGCCAGTATGGTAAAATATTTTCAGAAGTGGGAGCCGTGGTATAAATGGATGGTAATTTTAACTATCAAACCGTTGGGGATTTTATTAGTATTGATAGCAAGCAAATTAAATAAACACTATGCCAAAATTAACGATTAGTTTAGTCGTACACAACGGCGAAAATTATATTCAATTTATAATCTCGTCGCTCAAACTCCAAACTTTTAAAGATTGGGAGTTGATTATTATTGATAATGCTTCTACCGATCAGACCGTGGAATTATTAGAATTGGGATTAAAAGACAGCGGTATTACCTATCGCATCATCCGCAATTCAGAAAATTTTGGTTTTGCTGTTGGTCATAATCAAGCGTTTGCCGAAGTGAAGACGCCCTATTTTTTACTTTTGAACGCCGACATGTATTTAATGCCTGATGTTTTAGAAAGGATGACAGCATTTATGGACATGCATCAAGATGCCGGCGCGGTGGCGCCGCGACTCATGCGTTGGGATTTTGAACGAGCGCGTTTAGCGTTTAATGGTAATTTGCTAAATAATTTTGAGGTTGCCCAAACCGGCTTTACCTCGCAAATTGACGCCATTGGCGTGCGTTTATTTCGTAATCGGCGGGCGGTGGAATGGCAAACGCGTCAAACGTGGGCGACGGACAGCGAAAGTAAGGCAGTGCGGGAGATGTATGGTTTACCGATTTTAGAAGTTTTTGGCGTGTCGGGAGCATTAGCAATGCTTCGCAAGTCGTTAATTGACAAGATACTTTTACCCGGGAATAATTTATTTGATCCCACTTATCATTCGTATAAAGAAGATTTGGATTTAGCGTATCGTTTGCGCAATGCCGGTTTTGTTTCGTATGTGTTGCTTGACGCGGTGGCGTATCATGATCGCACTGGCGCCGGGCCAAAAGAAATGGGGGATTATGCGGCGTTAAAAAATAAAACCAATCAGCCGTATTTTGTATCATATCATTCTTACAAAAATCATTTACGCACCCTGTATAAAAATGAATATTGGGAAAATATTTTACGCGACTTCCCGTTTATTTTTTGGTATGAATTTAAGAAATTTATTTATCTTTTATTTACTAACCCCAAAGTAGTAATAAATGGCTGGGGCGACATTATTCGTAATTGGAAATATACCAAAGAAGCGCGCCATGCGGTAGTGAGTAGTCGGCATTTGCATTGGCAAGGGATTAGAAGATGGTTTTTGTAGTATGTTTGATATTTGCGTTACCATTGTCAATACGAATGAAAAATCAGAAATTGAGCGAGCCCTGACCTCTTTGTTTTTGGATTCAAAAAATTCCGGTTTGAATATTGCTACCGTAATTGTAGACAACGCTTCCACTGATTCAGTGGATGATTTAACGCAAAAATTTTCCAATTTGACTGTTGTTAAGCAGGCCAAAAATTTTGGTTTTGGTAAATCTCATAATCGCGCCTTCGCGACCGTCGACGCGAAATATTATTTTGTTTTGAATCCGGACACGGAATTTAGCGTCGGTCAAAATTTTTTGCGCCAGCTGTACGATTTTATGGAAAAAAATCCTAAAATTGGCATGGCTGGGCCTAAAATTATTTATCCGGACGGTTCGCTCCAACACTCTTGCTGGCGCTTCCCCACTTTTTTACAACCAATATTTTCGCGCACCAAATGGGGGCAAAAGGGGCGGGGCAAAAAAGTGGCTGATCATTATTTAATGAAAGATTTTGAACACAATCAAACGATGCCGGTGGACTGCGTGATGGGTTCGGCGATGTTCGCGCGCCAATTGGCGTTAGCTGAAGTGGGTGGTTTTGACGATCGGTTTTGGATGTATTTTGAGGATATGGACTGGTGTTGGCGGATGTGGCAAAAGGGCTGGGCGGTGTATTATTTTCACGCGGTGGTTTTGCGTCATGTTCATGGTCGCGCCTCGGCCAAGGTGCCAGGAGTAATTATGGCACTTATAAAAAATAAATACGCGCGCACGCATTTTGTCAGTTGGTTGAAATATTTTTGGAAGTGGCGGGGAGAGTATAAGTTCTATCGTTAATTTCAAAATCCAAATTTCCAATGTCAAACCAAATCCAAAATTTGAATGCCAAAGTGGCGATTGTGTATCTGGTGTGGTCGGATGAGCCGAGTAAATTTTTGGCGCGGGCTTTGGAGGCGATAGTAAAGCAAAATTACGCGCGTGAGAATTTGCGTTTGGTGGTTGTTTATAATTCGTATAAGCCGGACGAGGTGTCACAGTTATCTTTTATTGAAAGTGAAGTATTAAAAAATAAAAACATCCTACCGGAAACTGTTGTTTTAGCGCAAGCAAAAAATTTAGGATTTCCGGCCGGAAATAATGTCGGCCTGCAATGGGCGATAGACAATGATTGCGATTATGTTTTTTTGCATAATGCCGATGGATTTTTAGCACCCGACGCGATTAACGAGATGGCCAGCGCGTTTGCGAGTGATAAAAATATCGGGCAGGTGCAAAGTTTAATTCGTCTTTATCCGGAAACAAATTTGATAAATAGCGCTGGTAATAATTTTCATTATTTAGGAATTGGTTATTGCGCGAATTATCGCGAGCGAGTTGATAAAGTGATTTTGCCGACAATCAAAGATATTGGCTATGCTTCTGGCGCCGCGACGATGTTGCGCGTTGATTTGTTAAAAAAATTTGGTAAGTGGCACGAGGAGTTTTATTTGTATCATGAGGACACGGAATATTCACTTCGTTTGAAAATCAATGGGTTTAGAGTGGTGTTGGCCAGTCAGGCGGAATTTTTTCACGAATATACCTTTAGCAAAAATTTGGAAAAGTTTTATTGGTTAGAACGCAACCGTCACGCACTGAAATATCTATTTTATAAATGGCCCACGCTAATTTTGACTTGGCCACTGGAAATAGTGTATAATTTAGGCCTAATGATTGTGGCCGGTGGGGGCGGTTGGCTATCGGAATTATTACGGGTTTATAGGTATTGGCTTAGTTCCAAAAATTGGCAAATTTGGCGTGAACTGCGACGAAATAATTTACGGACACGAAAAATGAGTGATCGGCAATTGTTGGCTCAAGTTGTGGCCACAATTGGTTCGGCGGAATTGGTTATTTCGGCGCCACTAAAATTTTTTGTTAACGCGATATTTAAATTATATTATTATTTTTTAAGATTAATTGTTTGGTGGTAGTATATCTAAGGATATAATCTTCATTCGCTCGGAAATGTCTTAATAAATTAAGTCATTTCTCTCACTCATTTCAATTATGAAAATATTAGTAACTGGCGGCGCCGGCTTTATCGGCTCCAATTTCATTCATTATATTTTGACGAAATATCCGCACGTTGAGGTGGTGAATTTTGATAAACTCACTTATGCCGGCAACGAAGATAATTTGCGCGCCATTGAAATCAATTTACAATTATCCACTCGTTATACTTTTATCAAAGGTAATATCTGCAACTATGATTTATTGGCCGAAGTGGTAAAAAAATATCAGATTGATCATATTATCAATTTCGCGGCCGAGACCCATGTGGACCGATCAATTTTTGGCGACGCGTCCGAGTTTGTGATGACTAACACTTTCGGCGTGCTTTCACTTTTAAATATTTGTCGCAATTTCCCGATTCAAAAATTTGTGAATGTTTCCACGGACGAGGTTTATGGTTCGCTGGCTCTAGACGACCCCAACAAATTTACGGAAGACACGCCCATGACCCCCAACGTGCCTTATGCCGCGGCCAAGGCCGGTGGGGATCTGCTTTGCCGGGCGTTTTTTGCCACGCACAAAATTCCGGTGGTGGTAACGCACTGCTCTAATAATTATGGCCCCTATCAATATCCGGAAAAATTAATTCCGTCGTCTATTTTTCGTTTGTTAAAAAATAAACCGATTTTAATTCATGGCGCTGGCAATAATGTGCGCGACTGGATTTATGTTACTGACCATTGCGCGGCCTTGGATTTGATGTTGCAAACCGGCGTGCCGGGTGAAATTTATAATGTGGGCGTGGATAACGAGCGTAATAATTTGGATATTGCCAAAATGCTTTTGCGTTTGATGAATAAGCCCGATGATATGATTCAGTTTGTTGAAGATCGTCCGGGCAATGATTTGCGTTATGCGATTGACGCCAAAAAATTATTGGCGCTGGGTTGGAAACCGGAGTATGGGTATGATTCATTTGAAGTTGGTTTGTCACAGACGATTAATTGGTATTTAACCAACACTGATTGGGTGGAAAAATTATGGTCTAAACACGAGGACGCCTACCAAATTAATCACGCGCCCACCCGCGCCAAAGCCGCGCTCGCGCACAAACAACAAATTCTTAAAGAGGAAATTATATGATGAATTTAGTATTTAAAAAATTAGGGGCCAAAACATTGAAAAACGCCAAAGCAGATTACGCCTTTTTTGAACTGAAAGATTATCTTGATTTTGAAGTAAAGCGGATGTATTATATTAATAATTGCCAGGTCAATACCGGTGAGCATTGCCATAAAATTGAAAAAGAATTGTTTGTGATGCAAATCGGAAGTTGTGTGGCGATTATTGATCAGGGCAAGGGCAAAGAAGATATTTTACTCGCGCCCGGTGATGCGGTTTATATCGGCAATTATGTCTGGCATGGGTTTAAAGATTTTTCTGCGGACGCAATTTTGCTTGCGTTATCGTCTACCAATTATAGTCCGGATCGGAGCGATTATATAGAAGATTATGATGAATACCAAAAAATTGTCCAAGCCGGCTGAAACGCCCCTAAAAAAAGTTTTAATTTTAGGGTGCCAGGGTACCTTAGGCCAAGCGCTTGTGGCCGAGTTTAATTTACCGGAATATATTGTGGTCGGCTGGGATAGAAACGAAGCCGATGTTACGAGCGCGCAAATTGGCCGACGGGTAATCGCGCAAAAACCGGATATAATAATTAATGCTACCGGTTATAATGCCGTTGATAAGGCCGAGACCGATGAGGCAGAAAAGGCCAAGTGTTTTCAATTAAATTCTTTTACGCCCGGTAAATTGGCCAAGGCGTCCAAAGAAATCGGCGCGATATTTGTTAATTATTCCTCGGATTATGTTTTTCGGGGTGACAAAATAGAAGGGTATGCTGAAAATGATAGGCCCGATCCCATTAGCGTGTATGGTCAATCCAAATGGGAAGGAGAAAAATTCGTCGCAGTCGTGGGCGGTAAATATTATGTTATTCGTCCGTCGCGTTTGTTTGGTCCGAGCGATAAAACCGCCAATGCTAAAAAAAGTTTTGTGGACATCATGGTAGAAAAGAAAAATGATGGCAAGATCAAAGTTGTTAACGAAGAAGAGGGTTGCCCGACTTACTCTCTGGATTTGGCATATTTTACTCGTCTTTTAGTAGAGCAAAAAAAGCCGTATGGTATTTATCATGGAGTAAATAGCGGCAGCTGTAATTGGTATGGCTGGGCCGGCGAGATTTTTAAAATTTTAAATAAACAGCCAAAATTGATTCCGGTTTTAGCAAGTGAATTCCCGCGGGCCGCTAAACGTCCGTTGTATTCCGTGTTATTAAATACCAAAACCGAGCCAATGCGGTCCTGGCAAGAAGCGCTGGTGGCGTATTTGTCATCGTTGGCTTAGTTTGTTATAATATATTAAATAAAATAGTTAAAGTTTATGAGTTTAAAAGATTTACCCCAAATTGGACAAAATTTTAGCGCCAGAACCAATATCGGCGGGCACATGAGTTTGCATACCAAATTGGTGCACGCTTCTCATCAGGGTGGCACTTTAAATGTGTTGGACGAGGGTTCTATTAGTAAAATTACCGATAAATTTGATAACCCGCTAATTAAAAGAGCGGTCAAATATCAGGGTGGATTGTCGGATTATCAAGCCAAGGCCATTAAGCACAAATTAACCAGCGACCATCTGAAAGACCCGCATAATTTTTCTGCTTATAAATTAAAAGTGGCCAAGCAAGTGGTTGATCGTTACAAGAAGTCGGCAGATGTTAAACCGGCAGAGACACCATCGGCCTTACATTTGGCGCGACCACAGTTAGCCGATACTATTTCTCCCCCTCATCGTGTTAGCGCCAGTCCGCTTGGTCGGCAATCCAATAATCTATCCGGTATTGGCGGAAGAAATCCTATGCCCACAACTAGGCCATCTCGTCCGTCGCCGATGCGGTTGGTAATATAAAATATTGTGCGAAGAAAGAGCCGCTAATGCTCTTTTTTGTTTTTTTTAATTCAAGATATTGGGCTGTGGATAACTTTTATTGGCAAAGGCCACTACCTATGCTACTGTTCCATAATCGCTTTTTAAATTAATTTTTAATATATAAAAAATATGTCCAAAATCATGGCCGAGTACATTTGGGTGGACGGGCAAAAGCCCAGCGCCAAATTACGCTCAAAAACGAAAATCGTGGATGGGCCGGTTCGTTCTTTGGCTGATTTACCGGATTGGGGATTTGATGGTTCCAGTACCTATCAGGCCGAAGGTCATTTTAGTGACTGCCAATTAAAGCCCGCTACTTATATTCCTGATCCCATTCGCGGCGGGGAAAATATTTTGGTATTATGTGAAGTGTTAAATGCTGATGGTTCAGTGCACGTGAGCAATACCCGCGCGCATTTGCGTGGCGTAGCCGAAGAATTTAAAAGTCATGACAGTTGGTTTGGTATTGAACAAGAATATACTTTTTTTGAGGGCGTCAAACCTCTGGGTTGGCCCAGCAATGGTTTCCCGGCCCCGCAGGGCGGATATTATTGCGGTGTGGGCGCGGATGAAGTGTTTGGCCGGCCGATTGTAGAGAAACACATGGAGCTGTGTTTAAAAGCCGGTATCACGCTTTCTGGTATCAATTCCGAAGTTATGCCCGGGCAGTGGGAATTTCAAGTGGGACCACTTGGACCGCTCGCGGCCGCCGACCAGCTGTGGCTTTGTCGGTGGTTATTGTATCGCGTTGCCGAAGATTTTAAAGTGTCAGCCACGCTTGACCCCAAACCGGTAAAAGGGGATTGGAACGGAGCGGGAGCGCACACTAATTTTTCTACTAATGCGATGCGTGCTCCGGGCGGAATTGAAGTTGTCAAAGCCGCTTGCGAGAAATTAAAATTAAAGCATAGCGAGCACATCGCGGTTTACGGCGCTCACAACGAAGAACGGCTAACCGGCAAACACGAAACTTCCAGTATGACGGATTTTCGTTATGGCGTTTCTGATCGGGGCGCGTCTATTCGCATCCCAATGGCCACAGCCAATAGCGGGATGGGGTATTTGGAAGATCGGCGTCCGGCCGCCAATATGGATCCGTATCAGGTTTGTGCTAAGCTGATTGAGACGATTTGCGGGTAGATAAAATTAAAATTTAAAACAAACAAAAAAGAAAGCACCCACTTTCTTTTTTGTTTTGTCGCAGTCACTGAACGACGTGCGAACCTTTTTTGAAAAAAATATTATTGGCCAGCAATCGAGTTTCCGCCTGCCAGTCCAGCGGACTGGCGAACAAACAAGTTTGTTTTTTTCTGAAAGAAAAAGCGGAAACCGCGAACCCGTTTGCCCCGACCAAGTCGTGGCAAATTGTCCGCGACCAGCCCCCCCTGTCCGTTTGTATTGAAAATTACTTTTTGCTTGTCCCCGCCAGAGGCGGGTGGGTGTATTGGGCGGGCTTGTTTGGGTGGGCGGTGTGTGGGGCGTATTAGTATTTAAATATATATTTAAATTAGGATAAATTATTGCGGTTTATTATCTCAATTAACGCAACTAATTGGTCAAAAGCAATCATCCCTTCGTTGTTGATTGGTTTGGCGAATTGTGGTAGAATATTATCGTCTGGGTACCAAATTACACTCACCGACTAAATGGCCACAAACGGTCGGCATATGCATTGTAGATTTTTATAAGCATTGGCAGGTTTTTTAAATTATGACAAAATTAAAAGATACACCAAAATTTGACCGCCCCAGAGAAAAATTTTTAGAAAAAGGACCAGATGCCTTAACCGATGGTGAACTTTTAGCTATTCAACTTGGAAGCGGCACCAAAAATGTTAACGTTAAAGTTTTGGCGCAAAAAATTCTTAAAAAGTTTGGTGATAATTTGATAAATGTCTCGGTTGAAGATTTAATGAAGATTCACGGAATCGGACAGGCAAAGGCCTTACAGATTCTTTCCATGGTGGCACTTGCAAAAAGACTTAATGACAGACAAAATGCTCCCGATGATTTGGTTCTATCTGCAAAAGATGCGGTTAAATTAGTCGCCGATTTGAAAGATAAAAAACAAGAACATCTTGTTTGTTTGTATTTAAATGCGCGCAAAGCATTGATAAAGAAAGAAACAATTTTTATTGGGACGCTTGATAAAAATATTGTTCACCCTCGCGAAATTTTTGCACTGGCGATAGAACTTCGAGCCGCGAGCGTGATTGTTATTCATAATCACCCTTCCGGTGATGTGAGTCCAAGTGATGAAGACAAGCAGGTAGTTAAAAGAATTGCCGAGGCCGGACAATTAATGGGTGTTAATGTTGATGATTTTATTATAGTGTCAAAAGACCACGCACATAGCGTATTAGCTGAAATAAATAATACAGAATTTGTTAATGCCGAGTATGTCGCGGAAGGTTTGCAAGTTTCTTTGTTTAGTCTACTTACAGACACAAGACGAGCATATTTTTATAAAAGTAATTTGAATGATGATTTTTCAACCGACAATAACTCATTTCGTTTTATAGATTTATTCGCTGGCATCGGCGGTGTCAGAATTGCTTTTGAACGCAATGGCGGCAAGTGTGTATTTACATCCGAATTTGATGAGCCGTGTCAAGTTATGTATGAAGCAAATTTTGGGGATAAACCACACGGAGATATAACAAAAATTTCTGCGGACGAAATACCTGATCACGATATCCTCACCGGCGGTTTTCCCTGCCAAGCGTTTAGTATAATTGGCAAAAAACGAGGGTTCGCTGATACTCGCGGCACTTTATTTTTTGATGTTGAAAGAATATTAAAAGCCAAACAGCCGAAAGCTTTTTTGTTGGAGAATGTTAAACAATTAACTTCGCATGATGATGGGCGCACATTTAAAATAATTATAGAATCTTTGAAAAGTTTGGGATACTTTGTTCACTTTAATGTTCTCAACGGTCTTGACTTTGGTGTCCCGCAGAAAAGAGAGCGTATAATCATAGTTGGTTTCAAGGAAAATTATCCTTTTGAGTTTCCCACGGGTGTTTCAGAGACGAAAACGCTATCTGATATTTTGGAACCAAAAAGTCAGATAGATAAAAAACATTATTTGAGTGAAAGTTTTAAACAAAAATTGCAGAAGAGGTTGGTAGAGCAGGGGAAAGTGCCGGCACCAAAGCCGTCTGTCTGGCATGAAAATAAGGGTGGTAATATCGGAATGCACCCATACTCGTGTGCCTTAAGAGCCAACGGTTCTTATAATTATCTGACAGTTAATGGGGAAAGACGTTTGACACCAAGAGAGCTGTTGCGTCTCCAAGGTTTTCCAGATACTTTTCGTATTGTTGTTCCTGATACACAAGCGCGGAAGCAGGCCGGTAATAGCGTTGTCGTTCCAAAAATTCAAGCGGTTGCTCGCGCGATGGTAGAAGCAATGAAAAAAATGCCAGTAAGAGAATCTTCTAAAATTGACTCATTAATTATAAAAAAAGAAAGAGTGTATGCCTAAAATTAATATCGCAAAAAATGCGCTTGATACAATAATACGCAAATCACGCGTTCATTTGTACAAACCAATTCAAATTGCTGAAATTTTATTTCACCATAGAACGGACAAAAGACGTTGGGTTCTTCTTGATTTGGAATCTTATCGCAATGTTTCAAAAAAATGGCGAGATGAGGTTTCTGGTCGTTTGGTCGGCAGAGTTTGCACGTCAAGCCAAAAATTTCAGGATAACATTTTTGAGATTAACGCAATACCGCCAAGTTTATTGCGTGATTTAGGGAATTTTAATAAACGGGAAAGTGGATTGGTGGAGGCCTATATTTACAACGCCCTTAACACCAGATTGTCTTCTGTGCACGATGTGAATTTATATGTTAGCAAGTCAACGGCTTCAACTTTTGATTTAAAAAAGTTAGTCAATTTTTTTGTTTTAGATCCTGGATTAAAAAGAAGCACGGATAAAATTTATGAGATTTTAGTTTATGCCCTATTTTCTACAATTGTTAGGGCATTGCGCGCGCAAATAACTTTGGAAATTTTAAATGACAATAAGCAGCTTCTTCAAGATTTTGAGCCTTTTATTAAAATGGTTTTGGGAATTGATGCTAAAAATACCAAAATAACATTGCCGGCGGCTTTATATAGGGCTGGCGTGGCCAATGCTGCTGACAGGGGTTTGGATATGTGGGCTAATTTTGGTTTGGCTGTCCAGGTAAAACATTTGACGTTGACACCTGAAATTATAGAAGATGTGGCCACTGGAATTGCCGCCGATAGGATAGTGGTAGTTTGTGTTGATTCTGAAAAAACCGCGATAGAAAACTTATTATCCCAAGTGGGCTGGGGCGAAAAAATTCAAGGCATTATTACCATGAACGATCTGGATCAGTGGTATAAAATTTGTTTAAGTGATAAATACAGGAATAATCTCGGTAAGTTTTTACTAAGAGACGTTGAGAGAGAATTTAATTTAGAGTTCCCGTCTAATTCTGAGCTATTGCCTTTTATTAAAGAGCGGGGCTATTTTAAACTTAAGACAGCTGGCAGTTGGTAAAAATATAGATATTGTTACCAAAAAATGTTGGAACACAATAATGGCTAAAATAAATAAAACAACGTGGTAATTATGAACAGCGAATTAAAGGACGCTATTTCTGATCGTGGAGATTTTATTCCTAAAGAAAAAATCGAGTGGTTGGTATCATATTTGGATAAACTGAATAGGGTCAGTATTTTTTGTCCTGCTATCGCACCATCTATTTTGTATAGAGGTGCTATTTTTTTACTAAACGATAATAATCGTTCCAAGAACCCAGATTATCTATCACAAGCTGCCCACTCATTAAGAGAAATTCTCTATCAGTATAAAAATGATATTATCAATCTGCCAAAAGAAAGTCGAGAGATGCATAGAAAAGATTTTTTGAAAAAAATAATTGCCGAAAATAAAATCGATAGCAACGAGGAGCAGATAGATGAGATTGCTACTACTCTGAATGACTTATATTTTATTTTTACACAAATTGCGCACCACTTTAGAGATTCGTCGAAACATAGTGATTTTATTAAGAAAATTAACAATTTACAAGTTGAACTTTATGATGTGTCAAAATTTGGCTACACTCATTTTAAAAAATTGGTTGTTATTTTGACAAATGTTTGGTGTGTATTGCTGCCTCAACAAATTTCAATTCATAATATAATTGATAGGATTCTTGTCTGCGATCCGCTTTTTGTTGATGCTGATAGAGTTTTTTTAATTTTATCTTTTAATTCGGACGCATATAGATATTTTTTTACAAAAGCCGACGAACGTTGGCTTGACTGGTTGTGGAATGGCGGTTTTTTAAACGCTATAAAACAAAAATCTGCAGATCCAACTAGATATTCATATTCCTTACCAGAGTTAGGATATTTAGAGCGAATGGCAGAAAATAATCCAGAAAAAGTCGCGGATATAATTTTGACTGTCAGCATGTCGGTCAAAAATTTTAATCCGGAAGTAGTTGATATTTTTTTGCATATTTGTTCCAAATTACCAGCTGCGCAAATTGTAAAATTAACAGGAATGATAAAGAATAATGAATGGGTGAAACTGTTGGCACCGTTTAGTCGGTGGGGATTTGAATATGAAGAAATACTCAAAGAATTGTCTGTAGCAAAAGAATACAGCGGATTGTTAGAATTGGCCGAGGCGGTGCTAACAATTCGTAGCCAAGCCGAACGAGATAAAACCAATAATTTTTCTGATAATCCTTTTTATATTAACGATTTAGAGCATACAAAAGTATTTAATTATCTTAGTTTGATAGACGACGATTATGTAGAGCGGACATTTAAATTACTTTTGAATATTTTAAAAGATATTGCAGTTTCTTCCGGCAGATCAGATAGTAAATATTTTGATGCCAAAGAAAATTATTATCTGTTTGATGTTGATTTTTTTGTGCTTGATTTAAATATCAAAGCCCATCTTTCATTGCGTGATAATGTACACGATTTAGCAGCGACAATTACCAAATTAGCGAAGTCCTTATTCAATGGAAAATGCGACGATGCCCAAAGATTGCATGGTTTGTATATAAAAAATTTGCCAAATACTCAATCGTTTTATCGTTTCCGTCTTTTTATATGGAGCTTGTGTCCGGAAGTGTTTAAAGATGAATTGAAAAAAGCTTTTTTTGATATATTCGCTGATGAAGAAAAATATTATGAGTTGTATAGTCCAGAATATTGTCATGCCTTAAATAAATGCTTTTTTGATTTAGACAAAACAGACAAAGAAGAATACGTTAAGCAGGTTTTTAATTATTTCGGTAAAGAGCGGACAGATAAAAAAGATGAAACAATGTATAAAAGTGATGGCTGGGAAATCCTGTCTAGTATATTTGATAATTTGACAGATGTGAAAAAAAATATGGCGAAACAAATTTTTGACAAAGAATTAGATCAAAAATTTGAACCTATTGCAGGATACGGACCTGTTACTGGCGGAATGGTCAGACCGCGTGCTCCGATAGATTTGCCGGAGTTGAATAAAATGGAAATATCAACGATGGTGGATAAATTATTATCGGAATGGTCGCCGGAGAGTTTATATAAAAAAGATGGAGAACGGAATTTTTTAAATCCACTAAGTGCCGACGGTATGGGCAATATGCTCGTGCAGGATATTGCCAAAAGACCGGGGGCATATCTTGATAATGCTAATTTATTTTTTCAGAGAGATATTTTAGATCAGCATTATACCTATTCATTTTTACACGGCATTGAAGCAGTTATTCGTCAAGACGAGTATAGTGGCGGCCTCGATTTGGAAAAACTATTAGATTTGTTTGATGTTATCAAAAGTTCTTCTGCGCTAACACAATTTTTAAGCGTGCGTAAAGGCAGGGCAGAGCTTGGTAGCACATGGTTGGTCGATTGGGCGGGCGTGCATGGTGAAATTTCCGAGTTATTAAAAATTATCTTATCAGGTAAACATAGCGGTCAATTGATTGATTTCAAAAAGAATAGGAAACGGATCCTTGCTATAATTTCATATTTACTCCGCCATTCTGACCCTGATCCAGAAAGTGAGAATGTTGAAAACGGCAGTGATCCGTTCACTCACGCTATTAATTCTGTCCGTGGCCGCGCGTTTGAATCGTTGGCATTATTTGTGTATTTGGACGGGAAAAATAATTTTACCAAAGAAGATATAGCCAAGATTAGCGAAGATGTTAAAAAGATTTATGAGCAAATTTTAGAAATAGAAAATACTCGCGCGGTAATGTTTTTATTTGGTCGTTATCTTCCGACTTTTTATTATCGTGATAAAGAATGGATGAAAAAGATGATTCCCAAAATATTTTCGTCTGCGCTAGCAAAAAAGGATTTATTTTTGGCCGCGGTTGAGGGTTATTTAACTGCTGATTTGTATGAAGAATTATTTGATGATTTGAGTAATATTTATAAACGCTTGATTGAAATGCCAAGTAACGAATATACCAAGCGTCATTATTCCAAAGAATTAGATGAAGGGCTGGCTATTCATTTGGCTTTGGCTTATGTTCATTATGGTAATTTTGATTTTAATTCACCAATATTTAAATTGTTTTGGGACACAGCCGGACAAAAACGCCACGGCGAGTTCGTATCGTATATTGGGCGACATTTCATATCCCGTGATGATCCGGCTGAATTTATGTTGGTTAATAAAATTAACGCGGATGTTATTAGGGGGAAATTAAGTAACCTGTGGGATTGGATTTTGGCAAACCCCATTGACGGCGAAAATGAAATTTTTGCTTATTTTGGTTTTTGGGTTGGAGAAAAACAAAGATTGTTTACAGATTTAAAATGGTTGGTTTTGCACTTTAAACAATCGTTGGAAAAAAGTAACGGCGACATTGAATGGGAACATGGCGTCATCAATAGATTGCCGGATTTTGCCAATGCCGCGCCGGAAGACACTTTAATAATTTTGGAGCTTTATTTGATGCAACAAGTGGTCGCTGGGCCTGGTTATTTTGCTTATTCTCTTTATGGCGATAGTATCACAACGGCATTAAAAACATTGTATAAAAATTCACAAACTAAAGACGGTGTTGTTAATTTAATTAATGAGTTGTTAGTAAAAGGCAGCAATCGTTTTTGGGAATTAAAAAAAGTAATTGAATAACTTATGAGCAACATAACTTTTGCCAGAAATTTAGTCAAAGGTAAAATTGCCGAGACAATCTTCGCGCAAATGTTGCGCGAAACCAAAGATTTTACGGTTTTGGAATTTGGTTATGAAAAAATAATTCCTGAATTAGTCCAACAAGGACACGATAAGAAAAATAACGACATTATTGAGACGCTACGAACAGCACCAGATTTCGCAGTTATCAATCAGAAAACAAAAAAAGTTCAGCTGGTTGAGGTAAAATATATGCGTAATTTAAATTTAAAATATGTTTTAGAAGACGCCGTGCGAATGAGTAAATCGTGGAATCCGTCTTATTTGTTTATTGCCACATTGGACGGGTTTTATTTTGACGGCATTGACGATATTATTAACAACGGTGGTAAAATTTCAATGTTTCCAGCAGAGTATGCCAATATTGAACTACAAAAGCGTTATTTACAGATATTAATTGATTTTGAAGGCAAAAATTAAATCATGATTTAAATATATATTTAAATCATAGCGTCTAGTATCCATGGGTTAATGTTGGTGGTAAATATTTGAAAAATGTGATATAGTAAAAGTACCCTTAATTTAAGGCATTTTTAACATTATGGACAAAAAATCTAAAATATTTTTTATAATATTTTTTACAGCCATAGTCGCGTCAATTGCGGTAGTTTATTATCGCTATGTAAATAAACGTGATTATTACGTTCGTTTACAAGTGCCGTGCGATCAATTGGCTGAACGGTGTTTTGTGTCTGAGTGCGATCCATCCGAAGACAGCGAATGTCCGGCTGACCCAGAAGAGCGCACAAGTTATTACAAAATAATAGAAAAGAAGGCCTATAATTTGCCAAATTGCGCTGGCGAAGTTAGCGATTGCCCAATTCCTTCCTGCACAGGCGACGCCTCTTGCTTAGAGTTTTTATGCGAGAATTCAGGAGATGAAGGCACCGACCAGTGCGCATCCCCGTAGTCATTATTTTTTTAGATGATTTTATGAGTTATTTTTATGCGTTTTTATTAGTTATCGCTTTAAGTTTGGTTGGCGTTTTGGGTGATTATTTTATCAAATTATCGGGCGATGATAAAACCAAGTATATTGATTATAAATTATTTATAATTGGTTTTGTGGTATATTCTTTAACTGCAGTAGGGTGGTTTTTTGTAATGAAAAATATTAAGTTAGGCACGCTCGGTGTTATCTACGGAGTTACGACGATTTTGGCACTGGTTATAGTTGGCGTATTATTTTTTAATGAACGCTTAAATGCTTACGAGATTGCTGGAATAGTCGCCGGATTATTTTCGCTGGCTTTGCTTTATAGATTTGGATAATTGGTTGAATTATTATTCATTTGGATGTCATATTTTATAAATCGTGTATGGATAGAACAAATTTTAAACATAAAAAAATTTATATATCTAAGAGCCGTATTGACGGGTTTGGCCTTTTTGCCTCTAAAGATATTAAAAAGGGTGAGACAGTGGCAATAATTAAAGGCGAACTTGTTCATTGGGTGGTTAAAGACATGAAGACGGCAATGTATGGTGAAGACTGGATAGGTATAAAAAAGAATTTGTGGATAGATCCGGCAGTGCCATTTAAATATTTAAACCATTCTTGCCACCCCAATTCTGCTATTAAGGGCACAGTTACTGTGGTGGCTCTAAAGCACATCAAACAGGGTGAGGAAATTACGCTTGATTATTCTACCATTGAAAGTGAGAAGTTATGGTATATGCGTTGTCTTTGCAAAAGCGATAGGTGCAGAAAAGTAGTTAGATCGGTTCAATTTTTACCGAAATCTTTTTTTGACAATTATTTGCCACACATTCCAAAATTTTTTCAAACTGCTTATCATAGGCATCATGCCAACAAGCGTGCACAACCCACTAAATAAATTAGCACTATTTATTTAAGCAATTATTTTATGGATTATTTATCTTGCAATTGGGACAATGCAAAGTTTTTAATTATTTCCGCGAATGTTTTTGGAAGCTTTGTTTACTATTCCCACCTTCTGCCACTAATCTTTTCTGTGATTATCGGTTTTTTTATTTTACTTAAAGATAAAAAATCACTAATTAATCAAGCACTATTTTTTATCTTGGCAGTTTTTTCTTTTTGGGTATATGCCGACCTAGTTTTGTGGGCGAGCGAAAAGCCGGAATTGATAATGGTATTTTGGGCTTTGGAAGTACTAATAGAGCCGTTAATTTACGCTGGCTGTCTTTATTTTGTTTATGTATTTATAAATAAAAAAGATATAAATTTTAAAAATAAAATTATAATTGCTTTAATGCTTTTGCCGATGGTATTACTCGCCCCGACCAGTTTGGGCGTATCCGCCTTTGACCACACTAACTGCGATAGGGCAGCGATTGAGGGCGCACTTGTTCAGTATGGCTATATTATAGAATTTATTTTTATAATTTGGATGTTAATATTTTCTGTGGCCAAATATATAAAGGCGGATAAAGAATTTAGGAAACAGATATTGCTTATTGTTTCGGGGATTTCTTTATTTCTTTTGGCTTTTTCTTGGGGCAATTTGGTTCAAAGTATTACCGCAGATTGGACACTGGGTCAATATGGCCTCTTCGGTGCTCCGGTATTTGTTGCTTTCCTTGCCTATATTATCGTTAAATTTAACGCATTTAATGTTAAAATGTTTGGCACTCAGGCGTTAGTTTCCGCACTTGGCTTTTTAGTGCTGTCAATTTTATTTATCAGACGGATAGAAAATGTCCGTGTGGTTGTTGTGTTTACTTTTATTTTAGTGACAACGCTCGGCTATTTCCTTGTTCGTTCTGTCAAAAAAGAAATTCAAGCTCGCGAAGAAATGGCCAAACTTGCCAATGATCTGAAACGCACCAACCTTAAATTAGACGACGCCAATTTAAATTTAAAAGAAAAAAATTCCGCGCTCAAAGGACTGGCCGAATCTTTGGAAGTGAGCAATAATCAATTGGACACGGCCAATGTCAGTTTAAAAGAATTAGACAAACAAAAAAGCGAATTTTTGGATATTGCCTCGCATCAATTACGCACGCCATTGTCCGCGATGATTGGTTTATTGTCAATGCAAGCCGACGGCGATTTTGAGAAATTATCGGACAAAGAACAAAAAGAACAGCAGAATAATATGTTAATTTCGGCCGACCGTCTGAAGAATATCGTCGCCGATTTAATGGACGCGATGGAAGCAGAAATGGGGTTATCGTTAAAATTGGTACCGGTTAATGTGGAAAAGTTAGTCGCCGAAGCCATTAACACTCTTAAACCGAATTATGACAAAAAAGAATTATATTTAAAATATATTGCGCCTGAGAAACTCACGCCGTATTTCCCCGCTGATCCAACTTTACTTTTGCAAGTATTTATGAATTTAATTGATGATGCTTGCCAATACACGGAAAAAGGCGGGGCGACCGTGCGTGTTTATGGTAGTGGCGAGAATGTTGTATTTGAAATAAAAGACACCGGTATTGGCGTAAGCGAAGAAGAGGAACGCAATTTATTCCAAAAATTCCAACGCGCCAAACGGGCGATGTTAGTGCATCCGGATGGTTCTGGTTTGGGGTTGTTTATCGCGCGAAAAATTGTGAAAGCGCATAATGGCGCGATTACACTTGAAAGTGCGGGGGTGGATAAGGGTACTACTTTTACCGTTACTATCCCGGCTATTCCGGTTATACCCGAGACCAAGGCCTTGGAAATTTTGGCCAAAAAATAAAAAAGCGTTTAATTTTTATTTTAAAAAAATATGAACAATAAAAAAGTAAAAATATTGTTAATTGAAGATGAGCCGATAATTACCAATATGTATGTGCTGAAATTTAAAGTGGAAGGATTGGATTTAATAACGGCCGATACTTTTGACAGTGGCCGTAAAATGGTTGCGGAAATAAAACCGGATTTATTATTGTTGGATTTGCAATTGGATGATAATAAAAGTGGCTTTGATATTTTAGCGGAGATGAAAAGTAATCCGGCCACAAAAAATATACCCGTGTATCTATTGTCCAATGTACGGGTGGCCGGCAATAAAGAAAAGGGCGTAGCGATGGGAGCGATTGATTTTATTTCCAAAGTGGATGTGCGGCCGGACGCGGTGGTGAAAATTGTTAAGGCGAAATTGGGGAGTATGTGATCGTCAAAACTATATTTGAATTTTATTTTTAAAGGAGGGAAAAAATATGAACCATAATTTTTGGTCAAAAAAGGTCATGATTTCCGTGGCTTTTTTTGTTGCGTTTTTATTCGCGCCATTGGTCATACAGGCGGCCATTATAATCCCCGACAATCAACCACCAACCCTGTCGCATACCTACGACCAAGCCAATCTTTATATCGATGAGCAGCCATATTCTTGGTATATTTCTTCCGTGCCGGATTTTAAAATGATTTATACCGACCAAGACAACGACGCGCCGCTGGATATCAATGTCGTTATTGATGGTGCCTCTTATCCAATGATCAGAAACGCCAGTGCGGATCAGTGTTGGTTAGGTTTTGGTCCCAATGGCGAAGAAAATTATTTAAATTGTGGTTATTATGGTGGCATAGAATATATTTTTACATCATCTCCCACTCTCGTACGCGGACATTATTCGTTTCATTTTGAAACCACCGACAGTTTTGGCAATAGCGCGCGCTTGCCCGCGAGTGGCGAATACGAAGTAAATGTAAAAAGCGATCCGGTTATTATTATTCCCGGCGTTATGGGAAGCGAACAAAAAAATGGTGAGTGGGTGATTGATCCTATTTTTCATACCTATGATAATTTGGTGGATACTTTCGTGGCTAATGGTTATCGCCTCGGCTATGATTTATTTACTTTCCCATATGAGTGGCGCCAGTCCAATGTGGACACGGCTTTTCAATTAAAAGAAAAAATTGATGAGGTAAAAGAAAATTGCCAGTGCGATAAAGTGGATTTGGTCGGACACTCTATGGGTGGATTAGTCGCGCGGCAATATATCCAATCTGATGATTATATTCAAGATGTCGACCAATTGATATTTTTAGGGACGCCGCATTTGGGGGCACCAGCATCGTATTTAACTTGGGAGGCGGAGGAGTTTGGAGTTAATATAGAAGACAACCTAAAAGAATCATTTTTTTCAAGAGAAGCTAAAAAATCCGGCTATATGGATATTTTTGATTATGTTCATCGTGAACCAATAGCATCAGCCCAAGAATTGTTACCGATTTATGATTATTTAAAAGACAAAAGCACCGGCCAAATGCGTGCATATCCCAATAATTATCCGGTTAATCCGTTTTTAGAAGAGTTAAACGCTAATATTGATCGATTATTTAATTCCGGCGTTTCAATTTTTAATATCGTTGGTAATTTAGACACAAGTAACACCATAAACACGATTCGGGTAGTTGATTCACCTATTAAGCCAGTGTGGGAAGATGGATTCCCTGATGGATATGATGGTACAACCGCTGATTTGGGGTTGGAATTAGGCGATGGAGATGATACGGTTCCTCTGCGCAGTAGTAGATATGTTAGTGCCTACAATAATGATTTACGCACGGTTGTTTATAATTCTGGGCATAGAAATTTACCAACCGAGGCGGAAAAAATAATCATAGGTCAGCTATCAGATATTAACGATCCGGTTGAAGTTAATCATTCTTATTTTCCCAATGTCAAAATTCTCCTCATCAAAATCCTCTCCCCAGCCGACATTGTCGTCATCGCCCCGGACGGTAAGCGCGTAGGTAAGGACTTTAATACCGGCGAAGAATTCAACGAAATTGAAGGTGCTTTTTATTCTGGTTTTGCTACAGACAACGAATACATTACCGTTCCAAACCCACTGGATGGCGAATATAAAATTCAAGCCCAAGGTACCGGTGATGGCGGAGAATACACGATTGTCGCTAGTTATGTCAGCGATAGCCAATCCGTAAGTAGTAATTACCAAAGCACAATTTTGTCAGACGAAATTGCCGATTTGGAGTTTATAGTAGACAATGCCGAGCCGTCTGTTTTAGAAGTAAAACCAGCTGGAGATACTATTTCGCCAATAGTAACTATTAATTCGCCTTTGGCACAGAATTATACTCGCGTGGACAGTTTGGCAGTTTCCGTTTCCAGCACCGACGCCGACTCTGGCATCCAGTCGCAGGTTTGGTCGTTAGATGGTAAAATAGTAGTCGTGGGCGAGCCAATTGATTTGTTCACCCAAAAATTAGGCAACCATATTTTTTTCGCTACCGCCACTGATTTCGCCGGCAATACCGCCACGGCTACGATCATTTATCAACTAATCGCCACCCCGTCCAGTACTATTGCCGACATTGAAAAAATGTTTATTTTGGGCTGGATAAAAAATTTGTCCACCAAAAATAGTTTAATAAACAAATTAAAAAACGCCATTCGTTTGGAAATGATAATTGAAACCATCAAAGCCAAACCACCAAAATTTCCCGCCCCTAGACGAGCGGAAAGAATTGAAAGGTTGACCCAAAGGATTGACAAAATTTTAGGGCTAAACTTTTTAAGAGAATTAACGAACAAACGCGACAAAGCCATTACCGCTCCGGCCTATGCCGTGCTATTAGAAGATCTTAACTGGTTATTAAATAATTAATTTAAATTTATGAATAAAGTAGTTAAAAATATTTTATTGTTGACGGCGGTGTTGGTTTTGGCTTATTTTAGTTCGTATAGTGTCGGGGAATTTTATGATAGTTTTTTTCATATTGGCGGGTATGTTGATATGACTGTTCTAATTGGTCTACCACTTGCCTACATTTTTTTTCTAATTTTTATTTTTACCATTTTTGGTGATAAAAATAAATATCTTTGGATTTTGTTCGGACTTTTGCCGGCGGCGTTATTTGAAATTTATTTTGAACGATTACATATTTATTTCCCTATTTTAATTGGCCTTGTCGGTTGGGGGTTAGGTGCTGGCTTAAACTGGGTTATAACCAAAAAATTCGCAAAGGCGTCAAAATTTTGATAGGATAATTTTTTTAATCATTATTTAAATATATATGCCACTCCAAAAATTAAACAAACAAGAAATCAGAAAAATAATCAAAATAGGGGATAGTTTTTCCGTCACTATTCCAATTGAAATTTTGCGCGTGTTGGGGTGGAAAGAAAAACAAAAAGTGACGGTGAAAAAGACGCGTGGTGGGTTTGTGGTTAGGGATTGGAAAAAATAAATTATAAATTATGCCTTTACATTTTAAATATAAGGCAGATAAAAAATATTTTGCCGATAAATTGACCGGCGGTGACGAAAAATTATTGGGGAGCAAGTACTGTGATTATTTTGATTTTCGCAGTTCGGCGATTAAAAGACAAGAATATAATTTGTTAAAACCAAAATTATTGCAAATACTTTTAAAGCGTTCAGGGGGTATTTGCGAGATTTGTAAAATTACCAAAGGTCAGCAGATAGATCATATTATTCCGGTGGCGAGCAATCAATTAAGTAAGAGTTTGCGGAAGATGAGACCAATGATGCAAAATGGAAAGCTGAAAAAAGTACCGTCAGAAAGTTACGGATCAAACCATATAAAAAATCTACAATTAGCGTGTCAGAAGTGTAATCGTAAAAAGTGGTATAAGTTTTAAAAAAATGCGTATTAGTATTTAAATACTAATATCCACCCACCAGCCACTCAGACACGCCCGCCCGATACGCCTGCCCGCCTCTGGCGGTGGTAGGCAAAAAGTAATTTTCAACACAAACGGACAGGGGGGGGGCTTGTCGCGAACAATTTTGCCACGACTTGGTCGGGGCAAACGGGTTCACGGTTTCCGCTTTTTCTTTCAGAAAAAAACAAACTTGTTTGTTGCCCCGTCCGCCGGACGGGGCGCGGAAACTCGATTATTGGCCAATAATATTTTTTTCAAAAAAGGTTCGCACGTCGTTCAGTGACTGCGACACATTAAAAAAGAAAGCATTTGCTTTCTTTTTTAATGTGTCGGGCTAGTGGGATTTGAACCCACGGCCTCGTGGTCCCGAACCACGCGCGCTACCAACTGCGCTATAGCCCGTTTGTTTATTTTGTATGTTATTTTTTTGCGTAATCAAGCCCCCGCCACAGGCGGGTGTCCCGTGCCAGAGGCAGGCGCAGCGCCTTTGGCGGACGATTTAAACGTTTCCAATTTTAGCACGACTAGTAGATAAAATCAAGCCCTCCCCAGTCGGGTTTTTTTTGCGATTAATTCCGTTCCTTTTTGCAGTAATAATCCCAAGCCGATAAAAAGAGCAAAATATAATATGGTCGCTAATCCGGCCGGCAGGTATTTATAAAATAAATCATAACGATACAAAAGTGGCCAGTGTATTAAGTAAATTTCGTAGGAGCATGATCCCAAAATTTCTAAAATTGTAAAACGCAACGGTAATATCATAAAAGCCAATAGTACCAGTAACGCCACTAAAACACAAATTTTTTCTTCATACCACCAGCCCGAGCCGATACGCAAATCAACCGCCACATACCAGCCAGTTATTAAAAGTGCGCTCGCCAAAAGTAACCGGGCGATAAACGTAGTTTTAGCAAAGCGCGAAAAATATTTTTTTGATTTAGCAACCGTGTTGTTTAGTAGTTTGGTATTAAGCAAATCGGCAAACGCCACGCCCACCGGGAAAGCCAAAATATGCCATTTCCACAGATGCAAAATATCTTGCAATTTTTCGTGGGGCGCTTGGACAAAATAATATCCTAAAAAAAATAAAATTAATGCCGAAATCCAGGGCGCGCGCCTGTTGAACACTAATGGAAATAATAAATAATAAGCGAAAATTAAAGTGATAAACCAAAGCGGGGAATTGATGTCGTTAAATAAATCGGCTGTTTGGAAAAAACCGAGAAAATTTTTGACAATCGCGTTAGTCGGATATTTGATCCCCAAAATCAGCCAATCAGCGATTAATAATATCACCATTGTCACCCACATCGGTACTAATATTTTTTTCAGTCGTTTTTTATAAAATTCAATTGTGGAGATTTCTTTTTTTAGTGCCGAAGCCGCCAAGCCAAAGCCGGACAAAAATAAAAATAAATCAACCCCGGCGCCGGCGAAAATTGAATAGGGGAATAGAAATTTCGTATTGGTCGATAAAAAATAGCCGATATGCGCCAAGACGATCGCGATAATCGCCACTCCTTTTAATTCGTTCGTCGTTGTGGTGGGGAATAAATCGCCATTATTTTTTCGAAATCGTAAAAATGCTATTAGCGCCACTAAAAAAATAATTCCAAAAATTAACGTTTGTTGTTCGGGGTTATTTACGGTAATTTGCATAGAAAAATTCGGCCCAGGCGCGGTAGCCGTTTTTATTAGGATGAAAATAATCCGGTGAATAAAAATTGTCGCCGGTTTTTTCTAAATTTTTATTGTAAGAATATAAATCAATAAATTCCACGGAATTGGCAGTGGCAATATTTTGAATTACCGTGTTAAATTTTTGTGTTTGGTAATTAAAATATTGGTAATGTGGCCAAAGTAAGGCCGGGTAGGCGCCTAAATGAGGTATACTCGCGACGATGATGCGGGCGGTTGTTTTGGCTTTTAGCTCTACGATAATTTTGTCTAAATTCTGCGCAAACATCGTCTTTTTTATTTTGTCCTGCAGATCATTAACCCCAATTAGGATAGTAATTAAATTTGGCTTAAACGCGATGGTTTTTTCAATTTGCCCACTGATTATGTTGTCGGCCTTTCCGCCCGGTATCCCCAAATTCATTAATTCAACTCTGTGTCCGTCAGCTGCTATTTTTTGTGATAGTTGATAAGGAAAACTGTCGGTCGGTTCATTGGTGCCGGTGCCGGCAGTCAAGCTGTCACCCAGAGCCACATATTTTATCGGTGGTCCAATTCCAATTTCGTAGTTGTAATTAATAGTGGGGTTAGTTTGAAAGTGATCAGTGATATAATTAAAAAAATGCGCGTAAGAGCGATTGAGATAAACACCAATGGCAATGACGACAATCAGAATAATTAATATGGATTTACGCCACATATTTATAGCCATTCTTTTTTGCGGAAGTAGGATAACATTATCACCATTATGACGAGCATTATGGCGGTGACTACAGCTGGGCCGTAGGAGGTATGCATCCCCGGTAAATTGGTGAAATTCATGCCATAAAAGCCGGCCAAAAACGACAAGGGCATGAAAATAGTGGTAATGACCGTCAGCACGCGCATGACCGAATTGGTGCGGTTAGACACACTGGATAAATATACATCTAATAGCCCCGATAAAATATCGCGGTAAGTTTCCACCGAATCGATCACTTGAATTAATCGTTCGTAAGAATCGCGCAAATAAATACGGGTGGATTTTTTAATTAAAGTTGATTCGCCTCGTTCCAAAATGCCGATAACTTCGCGTAGCGGCCAAATGGATTTACGAAAAGACAGTAGCCCTCGTTTTAAAGAGTGGATATGGTTTAAATTGCGACTCGTCGGATTGGTAATAATTTCTTGCTCCAGTTTCTCAATTTTTTCCGAGAAATATTCTAAAATTTTAAAATAATTTTCCACGACTGAATTAATTAGTTCGTAAGCAAGATAGTCGGTGTCCAAATGTCGAATACGCGTAGTGGGTTTACGGATTAACGCGCGCACCGGTTCAAAAGTATCGCCCACGACGTTTTGTTGAAAAGTGATTAGAAATTTATGCGACAATACCAAACTTACCTGTTCGCTCATAACTTTTTTGTGTTCTTCGTCAATGGTAAGCATACGAAAAACCACATAGATGTAGTCATCTAAAATTTCCACTTTGGGGCGTTGGTTGGGACCGGTAATGTCTTCTACGATAACCGGATGTAAATCAAATCCCAGTTGCAATTTTTCTAAAAATGCCAAAGGTGGCGTGCGGTCAATGTTAATCCAGGTAACGCTCGGAGTATTTTTGTAGGGGATACAATCATCAATGGACTTGACGCGTTTTTCTATGAAATTCTTAGCGTCGTAGTCAAACAGGTCGATGTTATTTTTTGGCGCGTTGTTTTTGGCGGTTGGCATATTTAGCGATTAGATTTGTAAACAATTATATTATACCACAAAAACACCTCTGTTGGCAGAGGTGTTTTTGTTTAAGTTGCATTGTTGGTTTTTTAACCATTATTCACACTATCCTCCGGCAAGCGGAACAGCCCTTCATCCAGCCGGCGTTGTTCCAAGAAATGCGCCGCGAACCCGACACTGCGGGCGAGGATGAATAGTGAATTAAAAAATCCGGAAGCGATTAGTTCGGACAATTCTTCTTTTTGGTAATTTTCTTTTTCTTGTAACAAATCCAACAGCACCGCTGCCAAAGCGCCGTCCACATTTAAAATCAAATTAGCTTTTTTGGCCAAAGTTATTTTGGCTACTCCTAACGCAAAATCCAAATGCGGGTGGAATTTTAATTTTTTCGCAAATTCCAAAATTAATTTTACCCGTTCATCCGGCTGGTGCGAACTGTATTTTTTATGGCCGATGCCGGCGATAATTTTTTTGGCGCTGGCAAAATTTTCTACGAAATTTGCGGCGGCTATTTTTTGATTTACCGCTGTGAACCAATTCAAGGCCGCTTCGTTAATCGCTCCGCCAAAACGGTCGCCAATGGTGAGTAGTCCGGCGCACAAGGCCGATACCAAATCCTTGCCCGCGCGCGCGGTAATCATCGTGTTGACCGCGCCAGACACATACGGCCCGTGGTCAATTAAAAGTTTTAGTGCCAAATCGGTAAATTGCGCCAATTCTTTTGATTTAGGTTTTTTACCAAGTAGTAAGGCGATGACCATTTCGGAATAACTCATGGTTTTTACAGCCGCGACCAATTCTTGTCCTAAAATTGTCGGACTACCGTTTTTATCACCGGAAATGCGACAGGTAAATAGCGAAGCGCGGCGGTCTGATAAATCAATTTGGGTTTGGGGTGGAGATTTTTGAGTCATAATATTTTTAGTAATTAAATTTAAAAATTGAGCAAATGATTTTCCTACGAGCGCGCCGGCATCAGTAAGGGCTTCGGCTTTGGCCACGGCGGTTTCGGCCCCGCGTTGCGCCAACGCTTTGGCATGGCCAAATTGGGGTGGTTCTTTAAAGACCGCGGACACACTGCCGGCGATGTAGGCGATAACGGGCTTAGTAATGATTTTCTTTTTTAATAATTCGGCTAGTTCGTATTCATCATATCCGCCTAATTCGCCGAAGTAAACAATTTGTTTAGTGTTGGGGTCATTTTCCGCGGCCAAAAATGCTTCTTTGGGAGTAAGCACCGGAAAGCGATCACCACCAAACGCCACGGCAAACGAGAGGGGAATGTTGGCGTGGGCGAGTAAGTTGATAATTTCGTTGCTCATACCGCCGGACGAACACAACACCGCGGTCGCGCCCGTGTCAAATAATTTCGCCGATAATAACTGGCGATGGTCTACGCCCCCGATCGGGCCGATTTTTAAATGATTGGGGATTAAAATGCCCACACTGGCCGGACCGGTGATGGTGATGTTTTTGGTTTTGGCTAATTTGTCCATTTCCAAAGAATGTTTTTCCGGCACATTTTCGGCAAATAGTACGGCTGTTTTTAAATTGGGATAAGCTGATATGGCCGCGCGCATAGAGGCGAGCGTGCGTCTACCGGAATTGACGTTGATTAAGCCGTTGATAGTGGCGTTAATTTTTATATCATGACTTAAATCATGATATACCGGAATTAAGATTTCACGTTTCCCAAAGAAAAATTTCTCAAATTTTTTACCGGTGCCGATAATTGCTTTAAGTGTCGGCTCGGTTCGGCCACAATAAAAATCAAAATCCAACATTGACTGCAAAATCGGCCGGTGATTACCAAGCGCGATTATTTGCGGTTCTAATTTTCGCAGTTGTTGAATATTTAGCATAAGGCCAGTTCCACGATTTTTTGTAAAGGCAATTCCGGTCCGTAAACACCGCCGTCAAAATTATTGTCATTTAAAAATTTTTGCATACTGGCCAGACCCTCGGTCTGCCCCGGTCCGCCCCGGCGCACAAAAATTTTCGTGGACATTTTTTGTAAAGTAATTTTATTTTTTTCAAGCGCGCGAATAATACCGCGAAAAGTGGCACGCACATCAGTAAAATTCGCCACGCCACCGCCGATAATTAAAATTTTTCGTTTAGCGCGGGATTTTTTGAGTAAAGAAATAATTTCCAGAGTGTATAAATATGTCTCTTCTTCGCTCGGGTTGCCACTGTATTCGCCGTAATTGGCGAGCTCATTTGCCGCGCCTAAATTGGCTACCTCGTCCGCCACCACTAAACTGGCACCGCCTCCGGATAAAAGCAAAAAGATTGAGCCATTGGGGTTGATAACTGCAAGCGACAAAGCCGCCGGGCTGTTATCTTTCAAAATTTTAACGGTTTTTTCTTCGGTAGTTTTAAGCGCCATGGCGACGATGTCTTTTTCGCCCCAAGTGCCACTTACAAAAAATTCTCCGGCACTATCCACAGTCGCAGCTAAATCCAAAAAATATGGAGTTTCATTTTTTACCACGAGCGGATTTATTTCTAAAAAAGAAAAACAAAGTTCGTCAAATGTTTGGCGGATTTTTTGGAGCATGTCCGGCGATAATCCGGTTAATTTTTCCAAAGCCGAATAATTTTTGGGTTCTAAAATAAATGTTTTGATTGAGTCCGGATTGTCTTCAATATCAATCCCGCCTTTATCTGACACACTGGCGACAATACCATCGCGCTGGCGCTCCAAAGAAAAATATTTTTCCTCGTTGGGCTTATGTGGTAAAAATTCTTCTACCAAAAAATTATCAAATTTTTTTAATTTTAATTTTTTCAACGCCGCTGGAATTTCGGCCGGACTGATATTTAAAACTACCAACCCATTTTTCATCCGTTTTTTAACTCCTTGGTCAACTTTCACCACGTAAGTTTTATTTTTAGGCAATGACGCGACTAATTTTTTTAAATCCGTATTTTCATCAATTCTAATACCGCGATAGGGGAGAGGTAGCGCTTTTGATATTATGGTTTTGGCTGAATGTTCGTAAAGTTTGACGCGAGGCATAAAAAATTACCCAGAAGTTTAATTTTGGTCGGGCTGGCGGGATTTGAACCCGCGACCTCATGCACCCCATGCATGCGCGCTACCAAACTACGCTACAGCCCGTCTGTGCTTTATAAAATACCATATTTTACCTCTAAAATCAAGTGCGCCTCAGGCCATTGGCTTTTTATTGTTTTTATGTTAAAATAACTCTGTTATGAACATTGACGCGCCCGTTCAAATACCGCTCTTTAAACGGTTATTTGATGTTATTTTTTCTATCTTTTTTCTGATCTTACTCGCGCCTTTTCTAATGGTGGCTTATATTTTGTCAGTCATTGAAAAAATCTTTGATGGCGCAGCGCGCGGTCCTTGGTTATACTGCGAGAAAAGAATTTCCGCCGGCAAACCATTTGATTTTTACAAAATTCGCACCTGTCACTTATCGGCTTATGAGCAATGTCGTCGGGAGTTTGGTAGCATCCATACCGCTTTTGTAGAAAATGATAAAAATTTTACTCGGGTTGGCAGAATTTTAAAACGGGTTTACTTGGACGAAGCACCGCAACTTTTTAATGTATTGATCGGCGATATGAGTTTGGTTGGTCCGCGTCCCAAGCCACCGGTTGAATATGAAGAATGTTTGCGCGCTGGTAATTTAACAAAAAAATATTTAACCGCCGGCTTGACCGGAATTTTTCAAAGTTATAAAGGGCATTGGCCAGCTGGAATTGGCGATAAAGAAATGGACGGCGAATATTACGAATTATGTCGAACCGGTAGCGGTCTAAAAATCGTTTGGAATGACTGTAAAATTATCGCCCGCACTATAAAAGTAATTTTAGAACATAAAGGTATATAAACCACGAATTTTATTCACGAATTAAATATAAGCAATTTATTATATGAATATCAAAAGTTTTTTTAAGGACGCAATCAAAAAAGACGCTTCGGATTTACATTTGATTGGTGGCGAATTGCCGATGTTGCGTTTGGAAGGTGAATTGTCGGCTTTGGATGAAAAGCCATTGAATAATACGGAATTGACAACGGCGATTAAGGCCATGTTGTCCAAAGAGCAATGGACGCGTTATGAGAATGATTTGGAATTGGATTTTGGGTATGAACAGGATGGCACGCGGTTTCGCGTTAATTTGCATCAGCAGGAAGAAAAGATTGGTTTGTCCGCGCGTTTGATTCCGGAAGAAATTCCCACGCCGAAAGATTTACATTTTGAACCGGCCTTGGCGCAAGTGCCGGAATTTTTAGATGGTTTGGTTCTGGTAACCGGACCGACCGGTTGTGGTAAATCCACGACCCTCGCGTCCATTGTGGAAGAAATAAATAAAAATCGCAAAGCGCATATTATGACCATTGAAGATCCGATTGAATTTGTGTTTAAAGATAAAAAATGTTTGATTGAACAACGCGAGGTGGGTACGGATACTAAATCATTTGCCGAGGCATTAAAACATGTTTTACGGCAAGACCCGAATGTGATTTTGGTGGGCGAAATGCGCGACCCCGAGACCATCGCGACGGTTTTGACCGCGGCCGAGACCGGGCATTTGGTTTTGTCAACTTTGCACACGAGTAGCGCGGCCGAGGCCGTGGAGCGTATTGTGGATGTGTTTGATGGTTCGCGCCAGAAGCAGGTGTTAATTCAGTTGGGGAGCGTGTTGCGCATGATTGTGGCACAAGAATTATTGCCGGCCAAAGACGGTGGGCGGGTACCGGCGCGCGAAATTTTGATAAATACCCCGGCCGTGGCTAATATGATTAAAGAAAATAATGTGAGTCAAATTAAATCCGCGATTCAGACCGGCGGTAAAGAAGGGATGATCACGATGGAAAATTCGTTGAAGCAGTTGGTAAAAGAAGGGTGGATTACGAGTGAGACGGCGGAGAAAAGGAGCGGGAGAGCGAGGCGGGTGTAATGTCAAATTTCCAATTTCCAATGTCAAATCAAATCCAAAATCAAAATATCAAATTTGACATTTTGGCTTTGACATTATTTTGGAAATTGGAAATTTGGATTTTGAAATTAATATGTCTGATATCACAAAAATCTTTAAAATAATTGATAAAGTTGCCAAACAAAACAAAACCCAGATTTATGTGGTGGGCGGTTTTGTGCGCGATTTTTTATTAGGCCGAGAGCAAAAAAAAGACATTGATTTTGTGGTAGAAGGCAGTGGTTTGGAATTTGCGAAAAAATTTGATGAAGAATTTAAGCAGGAGAGCTTGACTGGCATAGCCGAAGGCGACGCCGGTGGAAGCTTGGTGGAATTTCCGGATTTTGATACGGCGCGTTATTGTTTGGGCGATGGCGAAAATCAAATTGTTTTGGAATTTGCCGGCGCGCGCAGTGAAAGTTATCATGCTACTTCGCGTAAACCAAAAGTGGAGACAGCCACGTTGGCAGAGGATTTAAAACGGCGTGATTTTACGGTGAATGCCATGGCCGTGCCGGTGAAAGTTTTTGCGGTGGCCAAAGCGCCTACCGTCGCTACCATTAAGAAAAATATAATTGACCCATTCAACGGCCAAAAAGATTTGGCAGACAAAATTTTACGCACACCGCTCGCGCCGGATGAGACATTTTCTGATGACCCACTGCGTATGATGCGCGCTATCAGGTTTGCCGGACAATTGGAATTTGGGATTGAAAGTAAAACTTTGAAATCAATTTTTGAAAATCGCGCGCGACTAAAAATAATTTCGGCTGAACGCGTCCAAGAAGAATTATTAAAAATGTTAGCCGTGCGCCAGCCGTCGGTGTGTTTGGCGTTAATGTTTCAAACTCGTCTGTTGGATTTGGTTTTGCCTGAAGTGGCCGTGCTTGACGGCGTGGAAGAAGTTTTTGGCCATCTACACAAAAATATTTTAACTCATACTTTTAAAGTAGTGGACAATATTGCCGAGCGTTCGGAAAAAGTTAATTTGCGTTTGGCCGGGCTTTTGCACGACATTGGTAAACCGGGTACGAAAAAATTTGTCAAAGGCATTGGTTGGACTTTTTATCAGCATGATCATTTTGGTAAAAAATTAGTCCATGGTTTGGCGCGGCGTTTGCGTTTTTCTACTGATTTGACAAAATATCTTGCCAAATTGGTGCGTTGGCATTTACAGCCCATCGCGCTGATGGATGATGGTATTTCCGACTCGGCTGTGCGGCGCCTTGTGGTAAATTTGGATGAAGAACTAGAAGATTTATTGATTTTAGGGGTGTCGGATATTACGACTGGTAATCCCCATAAATTAACCAAGCGTCAAGGCAATTATATTCATCTGCGCGCAAAAATTGACGAGTTATCTGAAAAAGATAAATTGCGCGCGTTCCAGTCGCCGTTTCGTGGTGATGAAATTATGATTGCGTGTAAATTAAAACCCGGACCGACCGTTGGCAGAATTAAAGACGCGCTGGAAGAGGCAATTTTGGATGGAAAAGTGCCGAATGAGCACGATGCTGTCGCTGAATATTTCGAGAAGATTAAAAGTGAATATTTAAAAAATGCGCAGGAGTGGGAGATGTTAAAATGAAAAATGTAAATATCAAAAATCAAAATGACAAATTAAAATGTAAAATTTTATGACTAAAAAAAGTAAATATATAATTATTGGTGCGATAACTTTAGTTTTGGTTGTAGGATTTTTTATATATCGTTCCAAGCAATCCGCCGTGCCTCAATACGAAACCGTCAAAGTAGAACGCGGTAATTTGGAGCAAACCGTGGAAGCCACCGGTAAAGTGGAATCGGCTACGGATTTGGCTTTGAAATTTGAAATTGGCGGAATTGTGGATGCGGCGAATGTTCAAGAGGGTGATATTGTGAAAGTGGGAACAATGCTCGCTAATTTGCGTTTGGCCGAATTAAACGCCGGCGTGGCGCAGGCGAGCGCGAATTTAAATCAAAAATTAGTGGGTTTGTCGGACGCGGATAAAAAATATTATCAAGCGGCGGTGGATAGCGCGCGGTCGGCTTATGAGCAAAGTAAAACCGATGCCGAGGCGAGCGTTACGGCGGCACAAGCAGTGGTAGATACCGCGCAGAATAATTTGAAATTAGTCGAGGGTGGTGACAATAATCAAATTGTGGATAGCGCTTATGCTGGAGCGGTGGCGTCGCTTCAAACCGCGCTGTCTAACATTGAAAATGGTTTAACGCAATCCGATAATATTTTGGGTATTGACAATACTTTGGGTAATGATAGTTTTGAAAGTTATTTGTCGGTCTTGGATAGTTCAAAATTATCATTTGCCAAAACCGCTTACGCTGTTGCTCGTCAAGGCCGTGATAATGTGAAAAATAAAATTTTGGTTTTAACAACCGTGTCGGCTCATGCTGATATTGACGCGGCGTTACTTTTAGCCGAAGATGCTTTGGCCAAGGACATTTCTTTGTTGGCACTCGTTGGCGATGTTTTGAATTTTACGCCACCTTTGGGCGCGCTTACTCAAACAATTTTAGATGGCCACAAAACCACCATTGACGCGACGCGCACGGCCGTTAACACTCAATATACTAACACTATTGCCAAAAAGCAGGCATTGTTGGACGCAAAAAATAGTTATTCCACTTATTTGGTTGCTTATGATAAAGCGGTGAAAGATTTGGCAACTGCTAAAGCCAATGCGATAAATTCGGTGGCATATAAACAAGCGGCGTATGATCAAGCGCAAGCGAATTATGACAGCAAAATAAATCCACCACGCGAAGTGGATGTGGCCGCGCTTCGAGCCGCGCTTTCGTCCGCTGTCGCCAGTCGCGATAAAGCAATTATTCGCGCGCCGATTGCTGGCATCGTGACGAAAATTAATAAGAAAAAAGGTGAATTTATTACCGGCGCGGATACGATGATTCAACTGCTCGCGCCTAATTACCAAATTGAAGTGGATATTCCGGAGACCGATATTTCCAAATTACAATTAAATGACAACGCGGAAATTACTTTGGATGCGTTTGGAAACGATGTTAAATTTTCCGGAAAGATTATCAATCTGGAGCCAGCATCAACGGTTATTCAAGATGTGGTTTATTACAAAGTGACGGTAACGTTGGATGCGAGCGATAATATAATGGGGACCGCCGCCGTTCCGTTTGTCGGAACTAAGGCGGTCAAGGCGGGAATGACCGCGAATGTAAAAATTACTACTGACAAAAAAGAAAATGTTTTGTTTGTACCGAGCCGCGCGATTAAATCCAATGGTGAGAAAAAAGTAAAAGTGTTAAATAATGGCGAGGTGAGCGAAGTGACTGTTGAAATTGGGTTAAAAGCCGATGGCGGTAAAACAGAAATTTTGTTGGGGTTAAGTGATGGGCAAGATGTGGTGGTGAGTGTGAAAGCGCCGTGAGGTTTTTTGGCAATTTATTTTTTATCTATGATAAATACAAGTGAGGCAAAAGGATACCGGCCGAAAGAATATCAAAATTTTGATGATTTAAGATTTGTTTGTGATGATGATGACCCTAATGCAGTTGTAATAAATATAAGACCAAGTTTATCAGATGACGAGTTGGAAAGGGCGATCATAACAGCGTTAAAGGTTAAGCTGGCTGGGGAGTGCTGGTGGTTAAGTGATAAGATAAAAAATGAACTAGGTCTACCTAAAGAACAGACAACAATTACAGCTCGTATTGGAGAAGCCGACACCATAGAAGTTGATGTATATAATTTTGGCGAGTCCCTATCTGATCAGCACAAAGCACAAATAGTAAATATTATCATGACTGCCGCTAGAATAAATAATGGAGAAATAATCAAAAAAGTAAAATACATATTTATAGGAAAAACAGACAAACAAAATGAGCTCACTGGGGAATTGACAAGTGGTGAGGCAACATTAAGGAATAATTATCAAGCAATACAAATTTACCCACATGGCTTGAGACAAGATAAACACCGCACCGGGCTTCCCTCAAGTTTTGAGGCGACGGTTGCTCACGAAATTGGACATGTTTTTGGGGATAAACTTTTGGCTGATTGGGAAAATGAATTTGGTTGGAAAAAAGTTGAGCAGGCAGTAATTGCTCCTGGTGGGCGCGCCATCCAAAAAACTACCAGTCAACCCTGTGTATCTGATTATGCAGCATTTGATCCAGCGGAAGATTTATCTGACAGTGTGGCGGTTTACCTTTTGGATCCAGAGGTACTTAAACGAATCCATCCAGGCAAATTTAAATTTTTAGAGGCACATCTACCAATATTATCAGAAGTTGTTCATGTTAAAAGCGAAAATAAAAGTGGCGTAGATATCAAGCTGCCATCCATAGACAACACTGTAAAATACAAAGTGACAAGAAAAAAAATAATGTAAAAAAATATGTCACTTATCCAAATCCAAAACCTAAAAAAGCAATACGAAAACGAAGGCGTGGTAACGCCTGTTTTGGCCGGTTTGAATTTTCAAATTGAGCGCGGGGAGTTTGTGGCGATTATGGGGCCGTCGGGCTCGGGTAAATCCACCCTGATGCACATTTTGGGTTTTTTGGATAAATTATCATCGGGAAAATATATTTTTGATGGGCGTGATGTTAGTAGTTTAACCGATGACGAATTAGCGCAGATGCGAAGTAAGTCGGTTGGTTTTGTTTTTCAAGCGTTTAATTTATTGCCCCGCACGACCGTATTGGAAAATGTAATGTTACCGCTCGTGTATGCTAAATATTCCGAAAGTGAACGCAAACAAAAAGCGACCGCGGCGTTAGAGTCGGTTGGTTTGGCACATCGTTTAGAATATTTTACCAATCAATTATCCGGCGGTGAAAAACAACGCGTGGCCATCGCGCGCGCGCTTGTCAACGAACCATCCGTAATTTTTGCCGATGAACCGACCGGTAATTTGGATTCTAAATCCGGTTTACAAGTGATGAAAATTTTGCAGGATTTAAACGATAAAGGCAACACCATAATTTTGGTCACGCACGAACAATACACCGCCGCTCACGCCAAGCGGGCGATTAAATTAAAAGATGGCGAAATTGTGGAAGACGCGCTGATAACTAATCGCCAAATTGCGGCCGGCGCGACGGATTTGAAAAAGTGATTATGCACCTCCTCGACAACATCCACGCCATCTGGCGAGTATTGGGCCGGAATAAAATTCGGTCATTTTTAACTATGCTTGGGGTGATAATTGGTGTGATGTCGGTGATAATTGTTTTGTCAGCCGGTGCGGGCGCGCAGGGGATGATTTTAAATCAAGTAAAAAGTTTGGGTTCGGATTTAATTGGTGTGCTTCCGGGCGCGTCTGATGAAAAAGGCCCACCGGCGTCAGCGATGGGAATTGTGGTTACGACTTTGAAAGACAGTGATATCCGCGAATTAATTCGGAGCGGTTCGGCGCACGTTGTTGCCGGCACCGGCTATGTCAAAGGCACTGATACGATTGTTTGGGGTGACAATCAAACCGACACCAGTTTTACCGGCGTTAACGCGTCTATTGTGGAAGTGGAAAATGCCAAAGTTGAAAATGGGAGATTTTTTACCGAAGAAGAAGAGCGTAGTATGGCGCGCGTGGCCGTGTTAGGCAGTACGGTGGCCAAAGAATTATTTGGCGAAGAAGATCCGGTGGGCGCGCAAATTAAAATAAAAAAATCCTCGTTTAATGTTATTGGTGTGATGAAAACACGCGGTGTGTCTGGTTTTCAAAATCAAGATGACCAAATTTTTGTGCCACTTAATACCGCGCAAAAATTATTATTGGGCATTGATTATATTAGCTTCGCGCGTTTAAAAGTGGATAATCCGGACAATGTTGACGCGGCGATGGAAGACGCGCGGATATTTTTACGCGAACGCCACAAAATTGACCGGCCGGAAGAGGATGATTTTTCGGTGCGATCAATGGCGCAGGGTTTGGAAGCAATTACGCAAATTACCAACGCTTTAAAATTATTTTTAGCAGCCGTGGCGGCGATTGCGCTTGTCGTGGGTGGCGTTGGGATTATGAATATCATGCTCGCGGCGGTGCAAGAACGCACGCGTGAAATTGGTTTGCGCAAAGCCGTTGGGGCGACCAATCGTAATATTATTGAACAATTTTTAGTTGAGACCGTGATGATAACTTTTATTGGTGGCGTGATCGGAATTATTTCTGGTATTTTTATTTCTTATATAATTTCACTGGTGGTGCGTTCGCTTGGCTATGACTGGGATTTTATTATTAGTATCCCGTCGATTGTCTTGGGTTGTGTGGTATCGGTTGGGATCGGAATGTTGTTTGGGATTGTGCCGGCGCGGAAGGCGGCAAAATTAAATCCTATTGAAGCGCTTAGGTACGAATAAATACTAAACTCTAAACCCTAAATTCTAAACAAGTTCAAATGTCTGAAATACAAAATCCAAAACCGGTGTTTGATTTACACGATAGAATATTTAAATTTGCTTATAATACAAAATTATTTGTAAAAAAATTACCAAGAAATATATCAAATATAGAATATGCCAAGCAATTAATTCGTTCGTCAGGTTCGGTTGCTGCGAATTATATTGAAGCAAGTGAGTCGTTAAGTAAAAAGGATTTTGTAATGAGAATTAAGATTTGTCGCAAAGAAGCAAAAGAATCAGTTTTGTGGTTGAGATTAGTGGACGCGTTAACAATACACGAAGCGGAAAGAAAAATTTTAATTGATGAAGCAACACAGCTTATGAAAATATTTGGCGCAATTATTTCGAAAATTTGAACATTTATTATTTGTATTTTGGGTTTGTTTAGAATTTAGGGTTTAGTATTTAGAGTTTAAACATGAATTTTACTCCCATCAAATTAGCTATCACTGCCCTTAAATCTCAAAAGACCAGAACCGTCTTGACTGTTTTGGGTTTAAGCATCGGCATCGCGGTCGTCATCGCCATTATGGCCGCCGGGCGGGGATTGGATCGAATGGTAATGTCGCAATTGGAAACTTTTTCGCCGGACACGATTAGCATTGAAGTAAAAGTGCCGGCCACGAAAAAAACTTCCAGTGATAATGCTTTTGGTCAGAGCACCGGTATTAATATTACCACTTTAAAAAATCATGATTTGGAAGATGTGCGTAATCACCACAATATTGTTGCGGCGTATGGTTGGGCAATGGGGCAGGCGGCGATTAAATACGAAGACCAAACCAAAATTTCACTACTCATGGGCGAAGGATATAATTTACAAGAAGTGGAAAAATTGGATTTGTCGGACGGGAGAATGTTTACGAAAGAAGAAGAGGAGTCGCTCGCGCAAGTCGCTGTTTTGGGCCCAGTGTTAAAAGAGGAATTATTTGGCGACAGCGATGCGGTGGGTCAAACTATATATATGAAGGGAAAAGCGTTTCGGGTGTTGGGCGTTACTGTTAAGCGGGGCGCGTCTTTTGGGATGGATATGGACAATATGGCCATTGTGCCGGTAACAACTTTGCAAAAGAAAATTTTAGGCGTGGATTATTTTCGCTCTATAATTGCCAAAGTAAAAGACCGCTCGGCCATGGCAGCGACCGTTACGGATTTGGAAGAAATTATTCGCGACAATCACGATATTACTGATCCGAATAAAGATGATTTTGCCGTTAACACGATGAAAGAGGCGGCGGATATTTTGGGCTCGGTCGTGAACGGAATTACGATGTTGCTCGTGGCGCTCGTGTGCGTGTCGCTTCTGGTTGGTGGGGTGGGGATTATGAATATAATGTATGTGTCGGTTACCGAACGGACTTTTGAAATTGGTTTGAGGAAGGCCTTAGGGGCGACTAACTCAGATATTTTGCGACAATTTTTAAGTGAGGCAGTGCTTTTAACTTTGGGCGGGGGACTCGTGGGAATAATTTTAGGCGCGATTTTTGCCCTTGTAATTTATTTGATTGCGGTCTATTATAACTTCGTCTGGGCGTATGTTATCCCCATTCAATCAATAATTTTGGCCGTTGGGTTTTCGGCGGTCATTGGATTATTTTTTGGCCTTTACCCAGCAAAGAAAGCCGCCGGTTTGGATCCGGTGACGGCGCTTAGAAAAGAATAAATAAATATTTTTTATATGTCAGAACGACATTGGCCGCATGATATTTCCGATGAAGAATTGCATACTGTTTTTACAGGAGAACACAGCGAAAAGGGGTTATCAGAACCACCTTATCAATATGATCGAACAGAGGGCGACGAGCATACCAGTAGATTAGATGTGGCGGCATTACATGAACAATCATTTATTGAATATATTAGACAGCGTTTATCAGAAAAAGAATTTCAGAATAGAAAATTCAGAGTGTTAGATATGGGTGGTGGTGCCGGCTTATATGCTGATCAACTAAGAACCGAGTTTGGGGACAGAATAAAAGTTTTTACCACCGGTTTACGTAAAAAAATAGCGAAAAACTATCGTCGTAATAGAAATTTAAAAAATTTATCAAAAGATGATCTTAAATGGCGATCAATTTTAGAATTAAAACACCAAGATGAGCAAGGCCACCCGACAGAAGAGTTTGATTTAATAGTAAATACTTGGGGTGAATTTCCGTATGTTTTTGAGGATAGTAGTACCGGTCTTCTTAACACGGATAATCTTGAACGCAAACTGAACTCATTTTTTGGTATGATAATAAGCAAATTACATCAGGGTGGTTTGGCTAGCATATTTCCTGTTTCAACACAGCACAGTGTTTATGTGAGTAAGGAACTGGAAAAATTAAAGAGTGTTTATAATTTTCAATATACATTTGTCCCTCGTCCATTCATGGGATCGGGAATTGCAACGCGTTCATCAGTTCGTACACGATATTGTTTAAAAATTAAAAAATTGAATAGCGGTAGTGAGGGTGATACAAATAGTTAATTTTAAATTTCCCATGACCGACACGCAATCAATCAAAGATAAATTGGACATAGTCACGCTCATTGGCGAATATCTGCCGATTTAAAAGGCCGGTATCTATTGGAAAGCGTGCTGTCCGTTTCATAAGGAAAAAATTCTCATATAAATCTAAAATTAAATTATGCCAAATCAATCACAAATATTCAATCGTGTTGTTAGCGATCAAGAGGTTTGGGATTTTAACGTTTTCGCCGACGGTATTTATTTGATTACCATTCAAGCTAAAGCGAAAAATTGGCGGCAGAATTTTAAACGTTTATTCAGCGATGATGATTTGGCTGTGCAGGTTGACGATTATTTATTTACGGAATTATCAGGTAAAAAGCGCGAGTTTAAAGGACCAGGGACTTGGAATGGCAATGAATTAAAAAATTCCAGCAAGTCGGTTATTATTTTACTACCGCTTAAGGCTGGCGCCCATAAATTGCGATTTTGGGTAGATGAAGCGCCGATGTTGGAGAATATTTCTGTTGAGGAGATGAATCCTGACATAAAAGAAAAATTAGTTTTGTCATTGTCACACGACGCGTCGGCGATTGACTTTATTTATAAGAATATTGAAATTGAAAATTTAGAAGTAAAATATAACGATAATACTCACAGTCAAAAATCAATTGAAACTAAAACTGACACTGACACTATCATGATTACGATAAAGCGGCCACAAGATAAAAAGGTGGAATCTGTGATTGTGCAATTTAAATCTACCATTGAAATGAACTATAAAATTGGTCGGATTAAATTATATCAGGATATTATTTTGTCTTCATCAGTCAATTTACGTTCGCAACCAGATGATGAATCGAAAATTTTAGAAAGTTTAGCAGATGGTGAACAGATTAACATTTTAGAGGAGGTGGTCATTGGAAAATTTATCGCGGGCAAATCTTATGTTTGGCATAAAGTGGGGGCGCACGGCAAAATTGGCTATGTTTTGTCTTCGTTTGTGGAAATCCAAGGTCAAGAAAGAGAAAAAATAATTGAGTTGATTAAATTTTGGGCGCAAAAATTAAATATTGAAAGTTCGTATGTTTTGGCTTTGGCCGGTTGCGAATCGCGCTATAAAGTGTATGCCACCGGCGGTCCGGCATCCGATGATCGTTTGGGTCGTGGCATATTTCAACTAACTAATCAGCTAAAGATTGATTTGAATGACGATAGCAAACCATTTTACTCGCCCATATCTGACCTGTTTAATGCCAACCAAAATGTCGCCGCTGGCGTAAGTTATTTTAAATGGTTAAATACTACGAAATACAAAAAAAGCACTGAGAGTTTTAAAAAATCTGTAGTTGCTTATAACGCCGGGACAGGCAATGTGCCTGTGGTCGGCAAGTTGAATTTAAAAAATTACGAGCAACAAACACAGAATTTAGTTAGTTGTGTTTTGGAAAATAGTCAGAAGAAAAAGTGGGGGAATATTTGGTGGCCGATTTTGTTGTTTGTTATTGGGTTTTTTTTAGCGGCGCATGGTTTTGTGACTAAATTAAATTATGCTTCAGCACAAAACGATATTACTATTGACGCAATATCAAATTTCGAGCCAGATCGATCTATAAGAATTAGTAGCGCAACCTCCAGTGTTGATGGAATGGTATATTTTTTAGCGAACACTTCCTTTGATTGTGGCGCGCAAAACTGTCATAGTGTTTTATTTCAATTAGATACAAAGTCCGGTCAGATTCGTAAAATTATGGATGATGTTTTTGGCGCGGCGGTGGATTTGTTTCCTAGTCCGGATGGGCGATATTTGGCGCTGGTGGCGTTGGTGCACGGCGGAGTTTGCAATAGTGGCGTGTATTATGATATTATCGACATTCAATCGTTGACGAATTTGGCTATTTCCGGTTATCATTCTGGGCGATATACTGCGGAATATGTAGGAGATAATAAATGGCAAAATAACAATGCATTTTCTTTTTCACTTACGCAGGTTAATTGTACTGGCACGCAACGAGGCACTAGAAAAGGTGAATATGTTTATAACATGGATGAAGCGAAATTACTTATGCGAATGGAACAATTTGGCCCAGAGAACAATGGATGAGTGAAGAGATTTCGCAATTAAAATTATTATGACCGACACGCAATCAATCAAAGATAAATTGGACATTGTCACGCTCATTGGCGAATATCTGCCTTTAAAAAAGGCGGGTATATATTGGAAGGCGTGCTGTCCGTTTCATAAGGAAAAAACCCCGTCGTTTATGGTAAACGCTGAACGGCAATTTTGGCATTGTTTTGGGTGCTCTAAATCAGGGGATATATTTTCTTTCGCGCAAGAAATGGAGGGGCTGGATTTTCCCGAGGCGTTGAAACTATTGGCGGATCGAGCGGGCGTAAAATTAGATAATAATTTTCAAAGTGAAGTTAATAAAAGTCAGAAAAATCGGATTTTGGAAGTTAATGCCAAGGCCGCATATTTTTATCATCGATTTTTGTTAGACATGCCGGCGTCAAAAGAAGCGCGCGAATATTTGGAGCGACGGCAATTAAAAACGGAAACAATCGCGGATTGGCAAGTTGGATATATTCCTGATCAATGGGATTTGTTAACGCAATATTTATTAAAAAAAGGAATTGGAATTGATGATATGGTGGCGGCTGGGCTCACAATTAAAAAAGACCCGTCTTCGCCTTCGGCTACGCCGGGCAAGCCCGTTTTGGTAAATAACTTAGCCAGATATTATGACCGCTTTCGTGATCGGATTATGTTTCCAATTTGGAATGTGCACGGTGATGTGGTTGGTTTTACCGGACGGCAATTGCATGAAAATTTGGAAGCGGGTGGAAAATATGTCAATACTCCGCAAACTTTGGTATATGATAAATCGCGCGTGTTGTATGGGTTGAATAAAGCGAAAACGGAAATTAAGTCAAAAGATTTGGTGGTGATGGTGGAAGGGCAAATGGATGTGATTGCCTGTCATCAGGCTGGAATGAAAAATGTGGTGGCGGCTTCGGGAACGGCATTTAAGCTTGAAACGGATGATACTTTATCTGAATCGGAACAACAAAGAAGTAATCAATTTGGACTAATTAAGAGGTATACAAATAATATAAAAATGGCATTTGATGCTGATGGCGCCGGAGTTAATGCGGTGAAGAGAGTTGTTGGGGTGGCTATTAAAGAGGGTTTAAATGTTGGTATTATAAAAATTCCTGAAGGCGCAGGAAAGGATGCAGATGAGTGTTTGAAAAAAAATCCAGATGTTTGGTTTATGGCAGTAAAGAATGCGCGTGAAATCATGGAATGGCTTTTTGATATGGTTTTGGTTGGAAAAAATTTATCATCACCAAAAGACAAGCAAACAGTTGCTGATGATTTTTTATCATTCGTTGGTCTGATTCCTTATTCAATCATACGTGATCATTGGTTAAAATTAATAGCTGAAAAGCTTGATACTAATATTGTGGTTATGAAAGAAAATCTTGTAGATTTGCAAAAGAGAACGCGCTTACCTCAATCAAAAAAAGATGTCACAACCACTATTAAACCAGTTATTACTGATAGTTTTGAACGTCGTCGCGAACGTTGTGTGTTAGCAGTTTTGAAATATCCCGCCTTGTTTTCTTGTATAACAGATATCTTGCCAGTTGGGGCATATGCCGGTTCTGGTGCGGAACCGCTTTACGAATGGCTAAAAAACCAGTATAATATAAACGCGAATATCAAGAAGGCGTCTGATTTGACTTTGACGGCCGATTTTGATATAAACCCTTGGCAAATGCGGGCTGAACTCGAGTTTGTGGATTATGATGAAGAGCGGGCGAAAGAGGAAGTGTTGGCGCTCGTGCGAGAAATTAAAGATGAATGGCTAAAAAGACGTCGAGCCGAAGTGCAACATCAAATGGTAGAAGCGGAAAAATCTGGAAATCGCGATGAGCAAAATAAACTTTTAATTGAATTTCAAAATTTGAAGTAAATTTTTTTATGATCAAGCGGGGGAAAAAATTGAAAAATCAGAAATCCAAAACTTCGGCTCGCCCGTCTAAAAAGACGGCCACGAAAGCCAAAAAAATTGGACAGCGTAAAATTGTTCAAAAAAAAGCCAAGCCCACGGTCGACAAAAAATCAACTGCCAAACACACCCGCGCGCGGGCGCATTTTTTATTGAAAAATAAAAAGAAAAAATTTTTTAAATTACAAAAAGCTAAAAAAGTTGAACCGGAAATAGTGGTGGAGCCAACCGTGGAACAACTATGGACGCTCGTGGCCAAAGGCCGGAGCCGGGGATTTGTTACCGAAGTGGAATTGTTAACATTCTTGCCTCGGCCGGAGTGCTATTTGGATTTATACGAAGGACTACTCGCGGCTTTTGAAAAAAATGGTGTCGCCATTGTTGAAGCGGCGACCGGAATTTTGGGCGCGAAAAAAGAACACGGCGCGATTTTAAAAGAATTCCAAGGCAGCCAGCCGGATATGGACACGCCGTTTGATTTAGGCGAAATTTCTTCGGACTCAATTCAAATGTATTTGCGGGAAATTGGTAAAATTCCTTTGCTTACCGGCGAGCAAGAAGTATCATTGGCCAAACGCAAAGAAAGAGGCGAACAGGCGGCGGAGCGCAAATTAATTGAAGCCAACTTACGTTTAGTGGTATCAATTGCCAAAAAATTTGTGGGCAAAAGTTTGTCGCTTTTGGATTTAATTCAAGAGGGCAACATCGGTTTGTTTCGCGCTGTTAAAAAATTTGACTATCGCAAGGGTTATAAATTTTCCACCTATGCCACTTGGTGGATTCGCCAAGCCATCACTCGCGCGCTGGCCGATCAATCACGCACGATCAGGATTCCGGTGCATATGGTGGAAACAATCAATCGCTTCCAGCAAGTCCAGCGCCGTTTGACGCAGGACTTAGGGCGCGATCCGACTCCGGAAGAATTAGCCGCGGAAATGGGTGAAGAGGTGGAAAAAATTACCCACATCATGAAAATTTCGCAGGAAACGGTTTCTTTGGAAGCCGCGGTGGGCGATGATGACGAAGATACACAATTGGCTGATTTTATTGAAGATGTCAAAAATATTTCGCCATCACGCGCGGCCGGTTTGCAAATTTTGCGCGATTACGTGAAACAGGTGGTGCAAACATTAGCGCCACGCGAGCAGAAAATCTTGGAAATGCGCTTTGGTTTAGGCGATGGTGTTACCCACACTTTGGAAGAGGTCGGCAATGAATTTGGTGTTACGCGCGAACGTATTCGCCAAATTGAGGCCAAGGCCTTGGAAAAAATTCAAGGCACGGATTTGATTTCTAAGTTGAGAGATTACTTATAATTTGTCATTTGTCATCCCGAGCGAGGCTCGCGCCGACGAGGGATCTCCATTTTTCCGTAAAATTGTCCAACGGGATAGAGATTCCTCCTTCGTCGTCGGAATGACAGGTGGTCTTTGTAACTCATTATGAAAATAATTTTGTCCGGTGGTGGAACACTGGGGCCGGTCGTACCGCTTTTGGCCATTGCCGAAATTTATAAGCGTCATAATTCGGGCGCGGAATTTATTTGGGTGGGGACGAAAAATGGTCCGGAAAAAGAATTGGTAAAAGAAAGCGGCCTTTCGTTTTATACGATTATTGCCGGCAAATGGCGCCGGTATTTTTCGTTATGGAATATTATTGATATTTTTAAAATTATTTTAGCGTTTTTTAATTCTTTGTTTTTTTTGTGGCAAGAAAAACCGGATTTATTAATTTCCGGTGGGGGATTTGTGAGTGTGCCGTTGCATTGGGCCGGGTGGTTACTCGGAATTCCAACTTGGATTCACCAGCAAGATGTCGTCCCCGGGCTTGCCAATCGTTTGATGGCCAGAGCCGCGGACAAAATTACTACCGCTTTACAAGAAACTGTTAGTAAATTTCCCGCTCATAAAACGCAGTGGTTGGGCAACCCGGCGCGGGATTTAACTTGTGATGTGGCGCAAGGGCGTAAGCAATTTGGCCTATCAGCCACGGGGCCGGTTATTTTTGCGTTAGGTGGCGGTACCGGATCTATGACGGTTAATAAATTAATTATGGAAAGTGTCGGTGGTTGGCCACGTGATTATGAGGTTATTCATTTGATCGGTCGTGAGCGTCCGGCGGAATTAAACGAACGCGCCGTAAATGTTTTTTCCAATTATCATGTTTATAAATTTTTTACAAGCGAGATGTCTTCTGCCTACGCGGCGGCTGACGTGGTAGTGGCGCGCGCCGGATTTGCTACGATTACCGAGCTCGCCGCTTTAAAAAAAGCGGCTATTTTAATTCCGATGAACGGCACGCACCAAGAAGAAAACGTGAAAAAATTAAGCTCCCAAAACGCGGTATTGGCATTAGACGAAACCCACGATAGCGGGCTTAAATTAACCCAAATGGTTAAGGAATTAATTAATAACCCGGACAAACGCGCTTCGCTTGGACAGAGGTTACATGAAGTTTTACCGATTGCCAAACCGGAACAGGTGATAAAGATTATTGAAGAATTAGTAGCCAATTAGATTAGTTTGTGGTATAATTAAACTGTTTACAATTATAATTTGCTTACCGGTAGGCAAGTTTCTGTATATATTCAAGTATATACTTGAATATATATTTAAATATATATTTAAATTAGGATGCGCCCATCGCATCAATCAATTTAACAATATCAATATGCATTGGTATATAGACGTTTTAAAAAAATACGCAGTGTTTAGCGGGCGGGCTAGCCGGGCGGAGTATTGGATGTTCGCGTTAATAAATACCGTGATCGTAGCCGTGTTATTTTATGGTGGCACAACCGCAGTTTCCTATACAGTAGGATATGGTTTGTATGTATCATATGCTTTGGCGATAGCCGTGCCAAGTTGGGCTTTGACTGTTCGTCGTTTACACGATGTTGGTAAAAGCGGTTGGTGGATTTTTATAAATTTGATTCCGCTCGTCGGCGGTATTTGGTTTTTCGTCTTAACAGTTCTAGATAGTAAGCCGGGCGATAATCAATACGGTCCCAGTCCAAAAGGTGCTGGCGCCACGCCATCGGCTCCGGCAAGTATGTAATTTTGTTCTTAAAAACCACGTTTTAAAAGGCGTGGTTTTTTGTTTTATCTTGATTTTTGCCTGAAAATGTAATATAATGGTCAGTATGGCCAGTAAAAGAAAAGAAAAAATTTTGGTCGCAATGTCCGGCGGAGTGGATTCAAGCGTTGCCGCGGCCTTGCTCGTAAAAGCTGGTTATGATGTGACCGGTGCTTTTATGGTTAATTATGGGGCTTCGCCTGAACGGCTACGCCCCACAAGTTGGGCTTCGTCCTCTGGACTACGCCCGGCAAGTTTTTCTGGTAGTGTGTTTACAGGGCGTAGTTCCGACGTAGTCGGAACGGAGCCCTGCTGGCACGCCGATTATCAAGACGCCCTCCGTGTGGCCGCGAAATTAAAAATACCATTACTCCGTTTGGATTTTGTCAAAGAATATAAAAAAATGGTGTTAGATTATTGTTACAAACAATATTCTGCCGGCCGTACGCCCAACCCGGATATTTTATGTAATAAATTTGTAAAATTTGGCGCCTGGTTAGAAAAAGCGCAAAAGTTAGGTTTTGATAAACTCGCGACGGGACATTACGCCCGGCTTCACTGCGTTACGCCGGGCAAGCCCGTCACTTGTCATCCCGACGAAAGTCGGGATCTCTGTCCCAAAGTCGCCTGTAAATTATTACAATCCGCCGACACCAACAAAGACCAAACTTATTTCTTAAACCAACTCACCCAAAAACAATTAAGTAAAACACTTTTTCCAATTGGCGGTTACACTAAACTTGAAGTGCGCGCACTCGCAAAAAAATTTAATTTACCCACGGCCGATAAAGCCGAAAGCATGGGAATTTGTTTTGTCGGCGAAATGCCAATGCGAGAATTTTTAAAAGGAAAAGTAAAAGCCAAGCCGGGGAAAATTATTTCCACGAGTGGCGAATTATTGGGTGAACATGATGGCCTGCCGTTTTACACCATCGGCGAACGCGTCGGCGTTCGTTTCTCCCCTCCTGCCCGAGGAGGGGGCGAGGGGGTGGTGGGAGCAATCACCCGGGAACAAAAACCACTGTTCGTTATCGAAAAAAACCCAAAAAACAACACCATAATCGTCGGCACAAACGACGATCCACTTTTATTTAAAAAAGAAATAACTGTCTCGGGCATAAACTGGCTCGCTGGACAAACCCCAAAATTACCGCTAAAATGTAAAGTACGGCTCCGTCATCGTCAAGAATTGCAAGATTGTGTCGTAACCAGTTGTCATTCCGAGCGACAGCCTGCCCCGTACTCACGATACGGGGAGCAATCTCTCGTCGTCAAATTCACCAAACCCCAACGCGCCGTCACTCCAGGGCAATTTGCTGTTTTTTACTTGAAAGGCGAATGTTTGGGTGGGGGAGAAATCTTGAGTAAATGACGTAGTTCTGTGTTAATCCGAAATTTTATGAACAAGAAATTGGTGGTGGTATTTACGTTTTTTGTGCCAATATTAGTTTTATTTGTAATAATTTTAGTTTTGGTATTTAGATACTCAAAGCAGGCAAATTTAGTTGCTAATTTTTCCGATACGAATCAAATTGCGCTAGCGGAAATCACCAGTATTGTCTCTACTACTCAACTGCAACCTGAAAAAAAACAAATGACGATTGTTGAAATGGAGGATGCACTAAAAGAATTAAATGATAAACGTTTAAGTATAGAGAGTTTTGGCGCTGTCATTTATGATCCAATCATATTTGATTTAGCGAAGATAAGATATGGCGTAGAAGTATTAAAAAATCCCAACAAACAAATAAAAGGAATCCAGTGCTTTACCGCGTCAGAAATACAGGATAAATTAACTTCATTATCAGTTGATTTGGATTATTATAATTTTATTCCGGCATTGAAAAAAAGACTTTCATTCATGCGTCGCGATTTACTTTGGTATAAACATCAATTGGAAAATCTTATAGAAAAACGCGGCGTAGCGGCACCGGCCGGTGTAAAAGAAAATTTGGCGGCATTGGATGTTGTTTATTCCAAAATTCAAGGCATTAAAGAAGACAATGAACTGCTTACTATTAATGTCGATAATTTGAAGGATTTGGTTGCAAAAATAAATATATCGCGGCCGGCGTTAGAGTATGCTGTGAAATGGGCTCGAGTTTTAAAGAGTGCGGATGAAAGTATAGTCGATTATAAAAAGAGATTAGTTACTTTAAAAACCACAGTTGACGATTTGGCTGTGAAAAATTTTGACGTATCGCCTCAATACAATTTGTTTCAAACGGGGGTGTCAAAATTAGTTGATGCGCGTGATGCTTCTGACCTTTTATATAAAAATGGTAAAGCCGAAGACGCATTGAATAAAATTGACGCAGATTTTTTTAAACGAAAAGAAATTGTAAACTCACATGGAAATGTAATTTCTTACATGAATAATTTGGGTGAATTTGATTCCCATTACCAATCAAATTTATCTGTTATAAGAAGTGAGATTAAGCGTCTCAATAATCTTAATGCGGAGACGGCGGGGTTGCAGAGTATGCACGATCAAATGATTAATTATGGAAGTTTTGTCAATTTAAAAATTGGTGCCAGGTTGAATAGTGATATCGCACCGACTCAAGAAGATGATAAATCTTTGCTCAATGGCATGGTTTCGTTTGAGGAGTCATATCGTAATGCTTTTAGCATTGTGATGAGCTATCAGCCCAAAGTTTGGGTGGCGTACCCATCGGAAAATTTTCCGCTACTTAATATATCAAATGTGTTTGTTGATTTTTTTAATTACAAACCAGGTATTCAATAATTTATATGTTTCACGAAAATATTCACGATAAACGTTGGTCTCGTTTGGCCTATATCGCCTTGGCGCTTTTGGCCGCGATATTTTTTGATGTATTTTTCAACAATCGCCAACTCGGCTTAGGTTGGTTTGTTTTTGTGTTTGTTTTTATTTACGCGTTTTTGGCCTTGGCGTTTATCACCAATCAATTACGTCAAAAATTGGCTTTGCTTCTAACCTTGCCAATTTTGATATTGAGTTTTGATGTGGTTTTATACAATAACGCTTTGGTAAAAATGGCAGTGCCGTGGGTGGTGTTTATTTTATCAGTTTTATTGTTTGTTTTGGCGACTTTACACAATCCGGCCGGATATAAATTCAAATTATTAAATATTCCGGTTTTGCGTAATTTTGCTTTGTGGTTCGGCAAGATGGTGTTGGTGTATAAAGATTTGTCGCAATCTAATTCCGTACCCAGTAAAAATTATAAAAAAATTGCTACCGCGCTTCTTATCGCTTTTCCGATTTTATTATTATTCGGCGTGTTGTTTTACAGTGCGGATCGGATATTCGCGGATTTGTTGGATAATGTTTTTAAAATTAACATTACGCCCGCGGCGGTGGGGCGGGTTTTGCGCGGGTTCGTGATTTTTGTTTTTCTTTCTGGACTGTTTTACGCGACACTGTCTCGCGAACATTCCTTACTTGAATATGTAAATAAAGTAAAGGCGCATGATAATTTTATCGCGAGCATCGTGCTTGGGCTTATTAACGCGCTATTTTTACTGTTTGTAATCATTCAAATCAAATATCTTTTCGGCTCAAGCGAATTTGTTTTGCAAAACGGATTGACTTACGCCAAATACGCTCGGCAAGGTTTTTTCCAGTTGGTTGGGGTTTTGGTTATTTCTTTCGCGCTTTTGTTTTACGTGTATCGGTCCTATTGCGCGCATAATGGCGCCCGGCTCATGGGATTTTTGCAGTTATTTTTGTCAGCGCAAGTGTGTCTGGTCGCGTTGTCCGCCTTAAAACGCATGAATTTGTATCAAGATGCGTATGGTTTTACGGTTTTGCGCCTTTACGTGGAATGGTTTATATATTTGGTAATTTTGGTTCAAGCGATTTATTTTATTGCGGTGATTTTTAAAGTTGAATTTCGTCGGCTGTTTGGTTTGTATTTGGTTTTGGGGTTATTGGCCTTTACTTTGGTGGCCAGTTTAAATGTTGATAAAATAATCGCGCGTAAAAATGTAGACAGGATGATTGCCGGTGAACAGAAAAATTTGGATTTATCATATTTGCTTAGCGGGCTTTCCGTGGATGCTTTGCCGGAAATCAAGCGGGCGTTTGACCGTGGGTTTACCAAAGAGCAGGTTTCCTATTCAAAATTTTATACAAACGACGAGGACTTCCCCAAAGATTTTGCGGGAGCGGCGTTTAAATATAAATATAATCTGCTAAAAATTTTGTCGTCTGATGCCAGCTGGGTGGAATTTAATTTTGGTCGAGAAGAGGCGAAAAAATTGTTAAAGATAAATTAAATACTTGCATAATTTAGATACAAATCTGAAATCATAAATCTAAAATCTGAAATTAAAATATGATCACATCCCACGAACTTCGTCAAAAATATTTGGATTTTTTCAAAAGCAAAAATCACGCCATTATCGCGTCCGCGCCTTTGATTCCGGAAAATGATCCGACGGTTTTGTTTACCACGGCCGGTATGCATCCGCTGGTACCATATTTAATGGGGGAGACACATCCGGAGGGTAAACGTTTGGCCAATGTCCAAAAATGTATTCGCACGCAAGATATTGACGAGGTGGGGGACAATCGTCATGATACTTTTTTTGAAATGATGGGAAATTGGTCGCTGGGTGATTATTTTAAACAAGAAGCCATTGAATGGAGTTGGGAATTTTTAACATCCGAAATGTGGCTGGGCTTGGATAAGCGCAAACTGGCCGTTTCGGTATTTTTGGGAGATGAGAACGCGCCCAAAGATGAGCAATCAGCCAAAATTTGGGAAAACTTGGGTGTGCCAATGCACAAAATCGCCTTTTTGTCAAGGGTTAATAACTGGTGGGGTCCGGCCGGACAAACCGGCCCGTGCGGTCCGGATACGGAGATGTTTTTTTGGATGGGTAAGAGTGAATTTCCGCCGGAGTCCAGTAACCCGGCGACTGACGAAGATAATTGGTTGGAAATTTGGAATGATGTCTTCATGCAGTATAATAAAAACGCCGAAGGCAAATATGTTCCACTCACGCAAAAAAATGTTGATACCGGTATGGGCTTGGAACGCACACTCGTAGTATTAAATGGATTTTCTGATGTTTTTCAAATCGACACTTTTTGGCCGATAATCCAAAAAATAGAATCAATTTCCGGACGCGAATATATTGAATCACCGGAAATTACCAAATCAATGCGTATTATCGCCGACCACATTCGCACGGCCACGATGATCATGGGCGATGACCGAGGCGTTGCGCCAAGCAATGTTGATCAGGGGTATATTGTACGCCGGTTAATTCGGCGCGCAGTTCGCCATGGACGAAATTTGGGGTTAAAAGAAAATTTCTGTTCGCAAATTGCCGAAGTGGTAATTAAAATTTTTACCGATGTTTATCCGGAAGTTAATCGTAATCGCGAATTTGTTTTAAACGAAATCGCCCAAGAAGAAAGTAAATTTAGAAATACGATTGAGAGTGGTTTAAAAGAATTGGAAAAATTATTGGATGGTTTTAGAATCGCGCTGGAAAAAACCGGCAAAGTGGTAAGCGAAATTTCCGGCAAGCAAGCGTTTCGTTTATTTGAGAGTTACGGTTTTCCGTTAGAAATGACTTTGGAGTTGGCGAACGAAAATGGTTTGAAAGTAGATGTGAATGGATTTGAAACCGCTTTCAAAGCACATCAAGAATTATCGCGCGCTGGCGCTGAGCAAAAATTTGCCGGTGGCTTGGCCGATCACAGTGAGATGTCCACCAAATACCATACTGCCACGCATTTACTCCACGCGGTTTTGCGCGAAGTTTTGGGTAAGCATGTGGAACAAAAGGGGAGTAATATTACCGCCGAACGCCTGCGTTTTGATTTTTCACATCCGGAAAAATTAACCGATGAACAAAAAAAGCGCGTGGAGGAATTGTTAAATTACGCTATTAGTCACGATTATAATGTCTCGTTTGCCGAAATGTCAGTCGAGGAAGCGGGCAAAAAAGGTGCGATTGGATTATTTGGTGATAAATATGAAGCCAAAGTAAAAGTGTACACTATCGGCGATCCCGGTGAACCGGCGCATGTCCATGAAAATTCTTTAACTTTTAGCCGTGAAATTTGTGGCGGACCGCATGTGGAGCACACTGGTACTTTGGGCAAGTTTAAAATTACGAAAGAAGAAGCGGTTTCGGCCGGGGTGCGTAGGATTAAAGCGATTTTAGAATAATTGTGTTTAAAAAACTTTACAACTATCTTTACGTTCATCGTTTTATTAATTATTTTCTCGCCGGTAGCAGCGCGTTTGTTTTGGATATTCTCGTTTTGATATTTTTTAAAGAATTTTTAAAATTAAAACCGACAATCGCGGTGGCGCTGGGGCAAATTGTTGTGGTTGTTTATGTGTTTTACGCGCATAAATTTTGGTCTTTTAAATCCAGCGGTAACACCACGCGTCAGATGAAAAGATTTATTATGTTATTAATTGCCAATTATTTTTTTTCAATTGCGTGGATGTGGTTGTGGATAGACGCGGTGGGTGTATCATGGCCGTTAGGGTTTGGTGTCCACACAGTAGATGTTGCCTATTTAATATTGCGGACTTTAAATGTTATTTTTGCGGTCAGTTGGAATTTCTTTTTGTATAAATTTTGGGTGTATAGAGTAGTTATTTTGCCTGATAATTTAGCTGAAATTAGCCAAAAAAGTGAGTAAATTGTTTGTAATAACGGTAGTAAATGTTATCCACAGGCCATCCCGCCCTTGACAAAATAATAAAATTGGCTTAAAATAGCCCCGAACGAAAATTTCATTAATGTCAAAACAAGACACAATTGAAATCAAAGGCACGATTGCTGAATTATTGCCAGCTGGTACTTTTCGAGTAACCCTCGAAAGCGGCCAAACAATAATCGCCCATTTGTCGGGCAAAATGCGCCTTAATAAAATTCGTCTTAGTATTGGCGATGGCGTAAAAGTAGAGATGACGCCTTACGATCTGACCAAAGGACGAATAACATTTCGATTCTAAAATTCAATTAAGATTAAGGAGTATCAACCAGTGCGGTGTAGTTGGATTCAGTATCCCGACTTAGTCGGGAGAAAAGAATCCGGCGCTGATATCGCGGCAGTGGTTGGTGTTTTTTAAATGAAAAAATTCTATTTAATCGATTATGAGAGTACAAGCTTCAGTAAAAAAAATCTGTTTAAAGTGTAAAACCGTGCGCCGCAAAGGTCGGGTGCGCGTAATTTGTGCTAATCCCAAACATAAACAAAGACAAGGTTAAAATAAAAGTTTTTAAAGTTCATAAAGTTTATAAAGTTTTTATGAGAATTGCAGGAACAAATATCCCTAAGGAGAAAAAAATCGGCGTGTCGTTGAACTATGTTTACGGCATCGGTCAGACCCTCACCAATAAAATTTTGGAAAAAGCCAAGATTGATTGGAATATCCGCGTTAAGGATTTAACTCCGGCTCAAGAAGATTTATTGCGCGATATTGTGGAAAAAGAATATACCACTGAAGGCAATTTGCGTCGGGAAGTGATGTTTAACATTAAACGGCTGAAAGACATCAAAAGTTATATTGGATTGCGCCACATGAAGCATTTGCCGGTTCGTGGTCAACGTACCAAAACTAACTCCCGCACCGTGCGTGGTAATGTGCGCAAAACTGCTGTTTCCGGTAAGAAGAAAGAGACAAAAACTTAATTTATCCCAACTTTGATATATTGATATATGTCCGAAGAAAAAATTAAAACTGACACCACTAAACCAGCGGTTACTGACGCGGCTGCGCCGGCGACTAAAGTGGTCAAGACCAAAAAGAAAAAAGCCGTGCGTCAAGTTCCGCGCGCGCACGCTTATGTTCAAGCATCTTACAATAATACCATTATTACTTTGGCCGATCCGACCGGCAATGTTTTGAGTTGGTCATCCGCCGGTAAAGTTGGTTTTAAAGGCCCCAAAAAAGCCACTCCGTACGCCGCCTCGCAAGTGGCCAAAGATTGCATTGATAAAGTGGTTGATTATGGTATCAAAGAAGTGAGTGTGTTTATAAAAGGAGTAGGTGGTGGTCGCGAAGGCGCGATTCGCGCTTTACATACTCACGGTTTGAATGTGGTAGCGATTAACGATGTTACCCCGATTCCTCACAACGGCTGTCGGCCTCCTAAACGCCGTCGCGTCTAAATTACTTTAATTTTTTTGTTATGGGTAGAGATTTAAGACCAAAACATAAATTGTGTCGCAAGTATGGCGAGAAACTTTGTGATTCTCCGAAATGTCCGGTAACGAAACGCAGTTATCCGCCCGGTGTGCACGGTGTGTCTAAGCGCCGTCCCAAAGTTTCCGGCTACGGTAAGCAGTTGTTGGAAAAACAAAAAGTTAAACGTCTTTACGGAATTTTAGAACGTCAGTTTTCTAATTATGTGGCGGAAGCGTCAAAGAAAACCGGTGATACCGGCGTGTTTGTGATTCAATATTTGGAATCACGTTTGGACAATGTCGCTTATCGCGCCGGGTTTGCCAGTTCACGCGCGGCCGGTCGACAACTCGTCGGCCATGGTCACGTAAGCGTGAACGGTCAAAAAGTTAACATTCCTTCTTACCGTGTTAAAGTGGGCGATACCGTGGCAATTTATGAAAAATCAGTTAACAAAAAAATCGTTGAAATTTTAAAAGAGGGGTTAAATAAAGTTGAACCCCCGGCCTGGATCGGTTTGGACGTCAAGGCCTTGTCGGCTAAAATTTTAAATAATCCAACCCTGTCCGGCCAGCCATTCAACGCTAAATCAATTGTTGAATTTTATTCTCGTTAATTTTTTTGTATGGAAAATTTCTTATTGCCATCAAAAATAGAATTTCAGCCGGGTGCTGATGAGTTTTCCGGTTCGCTTACCGTGATGCCGTGTTACCATGGCTATGGCACCACTCTCGGTAACGCGCTTCGCCGGGTGTTGCTCTCTTCTTTGCCGGGTTCTTCGGTAGAGTCATTCAAAATTCGGGGCGTGTCCCATGAATTTTCCGCGGTTGAAGGCGTAAAAGAAGACGTCGTGGAAATTATCTTAAATTTAAAACAGTTGTCGGTTCGTGTTTATTCCGATGAGCCGGTGAAATTAAATTTGGTTAAAAAAGGCAAAGGTCCGGTTACGGGCGCTGATATTGAAAAAAATGCCGATGTGGAAGTGATTAACAAAGATTTGGTTATTTGCAATTTGACCGGTACCAAGGGTTTGGAAATGGAAATTACCGTCGGTCGGGGCCGTGGTTATAAACCGGTGGAAGAAAAAAATAAAGATAATAATGAATTAGGCACGATTTTAATTGATTCGGTTTATTCTCCGATTAAAGATGTCGGCTATAAAGTTGAATATACTCGTTTGGGGGATATTACTAACTACGAGAAATTAGTATTAAATATTGAAACTGACGGCACTATCACCCCACAGTCAGCTGCTGCCCAAGCAACGCAGATATTGATTGATCATTTTTCCACTGTGCTCGGTAGTTTAAAAGATGGGATGAATCAATCGGAAATGACCATGGAAAAACCTGATGTTGACCCCGAAGTGGCCGAAGGTAAAATTGAAACCGAAGAAAAAGTGGATAAAAAAGAAAAAAGTGTTAAAAAGAAAACCGCTAAGAAAAAGTAATTTTGTAAGATATGCGTCATCAAAAGAAAAAAATAACATTAGGCCGTAAAACAGCGGCACGCCGTTCACTTCTCGCCAATTTGGTGGAAAGTTTGGTGTTGTACGAAAAGATTACTACCACCACCGGCAAAGCCAAGGCCTTGCGTCCGTTAGCGGAGCGCCTTATCACTAAGGCCAAACAGAATAATTTGGCCGCCCGCCGTTATTTGGGGACATTTTTATATACCGCTAAGGTGATTAAAAAAATGATGGAGGTAATCGGTCCGCGTTATGCTGACCGTCAAGGTGGTTATACCAGAATTACTAAAATCGGCGTGCGTCGCGGTGATGGCGGCGAGCAGTCGGTTATTGAATTAGTTTAATTGTACAAGATATGTCCAAAAGAAAGACAGTAGTTTTTGACGCCACTGGTGAAAAACCGGGACGGCTCGCGACCAAAATCGCGACCGTACTTATGGGCAAGCACAAAGCCACCTATGAACCGCATGTGGATGGTGGTGATAAAGTGGTAGTAGAAAACTCGGCCGGCATTGTTTTGACCGGTAAAAAAATAGATCAGAAACTTTTTCGACATCACTCCATGCATCCGGGCGGTTTGAAAGAAATTCCGTTGAAAAAAGTTTTAAAAGAGAACCCGGAAGAAGTTGTCCGCCACGCGGTGATAAAAATGTTGCCAAAAAATAAATTGCGCGCTGGACGTTTGAATAGATTGACATTTAAAACAAAATAATTATGACTGCTGATATAAAGAATCGTACTATCGGTCGGCGCAAACGCGCTTCCGCGCGCGTGCGTTTGGAGCGGGGGACCGGCAAAATAACGGTAAATGGCATGGAGTTCGCGCAGTATTTTACTTATGCCGAATTACAAGATATTGTTTTACAACCGCTTAAATTGCTTGGTAAAGAAAAGGCCTATGATTTGTCCACGAAAGTAGCCGGTGGCGGGAAAAAAGGCCAGGCCACAGCAATTTGTTTGGGTGTCGCGCGCGCCCTAGTTAAAGAAGATGAGACCGTAAAAAAGACCTTAAAATCAGTGGGACTATTGACACGCGATCCGCGCATCAAAGAAAGAAAGAAATTTGGTTTGAAAAAAGCTCGGCGCGCACCGCAGTGGTCCAAACGTTAATGAACCACGAATTTACACGAATAAGCAGGCCTTTTACAAGGTCTGTTTTTTATGTTAAAATAGAGTTGTTATGGAAATGAAAGAGGTCACCAAAAAAGACGATTGGGATAGTTTTTTGTTAACGCTCGGCGCCACTTTTCCGCAATCTTGGGATTGGGGTGAAGTTTTGTTATCCGAGGGTAAAAAAGTCAGGCGTCTGGCTTTGGTAGAAGGCGAAGAGATTTTAGCAATGGCGCAAATTATGGAAGCGCGTTTGCCATTGGGATTAAAATATGGATTTTGTCCGAATGGGCCGGTGTTAAAACGCGGTTTGGCCAAAGATATTCGGGTGCGAATTTATGAGTTATTGCAAAATTGGGCGCGAAACGCCGGCTATATATTTTTACGTATTGAACCGGAGTTGGTTCCGGGCGCGGTTACCATGAAAAAAGTTAGAGATGTTAATCCCAGCACAACTTTGGTTTTGGAATTAATTGGCAGTCAAGAAAAGTATTTGGAAAATTTAGATAAAAAAACTCGCTACGAAATCAACCAGGCGAACAAGCGGGGCGTAAGCGTGGTGGTCGGAAAAAACCTGGGAATATTTTGGTCGTTGCTTAAGGAAGTTTCACGCCATGATGATTTTTTAACTCATCCGCAGATTCACTATGAAAAAATTTTAGCGAGCGCGTCCAGTCGTCAATTAGTCGCGTATCATGGTAACGAGCCGGTGGCGTCTGCGATATTTTGGCAATGGGGAGATATGCTTGTTTATTTATTCGCGGCCGCTTCGCGTCGGCACGGGCATTTGTCAGCTTCGTATTTAATTCAAGAAAAAATAATCTCCTTAGCGCGCGCGGAGGGTTTGCGATACTATGATTTTTTTGGTATTGCCCCACGCGTTATCACTGTCGGAACTGATTATGATTATAATCGCGTTCATCGTTACGCCGGTTTTACTAAATTTAAACTTGGTTTTGGCGGAAAAATTGTGGAACGTCCCGGGACGCATGATTTAGTAGCTTGTCCGTGGCGATATCGTTTATATAATTTTCAACGGTGGTTGCGATCGCTAATATGATTAAAATAATTACCGACAAAAATGAATGGAATAAGTTGGCAAATTCAGCGTCGGCTAATTTTTTGCAATCGTTTGAATGGGGAGAAATTTTGGAATCAATCGGGCAAAAAGTTGAACGTTTGTTAGTTGAAGAAGGTGAGGTAAAATTACTAGCGCAGGTAGTTTATAAGAATTTATTCTTGGGATTTAAATACGCTCAAATTCACAAGGGGCCGGTTTTTCACTGTCATTCCGACCGACCGTCGCAGGGAGCGGAGGAATCCCTTAACGGATTATTTAATTATCTGCATGAAAAAGGATGTGTGTTTGTTCGGTTAGAGCCGACAATATTGGATTTTTTTTCATCGAATATTAAGAAGAGGATGAAGTTAATTACCGATATCAACCCACCAGCAACCATGATATTGGATTTAATAAAAAATGAAGACGAAATTTTAAAATCATTTCACCCCAAGACACGTTATAATATAAATTTGGCGCAGCGAAAAAATCTGATTGTTTCGCGCGCGAAAAATTTTAAAGTATTTTGGGATTTATTTAAAAAGACCGGCGAGCGCGACAATTTTATTTTGCACCCCGAATCAACCTATCACGTCGCCGTGAGTCATCCGGCGGTCACACAAATTACTATTTTTGATAATGATGTCGCTTTAGCATCAGTTTGTTTGTTTGGATTTGGCGAAACAATTTATTATTTATACGGCGCGTCTGACCACGAATATCGCCAATTAATGGCGCCGTATTTGGCGCAGTGGGAAGCGATTAAATTTGCAAAATCGACTGGGTATAAATTTTATGATTTTTTTGGCGTCGCGCCCAATGTTTCCAACGGCGGTGCCTATCAGTATGATCCGACGCATCGCTACGCCGGCGTTTCGCGATTTAAAGTCGGTTTTAACGCCACCTATCACGAAGATCCTGGTACCTTTGATTTGCCTTTGCGTTCGACTATTTATTTAATTTATTGTTTAATTCGTCGTTTGCGTTGTTAATATGTCCTATTCAGTTTCACAAAATACTACCTTTTTAACCGTGGCCGCGGTTTTACAGCGGGCGATTTCTTTTGTTTATTTTATTTTTATCGCGCGAGCGATTGGTGTGGAAAATACCGGCGTGTATTTTTTTGCCATTGCTTTTACCACGATTTTTACGGTAGTGGCCGATTTTGGTTTGGGTCCGGTTTTGACGCGCGAAGCCGCGCGTTTTGACACTAATTCTTCCGCGTATTTAAATACCGTTCTCGGCACAAAATTAATTTTTGGTGTAATTTCTTACGGAGTTTTGATAATTTGCGCGAATTTGCTTGGTTACGACGCGCTGACAAAATCAATGATTTATCTTTCCGGCATCACGATGTTTTTTGATAATATTCACGCCACTTTTTATGGAATTTTACGCGCCAAGAAAAATTTGTTGTTTGAAGGCGCCGGTTTAATCGGTTCGCAATTTTTGACCGCTATAATCGGCGGCGTTGCCTTGTATTTAGGTGCTCCGTTGTATTGGTTAATCTTGGCGTACACAATACCAGCTGGCGTAAATGCAATTTATGCCGGCTTCATGGCAAGGAGAATTTTAGGCGCGCCAGTTATTCCTAAAATTGATTTTGGATTATTACAAAAATTTTTAGTAATGGCTTGGCCGTTTGCAATCGCGGGATTAATTACGCGTTTATATTCTTATTCTGATTCAATTATAATGTCAAAATTATTATCGCCGACAGAGTTGGGTTATTGGAGCGTGCCCTTTAAAATAACTTTTGCGTTCCAATTTATTCCGGCGGCCCTGACGGCGAGTGTTTATCCGGCGATGAGTTCATTTTTTATTACTGATCGCGCCCGCGTTGGCGAATTATTTGTAAAAGCCACGCGCTATTTATTCGCCGTAGTTTTTCCCTTGGCGTTCGGCTTGTCGGCCGTGGCTTACCCGACCTTGACCACAATTTACGGAGCGCAATACGCACCGTCGGTTCTGGTGCTTAGAATTTTGTTGCTAAGTTTGATATTCGGCTATGTGGGTTTTGTTACCGGCGCCACCTTAAACGCCACTGATAGACAAAAAACTCAAACCGGTTTGTTATTAGCCGCTTTGACTGTGAGCGTTATCTCAAATTTGATTTTGATTCCAATTTGGGGAATTGTCGGCGCGGCGATTTCGGCCGTTATCGGCAATGGGTTTTTAGCAATCGCCGGTACCATTCTCGTCGCTAAAAAAATAATTTTACCTTACGCGGAATTGTGGAAATATTTATGGCGGACATTTATTCCGGCGGTAATTATGGGTGTTATCGCCTATTTATCAATCGTCAAAATTAGTTTTATGATTGTTATTCCGTTGGTGGCGATTATATATGGTATTTTATTATTTGTTTTTGGCGCAGTTGATAGAGATTTGTTAAAACGATTGTTTGCGAAAATTTGCTAAGTCCTAATTCACTAATTAACTAATAAAATTATAAATTCTTAAATTACTTTGGCATTATATTAGCGAATTAGAAATTAGTGAATTAGTTAATTATTTATTCTTTATTCTTTATTCTTCAATCTTTAATTATAAATTATGCCTGATAAATTTTCCGCCGTGTGGGTCTCACACTCGTCTTCCAGTGATTTTTTGAAATGTCCGCAATTGTATTATTATCAAAATGTTTACAAGGATCCCAAAACAAATCATAAAATAAAAGTAATGGCGCCGGCGCTGGCTTTGGGGTCGGCAGTACACGAAGTGTTAGAATCAATTTCGGTCTTGCCGACTGATAAGCGCTTTGATTTATCTCTTTTGGATAAATTTCATGACTTGTGGCCAAAATTTTCCGGTAAGCGCGGTGGATTTTGGGATGAGACGACAGAAAATAAATATCGGGCGCGCGGTGAAGAAATGTTGCGACGCGCGTATAATCATCCGGGAATTTTAAAAAAACCGGCGGTAAAAATTAAAGAAGACTTACCTTATTATTGGTTGTCCGAAGAGGAGGGGATAATTTTGTGTGGGAAAATTGACTGGCTGGAATATTTGCCCGAGACCGACAGCGTTCACATCGTGGATTTTAAAACCGGGAAAAGCGAAGAGGACGAAGCGTCGCTCCAATTGCCGATTTATAATCTATTAGTCACCAACTGCCAAAAACGGCAAGTGACCAAGGCCAGTTATTGGTATTTGGAAACTAATGATGAATTAACTGAAAAGCCCTTGCCGGATTTAGCCGAGTCCAAAAAGCGAGTTTTGGATGTGGCAATGCAAATGAAATTGGCCCGCCAGTTAAATCGCTTTAAATGCCCGGAAGGCGAGTCCTGTCGTTACTGCAAGCCCCTTCTGGCCGTTCTATCTGGCCAAGGTGAGGGGATTGGGTTAGATGAGTATGGTCGTACCGATTTGTATATTTTACCACCCAAGGGGCAGGATCGGGAGAGTGTGATATTATAAATATCAAATTTCCAATGTCAAATCAAATCCAAATACCAAATATCCAATATTTTCATCATGTTTAAACTAATTTCCGTAATTATTCCTGTTTATAATCACGCCAAAACTTTGATTAAAAGTTTGGATTCTTTGCGTTGCCAAACCTATAAAAATTTGGAGGTAATTATTGTTAATGATGGCAGTGCTGATAATTTTGGCGAGGAAATTAAAAAAATTTTGGCAGATGAAAAGTTTTTACGTCTAAATATTAAAATTATTAACCAAACTAACCAAGGCGCTCCGGTCGCGCGTAATTGTGGGTTTAAAGAGGCAAATGGTGAGTATGTAATTTTTTGGGATGCGGATACCATTGCTCAGCCGGAAATGCTCGCAAAAATGGTGGAAGTTTTAGAAAAAAATCCGGAAAATAGTTATGTGTATTGCGATTATAAATTTGGTTGGAAAAAAATGCCGAGCCAAGAGTTTGATGCTGGCGCGTTAAAAAAACAAAATTACATTGATACCACCTCGCTTATTCGCATGAAAGATTTTTGCGGTTTTGATCCCGCGCTCAAAAGATTCCAGGACTGGGATTTGTGGCTCACGATGTTTGAAAAAAATAAAATCGGAATATATTTGTCAGAGTGTCTATATTCTAAAATCGTCCGTGGCCGAAAGGGAATGAGTGGCTGGCTTCCAAAAATATTTTTTAAATTACCGTTTAAAATAAAAGATGTGAAGGAATACGAAGTGGCGCGAGAGATTGTTTTAAAGAAGCATAATATATGGACCTAACCAAATTATACCAAACACAAATATCTTTGACCGAGTGGTTGGAGAAAATTGGGCATCCGCAGACCGACGCGATTAGAGTTGAAGATAATAGTAAAAGACCGCGCATGAAAATTTTAAATGAAATTATTGGTTTGCCTTATGATAAACCATATAATTTTAGCGCGCGCGAAATTGCCGATAATGCGCTAGAATTCCAAAAATTATTAATTGAACACGGCGAAGAGTTGTGCGCTTTGCGTTTGGTGCCGACCGTTGAGGGTTTGCCAAAGTTGCGCAATCGCGGTTTTAAAATTAAAGATTCTATTCCGTGGTTCTGGGAGCAGAAAATTGATCCGGATAAATACAAAGTCGAAGTGGTCCCGCACTCGGATAAACCGCTTTTTTCTACAATTTTTATAGTTAACGAGCGCGGGATTTATGGGGAAGTAGTAGTCGGTACGCACGCTCTATTGACGCAAGGGTTTTATGGTGAAAGCAGACCGATTACTTTCGCATATGATTGGTCAAAGTGGAAATTCAGCGAGGATAACCAAAAAATCGTTGATCATGTTTTAGCAATCGCGAAACATTTATTAGTTGATGACGATAACAAAAGAAAAGAGATTTCAAGTAAATTGGATGTAAAGTTTTATCACAATTATTTAGCCGGATATTTTGAAACCATCATCAATGAAGATACCGGTCTTTGGTTTATTGATTACAATCGTATTTTGGGAAATATTTATAAAGATTACAGCTGTTTATTAAGTGGTGCTCAAAATATAGATGGCGTTAGTGGTCAAAGTGGCAGTGGCGGCAAAACGCAGGGCCGAGTGCGTATTGTAAAAACCAAAGAAGATTTGGCCACTGCCAAATTTAATGACGGCGAGGTGCTTGTGTGTGGCATGACCGCGCCGGAATATTTACCGCTCATGATTAAAGCCGTGGCTGTAATTACTGATATGGGCGGGATTTTATCGCACGCCGCGATTGTTTGTCGGGAATTAAAAAAGCCGGCGGTAGTTGGCACAAAAAACGCCACCCAGGTTTTAAAGGATGGCGATTTGGTGGAGGTGGATGGTGAGAATGGAGCTGTTAGGATGATATAAGGGATTCCTCGACTCGCTCCGCTCGCTCGGAATGACAGACAAGAGTGACGAGAAAAATTATTCCCATTACATGAAACAATGCCGGAGATGTGATGTTTATAACCATTAAAGCCGCGAGCATCGAAAGTATGAGTGGTTTTTTTAAATTATTTTTTATAATTTTCCACAAAAATAGTCCCCAGGCGAATAATCCGACAAGCCCCATTTCCGCCCAAATTTCCAAATATCCCCAGTCAAAATGCGGAGTGGTGATTTCGGATTTAAAAGTCGGACTGTAGGCGGTAACAGTATCGCCGAGACCAGAGCCGATAATCGGCGCGGATTTTATTTTCTCTAAAATTTTTGGTAACAAAATTAATCGGCTCAAAGAACTGTCTTCGGTTTGGGGCAAAACAATGCTTTGAATTCTTCCGAATAATAAATCAAAACCAAAACTTTGGCCACGACTGGCAATGAGGTGAATTGAAGAAAATCCTAAAATAAATATCGCGACAAAAGTAACGCCGGTCAATAGCCATTGTTTCCAGTGGGCGCGACTGAATAATACGAGTGCTCCGACCGCAATGGCCAAAATATAGGCGCGGGTTAAATTTATGGACAAGATTAGCAGTAGTAGCGCGCTTAACGTCCAAATTAAATAATTTTTATTGTCTGTAATTAATTTGTAAAATCCCCATAAAATCAGTGGGGCGAGTAGTAAATGTTCGTTTAATACAATACGATAATAATCAAAAGGTAAGGCCGTTACTTTGCCACCGGCGACAGCGCGCCACCACCAATAGAAATTGTCGTGGATCGCAAACGCGCCGATATTATATCCAATAAAAGTAAAAGCGACTAACAAAAAATTTCCGACAATCGCGGCTGCCAGCAAGTTAAAACAATTTTTTTTAAATTTATCATCGGCGATTAATTTTTTAAGGGGGAAATAATATAATAAAAAGCAGTAGGGGATAAGGTCGGACAGGATATTTTTAACATTGTGCTGACTAGACAGTCCAATGATGGACGAAAATCCGGCAACTATAAGTAGCGCCCAAATTTCTCCGCCAAAGGCGCTGCGCCTGCCTCTGGCATGGGATCCGCCTGTGGCGGACAATCTTTGTTTAAGTTGTTGAAATCCGTAAATTGTGATTGAAACAATTAAGAGTAGCGTCCGCAAAGAAACTCCGGCAAATGAGAAATACCCCCCGCCTCCGCCTAAAATAATTTCACCGGCCACTAAATACCAACCCAAAGGATATTTTTTGATTAAGCAATAGGCAGTAAATAAGAGATATGTAATTGCGACAAATTCGTTTAGCCAATGTGCCGGCCAAAGTGGAGTGTTGGAGGAAAACCAAAAAGAGAATAAACGCGTGGCGGCAAATATTATTAAAAAAAGAAAAAATTGTTTGCGGTTAAAAAAACTCATTCGAATTTATTGATATTCTTGTTACCATTTATCCAGGCAGTCGCGGACAGCGCGTTTTTTCCTTCGTTTTGAAGTTCTAAAATTTCAATCGCGCCCTCTCCACAGCCAACAAATAATTTTTGGTTTTTAAAAATAATTTCACCGGCACCGGCAGATTTTTTGGCTAGCACAATTTTAAGAAGTTTTATTCGTTTACCATCGGCAGTTGTAAAAATGCCAGGCCACGGTTGCAGTCCACGGTATAAATTATAAATTTCTCGCGCGGATTTTTTCCAATCTATTCGGCCGTTTTCACGTGTAAACATTTTGCAAAAAGTCGCTTCGTTATGATTTTGTTCAATCGGTTTTATTTTTTGTTCTACCCATTTTTGAGCCGTATTCACTATGAGTGGTTTGGCAATTTCTAGTAATTTATTGTGTAAAATTGGGAAGGTGTCATCAGGGGCAATAGCAATTTCTTGTTGTGCCAAAATATCACCATGGTCCATCTTTTCATCCATAATCATTATACTGACGCCAGTTTTGGTTTCGCCGTTAATTATCGCCGATTGGATGGGGGAGGCGCCGCGGTATTTTGGTAGTAAAGATGGGTGGACGTTGATGGATCCGAGCGTCGGCGCGTCAATAATATTCTTTGGTATGATTAAGCCGTATTGGCATACAATATTCAATTTCCAATTTCCAATTTCCAATTTCCAATTTTTGAGCGAGTCCGGTTGCTCGATTTTTATTCCAAATTTTTCCGTCACCAGTTTGACTGGTGATTTTTGTAATTCTTGTTTTCTACCCACCGGTCGGTCCGGTTGTGTCACGACAAATTTAATTTCAAATTTATCGCTTTCAATTAAGGCGGTTAAAATTTCAGCGGCGAATTGTTCGGTGCCAAAATAGGCGATTGCTGTTTTCATTTTTTTAGATCGTGTCCGTTTTTTTATCTATTTCCTGCAAATTACGCGCTTTGTCAATAAATAAAATACCGTTTAAGTGGTCAACCTCATGTTGAATAATGCGACAAAAGAATTTGTTGGCTTTAAATTGCAAAGGCGCGCCGGTTTCGCTAAGCGCCGTTACTTTAATTTCAGTATAACGTTTGACCTCGCCGTAAATCCCCGGCACGGACAAACACCCCTCCATATCCCAGGCGGTTTTGGTGGTGGTTTTTTTCCAAGCCGGATTAACTAAAACCAAGTCGCGTTTTTTATCGGGCGTAAAATTTTTGGCAATCACGCACAGTTGAATAGAATTGCCAACTTGGGGAGACGCAATACCGACGCCGTCTTTGGCGTACATTGTTTCAGTCAAATCCGTAATAAATTTTTTCATTTTTGGAGTCGTCAAATCCGCCATTGTGAGCTTGTCGCCGACACGACGTAAAATTTTATTTGGTTCGGTTAAAACAGGTAGGATCATATTAGTTTAATGATAGCAAAGTATTAGGGTTAGGGTCAAATTTAAATTCGGGTGGGGTAATCGCTGATATTTTTTTAGTCCAATCTTTGTATTTTTCATAGGGCAATTTTACCACAATTATCTGCCAATATTTGCCTTGTTGGTAATAAGGTGTGGTTTGTAAAGGGCCGAATATTATAACCTTTTTTTCATCTTTCGTCAAGGTTTGCAATGCTTTTAAATATTGGTTAATTTGCATTTCAGCATCTTGAGAATTTGGTACTCCACAAAGCACGCGTAGTAGATAATAAAATGGGGGATATTGAAATTGTTTGCGGGTTTGCAATTCTGGCGCGTAAAATCTTTCCGGATTATATAATGCGTTATAAACAACGTGATCAATTTGTGCGGTTTGAATTAAAAATTTTGCGGTCTCAGGCAATCGAAATTGCGCTTCGCGAATTTGTAAAAATAAATTTTCGGTTGTTTTATATTCAGGTATAAATAATGCCGAGTCAGCCTCGACCATTACCATTAGCGATAATTTTTCCCAATCGATAAGCATCCAAGCCATTTGCGTACCGATATATATTTTTGGTCGGTTATCTTCCAAATTTGGTTTGTAAGATTCGATTGTGTCCGCATCTAGTCGTACAATGGCGCGATCCGGAAACATTCGGCGCGCGTCGCCCTCAACTGTTTCGGTGCCAGCGCCATACATAACGACATTAACTCCTTTGCAACTCGGGCAATGCGTATTCATCGGTGAAGAAATTTTGCAATAGTGGCATTGTAAGTTATTGGTTTCGCGGTGATACACCAATCCACGTTCACATTTTTGACATTTTGACACATATCCACAATCACGACAACCAACATATCCAGCCGATCCGCGCCGATTGACGTAAAAAAACCAATCACCGGTCGGGGCATTTTTTGCTGTTTCAAGCATTTGGTCGCTGAATATATTATAATTTCCACCCCGTCTTTCATCGCGCAAATCAATTAATTCCGGAATGGGATTTAAAAATTTTTCTAATTTATTTACTAAATTATAGACATTGGCTTTGGCAAAAAAATACGATTCCACGCTCGGGGTATGGGCAAGCAAGGTTAAAGTCGAGCCGTGATGACGTGATAACATCAAAACCGCGTCGCGCGTGTGGTAGCGAGGCGCCATATCCCAACTTTTATAGCTGGGGTTTTCTTCGTCATCTAAAATAATATCTTGTAATCCAAAAAATGGCAAAAACAAAGCCGCGCGCGTGCCAATAATCATTTTTTTCTCGCGGCGCCAAACTTGCCACCAGCGTTCAAATTTAATTTTTGGTGAAAGGTCGCCGTGAAATACAATCGCCGAATCGCCAAATTTTTTTTCTAATTCTTTGATTTGATTTACTTCCGGCACCAAAATTAAAGTTTGTTCGCCCGCGCCGATAATTTTTTTAATGGCGTCAATTTTTTCGGATTTTGTTTTATAAATAAATAATTCCGGTTTAGCGGACATTGTGATTGCTCCCACCCCCCCTGCTTCTCCCCCTCGGGCAGGGGGAGACATCGAACGATCACCCCTCCTGCCCGAGGAGGGGTCGGCCTCGAGGCCGGGGGTGGTGGGAGCGTTCGACTCAACCAATTTTAATTTAGCTAATTTCCGTGGTTGCAAAGGCGGTAAATTTTCTTTTAATAAAAATCCGAGTGGGGTGTGATAAATCACTGCTGTTTCAATTAAAAAATTTAACTGCTCAGCACTGATAATTGGTTTCTCTAAAAAAATACTAGAAATTGATTTAATTTTTTCCGGCTTGTCCAGCGTAGCGTTAGCGAAGCCCGGATTGATTTCCGTAACCACGCCAAAAATTTCCTTTTTCATAAAAGGAATTTTGACAAGTTGCCCGGGAGTTAAAATTGGCGCCAGGTGTTCTGGCGCCAGATAATCCAGTATCTGTAATTTTAGCGGTAGGCGTCGCACTGGCGCGACTTTAACGTAAAACATTAGATGGTGAAATTAGCGGTTAAATATCCCACGCCAAATGGTCCTTCGTAGGCCAATTGTTTGTAGGTGTATTGCATATTTTTCAAAGCTCCCATTAAAATCAGAATTGATCGGAAACCGCATTCAGCCGCGTCGGACACATATTTTTTGTCCAGGTTAAGCAATCCGGCCACATTGTTGGTAGATAAATATTCTTGAATTTTTTTATCAAACTGGGCGCCTACGGCCGAGTATCCGGCCGGAGCATCGGTGGTGAGTCCGTGTGACATATCGCCAGACGCGATTATCGCCACGCGTTTAGTCGTGCTCGCGACCAATTCTTTTAAAATATAACCAAAATCAAAATGCGCCTTAAAATCAGCATCGCAAAAACTGATTGGCATTAAAGTAATGTCCGGTAAGTGTTTAGTCAAATAGTAAAGTGGCACAGCCGCACCGTGGTCTAACACTGGGTTACTCACCATGGCGTTGCTGATGTTTTTGTTATTACATTCTTCGCGCAGAAGCGCCGGCAAATTCATCTCGCCTTTGAATTTTAATTTGGTAGTCAAGTCGCCAAATTCACGCAAGTCCGTGCCATATTCCGGACAAACATTAAAAGCAAAAGCATTGGGTAGGCCAGAAGCATGCGGAGAAATGATTATCACGATATTTGGTTTGGCCAAATACAAATCTTCCTCTAACGCTTCTAACGCCGTTTGCGTTTTTTTGATTTTTTTCAATTCATCTTTACCAATTGTCGGGATTAGCAATGGGGGGTGCGGGGTGATAGCGGCGAAGACCAACATATGTTTGATTATTAATTTTTTATAATTTATTTAAAACGGCACGCGTCGCTGGGCCAACTATTCCAACCGCCGGTAATTTTTTGGCTTTTTGGAATTTTACGACAGCATCTTTCGTGATCGCGCCAAATTTACCGGTGGCGGTCGGGTAAGTGAAATATCCCAGTTTTTTAAGCGTTAATTGAAGCTGGCGGACGTCCTCATTATTATCGCCGTTTTTTAGGTTTTTGTCAAAGCGGAAGACCGCTGATTTCACGGTAGTGTCGATTGCTTTCGTGCCGGCTAAATCGCCATCTTTTTCAATTACCCACCGCGCGATTTTGTCCGGTTCAACAAAACGGTTCTTGTAGTTTGGGCCACCCATTGTTATTATTGTATATTGTTGTTTATCTATTTTATTTTCTAGTAACATAATTAATGTTGACCCCGCTTCACTAGTGTAGCCGGTTTTGCTAGCCAATATTTTATAATTAAGCCCTTTCGCGTAAGTAAGGTAGTTGCTATTTTTAAATTTGTGAGTTGATACTTTATTTTTATTCAATACTTCTTTAAAAGAATATTCTGTTTTTGACAATGTTTCTTTTAATATTTCATTATCCAAAATTTTTGTGAATATTTTTAATAAATCACGGGCGGTAGATTTATTATTTGCATCCAAACCGCTTGTATCAACTATTTTAGAATTATCCGCGCCCCACAATAATAGTCGTTCGTTTGCAGACTTAATTACCCCTTCTTCTCCTAAATTTGTGGCCGAAGCGACCATTCGAGCGGTGTTGTTCACCGAAGCAATTAACATCGTGCCCAATAAATCTCTATTATTGATTGTTTCGCCTTCAGCTAAATTTAGCAAATTACCATAAGCTTCATGTTTATTTTTAGAATAAGTTGTTGTTTTTTCCAAATCAAAGCCGTTATTAATTGCTTCATAAGCAGTAATTAATTTAGTTAATGACGCAATCGAACGAATTGTGTCAATATTTTTTCCTGATAAAATTCGACCACTGGGATATTCAGCCACCAGATACGCCGGTAAATTGGTGGCAAACAAATCTTCCACCGTAGCCGCGCTGTCGCCTAAATATTTTTCGCGCGCCGAGAGTAACGACGCGTTTAAATAAAGCGGTTCGCCGGTTTTAAGAAATCCCAAAGTCGTGTCCGGCGCGACCACTACATTTTTTAAATCATAGCCAAACGCGCGGAAGGTTTCGTTATCCGATATTTTGCGTTTTTGTCCGCCTGCCACTACGTAAATCGGTCCGCCTAAATCCGACCGCACGAGCGTCCCATCTTTGTAGTTTACCACATCGTAGACAATATTGAATTTCGTTAAATCGGCGCGTAAATGTTTTTCTATTTTTAAATTTTTAAAATTAATATCAATAACGCGCCGATCTACTATCGGTCGCAGTTCGTTATTTTTTAATAAATAATAAACGTCGCCGGCATCGGTGATTTGGTAAATGGCGCCGAGAGGAGCGGCCGTGGACGCCGTGATGGTTGCGCCTAATTCGTAGTCAGCGGTATCAGCATCAGCAATATCCACAATTTCGCCCGGGTTATAACCCAATTTACCCACCACCGCTTCTGATTCAAATGGCCGTAAAGTATCATAATCTAACAAATAATAACGGCCACCGCCGGTTTTTAAAATTGAATAGTTTGATAAATTTATAGTTGGGCCATCTTGGTAGTTAGACAATTCCGCCACCGGCACCACGATGGTCATTTTGGGATCATAGCGCGATACCAGGGCGCTCATACTCGCAAATTTACGTTTCTTGCCATTTTGGATTAAATAAATTTCCGATGAGGAAGCATTTTTTAGTAAACTGCCATCAGGATAAACTTGGCTAAACCAAGTATCCCAAATGCGTTTGAAATTTTGATTGCCGTGCAAATGCGGAGTATAGGTATACAAAAATGCCGTGGCCCAGCTTTGTGGCACCACCGGGGTGTTGTCAATAAAAATAGATCGGTCTTTTTGTTTTACGACCGGGTGAGTAGTGTGGTCATAGTACCAGCGCATAATGCCGGCGGCATTTTCAACTTGATTGGCAAACCCTTTTTTGCTTTGAATTTTAGGATCGTCCATGGAACAACTGTCGCAAACGGCGTATCCGGTGGCCCAGTCCAGTTGTTTTTGGGTCGGGGAGTCGTCGGTTACTAAGCTTTGTTCTTTTTGCAAAGTGACCAAAATGTATTTGGGGTTGATTTGGTAAGTGCGGGCTGAATCGTAAATAATTTCGGCCGCTGACTTAACCGCACCCGAAGCGGTGGCGGTGGTATAATTGCGTAAATAGCTCCCGCGCGCGTCTAAAAAATTTTGCACGTCCGAAATTCCCCAAGAAGAAAAATCTTGCAGTTGCGAGTCGGAAATGATTAAATTAGGGTCAAAATTTGATTGCGCAAAAACAAAATTAGGCCAGATTGTTGTCAAAATTAAGCCGGCTACGGTTATTTTTGTGAGCGTCCGTTTGAGGTTCATAATTGTTGCTATATTTTAGCATATTTTTGATTTTTGAGCAAACAAAAAATCGCCCATTAGGGGCGATTTTTTGTTGCCCCCCATATACATTACATTGAATATAGTGTATGCTATAATAAAGGTCTAATTAAACAATTAAATAATTATTAAATTATCATTTATAAATTTATGAAAAACAATTTTAAAATTTTAACAACGGCTTTATTTATCACTTTTACTCTTGGTAGTATTAGTCCGGTTAACGCCGCCACCGTCATTAATTTAGGCACTGTCAATGATTTTGCAATTTTAGCCGGTTCCGCCATTACTAACACTGGGGCGAGTGCTATTACCGGTGAACTTGGTTTAAGCCCGGGCGCATCGGCAACCGGCTTTCCGCCTGGCACAGTGGGCGGGGCACAGCATTTAGCCGACGCCGTGGCTGTGCAAGCGAAACTGGATTTATCCACCGCTTATAATTCCGCGGATCAATCACCGGTTTCCACAGTGTCTACCGAACTTGGTGGCACTACTAAAAACGCCGGTGTTTATAATTCCGCCGATGGCACTTTTGGTCTTACCGGCACTTTGACGCTTGATGCTGAAGGAAATCCAGATGCGGTCTTCATTTTTAAAACCGCCTCTACGCTTATTACCGCCGGAGCGAGCAATATAAATTTAATAAATGGCGCGCAGGCCTGCAATGTCTTTTGGCAAGTGGGCAGTTCGGCCACGCTCGGCGCGAATTCTACTTTCAAGGGAAATATTTTAGCTTTGACATCGGCCACGCTTACAACGGGCGCAAATGTTGAAGGTAGAGTATTAGCGCGCAATGGCGCGGTAACATTAGATTCTAATACTATTACGAAAACCGTATGCACAGCTGTAGTGGTTGTACCCACTCCGACTCCAACTCCTACCCCAGTGCCACCAATTCCAACCTTAACTCTTTTCACACCAACGCCAACTCAATTGCCGGCAATTGCCGAAGTGGCCCCGACATTACCAGACACTGGCATTGCGCCGGATAATAATAGCACCATGCAAAATATTGGAATCTCATTGGGAATTTTACTTACCGTATCTTTGCTATATTTAGCCCGTAAAAAATATGAAAAAGTTTAGTCGGAATACTTTAATATTTTTATCAATAGTTGTATTAGCGTTTTTTTTGGCAGGACTCGTTCGGGCGGCGATTACGGTAAATCTTTTGACTGCTGATAGTTTTGCGGTTTTGGCAGGAGCGGGAATTACCAATACCGGTGCGACCACGATTGCCGGTGATATTGGAACATTTCCGACCGTATCAATTACAGGAACTTCCATAATAACATTTACAACTGGGACAAATCATGATGGTGATGCGACTACGCAAGGGGCGAAAACGGATTTGGCCACGGCTTACACCGCCGCGAGCGCGCCGAGTCAGGCCTGTAATACTAATTTGACCGGTCAGGATTTAGGTGGGATGACTTTGACGCCTGGCGTTTATTGCTTTGATACTTCCGCTCAATTAACCGGCACACTCACGCTTAACGGCCAAGGTAATCCCAACGCGGTATTTATTTTTCAAATTGGCTCAACCCTCACGACCGCGTCCAATGCGATTGTTAGTTTGATTAATAGTAGCGAAGAGTGTCGTGTTTTTTGGCAAGTGGGTAGTTCGGCGACACTGGGAACCAACACAAATTTTAAGGGAAATATTTTAGCATTGACATCTATCACTCTTACCACCGGTGCTAGTGTTGGTGGTAGAGTGTTGGCACAAAATGGCGCGGTTACTTTAGACGCCAACACCATCACGAGAGCGGTTTGTTCTGGTGCTTCCGCCACAACTTTAACCGTAGTAAAAACTGTTACTAATAATAATGGCGGTACTAAAACTGTTTCTAATTTTCCATTATTTATTGATGCGGTGGCAGTATCTTCCAGCGTTACTACTACAGCTTCGGTTGGCTTGCATACTGTTTCCGAGACAACTGATCCCGGTTACTTATCTACTATTGGTGGTGATTGTTCGGCTAATGGCACCACAACACTTTTGTTGGGCGATGCAAAAATTTGTACAATTACCAACGACGACATCGCGCCCCAACTGATCGTGACGAAAACAGTCGTTAATGATAATAGCGGTAGTAAAGTAATCGCGGATTTTTCATTTTTCATTGATGGCAGTCAGGTGAGTTCGACAGTCGCGAGTACGACTTCGGTTGGGTTGCATACGGTTTCTGAAACTGCTGATTCTGGGTACACTTCAACTATTGGGGGAGATTGCGCCGCGGATGGGACCATTACTTTGGCAATCGGCGATGTAAAAACTTGTACGATTACTAATAACGATGTGGTTCCACCGTCTTCGGGAGGTGGCGGTGGCGGTTCTTCTGCCCCGTATATTCCACCAGTACCGCCGTTAATTGATGTTGTAAAAATTCCCAGTCCATTGGCTTTACCGGCGTGGGCTGGTACTGTTACCTACACCTATACTGTTCGTAATATTGGTACGGTGCCGATGAATAATATTACGATGGTTGAAGATAGTTGCAGTCCGGTAAAATATATTTCCGGTGATACAAATTTAGATTCTAAATTAGATGTGATTGAAACCTGGACTTACACTTGCGCGACTACCCTTACAAAAACTCACACGAATATTGTTGTTGCGACCGGTTGGGCAAATGGAATTAGTACGACTGATATTGCAACAGCGATAGTGGTGGTGGGCGCGCCGGTTGTTCCGCCGCTTATTCATATTACCAAAGTTCCAAGTCCGTTAGCATTATTGGCTGGCGGGGGATTAGTAACTTACACCAAAGTTGTTACCAATCCCGGAACCGTTCCGTTAAGTAATGTTGTTGTCAGTGATGATAAGTGCAGTCCGATAAATTATATTTCCGGCGATACTAATACTGATTCAAAACTTGATGTGAGCGAATCGTGGGTTTATACTTGCAGTTCAAATCTTACCAAAACTACGGTAAACACTGCGGTGGCGACCGGTGTTGTGAATGGTTTGACAGCTCGGGATTTTGCGATTGCGACGGTCGTGGTGGCAGATGTTGGTGTTGTGGTTGTGCCGAAATTTCCAGAAACTGGTATCGCGCCTAATTATTATTTTGGATTATCTCTTCTAGTCGGAATTTTCACGCTAATTTCAGTATTGTCAGTAGTAGCTATAAAAAGAAGCAGAATTTAGCATGAAAAATTTAATATTCAGGCAAACATTAACAGTATTAATTATTGTTGGGATTGTATTTTCAGTGTCGCTAGTTTTTGTATATTTTTATCAGAATACTAATTCGCCAGTTATAAAAATTGTGACAAATGATTTAGCTCTTCCCGAAATTGACGTTGCCGTAGCGTCGGAAGAGGGGGCTTTACCAATTCGTCTTAAAATTTTCAAAATAAATTTAGATACTACAATTGAGCGAGTTGGTTTAACAGTCGCTGGTGCGATGGATACTCCCAAAGATCGGGCCAATGTCGCTTGGTTACAAACCGGCACGCGTCCCGGGGAAATTGGCAGTGCGGTTATGGCCGGACATTATGGTTGGAATAATAAGAGAGGATCGGCGTTTGATAATTTGTATAAATTACGCGCAGGTGATGAATTGTTGGTTTTAGATGATCAAGGCGTAGCGACAATTTTTGTGGTTTATGACACTAGAAGATATAACGCGGAATCAGACGCGACAAAAGTATTTTTTTCAAACGACGGCAAATCGCATTTGAATCTGATTACTTGCGAAGGGGATTGGGATCCGGTAACAAAAAGTTATCCACAGCGATTGGTGGTGTTTGCGGAGGCAAAATAAACAGAGGTCAATAAACAATTAATCACCCAAATGACAGCCAAAGGGCTGTTTTTTTGTATTATTGTAGTGCCAAAAAAGTTATCCACAGGCGGTAATATTTCTGCTATTGACGGAATATTAATGGGGGAGTATACTTAAATTATTAAACAACTGTATTAATATTTAATTATTTAATCATTTAACTATTTAATTAATCTAACGAATATCCTATGCTTAGCACCAAAGAAATCGTCGCCAAACGCAAAATATTTCATGATACCGACAAAAAGATGGCGTTGACATTCAAGGTTTTAAGTGATGTTAACCGCTACCGCATCTTCCGTATTCTTGTGGCCCAACCTAAACTTTCCGTCAGCGATATGGCTCAAATTTTAGACATCTCTTTGCCGTTAGCTTCGCAACATATTAAAATATTGGAATTGGCCAATTTGTTACAAAAAGAACGGGCCGGTAAAACCGTCTTCCCCATACTTAAATACGATAACCCGTTAGTTCAAGCCGCTGTGAAAACAATTCAACAGACGTTGAAGCATAATGGTTTAAAATAGTCTCTTCGTATTGGTATAAGAAATCCTGTCAACCACTTTGGAGCATCTAAAGTAATTAATTGACAGGACACACCCAAAGACCGATTTTAAAAACCGCAAATCAATTGCGGGAAATTTAATTTTGTTTAATATTATCAATATGTTAACTAACATTCAAAAAATTGTCACTAAAAACCAAAAAATAATCAGCGCCATAAATATCTCCAACGATTATACCGCCTGGGTTAAAATTGGCAAGGCGCTCGTGGCGGAACAGCAAAAATTTGATTGTATGTTAAAAGAAAGTAAAACTGGATAATTAATTATTATATGAGACTATTACATAAATTATCGTTACCAGCCATCATGTTACTCGTACTAGCGACTTTTTTACTGTTGTCACCATCAGTTGCTTTGGCGCAAGAGTTCAACGATAACAACGACATGCAGGAAAATTTGGAGATTCTGGGGGTAAAAATCGGTTTGGGAGACGCTAATCCGATGGTTATTATTGCTCGGATTATTAAAATCGGATTGGGTTTTATGGGTGTAATCTTATTATTAATAATTTTGTCAGCCGGCTTTCAATTTATGACATCAGGCGGAGATGAAACAAAAACGGCGGCCGCTAAAAAATCTTTTTACAGCGCAATTATTGGAACAATTATTATCTTAATGTCATACAGCATTGTCTCGCTTGTGATTAACACGGTTGGTGATGCCACGGGCGCGTCAACGGCAATTTAAAAATTAATTAACTCCCGCCTTTGGCGGAAACTAATCAATATAAATATATGAAAAGACAGAAAATAGTATCAGCGGTATTGGCGATTACCGCCCTAATGTTCGGCCTCGCCGGACCAATCACCGTCTTAGCCGCCGGACCAGCCAGCGTTAATTTAGGAGCCGCTTCAAATTTTGCAGTTTTATCAAAATCAGGAATTTCTACCACTGGCGCGACTTTAGTCACCGGCGATATTGGCGTCAGTCCGATTAACGCGACTGCCATTACCGGTTTTGGACTAACAGTGGATTCGTCCAATGTATTTGCCAAGTCCGCTTTGGTAGTAGGAAAAATTTTCGCCGCCGATTATGCCGCTCCCACTCCGGCGAATATGACTACGGCGATTAGTGATATGCAAACCGTTTACACTGATGCCGCCGGACGAACTAACCCAACCGCGACTGAATTAGGCGCCGGCAATATTGGTGGAATGACACTCGCTCCCGGGTTATACAAATGGGGGACTGGACTTGCTATTCCAACTGATGTTACTTTATCCGGTAGCGCTAATGATATTTGGATATTTCAAGTTGGACAAAATTTAAATTTAAGTCCGGCTAAGCAAATTATTCTCGCGGGCGGAGCAAAAGCCAGTAATATTTTCTGGGTAGTTGCCGGTCAGACAACTATTGGCACGACCGCTGTTTTTAATGGCACGATTTTAGGTCAAACCGCGATTGTATTAAACACCGGCGCGGTGCTAAACGGTCGGGCTTTGGCGCAGACCGCTGTCACTTTGGACGCGAATACAGTGGCTACTCCTTCTCATAATATCGTTGTTCCTGATCCGGTTTTAGTGCCGGTTACTTCCACCATTCCAGCCACGACAACTATTCCGGCCACACCAGCCGTGCCAGCTATTCCGGCTACTCCAACATCGGCAACAAATACTTCAACTGTTTCCGCCACCCCAGCCACTCCGGCAACACCAGTAACACCGACAACACCGGTAATTCAAACAACTATCAATCAAACAGAAGAATTTCCGACCACCCCGCATAAATTTCAAGAACAAGAAATGTCGCAAAATAGTATTGGCCAACAAGTTGGCGCGATCGCGCGCAATCTTGGGCAAGGTCATCGTAATGACAATGTCAAGACCCTTCAACAATTTTTAATCTCCCAAAATATCGGTTCGGCCTCAAAAAATTTAACCAGAGTCGGCGCGACTTCGTATTTTGGCCCACTGACGCGCGCGTCTTTGGCGGAATTTCAAGCAAAGGTCGGCATTAGCCCAGCGTGGGGGAATTTTGGTCCGATAACGCGCGCTTATTTAAAAGCAAATTTTAATTAAAAATATATGAAAAAAAATACTCTACTTCTACTCGCCATCGCCACCAGCATTTTAACAATGGGGGCCGGTTGCGCGACAGCAAATCCAATTACTCCTCCGGTTGCTCCGCCAGTTCCGGCAAGTAATAACCCGACTGTCACGACGCCGGTTTCTACTCCGGTTAGTGAGGTGGTGCCGGAAAATAATAGCCCCTATAAACTTGTTGCTTCCAAAACCGTATCGTGGAACGAAAATAAAATTGTTTTTACCCACCAATGTGACGGAACGATTAAAACGGAGTCGTTTCCAGGAAATAATCGGGCAACTTTCTGTTTAGGAAAAAATCAGCTTATCGCTACTCAAGACGGGATAACATCAACTTTGATTTCCGAAGAAAATATTACCGACGCTGGGCAAGCGCCACTATTGAGTAAAGTTCAATTTACCTCTTTTACCAATCCGACAGTAATTGTTCATTACACGCCTAACGCTTGTGCCACTACTGTTGCGTTAAATCAAACTCGCCTTCAGTATTTTATCTAATTTTACACCAAAATCAAACTCTTGGCAATTTTACGATTTGAATTGAGCGTGAGATAATTGATGGGTTTTAATCATTAAACC